>Ga0209985_10001723_pt1 | contig 20815 bp, 15 predicted proteins | sample NOAtaG_FD_187305 | JGI IMG/M metagenome (GOLD analysis project Ga0209985, IMG submission 187305) | Freshwater lake microbial communities from Lake Erie, under a cyanobacterial bloom - NOAA_Erie_Diel6S_1000h metaG (SPAdes) (version 2) | ecosystem: Environmental > Aquatic > Freshwater > Lake ...
CCGCTCGGGCATTTTTTATTGAGGCCCCGCACGATCGGAGGCCTCCCTCGTCAGCAAACGTAGCTCATGCTTTGAGCGACGCCGGAACTTTGAGGCTTTGTCGCCTGCGGTTCAGCCGCAATCCCGACTACACTGAGTCCGGTGGCCCCCCCCTGAAGGAGACTGCGGGGAAGGAAACGCAGAAGGAAATTCAGTGGATGGAAGCTCTTCGAAGGAAACAAGCTGTCGCAGGAGCTGCAGGGAAGGAAACAGGCCTCAACCGCTGGAGGTCGCCTCGCTGCTGAAATTGGCAGCAACGAACGTGCTGTTTCCACCCCGTTTCGTCCAGACCCCAGCACTGGGCAAACTGTTTGTTGCTGAGCGTGGAGCCGCCGGATCCCAGTTCACCGCGTGACATGTCCTTCAGGCGATGGATCTGGTCGTACAGATACTTTTCATCAAAGTATTTTCCCTGCGAGCGAGCCACCACGTTCTCGCGCCAGATCCGGCTGCCCGCGCGATCGTAGCCGTATTTGATGCGATCGGCATCCGCTGATGTGCCGTAGTTGTACCAATAGCCGTCCTTGATGCGTCCGAAGCGATCCAGTCCCCTGTAGATATCCCCCGTGTCCGGATCATCGCCGCCAGCCGTGCCGATCAGCGTGTACTTCACATCCGGCTGCGTGTAATCTGACTGAATCATCCGATTGCGTCCTTTCCGTTCTAATCAGCAGATGGCAAGCTGCAAGTTGGCCACTTCAACCAATAACCCTTGTCGGGCGGCTGCTCCGTTTCAACCATGTTAACTGCGACCAAAGCTTGCAGTGTCTGGAGGGCGAAGAGTTTCACTCTGTGAGTGTTATTGGCGATAGCCTTTTTCTCACAAAACTCTTGATCTGATTCCAGTAGGGAGAGCAGGTCAACAAGTTCGAAACGAGGCCCCAGTTCAGCCACGATACGCTCCATGATATGGTGGTGCAGGCTCGTCATTGCAAATAGGGCGCTTCCCGCAATTCGCCTCAGGTACTCATTCTTTGCCGTTTCCATTAGTTCAGCCTCCACCAGCCTTCTCCACAACCGCAGAGATTCTCCCAAACTGGAACGCCGGGCTCCTCAACCGGTCCTGAGATAGCAAAACACTCTTCCTTGCTCATCATTCCAACATTCGTAGGCGCACCCTGTACGCCATTTACCTCTGCGATGCACCAGCAGTCGCAATTGTCCGCGTTTCTTGGCCGTGGCCGTCGAATCGTGATATCCATTGGGATGACCCGAATGCATTCAGCCGCCAGGTACGCAAGCAGCGCGAGGATTGAGATTCCGAGCAGTGCCGCCAGCACCTTCAACTGGGCCATAGATAGGGTCGTACCAGCGGCGAGAATGATTAGAGGAATGATCATCCCTGTGGGATCTGTGTTTGCGAGAGGACTTGACGCACTGTAGCTGTAAAGGTCCAGTGGAAGCGCTGACCCAATCGGATCCCTCTGGACCCAGCACCCGAGTGTCGGATTGAGTACTCTGTGCCTGACATGCATGAGACTGGTGGCCGTCTCAAAGCGATATCCTGCATACAGCACTTCCCACGCTGCTGTGTTGCTGGCTGCCGTAAAGCTGCTGCTCAGAAAGACGGGCAGTCCATAGGCCGTGTACACAAAGCGCTGCTGGATGACGCCGGAGGTGTTCACCAGACCGGTGACATTCCAGTTCGCGTCCTGCAGACTGTAGAGCCGTTCATCCAGCGTCCCGTTGCCGTCGGTGTCGCGGTCTCTGAGGATCAGGTCGTCGATGTACCGCAGCCCCCAGACGAATTGCCGGTTGGCACTGGTCGAAGTCCCCACACGTTCTTCCACGACCTGCCATTTGCTGGGTTCGGTGTAGTACAGATGCCGCGTCTCGTTCAGCGTCCCGGAGACGTACGACTTCTGCACGACCCGCCGTTTGGCTCCGTCGTACTGATATTCTGACACCGTGTTCCCGCCATCCGCGATCTTCACGAGCCGGTTCCACGCATCATACGTGGCCGTGTAGTTGCTGGCCGGTGATGCGGGTTGTGGCATCGTCGTCATGTTGCCCGCACGGCTGTAGACCGGCGTGACCCACGACGCTCCGACAGTTTCCGTGATATCAGTGATCTCATTGACCGTGTTCGATGTCCGCGACTGGTTCAGCGTCCACGATCCGGCCCCGGCATTGTCTTCCCGGAAATTGCTCCAGTTGCCCGTTTCGTCCAGGCCCCAGCACTGAGCAAACTGTTTGTTGCTGAGCGTGGAGCCGCCGGATCCCAGTCCACCGCGTGACATGTCCTTCAGGCGATGGATCTGGTCGTACAGATACTTTTCATCAAAGTATTTTCCTTGAGACCGAGCCACAGTATTCTCCCGCCAGATCCGGCTGCCCGAGCGGTCGTAGCCGTATTTGATCCGGTCCGCATCGGCCGAGGTCCCATAATTGTACCAGTCGCTGTCCTTGATGCGTCCGAAGCGATCCAGCTCTTCTTGCGCTACCGCCTCAAGCCTTCCTCCTCGCTCTTCGCTTGGCGGCTTTCGTTGCTTGTCGCCGGTATCCGGATCATCGCCTCCGGCCGTTCCGACCAGTGTATAGCGCACGTCGGGCTGCGTGTAGTCGGTTTCCACAATACCCTCACCCCGGCCCTCTCCCAAACCAGGAGAGGGAGTGCCACATCCCAGATACGAATAATCGGCCAGATGCGTGGCTCCGCCGTCGTTATCGATCACCGCCGCCACCCTCGACAGTGCGTCCGCCATCGAATTGCTGCTGTCATACCCATACGTGACGACCCGGCCATTCGGATACGTCACCGTCGTCGGACGGATGGTGTTGGCCGAACCGCTGGCATACGCATACTGCACTTTCGGACTGCTGCCGGTGTTCACTGCTCCCGAGTGAGACTGATAATCGGCCGTCAGTTGACCGAAGCTGTTGTACGTAAACTTCGTGTCATTCACGATACTGCCGGAGCCGACCGTGGCATTGTCATACGACGTGATCGATTCCCGCATGCCCCGCACTTCATAGGTGGAGCTGATCCGACGCACGGCTCCATCCACGCCACTGCCCAGCGTCGTGACGCGATCGTGCGTCTGTCGCCCCAGTTTGTCGAAATCAAATTCATGCACGGTTCCCGCCTGGTCCGTGATCTTTGTGGTTTCTGCCTGCCGGTTGTATTCAAACAGGATTTTATCCGAGCCGTCCACGGAGTCCGGATAGATCTCCGCCCGCTTCAGCAGGCTGGAGGCGATCTGCGAGTCACTCAGCGTTGGGCCGTAGACATATTCCGCTATCTGATCGCTGGTAAAGATAGTAGAACGTCTCATTGCTCTTCACTTTTGCGCAGTATAAAATTGCAGTTTTGATGTCGCAAATCGAAGGGTAAGAGGCAGCTCCCATTTAGGGGTTCGCATCTCTTTTAAATACCACCACTTATAAATCCGGATACTACAGATAGTCATCGAATTGCACGATGTTCCCGTATGCATCGGCAACGCGGATATGGTACCCTCTAAATAGTTTACGAAGCTGCAGGTTGTTGGCCTTGTAATTTCTGCGATCGCTCCATGAAAAAACAACAGGATGCCCATTCCGGAAGAATTCACTACAATTCATATGAACTAAGCACTTTCCTTCCGGAAAGAAAAATGAACGTCCGCCGCCTTCGTGCGGTTCTGATTCCAAGGACGAGCTAGACAGGATATCAATGATCGATGGCGGTTTTGAAGGCGCTGTCCCTGCGTGCTCGATTATTATCGAATAGTAATCCGGCCATACTCCCCAGAACGATTTCCATACGTTGATGGCACCGTAACAAGAGGCTATCGAGACCCAGTCATTTGAAGTTAGACCTCGGTTCTTAAGAATATCTAGAGCATTGATTTTCGAGAGTTGAAATAGATACGGATGCGGCGTCCAGACAATCGCCTGTTCCTGCTTTGGGTAAATTTTACATAAATACTGTAGGTCATTACCCACAACAGGTTGAAAAACGCGTACGGATTGAAGAATACCTGTGAATGGATGAAGAAACGGATCCTGCGACCATTCGCCCACTAAGTCTATAAGATTGAGGTCAGATAACCATGATGTATCTGGCATTAGATGTTTCCTGTTAGTGACGACTAAACGAAATAGCTGCGTTCTTAACTAGCAGGGATATGTAGGCTCTACGGGGTCGCTGTGAGTAACCTGAGGCGGACCTCCATTGTGATTGCCCATGGGGCAGTTCAGGAAATCCCATGACCCTCCTCTCGCGAGGCATTTTGCGAAACAACTACCGCACGGTGCTCGGTTGCCATCTGGCCGCCACTCCGGCGGATGTCCGCACACATTGCCCCACTTACACCATCGCTCGTAAAAACCACAAATGGCTGCCGCACCGGTGATTGCCTTCGCTACCACGCGGCAAATTTCACCGCCAATTTGAATCCACTTATAAAGTACAACCGCGGCCACCGCAACTCCTCCCACTGCTAAAGCAGCAGCGCATGGAGGTATAGACAAGCAAAGGCTGAGCGTTGCCGGATTCAAGATAAGTGGAAGAGCTACTAAACCTGCCGGGTCAATAAAGCCTGTCGGTTGGCATTGAACGTATTGATACAACGGGCTGCTGTCTAGTGCTGAAATCGGATCCCTCTGCACCCAGCATCCGAGTGCCGGATTCAGCACCCTGTGTCTGACATGCATGAGACTGGTCGCGGCTTCAAATCGATATCCTGCATAGAGCACTTCCCAGCCCGCCGTGTTGCTGCCTGCCGTAAAACTGCTGTTTAAAAAGACAGGCAGCCCGTAGGCCGTGTACACAAATCGCTGCTGGATGACGCCAGACGTGTTCACAATCCCTGTGACGTTCCAGTTGGCGTCCTGCAGACTGTAGTGCCGTTCGTCGAGCGTGCCGTTGCCGTCGGTGTCGCGGTCCCGGAGGATCAGATCATCGATGTACCGCAGCCCCCACACGAATTGTCGGTTCGCACTGGTCGAAGTCCCGACGCGTTCCTCCACGACCTGCCATTTGCCGGGGTCGGTGTAGTACAGGTGCCGCGTCTCATTGAGCGTCCCTGAGACGTACGACTTCTGCACCACTCGCCGTTTGGCTCCGTCATACTGGTATTCCGATACCGTGCTCGCACCGGATGCGATCTTCACAAGCCGGTTCCACGCGTCGTACGTCGCCGTGTAGCTGCTGGCCGGTGAGGCCGGTTGTGGCATCGTGGTCATGTTGCCCGCACGACTGTAGACCGGCGTCACCCACGACGCTCCCACGGTTTCCGTGATGTCGGTGATCTCATTGACCGTGTTGGATGTTCGTGACTGGTTCAGCGTCCACGTTCCACCCCCGGTGTTGTCTTCCCGGAAGTTGCTCCAGTTGCCCGTTTCGTCCAGCCCCCAGCACTGAGCGAATTGCCGATTGGAGATTGTGGATTGCTGATTGGTCAACTCACCGCGTGACATGTCCTTCAGGCGATGGATCTGGTCGTACAGATACTTCTCATCAAAGTATTTTCCCTGAGAGCGAGCCACAGTGTTCTCCCGCCAGATCCGACTGCCCGAGCGATCGTAGCCGTATTTGATCCGATCGGCATCGGCCGAGGTCCCATAATTGTACCAGTCGCTGTCCTTGATGCGTCCGAAGCGATCCAGTCCCCGGTAGATGTCGCCCGTATCCGGATCATCGCCTCCGGCCGTTCCGACCAGTGTATAGCGCACGTCGGGCTGCGTGTAGTCGGTTTCCACAAAGGACTGCTGTCCCAGATACGAGTAATCGGCCAGATGCGTGGCTCCGCCTGGTAGCACCACGTTCGTTGCCTGCAAAATCACCACATTCAGGGTCAGCAGTCACGATCGTGCGACGAACGGGCGTATTCTCCCAGGCTCGGCGCAGGCTGTTTTTGCGTGCGGAGCTGGTGCTGGGCTGGCTTGTTGTCAGACACAAAGCTGTGTCTCGCCGACTGCGTCGAGAAGAGGCGGCTGACGGTTGGCTGGAGTCGCCGTCCACGGACGATGCGCACCTGCGGTGCTGACTCAACTCGGATTCACCATGCGGTGATGGAGCGGCCCGCCTTTGGGGCTGCAATCACAGAACGCTGGTCAGAGCGAGGGTCAGGGGTGAGGCACGGCAGTGGTCCGCTGACTACTTCCGGACGGCTTCCTGGTCCGAAAGGGCGCGCAGGGTCTCCTGCAAAACCGTCACTACACCTTCTGACGAGGCCAGGGATGACGGAGCCTGATGCTGACAGGGGATGTGGTTACTGGCCGGTCGTGCCGTCCTTCGTGCGGAAGCTGTCTCCCTGAATGGCAATTGCCTCCCCATGATGCATGAGTCGATCGATCATGGCGGTAGCCAGGGTGTTGTCGACGTCAAAGATTCGGCCCCAGTCTCGGAACGGACGATTCGTGGTGATCACAATCGATCCGGATTCGTATCGGGCCGCGACAACCTGAAACAGCAGATCGGCACCGCGTTTGTCGATGGGCAGATAGCCCAACTCATCCAGCAGAAGCAGGGATGGTTTCAGATACACTTTGAGCACCTGTTCCAGCGTGCCATTGATCTGAGCAGTCGTGAGTCGATTGATCATGTCGATGACACGCGTGAAACGTACGCTGATGCCTCGTTCACAGGCTGTGTAGCCCATTGCTGTCAGGAGATGCGTCTTACCGACTCCCGTTGGCCCGATCAAAACGGCAGACTGATGCTGTTCAATGAACTGACAGTCGAACAGGCGGACAATTTTCTGCTTCGGAATTCGCTTCGGAAAATCGAATTTGTACTCAGCCAATGTCTTCACCTTTGGCAATCGAGCCTGAATGATGCGCCTCTGGAGAGCGCGCTGACGCCGAGAGGTCACTTCCATCGCCACCAGCGATGACAGCACTTCCAGCATAGAGCTGTTGTGACGAGCTGCCTCGTCCAGTGTTTCTCGATAATTGGCAGCCATCTGCGTCAGATTCAGTTCGGCAAGATTCTGGTGCAGAAGTTGGTGCAGCTTCGATTGATGATCACTCATTTTCTGATTCTCCTGCAGTATCGGTCAAACGGTCATAGACAGCGGGATTCGGTTCTTCCAGATCCGTCTCTTCAAGCAATTCCTCACGGCGGGGGCGCACCTGCGTAGGTGATGGCAATTCCCTCCGTCTGCGATCCTGTAGCAGAATGGTTTCGACGTAGGCCGCATCAAAGGTCAGCCATTGGTTGGCTTGAGTGATCGCAGCCATGACATCGCGTCGACCATAAAGATGCACCAGATTCAGAATGCGACGCAGATGGGTTATCGTTTTCACCGGCTGTCGGCGCAGTTCGAGATGAAACTTCCGGGCCACTTCACCGAGTGTATCGAACGCGTCTTCAATGTCATGGGCGCGCACGCGACTCCGCATTTTCAGGGCTTCAAGGCGATGTTCAGGCAGCGAGAGTTTTTGATTGCGGTCATAGCATCGCTTATGACAGGTCACCAGTTGGCTGCCGTCAATGATCCGGACCTGTGAGGCGTTGGCGCGAATCGTCACGGTTTCATCCTTCAGCTTTGGCGGAACGGAATAGCGGTTCCCATCGAAGTGCACATGCGCATGGGAACTCACGAGTGCTGGTGTCACTTCGTCTGTATCAAAGTCAAATTCTGGCAGGGGACGAAGCGCTGCGGACTCCTGAATGAATCGATCGACGGGTCTCTGCCGCGTCGAGCGATGCAGACGAACATTGGCGACGTCATCACGCCAGGTGGCAGCAAGCTGCTGATAGTCGTCCCATGTGATCAGTTGCTCTTTCCGTCCTGCCAGTGCATTGTGTTTGACATACCGTACGCCGGCCTCAACCGTCCCTTTGGATTCCGGATCGCGTCGCTCACAGGCAATCGGTTCAAGGCAGAAGTGTCCGCAGAGGGCCAGGAACTCAGGATGCAGACATGCGTGACGACCGGAACCATTCAGGACAGCCGCCTTGAGATTATCGAAGATGATCCGTCGCGGACTGCCGCCAAAGAATGTCAGTGCGTTCACAATGGCTCTGTAGAATTCCGCCTTCCGCTGTGACAGACAGAATTCGATGTAGCACATGCGACTGTAGCAGAGGACGGCGACCAGCACGGAAATTTTTCGCTGAGTGCTGCCGATTTGGATGGTTCCGCAGGAACCCCAGTCAACCTGCAGCGCCTGCCCCGGCTCGTACTCGACTTCCTGATAGACACGCGACGGGCGCTTCCGGGTCTGGTGGAGGTAGTTGCGCACGAGCGTGATGCCGCCCCGATATCCATCAGGACCGCGGCAAATTTCCTCCTGAACACGCGCTGAGGACAGTTCCGGATAACGTTCCAGAATTGCATCAATCTTTGGCTTCCACGGGTCGAGTAGACTGCCTCGTGGTGGCCCCCGTTTTTCATCCGGTGGCTGGCTCATGCGGAGTGCTCTGGCGACAGTTCTCTGACAGCATCCCAATCGTCGAGCAATAGCGCGCCGGGATAACTTTTCAACTTCGGCCAGACGACGGATCTCAGCCCATTGAGAGACCTTCATGACTCGTCCCCCTTGCTGGGCCTGTCAGCCTTGTTTCCAGCAGAACGAAACAGATCACCAAGCGACTGCAGACTGCCTCTTCGCTGTAGTTTCGGTTGTTGCAGTGACAGCACCTGCACCAGTGGCCGATGCCATGCAATCAGATCGTGGCTCACTAATTCGGTGCGTGCTTCACAGACAGTTTTTTCATGCAGCCTCAGACGCACGGCGATCGTGGAGTCGCCGAAGAACGAGAGTCCCTGCTGATCACTGACAGCGGTGAAGAAGAAATACAGCAGGATTGCGTCCCGCGAGAGTCGCGGGGCGTAATCCTGCAGGAATCGTCGGTCCACCCAGGAAAAGCCCTCTTCAGGTGGGCGGCGGACGCGGTCAGGAAGCAACAGCTTCTTCTGGATCCTGGACGTCATTGGAAACTTTCTCCTTTCGGTCGCCACACACTACCGGCGTTTCCGCAGGAGATCGATACGGTTGGACGCCGTCAGGAGTTGTATCGGTGTCGGCATCGAGGCCAGTTGAACGTGGCAGCGAAGTGGCAACCCGCTGTGCAGTCCGTCGCTTCTGTGCCTCCGCATCGCACTTCATCTGACCGACGAAGCTACTCCGCCACAACAACTTGCGTTCACGATCCCGCACGCGCCGCATCGCAGCATGACATTCCTGACTGCAATATCTTGACGAGCAGCGGTACGCTGTGCGTGGCGGTTCGTAACAGCCAACACGGTCACAAATTGGGCCAAGATTTCCTGTGTTGCGTGACGACGCACCCGACAGGGCTGTCGATGCTGCCGGCAGAACCGATTCCGTCGACACGCGCGGTACCTGCGCGATGCGCGACCTGCGGATGCGGCGTTCTCGGGAGGCGGCGGCTTCGGCTTTGCGGACCTCCAGCCTTTGGCGACGCACACGTTGGCGTCTTGACGCATGCCAGCGGCGAACTTCCCGCAAACAGTCTGGATCCTGACAGTAACGCTGACTGCCTGATGTGGGCGTAAACCTGCAGCGACACCCTTTTCGCAGACAATCGCGGGCTGGAAATCGAGATTTTCTCGGCGCGGCTGCTTTGGCGATGCTAGACTGTTTGCATTCCATGGGAGGTCTTGCTCCCGTCGGATCCGCCCGAATCGCTCTGCGAAAGCGATTCGGGCATTTTTATTGAGGCTTCCTACGCATGTCCGCCTCACCCAGCCCGGAACATAGCTCACACCAGTCGCCGTAGCGGCGTATTTCTGCTCCCGCGTCCCCGAAAATTCGGTCGGCATCCGCGGCTCGTATGTCCGCAGGCAGCCGCGAAACGCAAACACAGGGAAGAAGACAGAGAAGTAGATTCAGGGGAGACGCATTCTGCGAAGGAGAGTGCCAAGGAAGTAGAACAATTACTCCCTGCGGGTGCGCGCATCCAAATTGGTGAAAACGCGGGCGACGAACGTGGTGTTACCACCGCCATCGTTGTCGATCACCGCCGCAACTCGCGACAGAGCATCGGCCATCGAATTGCTGGCATTATATCCATACGTGACCACCCGGCCATTCGGATAAGTGACGGTTGTCGGACGGATGGTGTTGGCCGAGCCGCTGGCATACGCATACTGCACTTTGGGACTGCTGCCGGTGTTGACGGCTCCCGAGTGCGACTGATAATCGGCCGTCAACTGACCGAAGCTGTTATAGGTAAACTTCGTGTCATTCACGATGCTGCCGGAGCCGACCGTGGCATTGTCATACGACGTGACCGATTCCCGCATGCCACGGACTTCAAACGTTGAACTGATTCGCCGGACGGCTCCATCCACACCACTGCCGAGCGTCGTGATGCGATCGTGCGTCTGTCGCCCCAGTTTGTCGAAATCAAATTCATGCACGGTTCCCGCCTGGTCCGTGAACTTCGTGGTTTCTCCCTGCCGGTTGTATTCAAAAAAGATCCTGTCCGAGCCGTCCACGGAGTCCGGATAGATCTCCGCCCGCTTCAGCAGGCTGGAGGCGATCTGCGAGTCACTCAGCGTTGTGCCGTAGACATATTCCGTTGTCTGATCACCGGTGGTCGCGTTCTTCGCTTTGATCGTTTTGACATTGCCGTCAGCATTCCAGGTAGTTTCCACGGTCACATTGAGATCCGCCGACGGCGCACAGCCTCCCGAGCTGCTGGATGATGACGACGGAGTGGCGACATAGTTCATGATGCGTTTGGTTTCCCGGCCCATCGCATCGTGTTCATAGCGGGTTTCGATGGCCAGCGGATCTTTCGTCGACTGCTGATTTCCTGCCGACGAATAGACCGTGGTGTTGACCAGCACATTGTCAGATCTTGTCGGGATCGTGGATGACCGTGACAGGGCGGTGCCGCCATTCGTCCCGTAGTTTGCCGACGCGACGGTGCGGCCGAGTGCATCCGGATACGTGGCGACATACGTCACGCGGGCTTTGGGTGTGGTCGACGGATTCTGCAGCGCTCCCAGCTGACTGGCCGCCGCATTGTGATAGCGCTGCCGCACAGTCTGCTGGATGGCATTGCCCGCATTGTCAAATGCGGTTTCCGACTGCTCCATGATGGTGTCGTCGGTGACCGAGCTGGCTTCGGAGTACGAGGTTTCATCGAGGTCGTAGCCTGAGTACCGGACGGTGGCTCGCCCCAGACTGTCATAACTGATCTTGGTAAATCGACTGGAGCCAGCCGGCAGTTGTTTGATCAAGTGACCGGTCTGATCAAACCACGAATTGTCGCTCAGGCTGTTGCCGACCGTGCCGGTGGAGGGGTCGACCGCGTACCGGATCGTGCGGTACACCCGGCCCCGGTCGTCATACTTCGTTTCTGACTTCGCGATCAGGTTGCCGCCACTGGTGGTGTTAAATCGCTCGACTTTGATGACGCGATTGAGATTGTCGTACGTTTTTTTCTCGTAGTAATCGACTTCACCATCGATCGTGGTCTGGCGACTGCGGAAGTCATATCCGAAAGCGGTGACGCGAGTCGTGGAGCCATCCACGTATTGTGTTTGCGAAGTGACGTTGCCGTCACCACCGGCCGTGCCACCGTCATAGACCCGTGCTGTCACACGGACCATGTTGTTACCACTCGCTCCGCCACCGGACGGATCGGTCGGTGTCGCTCCGTTGTCGTTCGTTCCAATCCATGTTTCCGTCGCCAGACCCCGACTGTTGAAGACGTTGAAGGTGATCGTGCCACCGGGCGACACAGTGCGGTTGCGACGCTTCATCACGTCATAGCCGTACTGCGTCTCATCGTAGTTGGTACCCTCGGTCCCCGAGCCGGATGCCGGGATCGTGTGATAGGTCCGCTGGCTGGCCACATGACAGCAGTCGGTGTAAGTGGTGGTGGTCCAGCGCGTGTAACTGGTCTGAGCAAAGGTGTCGGTCGGCAGCAGCTTTCCGGACGTGGAGGCCCGTGTGGCCTGGATCTGCTCCGTGGTCCGGCCGGACACATCGGTTTTCGTGATCGAGACGGGATTGACCAGCGTGTACGTATAGCTGCCGGCAGAGCCGGTCGCATAGCCCGCCGCCATCCGCGTTTCCCGGCCGGTTTCCGATTCAGTGTAGACCACCCAGACAGCCCGTCGAATCGAAGTCGCGGTGCCATTGATGTCAATGGTATGCGCGGGTCCCAGAGATTGAGTCATCCGGCCCTGAGTGTCATTTTCGAAATCCGTGATCAGATTCAGTCCGCCTCCGGAGGGCGTCGTCCAGCCGGACGGAGCACCGGTTTCCACCGAGGTGTCCACATCCTGAATCTGCTGCGTGATGGCCCCTGTCGCCACATCATACTTCGTGCGGGTGATAAAGCCGCGTTCATCCATCTGCCAGATCAGATTGCCGAATTCATCAAAGTATTCCTTTCGCGTGGCCGCTGTCCCGGAGCCATTCTGAGCGGTCGAAATCACCGGCAGCGTGATGGTCTTCTGTTTGACCTGATACGTACCGGTGTACCACGTATAGGCAAATGTGGTCTCGATCATGGTCGTCTGCACGGCGGCATCCGGATAGTCCGTCTGCTTTGCCAGAGCCCACAGAGCATTGGCTCCGCTGCTGGATGAACTGCTGGACGATCCGGAGGTCCCGGCCTCGGCATACTCCCATTCGCGGACTTTGACGGCTGTCCCCAGTTCCCCTTCCTGCACACTCAGACGCGTCAGCCACCCCGTAGGCGCATGCCGCTGATAGGTCGTGATCAGACCCGTACTGTCCCGCAGATACTGATAGTTGCCGCTGACTTTGTTCAGCAGATCGGCTTTCGTCTGATCATAGCCGCTGATGGCTGACGGGGACGCCTGCAGCACAATTCGGGCGGTCGAGTCATACTCAAAGAAATGACACCATTCGTCGGAGCCGGACCGCAGGGTCTTCAGCATCGTCCGACCCGCATAATTGCAGAAGATCGTATTCAGTGTTCCGTCCGGCTGCGTCTCCACTGTCTTCGTCAGCCAGGAGTTGTAGCCGTTCGCAAAGGTGCTTTGGGTGTACGAAAACGAATAGACCTGGCCACCGCCATTGACACTCTCCCGGATCACCCGGTGTTCCTGATCGTATTCAAAGAAGTAGTCGGCGTACTGAGCCACGATGGCATCACTGGCCGTGAAGGGATCGCTGACCGCCGGATCTGCGGACAGTCTGGCAAAAGCATCCGGATTCAGCACATACTTCAGCAGGTGAATTGGTACCGGCCGGTTCGGAGGTGTGACCGAGCCGGAGGAAGACGACGAGGAGATCGCTGACGATGAAGAGGATGAGGAGCCGGGCAGAGTGATGTAGTAGCGATAATACGTCGTTCCTGTCTCCGCCCATGCACTGCCAGTCCAGATCTCCGTCGTGACCGTCTTCAGATCGCTGTCCCCGCCATACACATCCGTATCCTGATAATAGGTGTAACTGACGCGCCGAACATCCTGCCATGCACCGGACCCTTCTTTTCTTCGCAGGGTCACCGACTCCAGCTGCAGGTCATATGGCTGCGACCACGCATACACCAGCTGCTCAGTGATCGTCACGCCATTGACCACCGCTGACTGCTGCAGTTTTGCCGGCTTCGACCCCTCGGCCACCCACTCCACAAACTCAATCAGGTGGCCAGTCCCGGTCGTCATCCGTAGCGCCAATCCACTGGCCATATCGAATTCTGTCACGCTGCCATTCGGTGTCCGCAGCCGGAAGAGCTCCGCAGTGCGGTCCAGTGTCAGCGTGCTCTTGTCACCAAAGTCAGCCGTAAAAACATCTCCGCCGGCTTCCGCAAACCACAGAATGGAGGTGGCATCACCGGTCACAGCAATCCGGGACAGCGACTGACCGGGAATGGAAAACCGCTGCAGTCGGGGCCACTGTCGCACAAACCAGTTGTGGCCATTGCCAGGATTTGTACTCACCGTCAGCCGGTTCGAAAACGACCGCGTATGCCCCAGCGGAAATCCCAGTCCCGACGTTTCCAGATCCGTCACCCGCAGCACCATCGCACCGCTGGAATACCGGATCGGAAACATACTGACCGGTTTTGAGCAGCCGCCAGACCCGCACGCATGACCGCCTGGTTTCACCGTCGAACAGGCACCCGAACCACACGCTTCACAACAGTCCGGATTTCCTCCCGGATCCACAGGGGGTGTCCCAAACGGACAGCAGTTCGGATCACAGGGATCCCGACACCACTTGTCACACTCCGGCTCCGGAGGCGGCTCCCATGGTGGCAAACTGGGTTCGGAATCCAGAATGTCCAGGAGGTTCGACGCTGCCTCACCTTCAAAGCAGCCACAACAATGACAACCCGCCGGAATCAGCACCAGACCACTGACACTCAGCGTATTACACGAAGCACCCGCAACCACCTGCGTTGTCGTCCCGCAATCGCTGCTGTTCCAGACCCGCACAACATACTGGCCAGACCCGTTGCACAACACGCTGACCAGAAAATACACAACCGTTCCAGCCGGCTCCTGTTCGTTCACGCTCAGGCGACGCAGTCCGCCAATCCAGCCACCCCAGATCGGAATCGGAAACAGCTCAAGCTTGCAGCCACCGTCTGAACACGGACACCGATTATGCAGGTACCATGTCCCCGTCAGCAGACCCCACTTCGTTGTTGCCAATGTCGGCTTCGGCATCGGTGGTGTCACGTTGCAGCAACTCACCATCACCTCTCTCCTTCAAACATCTTCATCCATGCTTCGAGTCAATCGACAACAGTTGTACTAAGCCTCTGCACGATTGTCTGTCGGATCCATGACCGTCTGCCACCGTCCAATGGGACACGTTTCCGTCGCCCAGCGTGCCTTGATCTTCAGAAAGCAACCACATTCGGGACGCAGGCAGACCAGGTGTGCCTGATCACAATAGTTGCATCCTCGGCACACGTTCAATCGGGCTTCGTATTCGGCATCATCCACGCTGCTCATCCCCCCCGCAATGTGTCTGAGTCCCGCCTTTGCGAAGTTCATTCCTCGCTGCAGCAAGCCCGGCCCCTGCTGCGGTGTATCGACTGTCTGCGGTATCTCGCCGTTCGATTGGCCCTGCACCTGTCCGGGGCCAATGCCGTGTTCATAGGCCGCAAACACGCTCGGCTGTCTTCGGCAGAGCCGATGTTGCCAATAGCCCTTAATACACTGGTGCCGTAGGCAGTATCCGGGTTCGGAACATTCACATTCCGTGATCGTCGGTGGCCACATGGGCTGACTCCTGTATCCTGCTGACGAGTGAAGTTGTTGAGACATTCGGCTGCGGTGAGATCAGCACAATTCGCCCACCGTACACTTCCACAATTTCTCGGCCGACGACCTGACCGGCCGTGTAGGTCCCACCTTTCACCAGTACATTCGGCTGCAGTTCGGCGAGAATCCTGCAAGGTGTGTCGTCCTCGTAGATCACGACGTAAGCAACACAGGCAAGTGCAGCCAGAATTCGCGCACGTTGTTCCGCAGTGATCAGGGGCCGGCTGGGGCCCTTCAGACGACGAACGCTGTCGTCGCTGTTGAGTCCCACAATGAGCACATCCCCCAACTGTCGGGCCTGTTCCAGAGAATGCAGATGCCCCGCATGAAACAGGTCAAAACATCCGTTCGTAAATACCAATTTGTGTCCCAGCGAGCGATGTAGGTTGCGAATTGCACTCAATTCGGCAAACGACACAACTTTTTCCTCGGTTCCCATGGCACGAGACACCGATGCCAATTCGAGCTCCGGCAGTGAAACAGGAGTTGCCCCCAATCGCCGTACCTCAAGGCCCGCAGCACGATTGGCAAGGCGAACAGCTTCCGGCAGATCCTGACCATTACCAACGGCATACGCCAGGGCCGCCAGAAACATGTCACCAGCCCCGGTGATGTCCGTGATTTGGCTGGCTTCCGTCGGCAAGTGCACCGGCGGTTGCCCGTGCGTGACAAATACGCACCCAATCTGGTCCAGTGTGATGACAACGGTCTCGATGTCACCCCTGTGCTGAATCTCAACTGCGGCCTCCATAGCCATCTCGATCGAGGAGATGTTGCGCCCCGTCAGTTCGCCAGCTTCATCGCGATTGGGTTTTAGCAGCGACACACCATAGTACTTGTTGAGAACAGCACCGCGTGCCGGGTCGACCAACAAAGGAATGTTTCTGATACGACAAATCTGAACCAACTCCCGTACCAGTCGTTCCGTGCAGATACCCTTCCCATAGTCGGACAGCACCAGAATATGAGAATTTGGAGCATAGTGAGGAATCGCTCCTAGAAGCCGCGACGTCAGTTCCCCACTCAATGGCCTCCGCGTTTCATGATCAACTCTCAGGATCTGTCGCGGCTCTCGCTGTGGCCTGCCACCCAGAATTCGCTCTTTGACCGTCGTCACTCGGTCAGCATCCCTGAGGACACTGCTCGTAGCAATTCCCTGCTCGGTGAGAAGCTGAGTCAGGACTGAGCCATTCTGGTCGTCACCCACTGCCGTCTGCAGCGAAACGTGAACTCCGAGATGTCGAAGAAATGAAGCGGCCGCTGCGGCACCCCCCAGGCGGTCTTCCGTGCTGTTTGCATTCAGGATCATAACCGGCGCTTCAGGACTGATGCGGCAGACATCACCATAGACGTATCGATCCAGCATCGCGTCTCCGATGATGGTTGCCGTCTGGTCACAGGCACATCTGGCGGCTACTGGCAATGCCATTTCTTCAGTCCTCCGAATTCAATCAATGTTCTCAATACGATGTGACCGACTCCTATGTGCCTCGCACTTCATTCGTCGAGCTGATCGGCCGCACGGCTCCATCCACGCCACTGCCCAGCGTCGTGACGCGGTCGTGCGTCTGTCGCCCCAGTTTGTCGAAATCAAATTCATGCACGGTAACGCCCTGATCCGTGATCTTTGTCGTTTCTCCCTGCCGGTTGTACTCAAAAAAGATCCTGTCCGAGCCGTCCACCGAGTCCGGATAAATCTTCGACCGCTTCAGCAGACTCGAGGCGATCTGCGAGTCACTCAGCGTCGTGCCGTAGACATATTCCGTTGTCTGGTCACCCGTAGAAAAAGCTGAATGTCTCTTTACTTTCATTCCACTACTTCCCTCGTATTACTTCTATCCGAAAAGAGTGGAAGCGTATTGGTTCGAGCCATGATTACTCTTCCACAATCCCGAATGAGCCAAGCGTTCACTGTCTAAATGCCTCGATTTGACTTTGCCCATCGGGGTGGACCACTTGCACAATGACAGGTTCACCATCATGTGAGGAGATTACAATGCCATGCCTTGGAGTTTCAAAAGCAAACACTTCGACAAGATTCTTGCCGTCGCGGTCCATAATGCGGATGGAGGCGTGCCCACAACCAGCAACTGTCAGTTGCAACCGTCCCAAGCCTTTATCATCATACATTTCTAGGCTAGTGCTCTCTGACGATTCCTCATAGCCCAATGATGCGCGGATTCTTCCACTGCAATCGACAATATTGATTTCCCGAGCAACAATTGAATCTGCTACCACGAATTACCCTTTTTGGTAAAATGTCATGCATGTAACGCCGACGGAGTTGTAGATAAACGGCCTATGCCGTGCCACTCCCGCCGCCCATCTGTCCAATTAATATGACGAGCACTGCTACGCTCGCTCCGCCTGCTGCTGCTGCTGCTGCGCAGGGGCCGGTTGCGAAGCAGGCAATGACTGCTGCGGCGCCGAGTAATGCGATCAGGATCTCAATTAACCCGGTGTTCGGAACTCTGATACAAATCGGGTCAGGCTGCCACTCCCATATCAGACAGTGCGGACTCGGGGGGTGGTCGCACGGCCGTTTATAGGTATAGCTGACCCCCGAATCAGGTGAACTGCCAAGCGGGCAAGCGCACTTGAAGAGGCACCGCCCACCTCCTATCTGTGTTCCCACGCAAATCGCCAACTCCGTTCCAACGACTCTCCACCCCATTCCGCTAGCATCAACGATGTCAACTGGATCGCTCGCTGCATACTCGTACAGCCCAAGACCCATGAGGTATCCGATCGGATCCCTCTGCACCCAGCATCCGAGTGCCGCATTGAGGACTCTGTGCCTGACATGCATGAGACTGGTGGCCGTCTCAAATCGATATCCTGCATACAGCACTTCCCATGCTGCCGTGTTGCTGCCCGCCGTAAAGCTGCTGCTCAGAAAGACGGGCAGGCCATAGGCCGTGTACACAAAGCGCTGCTGGATGACGCCGGAGGTGTTCACCAGACCGGTGACATTCCAGTTCGCGTCCTGCAGACTGTAGAGCCGTTCATCCAGCGTCCCGTTGCCGTCAGTGTCCCGGTCTCTGAGGATCAGGTCGTCGATGTACCGCAGCCCCCAGACGAATTGCCGATTGGCACTGGTCGAAGTCCCCACACGTTCTTCCACGACCTGCCATTTGCTGGGTTCGGTGTAGTACAGATGCCGCGTCTCGTTCAGGGTGCCCGAGACATACGACTTCTGCACGACTCGCCGTTTGGCTCCGTCGTACTGATATTCTGACACCGTGTTCCCGCCATCCGCGATCTTCACGAGCCGGTTCCACGCATCATACGTGGCCGTGTAGCTGCTGGCTGGTGACGCCGGTTGTGGCATCGTCGTCATGTTGCCCGCCCGGCTGTAGACCGGCGTGACCCACGACGCTCCCACAGTTTCCGTGATATCAGTGATCTCATTGACCGTGTTCGCTGTCCGCGACTGGTTCAGCGTCCACGTTCCACCCCCGGTGTTGTCTTCCCGGAAATTGCTCCAGTTGCCCGTTTCGTCCAGACCCCAGCACTGGGCAAACTGTTTGTTGCTGAGCGTGGAGCCGCCGGATCCCAGTTCACCGCGTGACATGTCCTTCAGCCGATGGATCTGGTCGTACAGGTACTTCTCATCAAAGTATTTTCCCTGCGAGCGAGCCACCGTGTTCTCGCGCCAGATCCGGCTGCCCGAGCGATCGTAGCCGTATTTGATTCGGTCGGCATCGGCCGACGTGCCGTAGTTGTACCAGTCGCTGTCCTTGATGCGTCCGAAGCGATCCAGTCCCCGGTAGATGTCGCCGGTATCCGGATCATCGCCACCCGCCGTGCCGATCAGCGTGTACTTCACATCTGGCTGCGTGTAATCCGTTTCCACGAAGGACTGTTGCCCCAGATACGCATAGTCTGCCAGATGCGTGGCTCCGCCGTCATCATCGATCACCGCCACTACCCGCGACAGAGCATCGGCCATCGAATTGCTGGTGTCATATCCATACGTCACGACCCGACCATTGGGATACGTGACCGTCGTCGGACGGATCGTGTTGGCCGAGCCGCTCGCATACGCATACTGCACCTTGGGACTGCTGCCGGTGTTGACCGCTCCCGAGTGCGACTGGTAATCGGCCGTCAGCTGACCGAAGCTGTTATAGGTAAACTTCGTGTCATTCACGATGCTGCCGGAGCCGACCGTGGCATTGTCATACGACGTGACCGATTCCCGCATGCCCCGCACTTCATACGTCGAGCTGATCCGCCGTACGGCTCCATCCACGCCATTGCCCAGCGTCGTGACGCGGTCGTGAGCTAGCCGCTTTCCATGTGTAAAGGCAGAATGACGCATCGTCCCCTCGCGCATGAGAAGAAGTAGAATGTCCCATTGTCCTCTCACAGCTGTCCGACAGTTTGAATCCTACTGGCTGCCAATACCACCTTGAGTGTCGTCATGTTTCCTCGTTCGGCCAGTGCTGTCACACTCCCCTGATTTGTTTCCTTTGCCAAACAGCCACCACCAAAACGATGATCCAACAACGGCCGACACGAATAGTGATGCTGCCCAGATGCCTACATTAGAAATCCACGGAGAGAGTTCAACGCCGGGCCACGACGACACGACTGCCGTTAGAAAGAATACCGGAAATCCAATTCCTCCAAAACACCCGCACCAAGTGCTGAAAAGAAACAAGCTACGAGGCATTTGCTTTTTTCGGCCAGGATCAGACATTTGCCTTGCACCTTTGAAACAGACACCCAAAACAATGGTTCTTCTGGGATTTTTGTGGCTAACTTTTTCATGGTTTTAGGCTGAGTTTCCGCAGTAGAAGAGAATTCGAATACGATAGTGTTCAAAGATCCGAAAGCCTCGCGCCGCGGACTTGATTGCCTGAATGCGGCTGTTGAATCCTTCTGACGTGCCGTTGCTGATGGGTGACGAGAACCATGTCAGGATTCGGTCGAGGCGATTCTTCAACATACGTGCCACCTTCTTGATTGGGGTAAGTCGGCTGCGGCTCGCCCACGCGTACCAGGAGTCGAAGAATGCCCTGCCACCCACCGCATCAGTCTCCTGCCAAAAAAAGCGAAACAACTCCTTGATGCTCCACGCGCGACCGGTCGCCAGAGTGCTCTTTCTGAGTGCTGCGAGTTCGTCATTCTTTTCGTCGCTCAGATTCTCCGGATTGAACAGCAGCGTCTGTCGCATGCCTTTGAGGCGGTCGTCACCCGTCTGCTGCAGTTCGCGGTGCTCCGCGCGTCGAACCTTGTCGACCGCTTCATTCAGATACTTCGAAATGTGAAAACGGTCGTGGACAATTAAAGCATTCGGGGCGTTCGTTTCTGTACTTGTCTCATACGCCTGCCACATGTCCATACAGACGGCCCTGACCTTGCTGCGCTGCTTCGGGGACAGTGTTTTCCACAGGATATCGGCCGATTCTGTCGTTCGGTCAGGAGTCACCTCAAGCACGCGGGACTCATCAATGTCCGTCATCACGGTGACGTAATCCTGTCCTTTGCCGAAACTCTTTTCGTCGATCCCAACATGCGTAACCTCGTCCACTGATCTTCGTTCGAGCCCTCGGGTGACTGCTCGCTGCATGATGACCTGAGCGGTTGACCAATCGATACCCAGC
>Ga0209985_10001725_pt1 | contig 20813 bp, 30 predicted proteins | sample NOAtaG_FD_187305 | JGI IMG/M metagenome (GOLD analysis project Ga0209985, IMG submission 187305) | Freshwater lake microbial communities from Lake Erie, under a cyanobacterial bloom - NOAA_Erie_Diel6S_1000h metaG (SPAdes) (version 2) | ecosystem: Environmental > Aquatic > Freshwater > Lake ...
ACCGCACCTGCCGCGCCGCCCGCCAGGAACAGACGCACCTGCCGTTCGACCCTCTCAAGCATTCGCGTCCTCCATCGCCTCGCAGATCGCCTCGATCTGCTCGCTCGCCTCGACCTCGATGGCGGCCGAGACATCCATCATGATCCGCTGAACCAGGGCGTGCCGGTCGAGCGTCGGCGCACCGGCGGTCTTCTCCGCCGCCTCGACCAGCGCGGCGACGAGCCCGGTCACCGCCACCGCGCAGGCGGCGATGGCGCGGGCCTCGGCCATGCGGAGCCGAAGCTCCAGCGCCTGAGCGCGGTCGCGCCGCGCGGTCGCCGCGTCTGCAGCGGCGGTGGGCTGCGGGAACCTATCCACGGGCGGCCTCCTTTGCGCGGGCGGCGTCGAGAGCGACGCGGCGCTGCGCGACCTCGGCGGCGATCAGCGCCGCCAGGCGCTCGGCATCGGCCATGTCGAGGTGCAGGGTGACCTGCGTCTCGACGCAGCGGATGGCGAGCGACGTCTCGCGATATTTTCGCGTGTGATCTGCCACCGCCTCCTCGGCGGGCCAGATCCAGCGAGCGGTGAGCGTCTCGCCTGCGTTGAGATGGATGCCGGTTCCGGGCATGTGTGCTGTCCTCCTGTTGATTAGCTGGAGCCTGACGCTCCCCGACGCCGCCCAGTAGCGGGGCGGCGGCAGGGAGGGTCAGGTGCGCTCCCACGCGAACAACTCGACTGCCCCACCTTCGGGGTACTGCCAATTCTCGGTCGCGGCGACATTGGCTGCGTCGGTGGCGTCCTGCCACGCGATTGCGAGCGCGTTGCCCGCCGCACCCTCGCAGCTTTCCATCGCCGCGTCGAACGCGGCCTCGGCCGCGATGTGATCTCGCACGCGATCCTTGGCCAACGACGCCTCGGCCGCCTTGATGGCGCGGGCCTCGTCGGCTTGGTTGGCGTAGTTGCCACCGTGGATCCACCGAATGCCGATCATCTGCCAGTCCTCCGTTGTCGGCCGGGTCGGCCGGTTTCGATGGAGGGGAATATACACCGCCCGTTTCGTTCCGCAACACAATCCGCCATGCAATCCTCGCATGCCGCTATGCGCCCGGCGCTTGACAGATGTAACAGCGGGTGTATCCTCGCCGCATGACCATCGTTCGCTACATCGCCCGTTTGGGCGGGCCTGCCGCCGCTGCGAGGCTCTTCGCGTGCTCGCCGCAGGCCATCTCCAACTGGATCCGCCGCCGAGCGATACCGCGCTCTCGGCATCTGGAGGCGGTCAGGATCGCCGAGCGGGCGGGGTTCTTCATCAACCCGGAGACGATGCAATGAGTACTGGCCTATATCGCCGCGTCGCGCTGGCGGTTCACGACGCAAGGACGATGACCGGCGCGCAGATCCGAGACCTGTTCTACGATGTCGATGTGATCACGTTGACCAACGCCGTCCGCAACGCCATCAGCGGCGGCTACATAGCCGGTCCGATCTCGTACTCGATGCGGCTCGACGCCGTGTTCAAGGCGCGCCGGGCACCGGGGGCCAAGAAGCGCACCGGCGGCGGAAGGCCTCGTGGCGGCGCAATCGCAGTCGCCATTGCGCGCGGCGAGGTGCCGTTCGACGCAAGGCCGAAGCGCGACTATCCGCCCGTCCGCGCGTCGCGCGACGACCGCCCGGTCCCCGATCGCTCGCACCTGCTGCCCCAGCTGATGGGCGACGCGCTCTACGAGGACGAGCCGCGCAGCCTCGCCGAGCGACATATCCTGTGGCGTAGGCCGGTGCCGCAGCATCGTCTGTTCAGTTCGACCGGCTGCGCCGCCGCTATGCTGGTCGCGTCCAGATGACCGACCGGCCCGAGGATGACGAGCGCGACGAGCCGGGCCGGAAGTGGTTCGCGCCGGGGCCGTGGCCCATTATTCGGACGTTGCAGTCGTCAATGAGCGATCTTCCATTTCCGGCGGCGAGCCCTCGCCGCTGCGCGCTCGGCGACGGCAGCTATCGTGTTTATCCCTACAGGGCCATGTCATGATCTGTCGCTCGGTGCACTACACCATCGTCGGCGAGCCCGCGTCGAAATCGAACAGCCGCCGCCTCGTGACCATCGGCGGGCGGGCGAGGTTCATCAAGTCGCAAAAGGCGCTCGACTATGTGGCGAGCCTGCGCGAGCAGGTCACGCCGATGCAGCCGCTGCTGACCGGCGATATCCGCATGACCGCGCATGTCTACTATGCCTCGCGGCGACCGGATCTGGATGTGTCGCTGATCCTCGACGCGCTGCAGGGCATCGCGTACGAAAACGACAGGCAGGTGAAAGAAATGCACCTGTACCACCACCTCGACCGCGACAACCCGCGCGCGGTGATCAGCCTGGAGGAGATCAACGATGACGACCAATGACGACCTGTCCCGCTTCGCCGACCGCATCGAGACGGCGCTGCAGGAGATCGAGGACGCTCGCGAGAGCCTCGCCGAGATCAAGGCCGAGGCGACCAGCGCAGGCTACGACGGCGGCGCGCTGGTGCGCGTCGTCGAAATGAGACACAACGAAAAGCGGCGGCAGCGGGAGGAGTCGCGCCTTGCGCTGGTCCGGCTCTACGCCGACAGGCTCGGCGTGCAGCTGCGCCTCGACATCTGACAGCCGGGGGCCTCCCCCCGTGCGTGGCCGGCGGGCCGCGCCACCAAAGCGGCTCAGCTCGCGGCGAGCGAGTTAACAGGCACTCCCGGCTAGCATCGTACCTGATGACCGCTCCCGCCACCCAACTTGCAAGCATTGCTTAACAGTTCAACCAGGAGACAACGATGGACCTTCTCGACCAAGCCAAAGCCCTGATCGACGGCGACCGCGCCCGTCAACACGGAGACGCGGAGGCGCTGCACTCGACCGTCGCGCGGCTGTGGGAAGCCTACCTCGGTCGCGGCCAGGGCCTCGCGATCAGCACTGATCAGGTGCTGGTCATGCTCGCTCTGCTCAAGATCGCCAGAACCCAGCACGGCGAAACCAACCGCGACGACTACGTCGATGCGCTCGGATACATCGCGCTGGCCGGGCGGATCGTGGACAAGCGGCTGGCCGAAGACGAGTATGAGATGTCGTTGTCGATCCCTGTCACTGGCATGCCTGACTAGAAGGGGATATCGTCTTCGTGCTGCGAGCACGCGCCGGGCTGCTCTGCGAAATCAACCGGCGGCTCCGCTTCATAGATCCGGCAGATGCCATCGAGGCTGTATTTCGCGCATGTCCAGCAGATCTTGGGCTGCGGCTCCTGGACGCGCTTGCGCCACGCCTTCAAGACTTCCGGTTCAGGCGGTCGCTTCGTCACGTTCCCACCTCCTCTTGATCACCCGAAAGAACTTGCCGTCCTGCCGATACTCGATCTCGCGCGGCGGCGTTGCGTTCGACAGCATGGATGCCGTCTGCTCCATATCGAACAACTCCTCATCGTTCCAATCGACGCCGGCGCTCGCTGCCATTTTCACAAGCTGCCCTCGGCTCTTCTGCCCTGCATAACCGTCGTGCATAACGGGCAGATACTCGACCACCACAGGCGCAGCGTAGTCGGCCGGATAGTACGAGACCGCCAGCATCTCCTTCCCGCTGGTCCGGCTTACATGCTTTCGCCAGGACCAATTCTTGACCGCCATCGTCTTGCCGTCCTGCCCCATAATGTCGTCGTCGCGCAACTCCAGCTTGACCGGCTGCATCTGCCATTCATGGCCGCAGACCGGGCACTTTCGCACTGACAACGCCACCACCTCGTCGCAGTTTGGACATGTCTTTGTCGGGGCTTTCTTCTCCTCTGGCCCTTTCCCCGGCTTGCGCGGCGGTTGCACGGCGATGATCGGGCCATGCGTCGCCACGCATCCCGCGAAGTCGAGGACAAGGCAGTCCTTGGCCTCGCTCTTCAGCCGCATTCCACGACCGACCATCTGGACGTAGAGGCCGGGTGAGCATGTCGGCCGCAGCAGGGCAATTAGGTCGATGTCTGGATAGTCGAACCCGGTCGTCAGAACATTGGCATTGGTCAACGCACGAACCCGGCCAGCGCGGAAGTCAGAGATGATGCGGTCGCGCTCGGCTGGCGACGTGTCGCCAAGCACGCATTCTGCCGTGATCCCGCGCTTCCGCAACTCGTCGCGCACGCGCTCCGCGTGACGCACGCCGGTGCAGAAGAACAGCCACGCCTTTCGTCCCTCGGATCGTGCGATGACCTCTTCGACGGTCGAGGTGTTCAGGGCGTCGGTATCGGCGGCGGCCTGTAGTTCGGCCTCGATGTACTCGCCGCCTCGCTTGTGAACGCCGCCGACATCGATCTTCGCCGCTGTCGCCTTTGATCGCAGCGGCGACAGGAAGCCTTTGAAGATCAGTTCCTCGACGCTGACGGGCTCGATCAGATCCCAGAACAGCGCGGGCGCATCGGTGATCATGCCGTGCCCGAGGCGATACGGCGTTGCCGTCAAGCCGACCACGCGCAGGGCCGGATTGACCTTTGCCAGATGATCGATCAGCACACGATAACTGCCCTGCTGCTTGTGATTGACGAGGTGGCACTCGTCGATGATGACCAGATCGACATGGCCTATCTTGTCCATCTGGCTGATGATCGACTGAATGCCGGCGAATGTGATCGGCTCGTCAAGCTGGCGGCGACGCAGGCTAGCCGAGTAGATCCCAAGCGGCGCGCCGGGCCAATGCTGGCGCATCTTCTCGGCGTTCTGCTGGATCAACTCCTTCACATGAGTCAGCATCAAGATGCGGGTCTCGGGCCAGTTCTGTACGGCGTCCTTACACAACGCCGCGACAATGTGGCTCTTCCCTGAACCTGTTGGCAGAACGAGGCAAGGGTGACCGGCGTTCTTTTCGAGCCATGCATACAGCATGTCGATGGCGCGGCGTTGATATTCACGCAGCATTGGTCTCTCCGAGGATCTCGCGGCTGCAATACACGTTCACATCGGGGTCGCCATTGGCGACCATCGCGCCGTCGATTTCCCATAGCGCCACCCATTCGATGCCGCTGTCGTGCAACTGCCACGGAACCAGATCAGGGTGAAACACATGCGACCCGCAGCCGATGCGCTGCGCGTCCGACGGGATCGTCTCGTCGCCCCACCGCGCGCAGCGCCATTGCCCGTCGCCGCCGGGCGTCGAGTGCGCGCATGTGCGGCAGTTGATCTCCGTCGTCTTGCGTGATCCGTGGCACATGTCGTGGGCCGGGCAGAACTTGCACTCGTACCAGGACGGATCATCGCTGATACCGGGCGGCATCCGCTCGGCCAGCGCGATCCTTGCGCCGCGCTCGATGTGCTTCTCGGACACGGCTCTATCGCGCTCGATGCGCTCGACGTGCAGCCGGTCGTCGTCCTTGCAGACGGCGACATAGAGCGCGCGCTCTATCCCCATGCCGTGCATGTAGGCTTGCATCTGGACATGGTGCAGCGGCTTGGATTTCGCCACGCCGTTCGCGACGAGGTCATCGAACGACTTGCGCGAGTGCGTCTTGAACTCGGCCACATGCCGCGCCTTCGGCGCTTCGGGGACGCCGCTGTCGATGATGGCGTCGAGCGATCCCGCGACATGCGGGGCAAGCTCGACGCGATACTGGCGTCCGTCTGCCATTCGATCATGCACCACGCATCCGATGGCGCGCAGATCCGCGATAATCGACGCCTCCTCATTGTGGCCGCGCCGGAACAGCCGCCGAATGCGACCGGGGATCTGCTCGCGGAATGCCCAGCGAAAGCTGAGCCACAGATATCGCTCGCATTTATGCCCGAGCATCGACGCGCCGAGATGGTCGCGATGCGGATCGTCAGCCATCGCCTCGTGGTGCTTGTCAATGAGCGCGGCAGTGCTATGATTGGCCTCGGGAACTGTCGCCATGCGGTTTCCTCCTCCCTGTAGACTTGGGGCGGCAGCAATCCACCGCTGCCGCCCCATTTTCATTCATGCCTTGCGAGCCCAGGGTGGAGCCGCGCGGGACGGCGCAGCAGGGGGCGCAGACATGGCTGGCTTGCTTGCCGCCACCGGCTGCGGAAGCTGACCCTTCGCCAGCGGCATCGTCGCCGCCACCTCGTTACGCGGTCCGTATTCGTCCGACTGCTTCACCGCGACCTTGATCTCGGCCTCGCCTCCGATCAGCTGGTCCGTGTCCTGGACCGATGCGAGCCCGATAGCGCGCATGATCTCGCCCAACTGGCGACGCCCGATTTCCTCAGCCGCCGACGACTGGTTGCGGATGTTCAAGTTTTGGAACACCACGCGCCCCTGGTGCGCGGGGCCGAGGATGTCCCACCGGACCTTGATGTATTCGCCGGTGCCGGACTTCGTCATGCCGACGGTGGCCTCGGTGATCCTGGCCGTGTACCTGCCCGCCGGGATGGGGTCGTAATTGCCCGAGGGCGGGAGGTCGTCGGCGCGGAACGATTGATTGAGCAAAGCCATGATATTCACTCCTTCCTGGTGATGGTGTAGCTCGGACGGCTCGGCGTGGTGGTGATCGCTGCGAGCAATGGCGTGGTCACGCTGTCGGGCGCGGCCTTCCATGCCCTAGCATCGATCTCGGGCTTCCAACGGAAGATCGTTGAGAGATGCGCCTCGATGCCATGCTCGGCTGCGATCTCCTGGGCCTTGTCGGCATCGACCTTCCGGTTCATGCGTCCGACGACCTTGATCGTGATGCCGCCCAGCGTCGTCGCTGCGGTTCCTTCAAACGTCTCAGGAACGCCGAGCAGGCTCGACAGTCGGTCTTCGATCTGGCGGCGCTCTTCGACTGCCAGCCGCTCGGCTTCCTTCGCGGCGAGCCATCGCTCGCTGAGCTTCTGCATCTCTGTCATGCGTTGTCTCCTTGGATCTTGCGAATGATCGCCCCGAGGTCCGGAGCTTCCCACGCGGCCAGTTTTCCGCTGCGGTCCTTTGCTTGCCACAGCCCATCGCTGTCGCACATCAGCGCGCGTTGCGATGCGCCCTCGGCGTCGCGCTCAACGCGCAGCGCGAGCACTTCATCGAAGAAATAAGGCAGCGCCTGGCCGGTCTTGTTTCCCGGCATCGAGGGGGCATAGAGGACGCGCCCCATCTCGTCCTGCGTCTTCTCGACCTTGGCCGACATGTACACATGGCGACCGGGCAAGTCGCGGAATGACCGGATGATGTCGGTCATCTGCTCCTGCATCGCGCCATAGGCTTGGCGCGGGTCTTTCGTCGCCTTCTTCTCGGCGTTGAGACAGACCTCAGCGATTTCGCTGATGCTGTCGAGCGCCACCGATTTGAACTCGGCCGCCTCGGAACTGCTCGCCAGCCAGGACCACGCCTCACGCAGCGTGGTCATGTCGGAGACCTCGATATACGGGAGGTCGGCGTCCTGAATGGATAGCAGACCGCCCTCTGCCGACAGCACGATCGGTGCTGGCAGCGTCTTGATAAGCGTCGTTTTGCCCGCGCCAGCCTGTCCATACACCAACAGCTTGACGCCATTGGCGGACAGACCGCTGGTGCGGCTGATCCTGATTGCCATGATGGTTCTTCCTTTTCCCGCCAGTCGGACCATTCCGGTCGGCGTGTGCAAAATATGCATGGCTAGGCTCGCGATGTCAACGCGCGTTGCAAAGTTCCGGCGTCTGGTCCACCATGGCGCTCTACACGAGGAGGCTACATGGCAGATCTCAGGTCCATTCTCGGCGGCTCATGGTCGCCGCCGAAAGATCGCGCGCCGGAACCGCCGGAGCAGCAGCTGCGCGATGCGATGGCGTCGGCGGGCATCGCGCCACCGGCAGCAATTCACCTCGACGGGACGCTCCATCGGTTCGTCAGCGGGGCGAAGGGGCGACCGGGCGCGGGCGATAAATCCGGATGGTACATCGCTTTCGGCGACGGCATCCCCGCCGGTCGGTACGGCTGCTGGCGCGCCGGCATCGAGCATTCATGGCGGGCCGATGTCGGGCGCACGGTGACAGCGGTCGAGGAGATGGCGCACGCGCGCCGGATGGCCGAGGCGATCGCGGCTCGCGATGCAGAGCGGCAGCGGACGCGCGAGACAGCCGCCGACACTGTCGCGGCGATCTGGGAGGGATGCGGACCCGCCGCGTCAGCGCATCCCTACCTCGCGCGGAAGGGCATCCAGGCCCACGGCGCGCGGGTCACGGGGGACGGACGGCTGGTGGTCCCGCTCTACCAGCCGGACGGCGATCTGGTCTCGCTTCAGTACATCGCGGCGGACGGCCAGAAGCTGTACCATCCCGGCGGCCAAGCCGGGGGCTCTTTCTGGTGGATTGGCGATCTGGAGGCCGATAGCGGGCCGATCTATCTGGCCGAGGGCTTCGCCACCGCTGCCACAATCTACGAGGTGGCCGACAGGCCGGCGGTGGTCGTGGCCTACAGCGCATCGAACCTAGTTCCGGTCGCCGGGAGCCTTCGGGCGCGTTTCCCCGCTCGCGAGATGGTCATCGTGGCTGACCACGACGCCAGTGGCGTAGGGCAGCGATACGCCGAGCAGGCCGCCGCGAAACATGGCGCGCGGGTGGTGGTTCCGCCGACACCAGGCGACGCCAACGATTACCGCGCGGCTGGTCACGATCTCGCGGCGCTCCTCAACCCGCCGGCAGACGGCTGGCTTATCCCTGCGGACGAGTTCAGCGCGCAGCCATCCCCGATCCGATGGCTGGTGCGCGGGTGGCTCCAGGCCGAGAGCCTTCTGATGGTTCACGGGCCGTCCGGCGGCGGCAAGACGTTCGTCGTGCTCGACTGGTCTTTGACGCTTGCAGCAGGGCGTGAAATCTGGCGACAGGCGAGGGTGAAGCCTGGGCCGGTCGTCTATCTAGCGGGCGAGGGTCACGCTGGCCTACGGGCCAGAATAGCGGCCTGGAAGCAGCATCACGGCGTCGAGCGTCTGGACATGTGGTTGTCCAGGGACGGCCTGGACCTGAACACGCCGGATGGATACCGCCGGACCGCCGAGGCCATTCGCGCCCTGGATCGCCGACCGGTCCTGATCGTCGTTGACACGCTCCATCGGTTCCTGGCTGGCGACGAGAACTCGGCGCAGGACGCCAAGTCCATGCTCGATGCATGTGCCCGGCTCATGACCGAGTTCAGCTGCTCGGTGCTGCTGGTCCATCACACCGGGGTGATGGAGGAGGCCCAGCATCGGGCGCGCGGGTCGAGCGCCTGGCGCGGGGCGCTGGACATCGAGATCTCGGTGGTGCCCGCCAAGGGGCAGGATCCGATCCAGATCGTCCAGCGCAAGAGCAAGGACGCCGAGTTGACCGCTCCTGCCTTCGCGCGGTTGGAACAGGTGCCGATCGCCGGGTGGACTGATGAGGACGGCCAGCCGGTCGGCAGCGCGGTGGCCGTCGAGGCGGATGCGCCGGTCGAGCGGCCGAAGATCGACACGAAGCTGGCCGGACATCGCAGGATGTTCGAGGCCGCTTGGTGGGCAAGCGGGGCCGAGGATCGCGACGGAGCGCCATATCTGTCGCGGTCTGCACTGATCGAATATCTAGTGGCTGACGCGGGGATGTCAGAGGCCAGCGCCAAGCAGGTCGCCAAGCCGACTGCGTCTGGACGCCTCATCTGCGAGTTGATAACGGCCTCGGTCATCAGGGCGGAGGAGCACGGATGGGCGGTCATAGATCCGGTCCATGCGACAGCAATGATGATTAAAAGACAGGACAAATCCATCCGGTAACAGGGTAACGGTAACGTAACGACCGGTAACCGGTTACCGGGGGCAAAGGCAGCAGTTCGGTAACGTAACGTAACGGGGTTCTTTAGAACCCGTTACCCGTTACCGGCTGATGCGCGACAAAACGCTAAAATCCAATGCACTTATAAGTTGAGAGACAAGGAGGTCGTAAATATGCCGAAGACAGCCCGATCAAGCCGCCCCAGCGCCCGGAAAACCCGCCCCGGCGTCGATCCTGCCGAGCCGGTCATCCCGCCGACGCAGGAGCGCGCGCGGCACGCCGAGCACGGCATCGAGGTGGCTGAACCGGAAAGGACCGAGAGGGGCGGCGGCCGGGCCTACACCGATGCGCAAGGGCGGGCCTCAAGGCCATGGAGGGTCGTGGACACGCTCGCCGCCATGGAGCGATCCGGCACCATCGACGCCGGGCAGAGGGCGGCGGGGGAGCGGTTCAGGGCGCTGTTCGAGATCAGCGGTCGGGCCGGGCTGGCGGCGACCAGGATCGAGCCTAGATCTGGCGGCGGTGACCCGACGTCGGTGATCGAGCGGCGGGTGGCAGCGGGACGGGCGCTGGCTCGGGCGGCTGAGGCGCTCGGCGGGCCTGGGCCGCTGCATACCATCGTGGTCGAGGTCGTCGGGCTCGGGATGTCCTGTGCAGCCTGGGATCGGGTCCACCGATGCCGGGAGGGCAGGGCGTCGGCCATGCTGGCCCAGGCGCTCAGGATACTAGCCGACGAATGGGGTTAACATGTCGCTTGACATTGGGCGGCGACACCATATGCTCCCTGGCATGATGCGCGAGCCGCGCCGATGAGGACCATTGGCCAGCCCCTACGGGACCAAGCGCGGCGGACCCTAACGACGGTGGTCGAGGGCCGCGACAGCTACTACGACAGCGCCGAGCATCGGGCCTGGAGCCGCGAGGTGCTGCGCCGCGCAGCCGGGATGTGCGCCAGCTGCGGCGCGCAGGACCGGCGACTCGTCGCAGATCACCGCGTCGAGATCCGCGATGGCGGGTCGAGGGCAGACCCGGGGAACGGGCAAGCCCTGTGCTCGCCCTGCCACGGTCGAAAGACGGCGGCTGAGCGAGCCAGACGGCACGCAATGGTTAAGATCAGAGGAAAGCGACCCGAAGCTGGCGTTTAATTGGCCCTTCTGCCCATGGGGTAGGGGGTGTCAATCTTCGGGGCTTGGGGACGCGCAATGCACAGGGGGCCACCCGGAGACTTTTCCGCCTGGGTAGAGGTTAACGCCGGTGGCCTGTAGGGCCAAACAGTCGATATTTCCAACATTTCGGAGCGAAAACACATGCCACGCGGCGGATACCGACCCGGCGGCAGCGGTCCGCAGCCAGGATCGGGGCGTCCGAAGAAGGGCGAGCAGCCGGTCGCGAAAATGGTGCTGACCGAGGCCATGCTCGTCGGCATGTCGCCGCTGGAGTACATGCTCGGCGTCATGCGCGACCCGACCGCCGACGCCGCGCGTCGGGACCGGATGGCGCAGTGCGCCGCGCCCTACGTCCACGCTCGGGCCGAGGCGACCGGGAAGAAGGCCCAGGCCGAAGAGATCGCTGCGACCGCCGAGCGCGGCACCGACTGGGAGCAGCTGCTGCGCAACTGATGGCCTGGGATACATCCTGCCGCGACTGGGCTGATCGGCTCCGGTCGGGCCGGTCCCTGGTCCCCGACCTACCGCTCGATCAAGACGCCGCGCGCAGGGCGGCGGGCATATTCGACGCGCTGCGTCTGCCGGATGTTCCCGGCCAGCCGAGGATGCGCGAGGCTGCGGGCGACTGGCAGCGGGACATCGTCAAGGCGCTGTTCGGATCGGTGGTGAGCGGCCAGCGGCAGATCCGCGAGGCGTTCGTCCTGGTGCCGAAGAAGAACTCGAAGACGACTTGCGGCTCCGCGATCATGCTCACGGCGCTTCTGGTCAACCAGCGCCCGCGCGCCGAGTTTCTGCTCATCGCGCCGACGCAGGAGATCGCCGATCTGGCCTTCAATCAGGCCGTCGGCATGATTGAAGCGGACCCGGTGCTGGCCTCGAAGTTTCACGTTCAGTCCCATCTGAAACGCATCAGCTACCGGCAGACGAAAGCCTTCCTCAAGGTGAAGTCCTTCGATCCGAAGGTCGTCACCGGAACCAAGCCAGCGGGCATCCTGCTCGACGAGACGCATGTCATCGCCGAGGCACCGGACGCAGACCGCGTCATCGGCCAGCTCCGCGGCGGTCTCATCAGCCAGCCCGAAGGGTTCTTAATCCAGATCACGACCCAGTCCGAGCGACCGCCAGCGGGTGTCTTCGCGGCGGAACTGAGCAAGGCGCGCAAGGTCCGCGACGGCGCTTTGAGTGCGCCGCTGCTGCCGGTGCTCTATGAGTTCCCCGAGGGCGTGGACTGGCAAGAGCCGAGCAACTGGCACCTTGTCACGCCCAACAACGGCCGGTCGATCACGGTCGAACGACTGATCCCCGATTACGAGGCCGCGCGCGAAGCGAGCGAGGCCGAGCTACGACGCTGGGCCAGCCAGCATCTGAACGTTCAGATCGGCGTCGCGCTGCGGTCCGATGGATGGGCGGGCGCACAATTCTGGATCCGGGGCAACGGCGGGCCGCGCTCGCTGGACGAGCTACTCGACCGCGCCGAGGTGGCGACGGTCGGCATCGACGGTGGCGGGCTGGACGATCTGTTCGGCTTCGCCGTCATCGCGCGCGAGCGAGACACGCGCCGCTGGCTGCTCTGGGCGCACGCGCTGATCAGCCCCGAGGGGCTCGACCGGCGCAAGGCCAACGCGGCGCTCTACAGCGACTTTGCGCGCGATGGCGATCTGACGGTCGTGGACGGCTTGCCCGGCGACCTCGAATGGATCAAGGCGCATGTCGGCTTGGTCCTCGACGCCGGATGTCTGGCGATGGTCGGCGCTGACCCGGCTGGCATCGGCGGCGCGGTGGATGCGCTGGCCGAGATCGGCGTCTCGGAAGACACGAAGCTCCTGGTCGGTGTGCCGCAGGGCATCCGGCTGATGAACGCAGCGAAGACCGTCGAGCGAAAGCTCGTGGACGGCTCGCTGAAGCACTCAGGCTCGCGCCTCCTGGCGTGGTGCGCGGGCAACGCGAAGGTCCGCGCGACATCGACGGCGATGATGATCGAGCGCGCCGCTAGCGGATACGGAAAGATCGACCCACTGATGGCCTCATTCAACGCGGCGCACCTCATGACGCTCAATCCGACCGTCGCCGGACCGGCGGCGGCGTGGGCGATGCCGTGTTGAATTGGCTCGACCGGCTGCGTGGCCGGGACGAAAAGAAGGCGGTCGAGTTCACCGAGGGCTGGCTGGACGCGGCGTTTGGCTATTCGCAATCATGGACCGGCGAGCCGGTCACCGTCTCGACGGCGCTACAGGTTCCGGCTTTCTACCGCGCGGTCATGGTCATCGCGGACGGCCTCGCGCAGCTGCCGATTGTGCTGATGCGACCGACCGATGGTGGCATGGAGCCAGCGACGGACCATCCGCTGTTTGATCTCTTCGCGCGCTCGCCGAATGCGTGGCAGGACAGCAGCGAATGGGTCCGCACCACGATGATGCACAAGGCCTCGACCGGGTGCGCGGTGTCGTGGCGGAACGTCGTGAACGGCCAGATCCGAGAACTGATCCCGATCAAGCCGGACAACGTCCAGATCACCGTTCGGCAGGATCTGGAACTTGAGTACACGATCAGCTTCGAGAACAACAAAACGCTGACGCTCTCGCGCTCCGAGGTGTTCCACCTTCGATCGCCGTCCTGGGACAGCGCGCGCGGCCTCGATCCGGTGCTGCTCGGTCGGCAGGCGCTCGGGCTGGCGCAAGCGAGCGAGCGGTCACAGGCGGCGCTGCACAAGAACGGCGTTCGCACGACCGGCCTCTTCACGCTCGACGGCAATCCGTCGCAGGAGCAGCGCGACCGCGTGCGCGAGGCCATCGCTTCGATGTACGGATCGGCCAGCAATACGGGCAAGCCGGTGCTCGCGAGCGGCGCGCTCAAGTTCACTCCGACGCAGATGACCGGCGTCGATGCCCAGCACCTCGAAACGCGCAAGCACCAGATCGAAGAGATCGCCCGGCTGATGGGCGTTTTCAGCATCATGCTCGGGCACGCGGGCAACAACTCGCCGACCTTCGCATCCGCCGAGGCGTTCTTCGCGGCGCATGTCAGGTACACGCTCCAGCCCGAGATCAAGGCGATGACCAGCGCGCTCAACGCGCAGCTGCTCACCGACGAGGAGTGGCGCGCGGGCCTGCGGTTCACGATGGACACCAGCGAGCTTCTGCGCGGATCGCTGAAGGACCGCGCCGAGTACTACGACCGCGCGATCCGCGGTGGCTGGATGACACGCAACGAGGCGCGCGAGGACGACGGGTGGAACCCACTCGACGGCCTCGACAAGCCGCTGTTCCCCTTGAACATGGGCGAGGTGGTCGGCCAGGGCTCCGATGCGGACGTCTCGCAGCCTGTCGATGTCGAGGACGACGACGCGGCGCAGAAGAACCCGTGGAAGCCGACCGACGAGATGGCGGCGAACGCGCGGCGCGCGCTGGCTTGGCGCGACGAGTTCGGACGCGGCGGCACCGCTGTCGGCATCGCTCGCGCGCGCGACATCAGCAACGGTCGCCGTCTGCCGCGCGACACCATCATGCGGATGGTTTCGTTCTTCGCTCGTCACGAAGTGGACAAGGAAGCCGAAGGCTTCCGCCAAGGCGAGCCGGGCTTCCCGTCGAACGGACGCATCGCATGGGATCTATGGGGCGGCGACGCTGGCCGCGCGTGGGCGAACAGGATCGCCGACAGGATTGAGGAGCTCGGAGAATGAGCAACGGCGTCGCGAGCATCGCGCTCGAAGTCAAGTTCGCTGCCGATAAGCCGATGGGCTCGTTCTCGGGCTACGGCGCGGTCTACGGGAACATCGACGAGGGCGGCGACATGATCACGCCTGGCGCGATGGCGCGCAGCCTCGCGTCGTGGTCAAGCAAGGGCATGTTGCCCGCGATGTATTACAACCACGATCGCTCCAAGGGCGCTGTCGGCGTCTGGGAGAAGATGAGCGAGGACCAGAACGGCCTGCACGTCGAGGGTCGGATCATCGGCCTCGACACCGACGAAGGGAAAATGACCTACGCGCGGCTGCGCGAGGGTGCCATCAAGGGCATGTCGATCGGCTATCGCGTCCCTGCAGGTGGGTCGAAGATGGGCACGGGTCGCACCGGAGAACCGCGCCGCTGGCTCAAGGCCATCGATCTGCGCGAGGTCTCGGTGGTCGATGACCCGATGAATCCTCTGGCGAAGCTCGCCTATCTCAAGAGCGCGCCCGCGCTCATCCTCGACGCGCGCGGCCTGGAGGCCGCTCTGCGCGACGAGCACAAGATGTCCATCGCCGAGGCCAAGAGCCTCGTCGCGGTGGTCCGTCGTCACCTGCGCGATGCAGGCGACGAATACGCCGACGCCTCTCGTGATGACGAGGTCGAGGCTCTGGTCGCGTCGCTGAAGCGCGCGACTTCCATCCTCTCCACGAAAGGGTAATCCCATGGAACTCAACGAATTGAAGGGCGCGGTCGATGCTGTCGGCTCCGCTTTCGAGGCCTTCAAGGCCGCCAATGACGCGCGCCTCGCCGAGATCGAGAAGAAGGGCAGCGCCGACGTCGTGACGCGCGACAAGCTCGACCGGATCGAGTCGTCGCTGTCGAAGTACGAGAGCCTCAATCAGAAGCTCGTCCAGGCCGAACTCGCGGCGAAGAACGCCAGCGAGACCGCCGCCGATCTGGCCGCGAAGCTCAATCGCATGGGCTCCGGCAAGTCCGCGCCCGAGGCCGACGAGGTCAAGGCGCGCGCGAACGACTGGATGCGTGCTGTTGTGCGTTCCATCGCGCGCGGCGACGGCGCTCTGTCGGAGAGCGAGCGCAAGAGCCTCGACGGCGTCGCCGCCGAGATGAAGTCGCTGTCGCTGTCGCCTGACACGCTCGGCGGCTATCTCGCGCCGACAGAGTACGTCCGCGAGATCATCAAGGGCGTTGTCGAAGTCACGCCGTTCCGCGCGGTCGCGCGCACGCGCCAGACCACGCAGAAGGCGATCCAGCTGCCCAAGCGTACCGGCACGTTCTCGGCGCAGTGGGTGCAGGAACAGGGCACGCGCTCCGAGACCACCGGCCTGACCTACGGCATGGACGAGATCCCGACGCACGAGATGTTCGCGCTGGTGGACATCACCAACCAGATGCTGGAAGACGCCGCCTTCAACATGGAGGCCGAGGTTCGTGCCGAGGCCACCGAGCAGTTCGCGAAGGCCGAAGGTGCGGCGTTCCTGAGCGGCTCTGGTGTCGGTCGTCCGTTCGGCTTCCTCAACAACGCCTCCATCGCGACGGTCAATTCCGGCGCGGCGGCTGCGCTGACGGCTGACGGGCTGCTGTCGGTCTACTACGGCATCAAGACCGACTACGCGCGCGCGGCGGTGTGGATGATGAACCGAAGCACCATCGGTCAGATCCGCCGCCTCAAGGACGGTGACGGCGAATATCTGTGGGCTCCTGGCCTCGCGGGCGGCGTGCCGAACACCATCAACGGCGCGACCTACGTCGAAGCCGCCGACATGCCGGATGTCGGCGCGTCGGCCAAGCCCGTCGCGTTCGGCGACTTCCGCCGTGGCTATGTGATCGTGGATCGCATCGCGATGGAGATGCTGCGCGATCCGTACACCCAGGCGACGAGCGGCGCGGTCCGCATGATCTTCCGCCGTCGCGTCGGCGGTCAGGTCGTGCTGCCCGAGGCCATCGTTCTGCAGAACGTCGCCCTCTGATCTGACTGAGAAAGGACCATCCCAATGGCCTCCAAAGACCTCCACAACAACATCGACATCAAGCGGGCGATCTCGCCCGTGTCGGTGTCCGACAACACCGCCCAGGTGTCGCAGATCCTCGACACGCGCGGCTACGAGAGCATCGAGCTGGTCATCGCGACCGGCTCGATTGCCGACGCAGACGCGACGTTCGTCGTCCTCATCGAGGACGGCGACAGCGCGACGCTGACGGACGCGGCGGCGGTGTCCGACACGTTCCTCCTCGGCACCGAAGCCCTCGCGGGCTTCCAGTTCGATGATGACAACGAGTGCCGGAAGATCGGCTACGTCGGCGGAAAGCGGTACGTCCGCGCGACGATCACCCCGGCCAACAACGCCAGCGCGGCGCTGCTCTCGGCGGTGTGGGTTCTGGGCCACGCCCGGACTGCGCCGACCGCGAACCCGCCGGCTTGACCTGACTGGGCGGCGGGCTTCGGCTCGCCGCCCTCTCTACCGAACGAGGTGCTCTCATGAGCTATTCCACGCAGAACTACGACGCGCAGGGCGGCGCGCTCTCCGTCATCGGGGGCGAGCTTCGCATCTCGGGCGGCTACATCAGCGGCGGCGCGATCCTCAACAAGCGCCAGCGCTTTACCATCGCTGAGATCAACGCGGGCGCGACGCTCCTTCCCGCGATCTCGGGCAAGAGCTACCGGATGATCGGCTGTAAGGCCATCGCGGTCGGCGGCGCTGCGGGTGCGGTGACGACGGTCGATATCAACGGCACGCTATCGACCTCGCGCAAGCTTGTCGCTTACGCGCAGGCCAACCTGACCCAGTCCACCGTCCTGTTCGACGGCGGCACCGGCGGCACGGTCCTGGCCGACGGCGCGAGCTACACGGCGAACGACGCGGGCACGGCGATCCTCGTCGGAAAGACGGGCTCGAACGTGACGACGGCGACGCATATCGACGTGATCTTCGACTACGTCATCGAGTGACGTCGATGAAGGTCGAGCGTTTCAGCGTCTCGGTGACGACGGCGGCGGACGGGTCGGCGACGGCCTTTTCGCCGACCATCACCGGAGCCATCTCGTCTATCGCCTATGTCGCGGACGGAACCAACCCCTACGCCGCAACGGTCGATTTCGCCATCACGGTCGAGAGCACTGGGCAAGGTCTCTGGACGCAGTCCGACATCACCGCCAGCGGAACGCGCGCGCCGCGTCAGCCGACTCACGAACAGGACGGGACGGATCGCTTCTTCCAAGGCAGCAGCACTGAGCACACCGTGCCGGATCTGATATGCCTCGCGGAGGATCGGATCAGGATTGTGCTTGCGCAGGGCGGCAATGCAAGGACAGGCCGCTTCATCATCACGGTGATCTGATGCTCTCCGTCCTCGTCCCCGCGACGTCCTCACGCCTGACCTCGCTCGACGCGGTTAAGCGCGAACTGTCGATCTCGGGGACGAGCGACGACGCGCGGCTGCTGGCCTATATCGACCAGGCCAGCGCCGTCATCGCTGACTACCTCGGGCGTCCGCTCGGGCGCGAGACCGTCGCGGAGACGCTGCGGCTCTCGGCCTCGTCAGAGGTCATCATGCTGTCGCGCTGGCCGGTGGTCAGCGTGGCGAGTGTGATCGAGGACGGCGCGACGCTCGCTGCCACCGACTACGAGATCGACCGCAGCTTCGCCTATCGCCTCTTTGACGACGAGCGCGCGCGCTGGCCGGCGGTCAAGGTCGTGCTGACCTACGTCGCGGGCTACGATCTGCCCGACGGCGTCGCACCGGCCATCGAGCGCGCGGCAACGCAGCTGATCGTCGCGATGAATGCCTCGCGCGGCCGCGATCCCTCGCTCCGCTCGGAGAGCGTCGAGGGCATCGGCGCGCAATCCTGGCTCGACCCGCGCAATGGCGGCGGGCCGCTTCCTGACGGCGTCGTGGCGCTGCTCAATCCATATCGTGAGGTCATCGTATGAGCGGCACGTTCAGCTTGGGCGACTTCTCCATCGGCGCGGCCGCGACGCAGGTCGGCGAGGTGGTCGATGATCTCAGCGGTGCGCTCGCCGTCACGCTCTCCGCGCGCCTGGCCTACGGCTCGGGCGGCACCTCCTGCTACGCGCTGGTCGAGACCTCGCTCGATCAAGGCGTGACCTGGGTGCAGATCGCGCGCTTCGATTTCACGACCTCGGGGCTCCAGAAGGTGATGACCGTGTCCGGCCTCACGCCGCGCCTCGCCGCAGCGTCCGCAGGCAGCCTGTCGGCCGACACCGCGCTCGACGGCACGCTGGGCGACCGGCTGCGGGCGACGGTGGTCTCGACGGGCACCTACGCCGGGTCCACGGTGGTCTCGGTCCGCGCCAACGTCCGATGAACACGCGCGGCGCGATTGACCGGCTCGGGCAGGTCGCGCAGCTGCGGCGGCTGACCGGCGTCGGCGCGAACCAAGTCTGGCACGAGGTCACGCTGCGCGTCTTCGCGCGCCAGTTCAGGGCGCAGGAGATCGTGCCTGGATCCGGGCTCCAGCAGGGAGACCGTCAGATCATCGCACATCACGCCGAGATCGACGCCGCGCAATGGCCGGCACCGCCGCGCCGCGATGACAAGCTGCTCCTAGAGGGGCGCTTGCTCAACGTGCAGTCGGTCGAGACGGTGCGCGTCGCCGAAGCGGTCGAACGCTACAACATGGTCTGTCGAGGATGAGGTCCGTTCGCTCGCCGCGCATCTTCGCGCGCGAGATCACGGTGACGAGCAAGAACCTGTTTCCGGCGCAGGTCGAGGCACTTCTGGAGGATGCCGCGCGTCGCGAGAAGGCGCGCGTGGTGATGGAACAGACGCAGCGCGCGGGCATCGCGCCTACCACCGAGACCATCGTGGACGGACGGCGCGGCGCGCCTATCGACGCGGCGACGGACAAGTCCACCATCATCATCGAATACGAGTATTTCCGCGAGATCGCCGCATGGCTGCTCGACACGCTGGAGCGTGGCGCGGTGCGCGGACCGACCGGCGCTTACGCGCGCTCGTTCATCCTGCTGGTCGATGGCGTGGAGGCCCAGGTCTCGGCGATCACGCACGACACGAAATCTTTCGTCATCGCGAACACGAAGCCCTACGCGCGGCGGCTGGAGGTCGGCAAGACGAAGTCCGGCTCGCCGTTCATCGTGGACGACAGCCGCTATCGGTATGTGGATAGCGTCGCCAAGGCCGCCAAAGCGCGCTTCGGTAACGTGGCGCTGGTTCGGCACACCTTCGTCACCCTGTCGGGTGCATATCGTCTACGACGCGCGCAAGGCAAGCGCCGCGACCGTCAGGCCGGATCGGAGATTTCCTATCCCGGCGTCCGCGTCTCCAAGCTCTAGGAGCCTTTCAAATGCCAGTGACGATCTCGCTCTACAATCACACGTCCAGGCTTTTCGCCGATGGATCCAATGCGCCGGGTGACACCTACAAGGTCAAGCTCTTCACCGCCGCGACCTTCAACGCGACGCACACGACGCTTGCGGGGGTCGGCGGCACCGAGGCCACGACGGGCACCGGCTACACGGCTGGCGGGCCGTCGCTGGCGAACGTAGCGGTAACGACGGTGACGACGAACGACGCGCGCTTCGACGCCGATGATGTGTCGCTGACGGCGACCGGCGGCGCGATCACTGCTTCGTTTGGCGTGATCTACAACGATACCGACGCGAACGATCCGCCGCTGGCGTTCATCGATTTCGACGGCTCGCAGAGCGCTGGCGCTGGCACCGACTTCAAGATCGTCTGGGACGCGAACGGCATCTTCTCGTTCACGGTGCCCTGACCATGGCCGATAACGTCGCCATCACCCCAGGCTCGGGCGCGAAAGCGGCCAGCCGCGAGGTCAGCTATTCGGGCGAGACCGCGCAGATGCAGGTCGTCGCGCTGGCGACGGTCGCTGGCGCGGATGATGCGAAGACGGTCTCGGATGTGTCGGAGGCGACGCCGCTTCCGACTCAGGATGCGGGCCTTTGGTGGATGCTCAACCGCATCTACCAAATGCTTGCGTCCCCGCGCGGCTACGACAGATCGCAGCAGCGCCAGCGCAGCACGGCAATAGTCGAGAGCGGCACGATCACGACGGTCACGACGGTCTCGACGGTGACCTCTGTCACCAACATCGCCGCCTTCGGCAATGAACAGCCGCAGATCATGGCCCGCGCGATGGCTCGCGCATCCTGGCGCGCGAACGTTCGCGCCTGCATCTCTTGAGGTCTTCAGATGGCAAACACGTTCAAGAAGGTGATCGACAGGCTCGAATGGGTCCAGTCGATGCCGTCGCCAAACGCGCACGCTGCCGGTACGATGATGTGCTGCGACATGCGGAACGACG
>Ga0209985_10001728_pt1 | contig 20793 bp, 19 predicted proteins | sample NOAtaG_FD_187305 | JGI IMG/M metagenome (GOLD analysis project Ga0209985, IMG submission 187305) | Freshwater lake microbial communities from Lake Erie, under a cyanobacterial bloom - NOAA_Erie_Diel6S_1000h metaG (SPAdes) (version 2) | ecosystem: Environmental > Aquatic > Freshwater > Lake ...
CGGGTGGCTAAGTCGGATCTGAAAATCAGGCCTGTTTACCGCAGGATCGAGCGCAGGATCCAAGCGCATATCTGTATCTCTTTCGTTGCCTACAAGCTATACAAAGAGTTGGAGAGGCAACTCACCCCGAAACAGGCAACCATCAGCGCTGTAAAAGCGATCGAAATAGCCGAAAACATCATCCAAATATCGCTGACACTGCCCCAAAGCGGGCAAATACACAGAAAAATCCTTCTTCTTACCGAAGAACAAAAATATCTCGGCTCAATTTTTAGTTTTGGGTGTTAAAACGCGGAAGTCAGGTTTGGTGATCCAACCTCCTAATGCAAAACATTTGAACCTTAAGGTGCTCAACGTGGCCTATGGATGGGGTAAGTCAAAAAAATCGCCTCCGTTTCCGAAGGCGATTTCTAAAATCTAACATCTCAATACTCAAATCTGCTTCACACCATCTTCTCCGGCCTTACCCACTGATCAAACTGTTCGGATGTCAGCAGGCCTAACTCCACGGCTGCCTCGCGCAGCGTTTTGTTTTCCTTGTGGGCCTTCTTGGCAATCTTCGCAGCGTTTTCATAGCCGATGTGGGTATTCAACGAAGTGACGAGCATGAGCGAGTTTTCCATGTGCTGCTTGATGATGGGCAGGTTGGGTTCGATGCCCACCGCGCACTTGTCGTTGAAGCTCACGCACGCATCGCCAATCAGGCGCGCACTTTGCAGCACATTGGCCGCGATGACGGGTTTGAACACGTTAAGCTCGAAGTGGCCCATGCTGCCACCCACACTCACGGCCACATCGTTGCCAATCACTTGTGCACACACCATGGTCATGGCTTCGGGCTGGGTGGGGTTTACTTTACCGGGCATGATGCTCGAGCCGGGCTCGTTGTCGGGGATGACGATTTCGCCAATGCCGCTGCGCGGGCCGGAGCTGAGCATGCGGATGTCGTTGGCAATTTTCATGAGTGCCACGGCCGCACGCTTGAGTGCGCCACTCAACTCCACCATGGCATCGTGTGCGGCCAGCGCCTCAAACTTGTTGGGTGCAGTAACAAACGGATAGCCCGTGAGTGTGGCGATGTGTTTGGCCACCAGCACATCGTAGCCTTTGGGTGTGTTGAGGCCGGTGCCCACGGCTGTACCCCCGAGCGCGAGTTCGCGCACGGCTTCCAGCGCATTTTTGATGGCGCGCATGCTATTGTCTATTTGCTGCACGTAGCCGCTGAATTCCTGGCCGAGCGTGAGGGGAGTGGCATCCATGAAGTGGGTGCGGCCGGTCTTCACGATGCCTGCGTATTCCGTTGCTTTTTTGTGGAGCGTGTCGCGCAGCTTATGCATGCCCGGCAGCGTGATTTCCACCACCTGCTTGTAGCTGGCGATGTGCATGGCCGTGGGGTACGTGTCGTTGCTGCTCTGCGATTTGTTCACGTCATCGTTGGGGTGCAGCACCTTTTTCTCATCGGTGAGCTTGCCGCCACTCAGCACGTGGGCGCGGTAGGCAATCACCTCGTTGGCGTTCATGTTGCTTTGCGTGCCCGAGCCGGTCTGCCAGATCACGAGCGGAAACTGGTCATCCAGTTTGCCCGCGATGATTTCATCACACACTTTGGCAATCAGGTCTTTTTTGTCAGCAGCCAATACACCCAACTCAAAGTTGGTAATGGCGGCAGCTTTTTTAAGATAGCCGAAGGCGTAGATGATTTCTTTCGGCATGCTGGCCTCGGGGCCGATTTTAAAATTGTTGCGCGAGCGCTCCGTTTGTGCGCCCCAGTATTTGTCGGCCGGTACGTGCACCTCGCCCATGGTGTCTTTTTCGGTGCGGAAGCTCATATAAAATTTACGATTTCAGATTAATGATTTAAAAATTGAATGTGTCTACAAAAATAAGGTTTAGATACATGCAAAGAATGGAAAGTTTTCTAGTAGCCCTCACGAACCTTGCGTGTATGTTGAATTTTAAAACCTTAAAAAAGAAAAAATCCCGAGCAACCGCGCGTGACGCCCAACGGCAAAGGCGGTTACATGACGATGAAAAACAACCAAGAACTTGAAATTTCTCCAAATCGAAAAGAACAATTCCTGAGCTTATTCCGGAAGTAGTCGTTGCTTAGCCATTAGAAAACGCGTTTTTTCTCATCGTGCTTGCGGTAACTCCCGGTGGCTGACAAAAGTCATTTTTTACGGTGACAACCGACAGTCGCACCGCCATTTTAGCAGGCTACTTTCAAGCCTGAATTAACACCGCAATTTCATCATGAAAACCCCCGCCCCCTATATCAATACCGATGGTAACTCGGCTGTGGCCAACATTGCCTATGGCTTTTCGGAAGTGGCCGCCATTTACCCGATCACCCCCAGCAGCGACATGGGAGAAAAAGCTGACGCCTGGGGTGCCGAAGGGCGCAAAAATATTTTCGGGCAGGTCGTGGATGTGGTTCAAATGCAGTCGGAGGGTGGTGCCGCAGGCGCTATTCACGGTGCACTAACCGGTGGTGCCATGGCCACTACGTTTACAGCTTCGCAGGGGCTCATGCTCATGGTGCCCAACATGTTCAAAATTGCGGGCGAATTGCTGCCCACGGTCTTTCACGTGTCGGCCCGGTCCCTGGCCTGCCAAAGCCTTTCCATCTTTGGCGACCACAGCGATGTGATGGCTACCCGCGGCACGGGCTTCGCCATGTTGTGCTCATCCAGCGTACAGGAGGCGCAGGATATGGCCGTGATTGCCCACCTGGCCACGCTCGAATCTAAAATCCCGTTCCTCCATTTCTTTGACGGCTTCCGCACCTCGCATTCCATACAAAAAATCATACCGCTGAGCTATGAGGAGTTGCGCGGCATGCTCGACATGAAGTACGTGGAAGAGTTCCGGAAAATGGCGTTGCGCCCCGAAGCACCCGTTTGCAAGGTAGGCGCACAAAACCCGGACGTTTACTTTCAGGGCCGTGAGACGGTGAACCCGTTCTATGATGAGTGCCCGGATATCGTAAAGAAATACCTGAAACTGTTTGGTGAAAAAACCGGCCGCCACTACAAACTCTTTGAATACATGGGCGCCCCGGATGCCGAGCGGGTTATCATCGCGATGGGATCATCTACTCAAACGATTGAAGAAACACTCAACTACCTGCAGAAGAAAGGCGAAAAAGTGGGCGCGCTGCGGGTCCGCCTCTATCGGCCGTTCCAGTTGCAAGATTTTCTGGCTGAGCTGCCCAAAACGGTGAAGCGCATTGCGGTACTCGACCGCACCAAAGAACCAGGTGCGCTGGGCGATCCACTCTATTTAGATGTGGTAGCCGCTTTGGCAGCGGAGCGGCCGGGAATCCGCATCATTGGCGGCCGCTACGGTTTGTCATCCAAAGAATTCACGCCCTCCATGGTCAAGGCCGTCTACGACCACCTCGACAACAACGGGTGGCATGGTTTCACGGTGGGCATCAACGATGATGTGACCAAAAAATCAATCCCCGTAAAGGAAGAAATAGACACCGAACAACCGGGCATTGTGCGCTGCAAGTTCTGGGGCTACGGCTCAGACGGCACGGTGAGCGCCAACAAGAACGCCATCAAGATTATTGGCGACAGCACCGACCTGTTTGTACAGGGCTACTTCCAGTACGACTCGAATAAATCGGGCGGCTGGACCATCTCGCACCTGCGGTTTGGCAAGCAACCGATTCAATCTGAGTATTTATTGAACAAAGTTGACTTCGTAGCGCTGCACCGGCCGCAGTACATCGGGCAATACGATATTCTCGAGGGCATCACCGAAGGCGGCACATTCCTGATTAACTCCAGCCAAAAGCCGGAGAACATCTTCCGCCTCTTCACCAAGGACATGCAGGAGACGATCAAAAAGAAAAAAGTTAAGGTGTACGCCATCGATGCGTCAAAAATTGCCAAGAGTGTGGGCCTCGGTGGCCGCATCAGTTCGGTGATGCAAACCGCTTTCTTCAAAGTATCGGGTGTATTGCCGCAAACGGAAGCAATTGCGCTCATCAAAGAACACGTAAGAGAGCAGTTTGCGCGCAAGGGTCAGGAGATTGTGGAGATGAACCTGAAAGCGATTGACGCAGCCAGCGAAGCCGTGATTGACGTACCGATTCCAGACGTGGCCGAAAAGTTTGCCGAGATCCAACACGTGGTGCCCGCCAACTCGGGTGTGTTTGCCGACACGATTGTTGATCCGATCCTGCGCCTGAAGGGCGATACCATTCCGGTGTCCGCTATGCCAATCAACGGAGCCATACCCACCGGCACGAAGCGTCTCGAATACAAAGGTGTGCCGGGCAATCCTGCCATCTGGATCGATAAACTTCCGTTTGTTTCCGAACCCAACATTGCGGAGCCGTATCTCGAGTATCCCCCGAGCTGCTCGGGTTGTGGTGAGGTGCCCTACATTCACCTGGTAACGCAGTTGTATGGTGACCGCATGATCATTGCCAACGCCACCGGCTGCACCTCCATTTATGGAGGAACGTTCCCGCTTACCCCTTACACAAAAGATAAAAATGGCAAAGGACCAGCCTGGGCCAATTCACTGTTTGAAGACAATGCGGAATACGGTTTAGGCATGCGCCTGGCGGTAGATGCCAACCGCAGGCAATTGAAAACCAACGCACAAATACTGCATGCCAACCTACCTTCCGGGGATTTGAAAAATGCGTTGCAGAAAGCCCTTCAGCTCTTTGATGAGACGACCAACGAAGCAAAGGCCAATGCTGAAACCGTCAAACAATTGCTGGCAACGGCTAGTGGTCAGGTGAACCAGGAGATGGCGCCTGTGCTCGCCAAGTTGCTGGAGCTGCAAGATTACTTCATCGACAAGAGTATCTGGATCATCGGTGGTGATGGCTGGGCCTACGACATCGGCTTTGGCGGACTGGATCATGTGATGGCGGGCAACCGCAACGTTAACCTGCTGGTGCTCGATACCGAAGTGTATTCCAACACGGGCGGGCAGGCTTCAAAAGCAACTCCGCGGGGTGCAGTAGCGAAGTTTGCCAGCGATGGCAAAAAACTCAGTAAGAAAAACCTGGGCGTCATGATGGCCAGCTACGGCAATGCGTATGTGGCTTCGGTAAACATGGGTGTGGATCGTGAGAAAACGGCTCTCGCCTTTGTGGAAGCCGAGAAGCATAAAGGCCCATCCATCATCATTGCCTATTCGCCTTGCATCGCACACGGGTATGATATGCGCCTCACCAAAAAACAATCGGAAAAAGCAACTAAGAGTGGCTATTGGCCGATGTACCGGTTTAACCCGGATTTGCGCACACAAGGTCAGAACCCATTTACCTGGGATGGTGTACCGGTAGACATCGACTTCAACTCGTATTTGGAAGAAGAACTACGCTACAAGACACTCACGTTTTCCAATCCACGCGAAGCAGAACGTTTAGCGGAGTTGGCAGTGAAAGATAACGCCCAACGCTTTAAGGATGTTCAACATTTATCAGAAGCATAAATAGTTTACTATGGCTATCAACCTGAGTACCCACTATGGCGGCATCGCCCTCAAAAACCCAATCGTCATTGGCGCGAGCAACATTGTCACTGATCCAGAAAATCTGGTGAAGTTGGAAAAAGCCGGTGCAGCGGCTATCGTTTACAAATCGTTGTTTGAAGAACAATTACAACTCGAACAGTTTCAGCTCGAACAGCAGCAAGAAGCGTACAGCAACTGGGATGCCGAGCACGATACATTTTTCCCCCGCGTAAAGCACGCAGGCCCTGCCGAGCACATTTTGCGTCTGCGCGATGCAAAAAGGAAAATCAGCATACCGCTGATCGGCAGCCTCAACTGCACGCACGATGAAACTTGGGAACAGTTTGCCGTGGAAATGGCCGGCAGCGGCATTGATGGGCTGGAGCTGAATTTCTACAACAACAACACCTACTTCGACTTGGAGGCCAATGAAATTGAACGTAAGCAATTGCAAACGCTCAAGCGGGTACGGGCGGCTGTAAACATTCCTATTTTCGTGAAGTTAAGCCCCTACTACTCTAACCCATTGCGCATGATTGAGCTAATGGACCAGGCGCAAGCGGACGGTTTCGTGCTATTCAATCGGCTCTTCCAACCCGACATCGACATTGACAAAGAAGAACACCACTTCCCGTACAATTTCAGTTCAGAAGCTGACAACCGCCTCGCTTTGCGCTATGCCGGACTCTTGCATAAGAAGGTCAGTGGCAGCATCATCAGCAATACAGGTGTCCACAACGGTCGAGATGTAGTAAAAATGTTGTTGGCAGGTGCTGATGCAGTACAAGTTGTTAGCGCGGTTTACAAAAAAGGCATTCAGTATATCGAAACAATGCTCAGTGAATTAGAAGGATGGATGAAAAAGAAAGGATACGAGAGTCTGGATGATTTCCGGGGCAAGTTGTCTAAAGAGAATCTGGCTGACCCATTCGCTTACAAGCGAGCACAGTATGTCGACATACTGATGAAGTCAGAAATATTTATGCAGTATCACCCCAAGCGGGGAGAACTCGACCATGGACATGATGATTTATAAACCCTAACCCAATTATATTATTTATGGCAACCATCGGAATTTTTTACGGATCAACGGAAGGCAACACCGAACGTGTGGTGACGGCCATTCAGCAAAAACTTGGGGGCGAAGCAACAGCCGCGCTTCACAATGTAAACTCGGCTACAGCCGATGATATCGCACCCTATGCGAATGTGATTTTAGCCTGCCCTACATGGGAGATCGGCCAACTGCAAGAAGACTGGGAAAGTTTTGTGGATGAATTGGGTGATGTAGACTGGAATGAAAAAAAAGTAACCTATGTGGGTCTGGGCGATGCCGATGGGTACCCGGACACGTTCCTGGATGCACTCGGTATCATTCACGACCGCATCAAAGACAAAGGCGCTGCGTTTGTGGGCGCTTGGCCCACGGAGGGCTACAATTTCGAGGCATCCAAGGGCGTGGTCAACGGCAAGTTTCTAGGCCTGGCCATCGATGAGGACAATCAGAAAGACCAAACTGCGGCCCGCATTGACAAGTGGGTAGAGCAGCTAAAGGCCGAGTGGTAAGATATGGCAGCCATCCGTTTCAAAAAGCCAAGTTTCAAAATCAGCGATCTGCTGCGTACCTATCTGGTGCGCACGGGTCGTGAAACGGATGTGCCCATTACCTATACGGATTTGGTGCACCACACCAGTTCCATTACGCTGCACGACAAAAGTGGCAAGGATACGTTGTGGGAAACACTGATCTATAATCCGGCCGATCTGCAATACATTCACGATTGCCTGCGCAAAATCTATGCACAACTGAAAGTGGGAGGGGAGGTCGCCCTGATCGAACACTTATACATTGAGCGTGTGGATTACTGCCTGTATGCCAACACACACCCCCTGCGTGTGCGGATCGTCAATCGGCTCAACGATCTGTTTGATTATTTCTATGTGAAGAAAGCGGATGCATCCCGAATCTATGGCATGGAGCTGGAACACCTGCTATCCCCCAATAAGATCAATTACCTGGTGAAGGGCAACACGCTCATTGAAGAACATATTGCCGGCATCCCGGGTGATAGTTTTGTCAGGAGTTATTTACCTGCCAACGAATACAACCCGCTGCGCATCGCTAAAGAGTTTGTTAAATTCAATGAACGGAGTCTGGTACAGTTGCTGGGCGACATGCGGGGCGATAATTTCGTGGTTGAGATCATTCCCGATTTCGATGATTTGTATTTCCGGTTGCGCGCCATTGATTTTGATCAGCAGTGTTACGAAGGCAGCGTGAAGATCTACCTGCCGCAGTATTTCAAGGAGAACAATCCCATCATCAACCTGGGGTTCAAAACCATGTCGCCCGTGTTAGAGCACCAATACCAACGCGAAGAGCGTGCCCGCATGCTTACCCGCGTGAAGGCAGCTCAAGGTCAGATGGACGAGTTGCTCACCGCCATGGAGCAGGATGAGCTCTCAACCCCCGAGCATACCGCGCGGCTGCGCAAAGAGTTGGCTGCGCTTTATGGTGATGATGCTTTTTTGAAGTGCAACAGTATGGGTGCCCTGGTACGCACGAGCCTGGAGATGTTGGAGAAACATCCCGTCCGGCAGCGGCACTCCATTAATGTGTTAACTGAAGAATATGAATCCGCACGTTAACCGGCATTTGGGTACTGTGCAATCGCACCAGAACGGTAAGTGGCAGATTCGCCTGGCCGACCCCGAGGGTTGTGCCGTGTGCCACCGCGGCTTGTGTTGGGATTCCAACGATGAACGTATCGTAGAGGTATATACACACGAAGAGCGGTTGACTGCGGGCCAAAAGGTGTGGGTAGAAGTGAGCGACCGTAGTGGTTGGCGTGCCATCGCCTTGTTTTATGGGTTGCCCTCACTGTTGCTGATCACGCTATTGTTGGTCGCATTGGCGACTGGCGTGAATGAAGGCGTAGCGGGAGCGGGGGCGCTGCTGGCCCTCGTGCCGTATTATCTGGTGCTCTCCTTAACGCAGAAAAACTGGAAAAATAAAATCCACCTTTCGGTGCGAGCGATATGAATGATGTCGTCCTCTACACGGTTTTGAGTTTGACGGGCATTGGGTTGCTGGCGGCCGTGGTACTGTACTACGTATCGAAAAAATTTCATGTGACGGAAGATGAGCGCATTGCGCGTGTAGAGGCCGTATTGCCCAACACCAACTGTGGTGGTTGCGGGCAGCCAGGTTGTCACGCTTTCGCGGAAGCGGTGGTGAAGTCGGGCGACCTGAGTGTGCTGCACTGCCCGGTAGGGGGCAACCCCGTGATGAAACAGGTGGCGGAGGTGCTGGGGGTGAAAACCGTAGAGAAAGATCCATACATCGCGGTGGTCCGTTGCTCGGGTTCGTTTGAGTACCGCAAGAAAACCAATGTGTACGATGGAGCGCCCAGTTGCGCCATTGCCGCACAACTTTACAGTGGCGACACGGGCTGCGCCTATGGCTGCCTCGGCATGGGCGACTGCGTGGTGGCCTGCGACTTTGAAGCCATGTACATGGACGAGAAGACGGGCTTGCCGGTGATCATCGAAGACAAATGCACCGCTTGCAATGCGTGCGTAAAATCATGCCCAAAAGATATTCTGGAATTGTGGCCGAAAGGCAAGAAAAACCAGCGCATTTATGTGGCGTGTTTGAACGAAGAGAAAGGCAGCACGGCACGTAAAGAATGTGCGGTGGCTTGCAGCGGTTGTGCCAAGTGTGCGGAGGCATGCCGCTACGAGGCCATCACCATCGATCATAACCTCGCTGCCATCGACCCCGACAAGTGCAAGCTATGTGCGGAGTGCATTGACACCTGCGATGTGCGCAACATTATCGCCACCAATTTTTCTCCGGAGAAACTCCTGCAGGCCAGCGAGCACCGGCAAAAGCGCGAAGAACGCGAACGTAAGAAACGGGAGGAGGAAAAAGCAAAGGCTGCGACAGCTGCCACCAATCCCGAGACACCGGCATGAAAAAACGCGCCTTCCATAAAGAATTGAAAACGTTCCGGCTCGGAGGTGTGCATCCCCAGGACAATAAGTTATCGGCTACCGTACCACTCGCCCAGTTGCCGTTACCCAAACAGGTAACCATTCCGATCGTGCAACACATTGGCGCTCCAGCGAAAGTAGTGGTGCAGCGTGGCGACACCGTGAAAGTCGGGCAGGTGATTGCCCAGCACGAGGGATTCATTTCGTCCAACATCCACGCTTCGTGTTCGGGTCGTATCGGTATTATCGAAGATGTGATGGACAGCTCGGGCTTCAAACACCTGGCCGTGAACATTCGCGTAAAGGGTGATGATTGGCTGGAGACCATCGATCGAACTGACACACTGGTGGAGGAGATTTCCCTTTCGCGGGACGAGATTGTGGCACGCGTGATGGAAGCAGGCGTGGTGGGTATGGGCGGTGCCGGTTTTCCTTCGCATGCCAAGATCAAAGTGCCGGAAGGCAAGACCATTGATACGCTCATCATTAATGGAGTAGAATGCGAACCCTACCTCACAGCCGATCACCGCCTGATGTTGGAGAAGCCACGCGAGATTATTGTCGGTGTTCGCATCTTAATGAAGGCCTTGGGCGTGTCGCGCGCGATCATCGGCATCGAAGACAACAAGCACGATGCGATTGAATTGTTTGAAGAATGGCTGCGCGAGGGCAAACAAATCGAAGTACAACCATTGGAAGTACAATACCCGCAAGGCGGGGAGAAGCAGTTGATTCAGGCTGTGCTGGATCGCGAAGTGCCCTCCGGTGGCTTGCCAGCGGATGTGGGCGTGATTGTACACAACGTGGGCACCACGTTCGCCATTTACGAAGCGGTGCAAAAAAATAAGCCGTTGATCGAACGCGTGGTAACCGTGACCGGCAAAGATGTGAAGCAGCCGTCCAACTTATGGGTGCGCATCGGCACGCCTGTTATCGAGTTGATTACCGCAGCTGGCGGGTTACCGGAAAGTACAGGTAAAGTAGTTTCTGGTGGGCCGATGATGGGCAAAGCCATTGCCGATTTGGAGGTGCCGGTGGCAAAAGGTACATCCGGTATTTTGGTGATCGCGCAAGCAGAAACCAAACGCACAGAAGAGTACAATTGCGTGCATTGCGGCAAATGCATCGAAGCATGCCCGATGGGATTGGAGCCTTACCGCTTATTGCTGTTAAGCAAAGCGGGGCATTCCGAGAAATCGAAACGCGAAAACGTGCTCGATTGCATTGAGTGCGGCTCGTGCTCTTTTGTATGTCCCTCCAACCGACCCATTCTCGATTACATCCGACTTAGCAAAACGAAACTGAAGAAATTGAAATGAGCCAGTCGCTGTTAACCGTTGCGCCCTCGCCCCACATCCACACGGAACTCACCATTCCGCAGGTGATGCGCGGGGTGATCATCGCCATGGTGCCCGCGCTATTGGTCAGTGTGTATAACTTCGGACTGGGCGCGGTATACGTTACCGGTTTGTCGATTTTATTTTGTGCCGGTGCCGAGTGGGCTATTTGTAAATTCCTATTGAAGCGTGAGCCTACTATCACGGACGGCAGCGCGGTGATTACCGGTATGTTACTCGCCTTCAATGTGCCCAGTAACTTGCCATGGTACATCATTCTCATCGGCAGTTTGGTTTCAGTGGGCATTGGCAAAATGAGTTTTGGTGGGTTGGGCAACAATCCGTTTAACCCCGCATTAGTCGGTCGTGTGTTTTTGCTGTTGTCGTTTCCGGTGGAGATGACGAGCTGGCCGCAGGCCGTGGCTACCTGGTCACTGGATGGAACTACGGGTGCAACGCCACTGGGTATCCTCAAAGATGGCTTGCGGGCCGGGGAAACCGTGCCGGCACTCATGCAGCAAATGCCCTCGTACACCGATTTCTTTTTTGGCTTTCAGGGCGGATCGCTGGGCGAGATGTCGGCCTTTGCCTTGTTGATTGGATTGGGGTACATGCTGTATCGAAAAATCATCACGTGGCACATTCCGGTAACCATGATCGCCACCGTTTTTGTGATGACGGGCATCTTCTGGTTCATCGACCCGACCCGATTTGCCTCGCCTTTGTTTCATGTGCTGACGGGCGGTGTGATGCTGGGCGCGATTTTCATGGCGACTGATTATGTGACGTCACCTGTATCGCATAAAGGTATGATCCTGTTTGCGATCGGCTGTGGTGTGCTCACGGTTTTGATTCGTTTGTTTGGCGCCTATCCGGAAGGTGTCTCATTCGCGATTTTGATTATGAATGCTTTTGTGCCGCTGATCAACACGTATTTGAAGCCGGTGAGATATGGACGGAAGAAATAGTTGGTGGTTGTTAGTTTTTAGTTGTTGGTACGCCAGCGATCACCACAACCTGTAACCTTTAAAAAATGATGTACTAACTATACATGAGCACTAACAACCATTAACTAACAACTATCAACTAACAACTAAATGCCCAAACCTTCTACATTCCCGAACATGGTCATCACGCTGGTAGTCGTTACTGCGGTCTCGGCCGTGGCGCTGGGGTTTGTGTACCAGTGGACGAAGGAGCCGATTGCGCAAGCGCGCCTGGCCACGCAACTGAAGGCGATTGAGTCGGTCATGAGCGGCTATGATAACAATCCTGTGGAAGAAAAATTTTTTCTGCCCACGGCCAGCGGAGATAGCCTGGCGTGTTTTCCGGGGAAGAAAGGCGGTACATCTATAGGTGTGGCGATCAAAACCAAATCATCGAAAGGCTACAGTGGTGATATCTGGCTGATGGTGGGCCTGGACACTACGGGCACCATACGCAACATCGTGGTAATTGAACATAAAGAAACCCCTGGGCTGGGTTCCAAGATGACCAGTGAAAAATTTCTACATCAATTTTTGAATGCCAATCCCGCGGCTACCGACTTGCGCGTGAAAAAAGATGGCGGCACGATCGATGCCATCTCGGGGGCCACCATCAGTTCACGGGCATTTAGTGAAGCGGTAAAATTGGCAAGTGACAGTTATCAGGCGTATGGAAAAGACCATTAGTGCTAAAGAGAATTTTCTCAAGGGCCTCGTCCGCGAGAACCCTGTACTCGTGTTGCTCCTGGGCTGTTGCCCTACGCTGGGCGTTACCTCTTCGGCTACCAATGCCATTGGCATGGGACTGGCCACGTTGTTTGTGTTGGTGATGTCAAACTTCGTAATCTCGCTGGTGAAGAATGTGATACCTGATAAGGTCCGCATCCCCTCCTTCATCGTGATCATCGCTGCCTTTGTAACGGTGGTGCAACTGCTGATGGAAGCCTATACACCTGCTCTCTTTGAGCAGTTGGGATTGTTTATTCCGCTGATTGTGGTGAATTGCATTGTGTTGGGTCGCGCGGAGGCTTTTGCTTCGCGCTATTCGGTGGGCGCAAGCGTGGTGGATGGAGTAGGGATGGGCCTTGGCTTCACCCTGGCACTTTTGCTGTTGGGGTCTGCGCGTGAGGTCCTGGGTTCGCTCTCGTGGTTCGGCCTGAAGTTCAGCGAAAGCGATGGCATGCTCGTCTTCGTGCTCGCCCCTGGCGCGTTTATCACGCTTGGGTTTATCATCGCCATCATGAACGGATTGAAGAAGAATAAAGTCTGACCTATGGAATATGTCATCCTCCTCATCTCCACGGTTCTGATCAACAACATTGTGTTGGCCAAGTTCCTTGGCATTTGTCCGTTCCTCGGTGTGTCGAAGTCATCTTCCACCGCACTGGGCATGGGCGTAGCCGTCATTTTTGTGATGACGATTTCGACCGTATTCACCTGGCTTGTGTATACCTACCTGTTGCTGCCGCTGGATCTGGCCTATCTGCAAACCGTCACGTACATATTGGTGATCGCGTTTTTGGTGCAGGTGGTGGAGATTGTAATGAAGAAAGTGAGTCCCGAGTTGTACCAGGCGCTGGGTGTTTACCTGCCGCTGATCACCACCAACTGTACCATTCTGGGTGTGGCCATTTTGGTGGTGCAAAATGATTTCAACTTGTTGAAGAGTGTTGTTTTTGCTGTTGGCAATTCAGTTGGATTCACACTAGCCATAGTCATCTTCAGCAGCCTCCGCGAACAAATGGACATGGCCGAGGGCATGCCCGCGTGGATGAAGGGCACACCCGCTGCGCTGATCACAGCCGGCATTTTAGCGATGGCCTTTATGGGGTTTGCCGGGTTGGTGTAGCTACGATGGTCTGAAGGCAAGATCTCAAAAATCAAGTTATATTAACGCCATGAGAAAATGGCCCCCCTTGATGTTGTTGTGGATATGGGGATTATTTGCGTTGGTACTTTGCACCTGTCAGGACGAGGAGGTTGACATCCAAGCGGTTAACCGGATGGAAGCAGAAGGAATTTGGGAAACGAAGTCCTTGGCCGTACCTTTTAGCAACACCGTAAACCAACATACTCACAGGCTTACAGTAAGCGCGTCTCGGAATGATTCAATGGAGATTCGGGGGATTTTTCGATTGGTGGATATTTCCGCGGTTCAAAAGACCCCTGTCTACCCTGCCTTGAAAGCTATTCGAAATGGGACATCCGTTGTGGCGGCACGGCAGGAAATTCATAAGAGTAACGGAGTAAGAGTAGTTATGGAAGGGTCCGGTACATTGGCTATGGATTCTTTGTATTTGGAATTAAGTGTAACCCGTATCCTCGATTACTACCAGGATTCCGAGACGCAGAGTTTTCAGGTGGGCGCAAAAAGAATGTGTAAAGATTTAGAATGCCGGGACTATATCAACAGCCTGTTAATTGGAACCCACCAGGCAAAGGGCATTCGAAAGACCGGCACGTTTTCTCCCACATTTCCCTCCGGAGGAAATTGGATCTGGAGCACTGTTGAATTCAATGAGACCTACCAATTGAATCAAGAGCTTTTGCCATTCGAGGTGCGCCTTCAAACCCCTAATAGGCCATTCTTATATGCAAATTTGGAGGGCCCCGATGCCTTACTAATTCCCTTCCAGGATCCGTTTTCGGGTTCTAGCAAGGGATATTCGGGAAGGATTGAAGTTCTGCAAAATCGCATTTTATTCCGCATCACTGAAAGTTACCGTTGGAGCATACTAAAGGATTCTTTAGTGGCACAGTAGATTTGGGTGTTTCACAACCGCTAGCCTGGATGAAGGGCACACCCGCTGCGCTGATCACAGCCGGCATTTTAGCGATGGCCTTTATGGGGTTTGCCGGGTTGGTGTAGCCGTAGAAATCAGAGCCCTTGGACGTTTTCGTTGGGTGTTTTATATTTGACTATTGATAGTCAATAGTCAAATGTCTATTAAAGACAACGTCATTCAGCTTTTTCGGGAAGATCAGGAGCTTTCGGTCAAGGAGATTGTTGATAAGTTGCTGGTTTCCAAGCAGATGGTTCACATTGTACTGAACTAGTTGTTGTCGGAAGGAAAGGTAGAAAAGCTTGGCAGAGCTCCAAAAACCGTTTACCGATGGCGCTCAGCAGTAGCCCAACCCATTAAGTCAACCGAGCGGGTTGCTCCCAAAGAGGCCGCAGTTCTCAAAAAGCACTTTCTTCTCATTTCCGAAACGGGCGAACTGCATCAAGGCCTGGACGGTTTCGAAATATGGTGTCGGCAACGCAAACTTCCGCTCATTGAAACGATAGGGGGGTATATCAAGACGCTTGAGAAATATGCCACCTACTACAACGCACAGGGCTTCATCGATGGTATCGAAAAGATTAAATCAACCAAAGGTTACCGCGCCATTTACCTGGACGGGCAATTCTACCTCGACTTCTACGCCATTGAACGCATTGGGGAGACCCGATTGGGCACCTTGCTTCATAATGCCAAGCAAGGGCAGAGCAAATCGCTCATGAAAATGCTGGTGGAAGAAATTGGAGAACGCCCGCAAGAACTGGTTGAGCAACTTCACGTTGATGCGGCTGTAAGCTCCCCCGAAAATAGGACAGTTTTAGATTAGACGAAAGGCCTAACTTTAAACTGTTAAAAATGAAAAAGACATGATTCACGGAAGCCCAGATTTTCGGCATTCTCAAAGAGTACGATGCTGGCAAGAACATCCAGGACATTGCCCGAGATCACGGGGTGTCCAAGGCGACTATCTACAACTGGAAGGCCAGGTATGGGGGCATGGAGTTGAATGAACTTAAGCGGGTTAAAGAACTCGAGGAAGAGAACCGCAAGCTCAAGCAAATGTATGCCAATCTGGCTTTGGACAACAAAATGCTCAAAGACATACTGGGAAAAAAGTTCTAAGGCCTGCCGAGAAGCGCAGCCATGTGGATTACTTGAAACACGCGTTTCAAGTCAGCCTCGGTCGGGCCTGTGAAGTGATGAACATTTCACGTTCGGTTTACTACTATCAAAGCAAGAAGGACGATCGGCTGGTGATCGATAAGCTCCAAGGCTTTGCCGAGAAACGCCCTACAGAGGGGTTTTGGAAGATGTATTTCAGGATAAGAAAAGAAGGATTGCCATGGAACCACAAGCGCATCCACCGGGTATACAAACTATTAAAGCTAAACATGAAACGAAAGGGGAAGAGAAGATTGCCAGCACGCATACTCCGGCCATTAGAAGCGGTCAATCACATCAATACAAGCTGGTCTATGGACTTTATGAGCGACTCTCTTATATCAGGGCGCAAGTTTAGGGTGCTCAATTTGCTTGACGACTTTAACCGAGAGGCATTGGCTATTGAAGTGGATACCTCTCTTCGAGCTGAACGGGTGATTCGGGTGCTGGCGCAGATCATTCAGTGGCGAGGGAAGCCACAGCGGATCCGGGTTGACAACGGGCCGGAGTTCATTTCAAGCAAATTGGGCTTGTGGTGTGAGGAGCAGGCCATCCATCTTCAGTTCATCCAGCCAGGCAAACCATCACAGAATGCATACATTGAACGCTTTAATGGGAGTTTCAGAAAGGACATTCTTGATGCCTACGTATTTGAGTCATTAGCTCAAGTGATAATCCGTGCTGACGAATGGATGCACGATTACAATTATAACCGTCCGCATGATGCATTGAATGGTCGCAGTCCTGCGGACATGCTGGCTGTGGGTTTGTGGAAAACCCGAGACGGCTTTCCCACAAACCCACACCCGGAAACTACTATCACAATGAAAGAATTTTCTAATTTAGAGCTGTCCTAAAAATGGGGAGCTTACAAACCTGCAAGGTATCTGGCTGCGAAGTGTGCGCAGGAGAAAACGCTTCAATCGGGCGGAAAACAATTTTGAAGTATCTGAGCAAAAAATATTTATAAATGGCTGATGTGTTTTATTTTGCATTGTGATCAGCGCAGAGCTAGCCTACAATCATTTATCGCGTGAAGAACTTCTTCTCACCGTTGTAGAGCTCAAGCATGAACTGGATCAACTCAAGCGCCTGGTTTTTGGTTCACGTCACGAGCGGTTCGTTCCTGCCGTTGCCCACGAGCAGCTTGCCTTAGAGTTAGCTGTTGAAAAAGTGGAAACCCCGGCCGCCACATCTGTTGAAACCATTGCATATACCCGCAAGAAAAAAGAGGCCACCGAAAAAATACCGACCGGAAGGATGAAGCTCCCGGCTCATCTGCCGCGCGAACAAGTGATCCTTGTGCCACAGCAAGACGTAAGCGGCATGAAGAAGATCGGTGAAGAGATCACCGAGGAGCTTGAGCGCATCCCCGGCAAACTCTTTGTGCGGCAGTATGTGCGGCCCAAATATGCCAAACCACAGGGCGAAGGAGTAGTCATCGCTGATCTTCCGGCCCGCCCCATCGACAAAGGCATCGCTGGCCCGGGGTTACTGGCACAAATCGTGATCGATAAATACACCGACCACTTGCCCATACACCGCCAGTTGCAGCGCTTTGAGCGTGAAGGCATCAGGCTTTCCTCCTCCACGCTTACCGGCTGGATCAGCGGCACGTGCGCATTGCTTGAACCCTTGTATGATACATTGAAGAAGGAGATCCTGTCAACCCAATATCTGCAAGCCGATGAAACCCCGATCAAGGTACTGGACAGGGACAAAAAAGGCACAACGCATCGCGGGTACCATTGGGTGTATCACGCTCCCGAAGAACGATTGGTATTGTTTGACTATCGGGAAGGCCGTGGGCGGGAAGGCCCAACCGAAGTGCTCAAAGATTTTAGGGGCTACCTGCAAGCCGATGGCTATGCCGTATACGAGGACTTTGAAAAAAAGCGGGGCATCACGGTTTTAAATTGTATGGCCCACGCCAGAAGAAAGTTCGATGAAGCCAAAGCCAATGATCTTGCGCGGGCGGAGTATGCGTTAACTGAGATACACAAGCTTTATGCGATTGAGCGGCAACTAAGAAACGAAGGGCTGACAACAGCGCAGCGCTATAACCTGCGCCAGCAAAAATCACTGCCCCTGTTAAACGACCTGAAAAACTGGATGCTTGAGAATTACAAGTCGGTTTTACCGAAAAGCACCATTGGCCAGGCGCTGCACTACAGCCTGGAGCGTTTTGATAAACTGATGCTCTACTGCGCAGACGGAAAACTGGAAATCGACAACAACCTGATCGAAAATGCCATCAGGCCCGTTGCCATCGGGCGAAAAAATTATCTTTTTGCCGGATCACACCAGGGTGCGCGGAGGGCGGCAATGTTGTATTCTTTCTTGGGCACCTGCAAAATCAATGAAGTTAATCCCTTTGAATGGCTGCGAGCAACGCTCGCAAAAATCCCAACCTACCCCGTTAACCAACTAACAGACTTGCTACCCCGCAAGATGTAGTTTGTCGGGGGCTTACATTGCAAATAGCTGCTGTTGGTAGCTGTAGGGCATTGACCTAATTTTTTTATATTCTTAGTATTTTATAATAGAGTTTGGATTATCTCCCGAATCTTAATTGCTCCAGCAGTAATACCTCCTACATCATGTGATGTTTCATTCGGTAAGTAGTGCCATTGTTTATTGCTTTGTATTGCATCAAAATATAGACGTCCTTGCCCGTCAGCGTTAGTTTCATCATTTGTATTGATAAATATTAGATTAGTACTGTAGTTTAGGTCTGGAGTTATGGAATTTGAAAGCAAGGAAGATTTGTCAAGTTCGTTCAAAACAAAATCAGGAGGACTTTGTGAGCGGTTTTGACAGTAGTTACCTTGGCCATCCCACCCATGTATGTAGTCGGTTATTCGGAAACCACCAATGCCATCTGGCCAGTACGACTTTAATGTTTTGTCACCAAAGATTGCCTGATTTAAGTCTGCAGTTGGAGGTCCAGCTATTAGAATTGCATGATTAATATCGTTTTCTAAGTTAAAGCGAGTTAACCCATATGCTATTTGAAAAGAACCGCCACTTCCTCCATGTGCAATAATATTTTCGGTATTAGTTATTTCGTTAGTTTTCAGATAACGTAAGATTGCACCATAAGCTCGAACCGCAGTAGGGTAACCAGCACCTGCAGTTCCACTTCCCCAACCTTGAGACCCAAGCCATTTTATCTCAAAAGTTTCAAGTCCCAGATTAATTGCAAAATTTAATGTAGTGTTTGTTTCCAGACCAATGCCGTAATAATTTGTTCCAAAGCCACCAGTGGATAACACCAGTGCTCCTTTTGTTTGACTAGTTGGCTTAATAGCTCTAATCTCTACATTCCTTATAATGTTTAAATCTTCGGATCGTATTTCCAGTTTTATTATTGATGCTGGTCTATTAAGGTATGTAACGGAACTGCGACTAACTAGTTTAACTAGGTCAATTTCTGATGGACTTGGGTTTCCTTCATTAGAACAGCCTAAGAATGTGAGGCTAAACAATATGATAATTATCCTAATATGCATCCTCTATTATCTATTAAGTTTTGATTATGTCCTTTAGATGTTTTTTTAAGTAAAAGGGTTAATTCGGTTTTAGATTCATTAGAAGCCATCTCAAAAATACTTAGTCATGATTAAGAAGCAGGAGAATTGTACAAACGCAAGGTAATTTTCTGGCTTGACTTCGTAGCGGACCACGCAACGTCTGAAATTCTGTATCCAGGCAAATAGCCTTTCAATCTTCCACCTCCTGCAGTATCGCCTTAGCTCACGCCCATCTTGGGTGGGTTGTTTTTTTCTGTTGCTTTTGTGGGGAGCGATCAATTTTACTTTCTTTTTCTTGAGCCTTCGGTCGAGCGGGTCGCTGTCATAGGCGAGGTCCCCGATGATCCGTTTTGGTTTCTCTCGGATGAACCTTTTATCAATGGTCTGTTCGACCAGCTTCACTTCATGGGTGCTTGCTGTGGTGGTCCATACGGAGAGAGGAATGCCAGAAGCGTCTGCGATTGCCATGATCTTGGTACCCTTGCCTTTCTTAGTTTTTCCAATAGAAAGCCCCCTTTTTTGGCACTTGCAAAAGTCCCATCGATGAAGCACTCGGTAATGTCCACCTTGCCGCGGTCGCGTAGGTCTCTGGCGATTTCCCAAAGGAGTTTCTCCCAGACACCGGCCTTCACCCAATTCTGAAAATACCGGTGACAGGTTTGGTAAGGCGGATACTTATCGGGCATTTCGTTCCACTGGGCACCTGTTCGGCATATCCAAAGTATTCCGTTCAATACTTCCCGCTGATCTTGCGCAGGACGACCTCGCTTGCCCGGTGCGCTCTTTGGCTTTGGGAGGATTTCAGCGATAACCTCCCATTGTTGATCGGTGATTTTCATGGCATCTGCAAAAAATGGCGTGACAGATGGCCTACAATTTACGAAAGCTTTTCTTCAGATTCTAAACTCATTTTACTATTTTTGAGATGGCTTCTAATTGAACATTTATTTAAATAAGTTATCATGAAAAACAAAAATTACATCATCTTAAAAGTCCTATTCTCTGGATTCATGTTGTTTAGTGCTCTGGGAGAACTCACCCTTAATGAAACGGTTGTTCAATCGATGGCATATATTGAAATGCCAGTCTATTTACTTTATTTTCTTGGTGTCAGTAAGCTGTTAGGTATTATTGCACTTTGGTATTCCCCTTACAAATTTCTTCGCGATTGGGCTTATGCAGGTTTTACTTTTGATTTTTTAGGCGCAATTTATGGATTCATTGCCACTGGTCATATGGTTCTTCCTGATATTGTAATGGCACCAACAGGTCTGCTTCTTTGTATATTGACATATTATTACTGGAAAAAAAGCAATGTTTTGGTTGAACGAATAGGAACTATATAGGATCTATTGCCAGTGCCTAACAGCGGTTTTTCGTTCCCCGCAGAGATTCTGTGATGAATTCCAAAGAACTTCCTTTGTTTTTTTGATGTCGAAATGATGGACAACCCCCGTGGTTCACCGTCATGCGATTGAATTTGGTGCGTTTTGGGTTGCCCACATTCCAA
>Ga0209985_10001730_pt1 | contig 20782 bp, 18 predicted proteins | sample NOAtaG_FD_187305 | JGI IMG/M metagenome (GOLD analysis project Ga0209985, IMG submission 187305) | Freshwater lake microbial communities from Lake Erie, under a cyanobacterial bloom - NOAA_Erie_Diel6S_1000h metaG (SPAdes) (version 2) | ecosystem: Environmental > Aquatic > Freshwater > Lake ...
AGAGCTGAAGGCGAAGTTCGCGGTGACCTGCCGCTGCATTCCGATCGAAGGCTCTGACGAGCCCGGCACCTGCATCTTCACTGGAAGGCCCGCGACGCGGCGCGCGGTGTTCGCGAAGTCGTACTGAGTTTGAGCGCTCGCGAGTGAATCGCGGCGGGCTGGAGACCCGTCATTTGAGCGGTCGCGGCTGCGGCCGCTCGGGTTGCATGCGGATCGACGGAACTTCATGCGTGCCAAGGCTTCCAGCCGTGCGCGAGTTCGACGGCACGCAAATGCGCACGCCGCACCACTCGAGGTACGGTGTCAAGTCATGGGTGACACCTATGTCACGACATAGGTGACATAGGTGACAACGGGTCGACTCTATTCGGCCTCCTCCGCAGCGTGTTCGTCATCGTCGATCGGCGGGGACAGCGTCACCAGTCGCTTTCGACGCCTGACGAGCATCGCCAGCAGGGTCCTGCGGTAGATCAGCCGCCATGTGTCGTCATCGACCTCCTCGAGGGCCACGTACTCGTCCTCGAGCGCGCGGCCGACGAAGACGTACTCGCCCCGGAGCTTGAGGTGGCCGTTGCTCTGGATCTTGCGCTTCTCCCACCAGTCGGGATAGTCGAAGGCCTTCGGTCGCTCGACGTACTCGCGCGCGCTCGGCGCGTACGCCTCCGACGGCATGCGGCCGCCGAGCGCGTCGTGCGGGCGGTCGTCGTTCATCCACCTCGCCGACTCGTCGAGCCTGCGCTGCTGCGCGGCGAGCCCTCGCTCGGGAGGCCTCGCGGACTTCGCGCGCAGGTCGCGGTGCATGCGCTCGTGGCGCGGGTTGTCCTCGGGGTGCCCGGGGCGCGAGCGGGTCACGTCGATGTCCTGCTTCATCCACCAGACGCTCAGCGCGGAGAGCCTTCCGAGGCCGTTCGAGGCGAAGGGCCCGCCGTTGTCGGTGTGGATCCTGGCGGGAAGGCCGGACCTGCGGAAAAGCGCGAGGAATTCGCGCTTCGCCGACTCGGCGTCGGCCCGCGCATGGCCTGCGGCGGCGAGGAGCTTCCGCGAGTGCGCGTCCTGGACGGTGAGCACGTTGCAGCTTCCGCCGCCGCGCATCGCGAAGCGGCCCATGTAGTCGGCGGTCCAGACGTCGTTCGGCGCGGCTGCGTCCCCGAGCGGCGCGAAGGCGGAGCGGACGGCCTTGCATCTTCCCGGCCGCCTCGGCGGGACGAGTCCTTCCCTGCGGAGGATGCGCGCGACGGTGCTCTCGGAGGGGAGCTCCGCGCGCGGATGCCTGCGGCCTGCGACGACGATGAGCTTGCGCGGACCGAAGAGCGGCTGCTCCCTGCGGATCTCGAGGATGATCGCCGCGATGCGGGGGTCGACGGCCTGCGGATGCTCGTGCGGCCTGCGCGAGCGGTCCTTGAGCGCGTCGGGCTCGCCCGCGTCGTGCCTCGCGAGCCACTTGTAGGCGGTCTTGCGGGAGATGCCGAAGGTGGCGGCGGCGTCGGCGACCGTGGCGCGGTGACGCCGCACGGCCTCGATGAATCGGATGCGTGAATGCATGGGGTCTTGGTCCGTCCAGGGCATAAGGGGATCGTCGGAGCGCGCCGGCGATCTGTCACCCATGTCGTGACACAGGTGTCACCCATGTATTGAAGCGAACGGGAAGCAGTGGCACCCATTTTGGCTGTCGAAGTCTGACATCATCCGTTCCTTGGACTTCGTCCAAGGACACCCAGCCACAAAAACGACCGCGCGCACCGTCGGAGTGAGTGCGCGCAGTCGGGGGAGAGAGTCTGGTTCCGTTCCGTGGCTATGCGCCGTCGGGCTTGTCGTCCTCATCGTCGATCGGTTCCTTCGGTTCGCCGAAGATGGCGCTGCCGACACGCACGAGGTTCGAGCCACATTCGATCGCCACCTCGAAGTCGCCGCTCATGCCCATCGAGAGGATGTCGAAGCGCTCGCCGCCCACGCCAAGCGCGCGGATCTCGTCGAAGATCTCCTTGCAGCGCGTGAACGTGCGGCGCGCATCGTCGATGCTGCCCGTGTTCGGCGCCATGCACATCAGCCCGCGCGGACGCAGCGCCACCATCGTGTCGATCATGTCGACGAGATGCCGCGCCGCGGCCGGCGCCACGCCGTGCTTCGAGGCCTCGCCGGAGACGTTCACTTCAACGAGCACATCGACGGGACCGAACGCGGCACCGTGAGGGCCGGCCGCCGCTGCCTCGGCGCACTCCTGCAGTTCCTCGGCAAGCCGAAGCGAATCGACCGAGTGGATGAGCCGAGCGACTTGGATCGCCTGCTTCACCTTGTTCCGCTGGAGCGAACCGATCATGTGCCAGCGCACAGGCGTCGTCGCTCCGCCGCGCTCGGCGCGGCGTGCGTTGAACTCATCGATGATGGCGGCGCGCTGCACGAGCTGCTGCACGCGGTTCTCGCCAAGATCGGTGTGACCGAAGGAGACGAGCTCGCGGATGTCCTCGATCGACGCGTACTTGGTCACCGCCACAAGCATCACGTCGCTCGCGCGGCGTCCGCTCTTCTCGGCGGCGCGCGCGACGCGGGCCTTCACATCGTCGTAGCGCTCTCGCAGCGTGCGCGTGTCCGGCATGGCAACTCCCACCGCGGGGGCCGCGGCCTTCATCTTCATCGACGTTGCTTTGGAGGCGCCGGGCATCGAGATGCCGGAAGAGTATCCACGCTTCCCGCAGCGCACAAGCGGAGAAGCGCATAGGCTCCTTGCATGACGACCGCGTCCACCGCGCTGAGACTTCGAAACACGCCGTGCGTCCTGATTGTTCGCGACGGCTGGGGGCAGTCGCCCCACCCTGAGCGCGATGCGACGAATGCGGTGAAGCGCGCGAAGACCCCAGTCGACGCGCGACTCGCCAGCGACTTCCCGCGCACCTTGATCGCGACGAGCGGCGAGGATGTCGGCCTTCCGGTCGGCCCCGACGGCCCCGTGATGGGCAATTCCGAGGTCGGCCACCAGAACATCGGGGCGGGCCGCATCGTCGATCAGGAGCTCATGCGGATCACGAACGCGATCCGCCGCGGCGAACTGGCCACCCACCCGACGCTCCTCGCAGCGGTCGCGCACATCACGCGCACGGGCGGCAGCCTTCATTACCTCGGACTTGTCTCGGATGGCCAGGTCCACAGCGATCTCGCGCATCTGCTGGCGTTGGTCGACTTCGCGCGCGGCGCCGGCATCGCACCCGGGCGGCTCTTCATCCATGCGATCACCGATGGCCGCGACACCGCGCCGACGTCGGCGCCCGGCTACATCCGTTCGCTCGAGGAACATCTTGCAGCAACGGGCCTCGGGTCGATCGCAACGGTCGTGGGTCGTTTCTACGCGATGGATCGCGACCACCGCTGGGAGCGGATCGAGGCGGCCTACCGCGCGCTGACGACGCCGATCGCCCGCACCGCCCCGACCGCGCTCGAAGCGCTCGAGTCGTACTACAAGGCGCCGTCGGACGCCTCGCGCGGCGGTGACGAGTTCGTCCTCCCGACGGCGGTCGGGCGCGACGCCGCAGTGATCGCGGCGGGGCGCATCAAGCCTGGCGACGCCGTCCTCTTCTTCAACTTCCGCGGCGACCGCCCGCGCGAACTCACGAAGGCGTTCGTCCTCGACGATGCCTCGTGGCATGCGGTCGAGGGCGCGAAGCCGGGGTCCGAAGGCCGGCCGATCGGCGGATTCGACCGCGGCACGCGTCTCGCCGACCTCTTCTTCGCGACGCTCGCCGAGTACGAGAAGGGCCTCCCCGTCGAGCTCGTCTTCCGCCGCCCGCCCAAGATAAAGAACATCCTCGGCGAGTGGCTGGCGAACCACGGCATTCGCCAGTTCCGCTGCGCTGAGACGGAGAAGTTCCCCCACGTCACCTTCTTCTTCAACGACTACCGAGAGGAACCGTTCGCGGGCGAATCGCGGGTGATCGTGCCGAGCCCGAAGGATGTCGCGACCTACGACCTCAAGCCCGAGATGAGCGCCTTCGGCGTGCGCGATGCCGTGCTCGCGCGCATCGCAGCCGGCGACTGCGAGCCCGTCATCATCGTGAACTTCGCCAACGGCGACATGGTCGGGCACACCGGAAGCCTCGAGGCCGCCACCAAGGCGGTCGAGGTCGTCGACCAGTGCGTCGGCGAGATCGTCGACGCCGCGCTCGCCCGCGGCGGCAGCGCGATCGTGACCGCGGACCACGGCAATGCGGAGGAGATGTGGGACGTGCGCGCAAACTGCCCACATACCGCGCACACCAACTACACCGTGCCCTGCTTGGTCGTAGGCGCGGAATTCCGCGGACGGTCGCTCCGCGGCGATGGCCGCCTCGGCGACCTCGCGCCGACCTTGCTCGACATGATCGGTCTTGCGAAGCCCGCGGAAATGACGGGGAAATCGCTTCTCATGTAAGATGCGGGGTTCCATGTCGCTCCCGCAGATCGCGATCGTCGGACGGCCGAACGTCGGCAAGTCGAGCCTCTTCAACCGGCTCGTCGGACGCCGCGTGTCCATCGTCGATCCGACGCCGGGCACGACGCGCGACCGCGTCTCGCAGCTGGTCGAGATCCTTCCCCCGACCGATCTCCCGTACGACCGCTCGCGCGACGCTGCGCCGAAGCTTGCGGAGCTCGTCGACACCGGCGGCTACGGCGTCTACATGGCCGAAGGCGGCCGTTTTGACGACGCCGGGGAGGACCTCACGCGCCTGACGCCCGAGATCGAGGCGCAGATCAAGGCGGGAATCGAGCGCGCCACGCTCATCCTCTTCGTGGTCGATGCGCAGACGGGCGTCACGGGGCTCGACGAGCGCATCGCGCGGCTTGTCCGCGAAACCGGCCGCGCCGACCGCGTGCTGCTGGTCGCGAACAAGGTCGACGACGACAGCTGGATCGCGGCCGCGCAGGACGCGTCGCGCCTGGGCTTCGGCGAACCCGCGATGACGAGCGCGTCGAGCGCGTTTGGGAAGCGCGCGTTTCTCGAGGCGATCTGGAGCCGCCTGCCCGAGTGGGTCGAGCCGGTGGCGCCGCCGGAGATGAAAATCGCGATCGTCGGCCGCCGAAACGCGGGCAAGTCGACGCTCATCAATGCGCTCGCGGGCGAGCCGCGCGTGATCGTCAGCGAGATCGCGGGCACCACGCGCGACTCGATCGACGTCCGCTTCGAGATGGATGGCCACGCATTCGTCGCCATTGACACCGCGGGCGTGCGCAAGCGCAAGAGCTGGGTCGACGACATCGAGTACTACTCGCACCAGCGCGCGAAGGCCGCGATCGAGCGCGCCGACGTCTGCGTGCTTCTCCTCGACGCGCGCGAGCCCGTCACGCAGGTCGAGAAGCGCCTCGCGCTCGAGCTCATCAACCAGCACAAGCCCACGGTCATCGCCGTGAACAAGTGGGACCTCGTCGAGAAGAAGCTCAAGACGAGCGACTACATCGACTATCTCACGCAGGAGCTCTTCGCGCTCGAGTTCGCGCCGCTCGTCTTCCTGTCGGCCGCGAAAGGCGAGGGCATCGGCCCGCTCGTGAAGGTCTCCCGCAACCTGTTCGGCCAGGCGCACCACCGTGAGACGACCGGCCGCCTGAACGCGGTGATCAAGGGCATTCTCGGCGAGCGCGGCCCGAGTTCGAAGCTTGGCTCGAAGGCGAAGATCTACTACGTCTCGCAGATCGCGACGAACCCGCCGACCATCGCGATCGTCGTCAACAAGCCCGAACTCTTCGAGGGGGCGTACGAGCGCTATCTGATGAACCAGCTGCACGACCAGCTTCCGTTCTCGGAAGTCCCGATCAAGCTCGTCTTCTCGGCGCGCAAGCGCCTGACTCCCGAGGAACTCGCCTCGCGCAAGCGGGCGGGCCGCGAAAGCCGCGAAGGCGAAGACGGCGAGGCGGGGGACTCGTACGGCGACTGATCGCCGCTACACTCCGCGTCGATGTCGATCGTTCCACTTCCAATCTTCGAACGCGATGCGGATCCGAAGTTCCGCGACGGGCTGACGGACGAGGAGATCTACGCGCGGCTCAAGCCGCCGACGTCGATCGTGGTCAAGTTCGGCCGCATGAAGCTGATCGGCGAGTATCCGTATCGCGGCGACGCCAAGCCTGGCTGCGGCTCGAAGCTCGTGGTGCGCACCTTCCGCGCCGTCGAGATCGCCGAGATGCTGACGACGACCTGCTCGAACTCGGGCTGCGGCAAGAGCGTCTCGCGCGCGGAGATGCTCAACTACATCGACAACTCCGGCGGACGCGACTATCCGTTCCAGACGAATGGCGAAGTGCTGCGCGTGGCGAGCGTCGAGGACCTCAATCGCGCGACCGCCTGCGCCGACAAGGCGCGCGCTGCGCTCGGCCGCGTGCGCGAGATCGCCGCATCGCACAAGTTCCCCGCGAAGATCGTCGACCTCGAGCTCACGCTCGACGAGTCGCTGCTTCTCGTCTACTACCTGTCCGACGAGCGCATCGACTTCCGCGACGTCGCACAGGCGCTCGCGCGCGAGTACGGCTGCCGCATCGAGATGCGCCAGGTGGGCGCGCGCGACGAGGCGCGACTCGTGGCCGACTACGAGCGCTGCGGCCAGCACTGCTGCTGCAAGAACTTCCTCAAGGTGCTCAAGCCGATCTCGATGAAGTCGGCGAAGATTCAGAAGGCGACGCTCGACCCGCTGAAGATTTCGGGCCGCTGCGGCCGCCTCATGTGCTGCCTGCGCTACGAGGACGCGACGTACGATGAGCTCCGCAAGCGTCTTCCCAAGAACAAGACGCGTGTCGGCACGCCGGAAGGCCCGGGCATCGTCATCGACTCGAAGATCCTCGTGCAGCTGGTGCTGGTCCAGCTCGACGCGCCCGATGGCGGATTTGGCCGCGAAATCGCGGTGCCCGTCGAGGATCTCATGGATCCGAACGAGTGCCCGAAGCCCGGCGAGGTCGCTGCGAGCGATCCGCTCCGCGGCATGAGCGCGCGAAGCGTGCAGCAGAAGCTCGCGGGTGCGCGCGGCGACAAGCTTGCGAAGCAGGATCGCTACCGCGAGAAGACCGAGGGAACCAAGCCCGCGGCGCAGGCGCCGGGCGCGTCCGCCGCGTCGAGCGCCAGAGCGGAGCCAGCCGCGCCCTCGGTCGACGGCGCGACCGATGCCGCCGGCGATGCTGCTCCCAAGAAGAAGCGCCGCCGCCGCAAGAAGAGGAAGGGCGGTCAGCCCGGCAACCCGAACGATCCCGATGCGCCGATGGCCTCGGGCGCATCGCAGTCGCCCGCGTCCGCCGCGGGTGCTGAAGACGATGGCGACACCGACGGCGACGCTGACGGCGACGCTGACGGCGTTACCGATGGCGAGGGCGATGGCTCGGCGCGGGGCGATGGCTCGGCGCGGGGCGTGGACGGAGAACGTCGCAAGCGCCGTCGCCGGCGTCGTCGGCGCGGCGGCGGCGGTGGAGCCGCCGGCGGCCCACCCCCACCGACGCAAGGTTGAACAGAAGCGCCGGTGACGCGAAAGCCGGAGGGGTGCGCAGACCGAAAGAAGGGATCCGATGAGCAACGAGCAGTCCCAGCAGAAGCCGGAAACCAGTATTCCCGAGACGCTGCAGTCGCTCATCATCGCCTTCGCGCTTGCGATGTCCGCGCGCAGTTTCGTGACCGAGGGATTCGTCATTCCGACCGGCTCGATGGCGCCCACGCTGATGGGTCAGCACGCGCGCTTCACCAGCCCGATCACCGGATACAGCTACCCGTTCGACGCGCAGCCCGCGTTCGAGCCAACGCTCCAGAACCGCGAGTGGCGGCTCTTCGACCCGATGATCTCGACCGAGACGCCGGTCGTGTCGATGTCGGGCAACGCGGTTCGCGAGGCGTCGCGCACGGGCGATCGCGTGCTGGTGCTGAAGTACCTGTATGCGTTCCAGGAGCCGAAGCGCTGGGACGTGATCGTCTTCAAGAACCCGACCGATCCGACCGGCGACGCCGCGAACTTCATCAAGCGCCTTGTCGGCTTGCCGAACGAGCAGTTCCTCTTCCTCGACGGCGACGTCTTCACAGCGCCGCTCGGTGCCGATCGCTCGCAGTTCACGATCGCACGCAAGCCCGAGTACGTCCAGCGCGCCGTGTGGCAGGAGGTCTACGATTCCGACTTCGAGCCCATCGATCCGATGGCGCTTGCGAAGCGGATGAACGCGCCGTGGCAGGGCCCGCCGTTCGACCAGGTCGGCTTCGACTTCGGCAAGAACGATGCGCGGCGCGTGTGGACCTTCGCTGGCGACGGCGTCGGCAACCTCTCGTGGCGCTGGGACCGTCTGCCGATCACGGACTGGGGCAGCTACAACATGCTGCGCTCGGACCTGCAGCAGTCGGCGCGGCGGTACTCGGTCAGCGACATCCGCTTCTCGGCGGCGATCGACGCCGCGACGCCTGAGTCGCTGGTCGCGGAGTACGCACTGACGACGCGGCGGCGCACGATGCGGTTCGTCCTCGGCGAAGGCAAGGCGACGCTGCGCATCGAGTCCCAGCCTGAGGGGCCCGCCGACGTGGCGCAGGTCATCGGCGAGAAGTCGGTGCCGTTCACCATGCCTGGCGCTGGCCAGCCGCTCGCGATCGAGTGCTGGCACGTCGACCAGCGGCTCTCGCTCTTCGTGAACGGCAGCGAGATCGTCCAGCTCGACGACACGTTCGATTCGCTCGAGGCGCGCGTCCGCTCGTCGTACTTCGGGCGCACCGTGCAGGACTACATCGCGCAGCCAGTGCTCCAGCAGCCGACTCCGCCGCAGTTCTCGTTCTCGGTGCGGGGATCGCCGCTCGAACTCCACCGCGTGCGCGTCGACCGCGATCTCTACTACCGCCCCGAGTTCCTCAACACGAATCCGCTGGCGCAGCCGCCGCAGAACGGGCCGGCGCTCACTGGCTTCTCGTTCGGACTCGACTTCGAGCGACCGGCGCAACTCGCGGCCGATCAGTTCCTGATGTGCGGCGACAACAGCGCCTACAGCCGCGACGGCCGTCTCTGGGGCCGACCGAGCCCGCTGGTGACGGCATCCTTCGGCGCCGATGCGCCGTTCATCGTGCCAAGGCCGATGCTTCTCGGAAAGGCATGGTGCGTCTACTTCCCCGCGCCGGTCCCGCCGACGAAGAGCACGCCGGCGCTGCTGCCCGACTTCGGGCAACTGCGCTTCATTCGATAGCGGTCACCCGCGCGATAGCGGTCACCCGCGGCGCTTGACGCCGCCGCCTGGCTTCTGGTCCTTCGACACCGGCGTGCTGCGGAGCGTGCCGCGCATCTGCTTGGAGTCGTGGCGCGTGGCCTTCATCTTGCGCTTTCGCGCGGCTTCCTTCAGCCGCTTCGCCTTCTCCTTCTCGGCGCGCGCCTTCGCCTCGAACTCCGCGATCACGCGCGCCTCTTCGTCCTTCGCACGCTCATGCTTCGAGCGGTCGCGGTCGCGCATGAAGGTGGCGACATCGTCGGGGACCTCCATCGCTTCCCACTCGGGGCGCGCAAGCGAGACGACGGCCTCCCAACGCGCGCGTTCCTCCTGCGAGACGAATGTAATGCTCGAGCCCTCGCCGCCGCCGTGTCCGGCGCGGCCGACGCGGTGGATCCACTCCTCGGGCGAGACGGGCACATCGTAATTGACGACGAGCTTGATGCCGGGCACGTGCAGTCCGCGCGCCGCCACGTCGGTCGCGACGAGCACGCGACAGCGACCGTGCGCGAAGCTCTCGAGCGCCTTCTCGCGCTGGAGCTGCGACCGGTCGCCGTGGACGACGGCCGCGGACACCTCGTGCTTGCGCAGCGCGCCCGCAACCCAGCCGGTCCGTCGCTTGCTGGCGCAGTAGACGACGATGCCGCGCCGCAGCGACTCGTGGCTGAGAAGCGACAGAAGCGCCGGGGTCTTCAGCGTCTCGTCGACGAGCAGCCGCCGGTGCGCGAGGTGCACCGCGGCGCGGTTGCGCTCGCCGGTCTCGATCTTCCCTGGCTTTGCCAGCAGCTTGTGGACGAGATCCTCGACCGGCTTCGGCAAGGTCGCCGACAAGAGCCACTTGATGCGGCCCTCGGGCGCGCGCGCCAGCACCCACTCGACCTGCGGCAGGAAGCCCATGTCGAGCATGCGGTCCGCCTCGTCGCACACCACGCGCTCGAGGTGCGCAAGGGTCATCGCGTCGGCCTCGATCAGTTCCCGCGCGCGTCCCGGCGTCGCCACCACGATGTCGACGCCCTTCACCAGCGCCTCGCGCTGCGGCAGGATCGAAACCTTGCCGTACGCGGCCAGCACGCGCAGGAGCGATCCGCGCGTCAGGAGCCGCAGTTCTTCGGCGACCTGCTGCGCGAGCTCGCGCGTGGGCACGAGCACGAGTCCGCGGAGGCGCGTGCGGGGGTCGCGCCTGCGGCCGCCGGTCTCGACCGGCTTATGCCGGAGCAGATGGTCGGCCAGCGGCATGCCATAGGCGAGCGTCTTGCCTGTGCCCGTGGGCGCAAGCCCGACGAGATCGCGTTCGCCCTTCGCTGCCTCCGGCACGAATGCCGCTTGAATCGGCGTCGGAGCGGTGAAGCCCATATCGGCGATGCCGCGCAGGACGAGTCGATGCAGCGTGTCGGGGAATGCAGTCACGCCCGAAGTATTGCAGAATGCGCGCCATGACGAATCGCGCCGTGCAGACAGCCGTGCTGCGGGTCGCCCTCGCCGTGGCCACGGGGGCGGCGGCGACCGCCGCCATGACGCTGATTCCGCTGCTTCTTGTCGAGCGCGGCAGGGGCTGCACCATCGGCAACGTCTTCCGCGGCGTCACGGGATGGTTCGTCGCCCGCGACGAAGTGTTCGGCGTGCGCTGGGTGAACCTCCAGTTGATGTCGGAGCGGCTCATCAATCCGGTGCAAGTCGGGGAACTCCCCGCATGGGCGGAACCGCCCTCCGCGCCCTATCCGGTCGACGATCTCTATCGCGTGGCGACGCTCGCAGCCGGCTGGCCGCTGCCGAGCTGCAGCTTCCGTTGGATCGTCGTCGGAAAGGCACAGGCCTTTCCGATGGTGGCCGAGGCCGACGACCAGGACACGAGCATCAGCTACGCCACGGAGGATGTCTTCCGCGGCAACCGGGGCGGTGGACCCACGGAGACAACGGTGCTCTGGCGCGGTGCGCTTGCGAACCTGATGCTCTACGCGGGCCTCGCCTACCTCTTCCTCGCGTGGCGCGGAAGAGCGGTCGTGCGGCGGCTCGATTCCGTCTGACGGAACGCCCGATCGCGCGCGCGTTGTTGCGGATCGGTGCTGGAACGTCACTCCGCGACGAGGTATGGCAGCAGCCAGATCACGATCGCGTGGGTGAAGAGCGCCAGCCCGACCATTGCCGCGACGATCAGCGCCGACATGCGCAGCGCTTCGCGCGGCAGACGGGCGATGTCTGCGGTGCGCGTCGCCTTGTAGGCAAACGAGATGCCGACGGCGAGCGGAATGATGAGCAGCCACCACCAGCGGTCGACGGCAGGTGCCGGCTGGAGGAACGGCGTCCAGGCAAGAAGCGTCGTGCCAACATCCACGGCTGCGGTGCGCATCACGCGCCCCCCATCGTCGAAGTAGGCGTCGTGGAAGTAGGCGTCGTGGAAGTAGGCGTCGTGGCCGCCGCAGCGCCCTTGCGGGGGCCGGCGTCGCCGGCACGCCGCCCCGACGTCGGGCGGTCGCTTCCCGGCTCGCGCGTTCCGGCGTCCAGCATGACGCAGATGTTGAGGAGTCCGGCCAGGAACACAAGCAGCGTGCCGAAGTCGTTCGAGTGGCCGACGCCCTTGAACGAGCTGACGGTGATCTTCGGGGCGCCGGGGTACGACGGCATCTCGATCATCGGTGCCGCCGAGCCGGACTTCAGAAAGGCATCGTTCGCGTAAGACGCGCCGAAGGCGATCGGCCCGGCGCCGGCTTGTCCAAGGAACCAGAGCGCGTCCTCGCGACGGTCCACGCAGTCGACGCCGCCCACGAGCAGTCCCGAGATGAAGAGCGTCAGGACGCCGGCCATCGCGTAGACCCCGCGCTTGGCGTTGCCCGAGACGACGTGACCGAGCCCCGGAAAGACCCATCCGATCAGGAATGCGCCGAAGCGGAAGGGGTTGGAAGGGCTGGACTCGCTCACGGGTGGATTCTTCGAAGCGTGTGCGAACCGCGCGGGCGGCGGGTTCGTCTGCGACACGGACCTTGCCTCTGGAACGGTGCGCGGCGCCGTTCGGTGCCTGCAAGCCGAACGCGGATACTAGGTTCTCTCTGCCCGATGCGCTCGGCTGCCTTTCGCCGGGTGTTCCATCCGACCGTGGGCAGATGTTGTCGCGCTCGGCTTGGTGTATCGCTTCGGTGACGACTCCGTCTCCACTTCTTGTCAGCCCGGGTTCCCGTCATCCCGGTCGCCGCCGCAGACAGCGGATCCCAGCGGCCCGGCAGCCGAAGCCTTGGTCGTTCCGGAGTTTCTTGGCCGGATGCTCCAAGGCTTCCGACTCGGAGGGTCATGCGGGCGCTTCCGGAGAACTTCGCCTCGCGCAGCCCCCGGGACGCCTCCGCACCAACCGGCGGGAGGGCGATGAGACGCTGCGAATCGCAAACGCCAGCCGCTTCGTCGTCCGGAACGCGCGGCGCGGGCACGTCGTGCTGAAGTGCGGTTCAACAGGGGTCGATGAACGCGATGAGGCGACGGTCCTTTGCGAAGGGGACGCAGCCGCCGATCGACGGAGAAGGAGGGGGTCATGTCAAACACTCACGAGCATCAGGAACCGTGTCAGCCGGGGCATACGGATGACCTGACGGACAACGGCACGCCAACGACAGGCGAGGGTTGCACCCCGGAAGCGACCGATCGTCGCGGGGGCGACCGCCGCAAGCAGGGCGTGCTCGACCGCCGCAACGGCGCCGACCGTCGCGACATGAACAAGTGCGACAAGGTCGACATCGAGCGTCGCGCGGGGGACCGCCGCAGCGGGGAAGACCGCCGCATCCTCAACAACACCGAGCAGACCAACCTTGAGCGCCGCCGCGGCCCCGGCCGCCGGTTGAGCGAGTTCGTCCGCAGCGCCGAAGAGGGCGAGATGAGCAAGGAACAGTTCATGTTCCTCATGGCCATCGAGGCCTTCAAGCGCTCGAACGGGAAGAGCTTCCCGACCTGGTCGGACGTGCTTGAGGTCGTGCGCAAGCTTGGCTACCGGAAGACGATGGCCAGCGAGCTGAACCTCGGCGGGCGCGTCGAGGATTGGCGCGAGCGCGCCGATGCCCCATCGAACACGACCCACTCCGAGGCGAACGCGACCGAGGAGTACCGCCGGGCTGCGTAAGCAGGCGGACCCAGACCAAAGGGCTCGGAAACCGCGCCGCAAGGCGCATCCGAACCCGAGTCAGCGCCTCAACGCCTGACCCTTTCCTTCAGGTTCCACCCGACCGGTCGCCGAAGCCAGTTGGGAAGGAACCCACGCCACCGCCGGAACCAAGGTTCCGGCGGTGTTCGTTGTGCGACCGGATCATGCGGAGGCGTCAGACTCGTGCGAGCGCCGTCAGCCGCGCTGCGGCTGCGGGTCCGACAGCACGTCGTCCATCGCGAACCATCCCGGTTGGCGGCCGACAAGCCAGCGGGCTGCACGAAGCGCCCCGGCCGCGAAGAGATCGCGGCTCACGGCCTGATGCATGATGTGGATGCGTTCGGCGCCGCCGGCAAGGCGGATCTCATGCTCGCCGACCGTCTCGCCGGCCCGGATCGCGTGGATCCGCTCGGCTGCGACCTCCATGCCGCCCGCACGCAGGGATTCGGCGATGGCAAGCGCTGTGCCGGAGGGCGCGTCCTTCTTTCGATCATGGTGGCTCTCGACGATGTCGACCTTCCAGCCCGATGGACCGAGCAACTCGGCCGCAAGGCGGGCAAGCCGTCTGGTGACCGCCACTCCGAGCGAAGTGTTGGGCGCCACGAGCACGGCTCTCGAGGCCGAAAGTGCGCGAAGATTTTCCAACACCGCCGGGCCAAGCCCGGTGGTACCCACGAGGAGCGCCGCTCCGGTCTCTTTGGCGAGCTCGCCGGCCTGGCGCGCGCCGTCCTCACTCGAGAAGTCGACGATCACATCGCATGAGCCGCGAGAGAGCGAATTTGCCTTGATTCCTCGGCAAACGCGCGCAACCACCTCGACGTCACCAGCCGTCTCCGCAAGGCTCGCGATGCGCGAACCCATGCGCCCTTCGGCGCCCACAAGCACGAGTCTCACCGCCATCGACGAACCTTCCTTCCAGCGACGCATCGAACCGTCCTCGAGCATGATCGAGGATTGATGTTGCAGATTTCTGTCAAGTGCCTTTCATTCCAAGACCGATGTGTGTATAACTCACGAGGCGAAAGCTCTGTTACGCCAGCTGGCGCCTCACTCCGACACCAAGAGCGTAACCAAGCAAGGGAGCCAACAATGGCTGCAAAGAAGAAGGCCGCTAAGAAGGCCAAGAAGACCGCGAAGAAGGCTAAGAAGACCGCCAAGAAGGCCGGCAAGAAGAAGTAAGCCCTTCGCTACGAACGATGCTTGGAGGCCGCCTCAGGGCGGCCTCCGGCATTTTTAGCGTTTTGCGCCCGGTTTTCGGCTGGTTTTTGCGCGGCGTTCGTCGTGCACCCTCGACGCATGCACGCGGTCCGCGCGTGCGCGTGCGCACGACATGCGCGCTTGAGCCGCGCGAGTTGGGCGCTATCATCGCGCGTCGCGCGTCGGATGCGCGCATCGATCGCAACCTCTCGCGCGCGTCGCGCGCGTCGATTCACGACCCGGAGCAAGCAGCATGGCCCACGTCATCACCGAACCCTGCATCGGCACCAAGGACACCAAGTGCGTTGAGGCGTGCCCGGTGAACTGCATCCACCCGGTGCCCGGCGCCCCCGGCTTCGACACCGCGCAGCAGCTCTACATCGACCCGGAGACCTGCATCGACTGCGGCCTCTGCGTCGACGAGTGCCCGGTGCAGGCCATCTTCCCCCAGGACGACGTTCCGGCCGAGTGGCGGAAGTACATCCAGATCAACGCCGACCACTTCAAGAAGTGATGGTTGGCGGAGTTGCGGACCGGTCAGGCGTCTGGCGTCGATCGCCGGAGGCGGGCCGAGGGTCCGCCCCGCCGCCCGTGACGCCAGCGGACAGTCCGCATGACGGGGTGTAGCCTGCATGCGATTCCGTCGAGCCTTCTCCGAGGATGCCCGAGTGTCCTCGATGAACCTCGACCGCGCCGGGAATGCACCGTCGGACTCGACTGGGACTCGGGATGGGCTCGATCGAGGCCCGAAGGGAGTTGGCAATCTCTATGGCTTCAGCGACCGCTCAGGATGCAACCCGTCTCCATGTCCGCATCCTCGAGTGCGGGATGCCGCTCTTGGTCGAGGAGATCGCCGGGGTTCGCTCGGCCGCCGTCTCGTGGCTTCTTCCCGCGGGCAACGCGAGCGACCCCTCTGGTGACGACGGCGACGGCGACGGCTGGTCGTGCCTTCTTGCCGAACTGGTCCAGCGTGGCGCAGGGGACCGCGACAGCAGGGCTTTCAGCGACGCCCTCGACCGGACCGGCACCCAGCGCAGCGTGACTGCGGCCAGCGTCCACACGGTGATCGGCGCCACCACCATCGGAAGCAGGCTGCACGAGGCGCTTGAACTCCTCTCCGACCTCGTCGTTCGGCCCCGCCTTCCCGAGGAGGCGCTTGAGCCGGTTCGACGGCTTGCGCTCCAGTCGCTGGAGAGCCTCCAGGACGACCCCCAGCACCGGGTCGGCCTCCATCTGCGCGAACGGCACCTCCCGCCGCCATTCAATCGTTCGGGCTACGGCACCGAGGCGGCCTTCGAGCGCGCCGAAATCGGAACCCTTCGCCAAGAGTGGATGTCCCGTGCGCGTCCGGTCGGTTCGATTCTGGCTGTCGCCGGCGCCGTACAGGCCGATCAGGTCGCGCTCGAACTCGACCGTCTCCTCCGCGACTGGCACGGGAAGGCGGACGAGCCGACCGTGACGGGACAACGGATCGGCGGCGAGGCCCATGAGCCCGACGAGTCGAATCAGACGCACATGGCGCTCGGGTTCGACGCGCCGAACGAGCGCGAGCCGGCGTCGCTTCTCTGCCGGCTTGCCACCAGCATCTTTGGCGGCGAGACCTCAAGCCGCCTCTTTACCGAAGTGCGCGAGCGCCGGGGCCTTTGCTACTCGGTGCAGGCGAGCTACTCCGGCGGGCGCGATCGAGGCATGATCGGGATCTACGCCGGCAGTACGCCCGAGCGCGCGCAGGAGACGCTCGACACGATCTTGCGCGAGGTCACTCGCTTCGAGCAAGGCGTCACCGTCGATGAGTTCCGGCGGGCGAAGATCGGCATGAAGAGCCGCCTGGTCATGCACGGCGAGAGCACGGGCGCGCGGGCGTCGGCGCTCGCAAGCGACTGGTATCGCCTCGGTCGCTGCCGATCGCTTGCGGAACTCGCGGCCGAGATCGATGCCGTCAGGCACGACACGCTCAACCAATGGATCGCGGGGTCGATGGGCGCCGCCTGGCGGAACACCATGACCATCTGCACCGTCGGCCAGCAGCCGCTCGCCCTGCCCGGCAGGGTCGCGACCTGACCGCCCCGCGCGCGGCGGCGTGAACGAGTGGCTGCGGCGAAGGCGTTCGACAGTGAAACAAGGTGCGAAACAAGGCGCCAATCAAGGCGCGAATCGAGGCGCCAGACGGCGCGAGGCGTCCTCACCAGCGGCAAGTCATGGTTTCGTCAGAGCGTCTCGTCAGAGCGTCTCGTCAGAGCGGCTCATCAGAGCGGCTCGACGACGCTGTAGCGGTCGAGGTTCAGCGTGATCAGCTCGCCGTCGTCCTTCTTGACCTCGAGCCGGTCGAGCCAAAGCCTGTCTGCCTTCGCGTGGGCGAACCACGATCCGGTCTTCGCCTGCCTATAGCGGCAGATGGTTCCCTCGACCGTCGTCGTCCAGACGGCGTGGGTCTGCGGCATCTGCTGCGTCACGCGAACGCGGGTTCCGGGGGCGAGTGCGACGGCCTCAAGCATGGAGCGCGAAGTATACAGCGTCCGGGTGTCTTGACGGCGTCTGCGCCGGGAAGCCCAACTCGACACCCGTCGGCGACCGTACGCTGTCGGCATGTGTGGCATCGATCCCGCCCGCAGGCACTCGCAACGCGCGCAGCTTCGGCTGCCGTTCGCGCCGTCGTCGCCCGCGACGGTGCTCGGCTTCCTCCTGGTTTCCGCCGTGATGGCGGGTTGCCGTCAGGCCCAGATCGACGCGGCCACAGTGCAGCCCGCGCGGCCGGCCGACACCGTGGCGCAGTCGCCCGCGCCGCAGCCAATCGCCAACCCCGCTCCGAGCACCGCCGTCGCGATCAGCGTCTCCCGGCTCTCGCGCATCGTGCGCCAGCCCGGCGTCGGTCCCGTCATCGATCTCCGTCTCGATGCGGTCGACGCGTCGGGGCGCCCCGCGTCGGTGGGCGGTGAGATCCGCGTGGTGCTCGAGGCCCCGGGCGCCGTGCCGGAGGCGCACGCGTTTCAATTCATGCTGCGTTCGGTCGAGGAAGCCGAGAAGCATCTCGACGCGACGCTGCAGCAGTACGTGCTGCGCATCGACCCGAGCTGGGCGACCGCGCCCGCGGCTGGATCGACTCTCACGGTCCGGGTGACGCTGACCGGCGCATCGGGCGTGACGACCACGACGGTCGGGTCGCTGCGCTGGTGAACCGACGGGCGCACCGTTCGCCGGCAGTTCCGCGACGCGCGGGAAGCAACCTGACTGCGACGACAGGGTGCACTCGGGGGCCTTCTCGGGGGGCTACTCTGGGGCCTTCTCGGGAGCCTTCTCGGGGGGCTTGGCCTTCAGGTTCCTCTCCGCCTCAAGCTTCTTCTCGTACTTCTCCTTCATCTGGCTCTGATGCGAGGTGAGGTCGATCGAGCGGCCATCGATCCACGCCGCTGCCACATCGCTCGTGATCTCGAGGGGATGACCGCGGGTCAGGATGATCGTCGCGCTCTTCAAGGGCGCGATGGTGCCGTACTTCGAGTCGATGCCGGCGATGCGGCAGGGCTCCGCCGTCACAGCACGCAGCGCCGCTTCGGGGTCGAGGCCAAACGCGGCCGCGGTCGCGGCATGGTGGGGCAGATTGCGCTCATGCGCCGGCTCGCTGCCGGTGGTGATCGAGAAGGTGATTCCCGCCTCGGCCAGTTTCTTCGGCAGCGTGAACGCCTCGTCCGTCGAGGCGTGGCGCGTCCCGGGAAGGCGGTGGACGCCGCGCACGATGACCGGCACGCCCTCGGCCTTCAGGAACGGGATCGCCTGCTCGACGCCCTCGCCGCCCACGATGACAGGCCGGAGCCGCCGCGACTTCGCCCACGCCACCGCGCTCTCGATCTGCGAGGCGCTGCCGACTTCGAAGTAGACGGGATCCTTGCCCGAGAGCACGTCGCGCATGGCTTCCGCGCGGAGATCGTGGTCGACGGTCGGGTCGGCCGCGCGCGCATCGTTGATCGCCTTCATCTCATCGAAGAAGCGGCCGATGCGCTCGACGTCTTCCCGTCCGCGTCGCCGCTGCTCTTCCGGCGAACGCCGCGACACGAGCACGCGCACCGGGTCGATGACCGGCCAGGTGACGATGATGCCGACGGCGGGGTCGACGGTCATCTCGGCCGGCGTCCAGCCATCGAAACGGATCGCCGACGCGCTTCCACCGATGAGGCCGCCGTCGGGCGTGACGATCGCAAGCAGAACGCCTGCAGCACGCGCCACCGTGAAGAGATCGCTGTCCGGGTTGATCGCGATCGCAGGTACCGCTTCCGGGCGGAACTCACCGAACTCGCGCCGGTCGTCGGTCGACTCGACCGAAAGGGTCTCGACGAGACCGATGGTGCTTGGGAAGGCGCAGAAACCTGGCGAGACGTGCATTCCTTGGGCGTCGACGATCTCGCAGTTCGGCGGTAGCGCCGGCATGCCGGCGCCGACTGAGACGATGCGCCCGCCGTCGAACAGCACGTGGCCGTTCTCGATGACGGGCGTCTCGACGGTGGCGGTGTGGACCACCGCGTTCACGATTGCGACGGGGCGGGATTGCGGCGCCGCCGGAACCACGTCGCTTTGCGCGGCGACGCGCGATGCCGCGACCGCGGAGGCAGCGAGGGCGATGGCGCAGACGAGCGCGCGGATGTCGTGGATCGGATTCACTGGGTCACCTCCGTCGCGGGCATGGCTTGTCCGAGGCCCTGCTGCAGTTCGCCGCAGCCGCAGTCGCCTTGCTTCGATGGAATCGGGTCGAGGCCGCGGGCGATGCGCAGCCAGATCTGGTTCTCGCGGTCCTCGAGCATCCGCTCCATCAGCGTCGGCGGACGGCCGCGCCGTCCCCGGCCGCCTTCGCCGCCACGACCGCCGCCGTCGTCGCGGGCCGCGGGCGAAGCCGTCGCCTTTGCGATCAGCTCCGCGCGCATCCGCACGACTTCCGCGTTCGCCTTCTCGTCGTCGGCGCGCGAGTAGCGCCGCACGCCGTCGACGTAGGTCTCCTCGCAGCGCGTGAAGGCGCTGAGCGGTTCGCCGTTCCAGATCGCGAAGTCGGCGTCCTTTCCGACCTCGAGCGAGCCGACGCGCGCGTCGATGCGCAGCTGCTTCGCGGGGTTGAGCGTCACCAGCTTGAGCGCCTCCTCAGGCGAGAGGTTTCCGTAGCGCACGGCCTTGGCGGCCTCCATGTTCATGCGGCGCGCGAGTTCATCGGAATCGCTGTTGAAGCTGACGAGGACGCCCGCCTTGTGGAGCATGGCGCCGTTCCATGGAATCGCATCCATCACCTCGATCTTGAAGGCCCACCAGTCGCTGAAGCTCGAGGCGCCCGCGCCGTGGCGGGCGATTTCGGGCGCCACCTTGAAGCCCTCGAGGACATGTTGCAGCGTGGCCACGCGGAAGCCGAAGCGATCGGCGGTCTCGAGGAGCATCAGGATCTCGTCCTGGCGGTAGCTGTGGCAGTGGACGAGCCGCGTGCCCTCGAGGATCTCGGCAAGCGCCTCAAGCTCGAGGTCGACGCGGGGCGGAACGGCGGCCGGGTCGCCCGCGCGCGCAGCGAAGTCCTTCTGGCGCGCGCGGTATGCCTGTGCGGCACGGAACGAATCCTCGATGAACGTCGCGACGCCCATGCGCGAGTTCGGATAGCGCGACTTCGAGCGCACCACGTTCTCGCCGAGCGCAAACTTGATGCCCGACGGCGCCTCCTTGAAGCGGAAGCCATCGACATCCTCGCCCCAGCGCAGTTTCACGACGGAATTGCGGCCGCCGATCGGATTCGCGGAGCCATGCAGTTGGTTCACGGTGGTGAGGCCGCCGGCGAGCTGCCGGTACCAGTTGATGTCGGTCGGGTCGATGACATCGCCGATCCAGACTTCGGCGGTGCAGGACTGCGAGCTCTCGTTGACGCCGCCAGAGATCCCCGTATGGCTGTGGCAGTCGATCAGGCCGGGCGTGACATGCATGCCTTTGCCTTCGATGACCGTGCAGTCGGATGGCACCGCGAGGTTGCGGCCGATCGCCGTGATCTTTCCGTTCTCGACGAGCATGTCCGCGTCGCGCAGCGTGCCCTCGGGGCCGAGGGTCCAGATCGTCGCGCCCTTCACCAGCACCTTGCCGGCGGCGGGCCGCGAGACGAGCCCGTGCTCGCCGAACGGGAATGGCAGGGAATCCTTCCAGAGCGTGGCGCGGTCGGCCTCTTCCTTGGCGTTCGTCTTGCCCGCGCCGTCTTCCTTCGCGCCGTCTTCCTTCGCGCCCTCATTCTTCGCCTCATTCTTCGTCTCGTCCTTCGCCTCGTCCTTCGCCATGCGCGTCAGGCTGAAG
>Ga0209985_10001732_pt1 | contig 20771 bp, 13 predicted proteins | sample NOAtaG_FD_187305 | JGI IMG/M metagenome (GOLD analysis project Ga0209985, IMG submission 187305) | Freshwater lake microbial communities from Lake Erie, under a cyanobacterial bloom - NOAA_Erie_Diel6S_1000h metaG (SPAdes) (version 2) | ecosystem: Environmental > Aquatic > Freshwater > Lake ...
TACTGTCACCTGGCTCCCAAATAAATTTGAGTTTGTTTCCCAGAGGCCCGCGCGATTCATTCTTGAAGGTGAATATCTGCTTTACTCCGCATCCATTTCTATTATTCACTGTAAACGCTGCCCTTAATCTCTCATAAGCTTCAACTGGTTTCTTAGCTATATCAACGCATCCCGAGTCAGATGTAACCTTTAATCTGACATCATAGTAACCTGCGGTTCTGAAACCCACAGTTGTATCCAAACCTGACCAGTTGAAACCGCTTCCGAAATCCCATTCGTGCTTAAGACCTGTTCCGTATCCTTTGCCTGGGTTGAAGATTACAGCAGATCTGAATTTGAGATACAGACTCAAACCGCAAACGGGCGCTACTGTAAAGTCAGCAACAGGAGATGGTATTATATTCACTTGGTTGCTTATGCTGTCATTGCAACCTACAGCTTGTTGGGATATAATTTTAATGGTGTATTTGCCGGGTTTTGCATACTTGTAAGTGGTATCAGATCCGTTAAATCTGTTTCCATCACCCATATCCCATATGTATTTCATCCCCGGGATGGGGCTAAAGGATGTGTTTTTAAGTTCTACGGCATGTGTATTGAAACACTGCCGCAATGTGTTAATAGTAAAACTTGCAGTAGGCTTTGCATACACAATTACAGATGTTGTTGTGCTGTTTGTACATCCATTTCTGTCGATTACAGTAAGGGTTACGAACTTCCGACCGAAGGAAGAGTACACAACGCGGTTATTGGATTGTGCGGTTGAAGTTCCAGGGCTGGCATCAGTGCCGAAGCTCCAAGACCAGCTTCTCACCTGAGACCCAATAGCAGGTACTGATGCGGATGAAAAAACAAATTGGTTACCAGACAGGCATTGATCCGTATCGTTTATTGTAAACCCTGCCCGTGGGTTTGATTTTACCTTTACAAATTTAAAGAATGTATCCGCACAGCCATTCTGATCATATGCAATTAGAGTTACCCGATGAGTTCCCGTGCTGCTGTATTTTACAGTATCAGGCCTTAAAGAGTTTGAGGAGTCTGGGTTAGCCCCATTACCGAAAAACCAACGTGCCTTATTGATATAAGATCCTGTTAGCGGGGTTGATCGGTCTGTAAATACAAAACCGTTCCCGTTTATACACTGCGTATCTTGATTTACACTCCAAGAGGCTGTTGGATGTCTTAATAATGAAATATTCTGATATGCTGTATCCAGGCAACCTGCATTGCTTTTGCTGATTAGCCGAACCCGGTAAGTACCTACGCTTGAATAATAAACCGAATTTGGGTTCTTCAATGTGGAACCTGATCCATTGTTGAAGTCCCAGGAATTCGAAATTATACTGTCGTTAACCACTGTACTTAATCCGAAGAAATTGTAAGCATGACCCCAGAAGCACTGTGCGGACTTATTGACGCCTATGACGGCCGATGGTTGAGCATCAATTGTAAGTGGCAATGAGAAAGTATCCTTACAACCGGCACTATTGGTGGCAATCAGTGTCATGGTGTATTTTCCTGAGCTGGTGTAAATTCTTCCACCATTTAAACCATTTGTCCGTGTGCTGCCATCGCCGTAATCCCATAAGTATGTGCTTGCACCGGTGCTCGCATTGTTTCCGACAAAGAAATTTCCGCGGCTGCATTGGCGGTTGCTGTTCAATGTGAAAGCCGCTTTTGGAGACGCATTTACAACAACATTTCGGGAGATGGTATCGCGGCATCCATCTTTACCTATGGCAATCAAACGAACCGTGTATGTTCCTGTTGCGTTATACTGTTTGGTTGGTTGAAAGGCAGTTGATCCGCTTCCATCCCCAAAGCTCCAGATGTAACTGGAAGCACCGGCTGTGGTATTGCTGAAAATGAAGTTATGGCCGCGTAGGCATTGATTGTTGTTATTGATACCAAAGTTCGCGTTGACACTGTTTATTACAACAGTATTCTTAACCGCAGTGTCTGAGCATCCATTGCGATCTCTTGTTATCAATGTAATTCGTTTTGTTCCAGCGGATTTATAAGAAATGCTCGTAGGTACTGAAGATGTGTCAGTTGTCCTGCTGGCGTCTGGCCCGAATGCCCATCGATATGATGCTATTGCGCTACCGGCTACGGATGTTGAGGACTTGCCGCTAAAATTGAAAGTATTTCCCCGGAAACACAAGGTATCGAAATCGACATCCAGTACAGCTTTAGGATGTGCTTTCACTTCAATTGTTTTTGTTATAGAATCAAAGCATTGGTTTGAAGTGCGGGTAATAAGTTTTACGGTATAGGTTCCGATGTTGCTGTAACGCACACCCGTGGGGTCTTTCGCCGTTGAACTGCTGCCATTGCCGAAGCGCCAGGTGTATCCGTTGATACTGCCCGAGCCAACGGCGCTGGTATTGGTGAAGCTGAAGCTGTTGCCGCGCAGGCATTGGTCACCGTTCCAGTTGAAACCGGGTTTCGCCTGGGGATAGACCTGCACAGTTTGCCATTGCGTGTCGTTGCAGCCTTGGTTGCTGCTCACGATCAGGCGCACGCGGTAAATGCCTGAATCGGGATAAGCGAAACTGTCTCGTGCGGCGCTCGAGAACAAGCCACCGCCAAAGCTCCATTCATGCGATTGGATTCTGCCGCCGGAGATGGTGGAATTGCTTCCAAAGACGAAATGGTTATTGTTCAGGCATTGCTTGTCGCGGTTTACGGTAAAAGATGCTGAAGGGTCAGTATTTACGGTTACACTGCGGCGAATGGTATCCCGGCACCCAAACGGATTGGTGGCAACGAGTTGGATGTTGAAGTTTCCGGTTGCAGTATAGCGTTTCACTGGTTGTGCCTGTGCGGAAGAGGTGCCATCGCCAAAGCTCCAGGCATAGCTCAGACTTCCGCTGCCGGCGCTGCTGGTATTGGTACTTACAAAGCGGTTGGCGCCTAGGCATTGTGCGGAGGCGTTCAGGCTGAATGCGGCTGTAGGTTCTGCGTACACCACGATGTTCTGTGTGCTGCTGTCCAGGCAACCGAAGGAAGTGTTCACCCGCAGGCGAATGGCATAAGTTCCGGAGCCGGCGTAGCGTTTGCCGAACGGACCAACCCCACTGAAAGAGGAACCATCGCCCAGGGTCCAATTGCTTTGGGTGATGCTGCCATTACCGGCGGCAAGGGTAGTATTGGAACGCAGGCTTACGTAATTGGTATTGGCGCAGGAGCGCTGTGAGTCGGACTGGATGGCAATGCTAGCCGGCAGGCGAACAGTGAGGGCAAAGCCGGTATCGTAAGAACAACCCCCTGCGTCGGTAAGGCGCAAATTGAAGTTGCCGGTATACGAAGCGGTAATTCCATTGATGATGAAATTGCTGTCGATGCGGCTGAAAGAAGCGGGTCCGGACCAGCGATATTGGTATCCGCCGTAGGCATTCACTACACGTGAACGCACATCGAGCCTGGCTCCGCGGCAAATATTGGCTGGTGCTGTGATTGCAACCTCCAGGCGCGGCCGCACAATAAGCGGCACGGTCAAGGTATCGCGACATCCCAGGGAGTCGCGCACTGCCACACGGTAGGTTCCCGACCTGGATGAATCTGCGTTGGGAATGAAAGGTGAGAAGGATGAGCTGCTGAAGCCGCGAGGTCCTGACCAGGAGGCGCTTTGAGCACGGAAAGGTCCGAGCAAGCTCAGCCTGACTGTGTCTCGGTTGCAGACCGGCGAATTAGACCCGGCGGTGAAGATCGGGCGCACGCTGATGAGCATGGAATCCACTTCTGTGCAGCCACCGCTGTCCCGCACTTCGAGGTAATACTTCCCTCCTGCATCTGCATTGGCAGGGAAGCGCTGCATGATGGATCCGGTATCGCGGAAGTTGCGTGGCCCGCGCCAGGTGTAGAGGGCGCCACCGGCCACATTGGCTTCGAGTTTGATGGTGTCCCAGCGGCAGAAAACCGTTTTCAGGTTAATCCAGCTCGCGCCTTTATCGCTGATAAAACTGCTGATTCGGAGGTAGGAAGTGTCCGGGCAACCGTATTCGTTGAAGACCACAAGACGGTAGAGCCCGGTGTCTGTCCATCGCGCCTTGAACTTCGGAAACTGCAATGAAGAACTGAAGCTGTTCGGTCCGGTCCAACTGATCTTGAATGAGGAAGGAAAAGCCTTGGACCAGCTGTATGGGCTGCCGGAATAATTGTCGACAAACAGGCTCGAATCGAGCGTGGAATAAAGCGTAACGGAATCGTTAATACAACCGCTGCCTTGCTTAGTGCGCAGGAAACGCGGGCACACGCTGAGACCGGCTGTAAACGCATCGGCTGTACCGGCAAAAATATTCTGAAATCCACCTCTGGCAATGCCGGTATCGGAGGCTGTTTCGCCGGCCAGGAAGAGGTTTCCGCCTTTGCCTCTGGCAAAACCATGCGCGAATTCGTCTTTATTGCTGCCGTAGTAAGTTCCCCATGAACGGTTGCCACCGGCATTGAATTTCGCGAGGAATGCATCGCTTGCGCCTCGGCGGTTGGGATACAAGGAACCGGGCGTTGCGATGGCTCTCGCGGTTCCGTTGGGCGAAGTGGTATTGCCGAGCAGGAAATAGTATCCACTGCCGTCGCGCGTCACAGCGACACCTTGTTCGTCGTTGTCGCCGCCGTAATAGGTTCCCCAGCGCGGTGAGAGTGTGGTTGAAAGTGATACGAGGAAAGCGTCGCTGGCAGTGGTGGATGCGCCGCGGTTCAGGCTGCCCTGGTGACCGCCGGCGAGGAATCCCAATCCGGTACTGGAAGTTGTACCTGCCACGGCCAGTCCGCTGCTGTCGATAAAAAGGCCATTGACGGCATCGGTTCCGCCGCCGCCGAAATAGCGGTTGGCCAGGGCAGATCCATCGGCGAGGAAACTGCTTACGAATCCATCGTAGCCGCTGCCGATGCTGTTGATGCTGTTGGGCAAGGACCCACTGCGGGTTCTTCCTCCCAGAAACAAGGTATCGCCTGCGTTGACTGCCAGTGTGAGGGCTTCGTCGTGCGCCGATCCGCCCCAATAGGTTGAATACAAGCGTTTGCCTGCGGTGTCGAGGTAGAGGATAAAGGCATCGCCGTTGCCGCCATAGCTCGCTTGTTCAACGCTATAACCTGAGGCTGCGGCATGTACAAGCGAAGTGTCCGGAGAGAAGGTTTCTCCGGCTACAAGCGGTTGCCCTTTGCGATCGAGAGTGAGTGTTCTGGCAATTTCGTTGGCATTGCCTCCGAAGAAGTTAGACCATATTAATCGCCCGTTCTGGTTGAATTTGGCGATGAAGGCATCGGAGCCACCTTTATGCGTTGTCTGAACCTGTGGCCTGAATAGCAGGCGCGATGTATTGGTGGATGAAAAGGTCTGACCGGCGATATACACATGGCCAATGGCGTCGGCTTGGACTGCAAAAGCGGCATCAGCGCTGTCGCCGCCGTAATAGGTGCACCAAATGCGGGCATTGCTGCCGCCAGCCGGGCGCAAACGAGCGAGGAAGGCATCGCTGCGGGCGGCGAGCTGATGCTGGAAACTTCCTGTGGTAGCGATATTGGCAGAGGCGGTGCGGCCGCAGATGTATACCGAACCATCGGTGGCTGTTGTAATGCCCAGCGCCTGATCGCTGCCGCTGCCACCCAGATAGGAAGCCCAGCGCAAGGCCGGCACCGGATCTACGACCAGGGCGCAGGTACTGGAGTCTTTCAGTTCAAAACCGCAGGTATTGTTATTGATTTTTTTCCAGTTCACCTGAACTGGGTCTGGAACATTGCCGCAGCGCAGATAGGAGCGGGGAATCCGGTCGTTGAGTTGCTCGTTGCCCGCGTAGATAGCGATTTCGGCGCCGTTGGGTGCGATGCTTAAGGAATCGATACCGCGGAAAAGGAAGCGTACCTTGTCCAGCAGCCTTGCATCAGATACTTCGAGTTCATACTTAAAACCCGACTGCGGATCGCTATAGAAAACCACATCGATACCTTTCCAGGCATTTTTGTAACGTACTTTGCCGAAGACCGGAACGTCTGTAAAGCGGCCATTTGCGGTGTAATAATTGAAATTCCCTGTTGCCGACCCTTCTTCTTTCCAGCCATTGAGGACGGTATCGGCCTGATCGAACTGGACATCGATGCGTTGCACGAGGATTCTGCCGGCCTGGCCAGGTTTAAAGATTTCGTAGCTGAAGCCTCCGGTTCGGAACTGCACATGCAAATCGGAACCGACACCCAGGTATCGCACCGATTTCACTTCCCGGCCCTGCTGGTCGCGCAATTGTCCGTCGTTGCGCACAATGCCACCCGATGCCCCCACATCGGCCAGCAGCAGAACCCGGGGAACGAGCAGGCACAAGGCGAATAACGCCATGCTTAGCCATGATTCAGCCCTACGGGTAGTTGATAAGAACATCCGGTTGTTGGTTTGTTACGGGCAAATATAATGCGAAGATTTTGTGGATAAACAATAAGGTGCAAACAAAATGCAACTCAAAACGCCTGTAAACACTGAATTCAGCGCATTTTGCAGATAATTAACGCTTTGGTGTTTAGGTTATTTTTAGTAATTATTTGGGGGCTTTTAGTTGCTAAACAAAGCATCGATTGCCAACCGGTCGAACAACTTTCCACAACCTGCCGGCGGCGGCGGAGCCGAATTTTCTCTACAGAAAAACTATACGAGCCGGTTTTCAGACATGCGATAGGTGGTGTTTGTAGCTAGATACAGTAGCGGCGGACAACTTCAACGGAGTGGAGTATCGCACTTGCCTGGGGTTTGATTGTTTCAGAAATGGAAACAGGAAACAGGCCGAAAAGATTGCTAAAAATTTTTCGGGTTTGTTGGGAACAGGTCTTTATGCGGGTCTTAGTTCAATGAATGATTAGGGTTTGTTCATGGACGCGGATCCGCTCGCTTCCCGATAATCCGGGTTCGGCGGGAACTCAGTACGGGCGCGGTTTTGGACGCTTCCGCCTAATCTGTGGTGGCTTCGGCCCGTTTAGCGGTCTTTGCGTGAACCTTGGGTTTTAGATTTACGTCTTCGATGTCGGAAACGGTTACCGGACGCGGTTTTGGACGCTTCCGCCTAATCTGTGATGGCTACGGCCCGTTTAGCGGTCTTTGCGTGAGCCTTGGGTTTTGGATTTACGTCTTCGATGTCGGAAACGCTTGCCGGGTGCGGTTTTGGACGCTTCCGCCTAATCTGTGGTGGCTACGGCCCGTTTAGCGGTCTTTGCGTGAGCCTTGGGTTTTAGATTTACGTCTTCGATGTCGGAAACGGTTGCCGGACGCGGTTTTGGACGCTTCCGCCTAATCTATACCCGCACGCCATACATACCCCGTTTACCCGGCATACCCGAACTCATTCCATTCCCAAACCCCATTCAAGCCTTTTGACACAATCCGGATTCAAATCCTCACTGCCCGGTAAATACCGGGTCAATCCGGATATGATAGCCATGCCCGGCAGCGGCAACCGAAAAGGTATCCTCGCCACGCAAGCCGGAGCAGCGGTAACATGTACAATCGCTTCCACAAGACGTGCTGTACAAATCTCTCTCCGACATAATCAACCGCTTGCCATCGCTCTGTATCATCGGAAATGGTTATGCGCCAATAAGTGAATTTCCCGGAACGATGACATGGGTCTGTGAGTCACCGGGAACAGACACTACACCGACTCCACAGTCATGTTGCCCGTCCGCTTCGTCTAAAATCCGTATCTAATCTGTAAGATCAGGCCATACTATATGCGAGGCTGCGGGCTGAATCGTGCATCCATAGCCACCCTTCTATTGGTTGCAGGATACCATTAAGCATAACAAAATCAGCGTCTTCACTATACCAAACAGTGCCAGCATTTCGTTAACGCTATCGAACAAACTCCTTGCCGTAATGTCCACCGAACACAAAAAGCCCCGACAGCATGCTGCCGGGGAGATAACAAACTTTTCGACCTGTGTCGCTCCGAACTCAGAGTTCGTCTTCGTTGAAGAAGTAGTCGTCGTTCGTTGGGTAATCGCTCCAGATCTCCTCGATGCTCTCGTAAGGCTCTCCGTCGTCTTCCAACTCCTGAAGGTTTTCAATAACCTCCAGGGGAGCCCCCGAACGTATGGCGTAGTCAATCAGTTCGTCTTTGGTGGCCGGCCATGGCGCATCGTCCAGCCAACTCACAAGTTCCAGTGTCCAGTACATAGGCGAGAGATTTTAGAATTTGCGCGAATAAAACAATTCCGCATGAATATGCAACGACTTTTTTTTAAGAATCGTATGTTGTTGTAAATCTGTGATATACATTTGCGACCGACCGTGAAAAAGCGTTTACCTGAAGGTTCCGGACTCTACGATGAAACACTGGAGGCATACTGTACCCAGCATTCTTCCGCAGAACCTCCCTGGCTTACCAGCCTCCAACGCCTCACATTCCTGAGGCATACCCATGGCAGACAAATGAGCGGCCATCTCCAAGGAAGGTTCCTTTCCCTCCTTAGCAAAATGGTCAAGCCCTCCCTGGTGCTCGATATCGGTACTTTCACCGGCTATTCTGCGCTGTGCTTCGCCGAAGGCCTGGCTCCCGGCGGAAAAGTGATCACCATCGAAGCAGATGAGGAAAACGAAACACTCATCCGCGAAGCCATCCATAGCTCTCCGTATGCATCTGTCGTGCAGCCTGTGATTGCCAATGCGCTCGAGTGGCTGGAAAAACACCCGGAAATCCATCCCGACCTGGTTTTCCTCGATGCAGATAAACGCAACTATCCGCATTACCTCAATAAACTCATTCCTATGATGTTGCCCGGCAGCCTCTTGCTGGCTGACAATACCCTGTGGAATGGAAAAGTGGTTGATCCGCAGGAAAGAGAAGACGATGTCGATACGCGTACCCTGCACCGCTTCAATGCTGTGGCTTCTTCGCATGCCGCGTTTGATACGGTCTTGTTGCCCTTGCGCGACGGACTTACCCTGATGCGCCGCCGCTGAACCAATCGTCTCCGCAGCTGTTTTCTTGGCTGCATGCACCGAAAAAGCTTTTTGCCTGAAAAAATCTGCTCCGTTTGTGGCAGACCTTTCGCCTGGCGTAAGAAATGGGCCCGTGATTGGGAACAGGTCAAGTATTGCAGCGACCGCTGCCGGGCCTCTGCAAAACGCCAATCATGAAGGAGCTAACCCTCATTTTCCCACATCAACTATGGCTCGACAATCCGGCTTTTCGCTCCGATCGTCCGATTGTGCTCGTCGAAGACCCGCTCTTTTTCCGGCAGTTCAATTTCCATATCAAAAAGCGCATCCTGCACCGGGCGTCCATGAAAGCGTTCGAAGAACTCCTGCGCAGCAAAGGGTTTCATACTTTGTATATCAAGAGTGGCCCGGAAGCCGAAACCGCTGTTCTCCTCAATGTGCTTAAACAGGAGGGAACTGAGGCCATCCACCTGGTCGAACCCGACGACTACTTGCTGGAGAGGCGTGTCAGAAGAGAAGCGGGACGCCTTGGAATCCAACTCCAAGTCTACGATTCACCCGGTTTTTTGATGAACAGGAAGCAAGGCGCCGAGTGGATGGAAACGCACCGGATGCATCAAACCGATTGGTATATCCATTGGCGAAAACAGCTGGGTGTTTTGATGGAACCGGATGGGAAACCACAAGGCAAACGCTGGACCTTCGATACCGAAAACCGTCAGCCCTTTCCGGCCGGTTTGCAAGCGCCGCCTTTGCCGGAGCCGTCCCTGCCATCGGGTTTCTCAGCATGGTCCAAGGCGGTTCATTCCGAGTTTCCGGATGCGCCCGGCCATGCAGATCACTTTGAATACCCCGTCACCCATGCAGCGGCAGAAAAATGGCTCGATGCCTTCATCGAACAGCGGCTGTTCCATTTCGGTCCATACCAGGACGCCATGGTGCCGGGGCAGACATTCCTATTCCACAGCGTAATAAGCCCTTTGCTCAATACCGGATTGCTCACACCCGCCCAGGTCTTGCAACGCACGTTGGATGGCGCTGCTGCATCGGATGTTACCCTTGCTTCGCTCGAGGGTTTCATCCGGCAGGTGCTCGGATGGCGGGAGTTTGTACGGGCAGTTTACCACAGCCACGGGGTGAAGCAACGGACTGCCAATTTCCTGCAGCATACCAACAAGCTCTCACAGCCATTTTACAACGGTAATACAGGGTTTTTCCCTTTTGATGAGGCTTACCTGCGCCTGGAACAGACTGCTTACAGCCACCATATTGAAAGGCTGATGGTGCAAGGGAATCTCTTCCTGCTCCTGGGTATAGATCCGGATGAAGTGTACCGTTGGTTCATGGAACTGTTTATCGATGCCTATGATTGGGTGATGGTACCCAATGTTTACGGTATGAGCCAGTATGCAGACGGCGGCGCGATGGTTACCAAGCCCTATATCAGCGGCTCGCCTTACTTGCTCCGCATGGGCAAATACAAGAAGTCCGCCTGGTGTGCTGAATGGGATGCCTTGTATTGGAGTTTCCTTCACCAACATCGGGAAAAGTTGGCAGGTAATCCGCGCATGGCCATACCGTTCGCGTCGCTCAGGAAGATGGAAGAAAAATTGGCCGGATACCTTGAAACCAGGGAGGCTGTGTTGCAGCGATTGCAATTTGCCCGAAAATAAAGGTGCCCGTCTTTTGAACGGGCACCTTATAAGAATCCAGCCGGATGAATCCGGATTGGTGTCTGATTATTTCACTGTAACGCGGGCCGAGTAATAGCGGCCATCCTGGGTTTCAGCGCGCACGAGGTAAACACCGGCGCTCAGGCCTTCCAGGCTGGCTACACCCAAATTACCCTGAACCTTGCTCTGGTACAGTACCCTGCCCTGCAAATCGGAAATCGACATGCGGTTGAGCACTTCAGGTGCCTCGAACTGTACAAATCCGCTGGCAGGGTTGGGGTACACACGGAGTGTTCCTGCATTCAGCTTGTTTACACTGTTGGCTTCGTTGTCGATCAGCGTAAGGGTATACACGCTGTCGGCGCCTACTTCCGTTCCCCAGTTGGGTTTGCGGAGTGCGAGCTGAATGGTTTCGTTGCCTTCGCTGAGGTTGTCGTCGAAGAGATCGACCTTGAAGGTATAGCTGCTGCGACCGGAAGGCACAACCACTGTGCGGTTGGCCATATTGAAGTCTGCATTAGGTGTTGCTGTTCCACCTTTGATTGCCAGTTCAAACTGCACCTGTGCATTGGGGTTGGCAATGTTCACGGTGATGAGCAGACTGGAATCGTCTACTTCGGATGAAGCACCTGAATTGGGCACAAAGCTGATAACAGGGAAGGTGAGATTCTGCACATCGGCTGTATAACGGGGAACCAATGCGTAACCAGAGTTGAAGGGTGAACTGTTGTCGTCCTGGAATCCAATACCGGAGATATTGAAGTAAGTGCTGGGCGCGGGTGTGCCATCTACATTGGTTTCAGCATCAAAGGTTACATCCCAGGTGCGGGTACCGTCTGTTACAGACAATGTTTTGGTGGTATTGGCGGCCAGAGCAGTGGTAGGCCAGGCTGCCGGGTCAACGAGTTTCACGTTGCGCAGGCGAACGATACGCGATTCATGGGTTTCGCTGAAGGCGCTGCTCACATTGGCGGGCGTGCGAACGAAGCCGGTGGTACTCAGTCGGCGAACGGTGTCGAGGTTTTGGAGCACGGTCATGCCATTGATCTGGCCAACGCGTCCTTGAACCATCACGGAATCACCTTCGCGTACGTTGTAACCGAAAGTGCTTCCGGTTCCCACAACCTGAATACCACCTGAGGTATCGATAACCGTAAACTGCAGGCCGCTGCTGCGGAGGTTTACCCCGTGCACAACACCGAATACGCGGCAACGCACGTTGATGGAATCGTTCACGCCATTGCTGTTGATGCGGCTGATCTGGCGGATGCGGTAGGCCGGAAGATCATCGCTTAACATGGTTACTGTCAGTGTGTCGGGTTTGCCGATGGTACTATTGGTGAGGGTTGAAATGGTGAAAATGAGCCTTTCAGGTGCTTCCGACAATTCATCGTCGATGATGGGCAGTTGGATAATTACACTATCAGGGTCATTCGGGGTAACGGTGATGATGCGTGCAAGTGGATTCATTGTAAAATCCGAACCTGCAGTAGCGTTGCTGATGGCTGCATTATAGCGGAAGATAAAGTCGCTGTTGAGGTCGTTGCGGCCGTTCACATTCACGCGGATGCGCATGTTGCCGTCTTTCTCTGTAACAGTTGCCGTGCGACGGGCAAAAGAGTAAACGGGCGGACGGTCGTTGTCTGTCACCACAATCGTGAGCAGGCTATCTCCACGTGTAGCTCCGCTGCTGCCGTTAATACGCAGGGCGAGCACGATGGTGTCGTTCGGATCAACATCGGTGTCATCGAGAATACGAGCGAAGAATACTACGCTGTCTGGCCCGGTTGATTTCCCAACGTTAACGGTAGTATCGGTATTGGTGCTTCCAAGGCGGAACTCTGCAGGAATAAAAGTGCTGTCGCCCCTCGATTTCACGAGCACGCGCACACTGGCAGGAGTTGCAATCGCCTTGTCCATTTTGATGGTGATGGCAGCGCGGCCTGCACTTTCCTTAACAGTTACGCGGGCAGGAGCAAAGCTGATCAGGGCCTGGTCGTTGTCGTTGATGAACAGGGAGTGTGTGCGTTCCAGGCCGATGCTGGCACGCACCGGGTCACGAAGGGAAATGGTGGCTACTTCCTGGCCTTCAACCGCGTTATCATCGTTGATTGTTACCCGCGTGGTATCGAAGGCTGTATAACCCGGCTTGAAGGTGATAGACTTTGGTGTGCTGAAATTGATATCACCGCTGGTACCATGACTTGCAGTGCCGCCAACGTAGAACAGGGTAACAGAGCTGGAGTAATCGTTGGCATAGCGCCGACGCACAAGCAGATTGGTGCTTCCGGCGTTTTCGCCTACTGTACTGCTGCGGAGCCAGAACTGGAAATCGGTCGGTACCAATGCGCACTCTTCGGTAGTGAGACGGATAGCTCTTGCCGCATTGCGTGGATTAACGGTTGAGATGGCTGTTCCACCCCAACCCCAAACACCGTTTGAATCAATATTGGAGTAAAGGGCATTTCCAGATTTGAGGTCGAAAGAAGTAATGCGGCGAACACCATTGCTCAGGTCGTTGGGAATTATAGTTCCCCAGCGGCCGTTCTTGCCTTGCACGCTGTCGTTGTAGAAAACGGCAAGTGCACTCGCAATGGTAAAGCCTGAACCTTCCACAAAGGTCATGGAGAGCGGCCGACCGCGGCCGTCCAGGTTGTCATATAATCCAACAATACTCTTGGGAGCAGCAGCGCTGATGCCAAATATAGCTGAAGCCTTGGTGCTGCCGGCAGCTGTGTCCATGGTCAGGCAGGTGATTTCTTCGTCTGCGTAGTATTTTTCTACCGTTGAACCACCCGCTATAGCCTGAAGCTGAATATAAGGCAATACAACGTTGCCGGCATTGAATGCCGCATTGCTGCTGCGATAGAAGGCAAACCATCCTTCATACGAACCACCAATATCGGTGGTCAGCGTATCATGTTGGCCGACATTGTTCAGCGAAAGTGAAGTGCCCGGGTTGCGCCATTGTCCCGAAGAGTCAATGAACAGACAATTGCCGATACCTGAGGCGGTTGTACTGCTGGTATCGCTCCAGCGCATGGCACGCACATAATATTTGTACTGGGTATTGGGCAGCAGGTTGCTGACCCGGGCCCGAAACACAACGGGTACCGAGTGGCTTGAGGCGTTTGACGACATGTACTGCGGGACATTCATGGGCATGAACACCCCCGCCACAGGCTTTTGTGCACGCAGTCCGGCCAGTGCCAGTACCGTGAGTGCTAAGAGTATAATTTTCTTCATGGTGCTTGCGCGAACCGCGAAGATAGTTTTTTTCAACACCTTATGAGATGAACGAACTGTCATTTCCCTGTCTCCGTAATCGCGAGTGTGAAGATGCTCAGGGTTTTACAGCCGTTTTGAACCAATGACTGCAGGCATGCCTCGAGTGTGGCTCCTGTTGTCAAAACATCATCTATGAGCGCAATGTGCTGCCCTCGGGCATCATGCGGAACAGCAGCCTCAAAGCGGGTTCCAACATTTATCCAGCGAGAGACCCTTGAACCCTTCGTTTGCGACACAGTAGAGCGGGTTTTCTTCAACCACTTCGTCTCCAGCCGGCTGCCCCAGGCCAATGCCATGCCCCTGGCAATTTTCTCGGCCTGGTTGTATCCCCTCAGACGCTGTTTCCCCGTGTGCATTGGCACCGGTATCAACAATGCAGGCGGATGCATGACGGCAGCGAGTTCCGTGGCATATAAAAATCCGAGCCGTTCCGCAAGGCGCGTTTGACCTTGGTACTTGATAGCGTGCAATATCTGCCGCGTCACCCCTCCTTCCCTGAAATACAAATAGCTGCCGGCGTGTTGCAATGGAACCCGCCCGGCAAATATCCGGTGGGCCGCCTGTTCCTTCCTGACATTGAAACCGGTGTAGGGCAGGCACATCGTGCATTCCAGGCAAATCCAGCTTTCTGCTTCCTCCAATATCCCATTGCAACCCGGACAGGTGCGCGGGTAAAACAAGCGGAAAGTCTCGCGCAGCAGCGTCGCAGGTGCCTGTAATGCGTTGTACAGCAAGCCAGGTTTAGCCTCGATCATGCCACAAAACTCGGGTTGGCTTGGGTTCTTAGCCGTAAATTGTACGCTTATAAACGTTTATTTACGTTCGATGTGCATAAGCCAATACCAGGGCTAACTTTGCAGCATGGAAATTTTGCCCGGTCGCATCAATCGCCTGCCCATTGCCCGGGCTGTAGATTTTGGCGTTTATCTGGATGCCGGTGAATACGGCGAAATCCTGATGCCGGCGCGCTATGTGCCGGAAAATGCGAAGCCGGGCGATGTGGTAGACGCTTTTTTATACTGCGATTCAGAAGACCGCATGGTGGCCACCACCGAAAAACCCGCAGCACAAGCCGGTGAAATTGCCTGGCTGACTTGCAAGTCGGTTAGTCGTTTCGGGGCTTTTATGGATTGGGGATTGATGAAAGATCTGCTCGTTCCTTTCCGTGAACAGACTGTGCCTATGCAGGAAGGAAAATCGTATGCTGTTTTGGTTTATGTGGATGAGAAGAGCGGTCGCCTCGCCGGAACCGCCCATATCGAAAAGCACCTAAACCGCGGCAGACCGCTCTATGAGCCAGATACAGAAGTCGACCTGCTGATTTACGCCAAGTCGGAACTGGGCTATAAAGCGGTGGTTGATCATCGCTTCGGCGGGCTCCTGTATTTCAGTGAAGCATACCGCCCATTGCAGCCGGGCGATCGTATCACAGGCTACGTGCACCGGGTCAGGGAAGACGGAAAAATAGATCTCCGCAGCCGCCCAACCGGCTATGCTCCCGTTGGCGATACGGCAGGTGAAATCATGGAGAAACTGAAAGCAGCAGGCGGCTTCCTTGCTTTTACCGACGACAGTGATCCGGATGAAATTCGCCGCGTTTTCGGTATGAGTAAAAAGCTTTGGAAGAAGGCAACAGGCGCTCTGTATAAACAACGCCGCATTCTGATCGATACCGACGGTATCCGCCTGCCAACGGAAGACTGAAACCTGCCACCCGGGTGCCAAACGCAACGGCAGCAATAGCATACCCCGGCTTGCCGTATCTTGCCGCCGGAAAATTCCGGTTCATGAAAAAACTATCCTGCTACTTGGCCCTCCTGTTGGGTGTTGCAGCTGTTCCGCTCGCTGCCCAGGGCCCCGATACGCTGCGCAATAAACCGGGCAGCGCCTATCTCTTTTCCCGTGTAAAAGACAATGCCGCCACCCAGGTGCGCAATCAGTGTCAGACGAGTACCTGCTGGAGTTTCAGCACGCTAAGCTTCCTTGAAAGTGAATTGCTCCGAAAAGGAAAAGGAGTTTACAATCTGAGTGAAATGTATGTGGTTCGCCATGCCTACTATGAGAAAGCGGTCATGTACCTGCGAATGGACGGCGACCATCGTTTTGATGAGGGTGGGGAAGGCCATGATATACCCTTGATCATCCGCAAGTATGGAATTGTACCTGAAGAATTTTATCGCGGTCTGGCATACAAATCGAATCCCGGCGATACAATACACAACCATGGTGAATTGGTGGCTGCACTCAAGGCGCTGGTGAATGCCTACAAGCCGTTTTCACAGGCCGGCAAGCTAAGTCCGGCATGGCAAAAAGCCGTGAACGGTGTATTGGACGCGTACTTTGGTCCGCTGCCTGCATCTTTCCAATACGCCGGTAAAAGCTTTACTCCCCAAACATTCGCCCAATCGCTTGATCTGAACATGGACGACTATGTGGTGCTTACGTCTTGTAATCATCAGCCGTTTTACCGATCATTTGTGCTGGAACTTCCGGATAACTGGAGCCTGCAGCAGGCCTATAATATTCCGCTGGAAGAATTCGAAACTGCTGCCTTTTCCTGTCTGAACAAGGGATACACCTTTGCCTGGGCTGCCGATGTAAGCGAGAAGGGTTTTTCTTTTAAGGATGGACTCGCTGTGCTGCCGGTACACGACAGCCTGGTGAAAGCCAAGGGCGAACCGGCCCGCTTCAGCAACGGGCGTTCGCTCAGCGCCTTCGATCAGCCCTATCCGCAATTGCAGGTTGATGCAGCCCTTCGTCAGCAGATGTACGATTACAAAACCACTACCGACGATCATGGCATGCAAATGACCGGATGGTATCGTCTGGCAGATGGTTCGCCCTGGTTTCGCATGCGCAACAGCTGGGGCATGGGCAACGCACTGCAAGGTTATCAGATGGTATCGCTGCCATATTTCCGCGCCAAAACCATTTCCATCATGCTTCCCATTGAAGCGCTCGAAAAGGATTTGCGCAAAAAACTCAATCTGCCCTGACAATCTGAACTACAGAATTTCCGTTCCCCCTGTATGAAACGTTCCGCAATCACCCTCCTTGCGCTGCTGATCCTGGCCGTTTTGGTCCAGTCTTGCGCTTCACGCCGCGGTTGCAGTACCCGAGGCCATACCCGCACCGAAATGGGATGGATGTAAAAGAACCGGTCTCTGTTCTCTTTGTCTGCCTGGGCAATATCTGCCGATCTCCGTTGGCAGAAGGACTTTTCCTGTACCACGCCGAAAAAGCCGGAACAGGCGTGCATTTCCGCGTAGACAGTGCAGGTACCAGCAGCGAGCACCGGGGAGAATTGCCCGACCCGCGCACCCGTGCCAACGCAGCCCAACACGGACTGAATCTGACAAGCCATTCCAGACAGGTGAGGGTGGATGATTTTAACGCCTTCGATTGGATGTTTGCCATGGACCGTTCGAATCACCGGAATCTGCTGCGCATCCGCCCGGCGGTGCACAAGGCAAGGTTGCACCTGTTGCTGGGTCCGGAATTGCTGACGGCCCCTGACCAGCTCGAAGTTCCCGACCCATGGTATGGCGGACCAGAAGGATTTGAATCGGTTTTTCAGCTGCTTCATGGCGCAACGGAGCGTTTGCATACCTTTCTTTGCCAACACCATGGAATACACCGAGAAACGCGAAGCTGAAATCAAGGCCTGGCTGCCGGCCCTTGCAAACCTAAATTCGGATACCGTTCCGGAATGGGGTGTCTTAAGCGCGCAGGGTATGCTCGAGCACCTCACACTGGGTATCAAGATCGGCAATGGCAGCCTTGCGCCGCGTGGTGTTGTTCCTTACGACGATTACGACGAAGCCCGGAAGCGGCAGGTGGCCATCTTCGTGGCTTCAGAGGCTCCTTTTGCGCGCAACATCATGAATCCGCTGATGCAAGACAAACCTTTTCAGACACGTAAACCCGACCTGGAAGCCGCCAAAGCATGGTTTTTGGAAGAGCTGAGCTTGTTTTTTTATTATTGGAAAGAAAATCCCGATGCCACACGCCTGCATCCTACGCTGGGCCCTTTGCAACGCGACGACTGGTACCGCTTTGAATACCGGCATATCATGCATCATTTCAGGCAGTTTGGGTTGCTGATGGATTTGCCCAAGGGATAGATAACATTACTCCTTCAATCCGAGCCTTCCTTCAGGAACAGGGCAAGTCAAATATATAGCTTTAAAATCAAAAGACCCGGTTTTTGACCGGGTCTTTTGGCGTTTCTCTGCTCTTGTCGAATCAATGGTGGTGACCACCCTCGCCATGCACATGGCCATGATCCAATTCTTCTTCCGAAGCTTCACGTACCGCTACGATTGTGCCTGTGAAGTTCAAGCTCTGATCGGCCAGCGGATGATTGAAGTCCATTGTTACCACTTCATCGTTGAAGCTCATAACCCGACCGTGCAAGGGATTTCCCATCTGATCCTGCATAGGGATGATATTGCCAACCTGAAGGATACCTTCGGGCACATCCGGACCCTGGAAAACACTCGCAGGGATACTAACTACTGCCTCAGCGTCAGATATTCCGTAACCTTCTTCTGCGGAAAGCAAAAATTCAAAGCTGTCGCCAGCCTTCAAACCTTCCAGGTTGCGGTCGAACGCTTCCAGCGTCTGGCCTATTCCGTGAATAAATACGAAGGGATCCTGATCCGTCGTGGAATCAGCCACTTCACCGTTGGCAAGGGTAAGCGTATAGGAAAGGCTCACCACGCGGTTCTTTTCAATGTTCATTTTGGATTCTGTTGTAATACAGCAAAGGTCAGCTTTTTTAAGACATCTACCTGCGATAGGTAGGACAGAAAAACGTTTTTTCCTGTCCATTGGCCCGATTGCTTCACATCAAATGACAAGACAGCAAATCCATTCCTGCTTTCCATCTGCCTGAAAACATCCGTGGCGGATTGGTCCGAGCATTTCATTGAGCCCTCCTCAAATCCCGGCGACGACGGTGTGGATATTCCCTATGTAGCATTGCCAATGCTTTTCACCATATTTACGAAAAGCACCTATGCCCCGGAAAAAAAACCTCCCTTCCGCGAATAAGATATTCGTTCTTGATACCTCTGTCATCCTGCACGACCACCATTGTATCAACCAATTCGATGAACATGATGTGGCCATACCCATTACCGTGCTGGAAGAATTGGACAACTTCAAGAAAGGCAATGATACCATTCACTATGAAGCCCGGGAATTCATCCGTTTTCTGGATAAGCTTTCCGGACAATTCACGCTGCAAGGCTGGATTCCGCTGAACGGTCCGGGAAAAGGACGTTTCTGCGTGATCATGGATGAAAGCAGTACGCTCGATGCAACGCGGATCTTTGGCGACAACAAGGCTGATCACAAGATCATCAATGCGGCATTGCACATGCAGGAAGCAAACCCTGAACGGCGTGTCGTGCTGGTTACCAAAGATGTAAACCTGCGCCTCAAAGCCAAATCGTTGAACCTGACGGCGGAAGACTACGAGACAGGGAAAATCAAGAACCTGGACAGCCTGTATACCGGCATCCGGCAGATTGAAAATATCGATGAAGACCTATTCGAGAAACTCTATTCCGAAGGGGAATTTGCGGCCGATGCCCTCTTCGATAAACGCCCACCTGCCAATCAATACTTCATCTTCCGCAACCAAAAGAAAAGCGCATTGGCCTGGTATAATCCGGGCAGCGGAATGATTGAAAAAGTGGAAAAACGCAGCGCCTATGGAATCAAACCCAAAAACGCCGAACAAACCTTTGCCATGCACGCCGTATTGCGCGAAGACTTACGCCTGGTGAGCATTCAGGGCGTTGCCGGAACCGGTAAAACGCTGCTTGCGCTGGCATGCGCCATGGAACAACGCAGCCTGTACCGGCAGATTTACCTCGCCAGGCCCATTGTTCCGCTTAGCAACAAAGACATCGGCTACCTTCCCGGCGATATCAAAAGCAAACTGAATCCGTACATGGAGCCTTTATGGGACAACCTGAAGTTCATTCAAGGGCAATACCGTGAAAACCCGAAGGAGAGCCAGAAAATCCAGGAAATGCTGGATACCGAAAAACTGGTGGTTTCGCCCCTGGCCTATATCCGCGGAAGGAGTTTGTCGCATATCATTTTCATTGTCGACGAAGCGCAAAACCTGACCCCGCACGAAATCAAGACCATTATCACCCGTGCCGGCGAAGGAAGTAAAATCATCTTTACCGGAGATATCCGGCAGATCGACACACCCTACCTGGATGCGCAGAGCAATGGATTGTCGTATTTGATTGATCGCGTGCGCGACCAGCCGCTTTGCGCGCATATTACCCTGGAAAAAGGCGAAAGAAGCGAACTGGCCAATCTGGCCAATACCTTGTTGTAGTCCCCAATTTTGCAACAAGCTATCGGAAGGGGCGATTGAACCCGGAACGAAATTCAGAGGCGGGATATGGGATGAGGGGGAGAGGAGACGAGGAAGGGGCGGGGAATAAAGGTTTGTGTTGCCAATTTATTATTGGTTAAACGTTTATAAGCGTGTAATTTCAGGCTAGATTATGCGCAAGCCGACTCTCGGCCTTTGCGGTGTGTGTTTCAACCCCTAAATTGCGCCTGTATTATAATCATTTTCAATTATGGACTTTGTTACTTTTATCCAAACTTACAACACCGAAGAGCGCTGTATCCTTTTGTGGAAGAATTTGCGGGATAAGCATGGTGTATTCTGCAACCGCTGCGGCAACAATGAACACCTGTGGCTCCCTTCAAAGTTGAAATACCGGTGTAGACAATGCAAGTCTGAAATCACCTTGCGCAGTGGAACCTTGCTGGAGTATTCAAAACTCCCTTTCCGTTACTGGGTTTACGCGATTGGTGTAGTTGCTTTCCAGAAGAAATCCATTTCT
>Ga0209985_10001735_pt1 | contig 20767 bp, 13 predicted proteins | sample NOAtaG_FD_187305 | JGI IMG/M metagenome (GOLD analysis project Ga0209985, IMG submission 187305) | Freshwater lake microbial communities from Lake Erie, under a cyanobacterial bloom - NOAA_Erie_Diel6S_1000h metaG (SPAdes) (version 2) | ecosystem: Environmental > Aquatic > Freshwater > Lake ...
TCGGTCGTCAAGTAGTACTTAGCCTTGGAGGGTGGTCCCCCCGTGTTCAAGCCGGATTTCACGAGTCCGACTCTACTCTAGGGCTGGCCAGCTTCTGCAGTACAGGACCGTCACCTTCTTTGGTTGGCCTTTCCAGACCATTCGTACAGACTGCTGGTTGATCCGCGTTCGCTCGGCGCTACTAACGGAGTATCGGTTGATATCCTTTCCTCTCGCTACTAAGATGTTTCAGTTCACGAGGTTCGCTTCACACGGCCTATACATTCAGCCGTGGATGACTCATACGAGCCGGGTTGCCCCATTCGGAAATCCCAGGATCATAACTTGGTTACCAGTTCCCCTGGGCTTATCGCAGGTTCCTACGTCCTTCATCGCCTCTTGACGCCAAGACATCCATCACGTGCCCTTGTTGACTTGATCGCGTCTACCGAACACCGTGAGCGGTTTGAAGAACCTCTCAGGTTTCGGAGTTGATCACGGTTCCACTGCATTGATGGAACCAACACCAGCTTCTTCGTCGCCGCCTGTCTCCAGGACGGTTCAGAAATCTACCGGTGCAGTCGCCTAGTGCTCTTATCTCGGTGCGATACAAACTGCGAGACAGTACTGAATCCCGGCGGAAACCGCCGTTTCAGCGTGTCTGCAGCATCGCGACACATTTGCTTTGCACGCTTTCGAACAGGTTGTCAAAGACGAATCCATCCAGTCGGCATCCGGACGAGTCCGGGTGAGACGGGAGGGACAAGGATAGCGATTTCGGCCAACCTGTCAACGCCTTCGACGCACTCAGCCAACTTTTTTGTTGAAGCGTTCATTTCTCGCCGCACCCGCGCGGCCCGCCGACGGCCGTGCCCCCTGATCGACTTCATGCCCGTTTTTCTCGGACGATTTTGAGGCATGAATGGACCGCTCTGCTCGACCGCCGATAACGGATCAATCTTTCCACAGAACATCCCAACCCACAGGCTTCCGAGGATCAAAAACAACGGAGCCCCCCGGGCTACGCGCGGGGGGCTCCGTGATCAAACTGGATCTGCGCACCAACTCAGCCGCGCGGCGACTGCAGGCCGCCAGAGCTCGACGAGGACCCCTTCGGCTCGGACTCCTTGGAGTCCTTGGTCTTCGCGGCCTCTTCTTCCGCGCGAGCAAGCGCGATCTCGTCGTCGAACGCAATGCGGGCCGGGTCGGTTGCCTGCTGGCGCGGGACGCGAATCTCATAGGTCTTTCCGGCCGCGTTCTGCACGATGACGATCGCGGGAGTGCGGCGATCATTGCCACCGCGCTCCGCGGACGGATCGGCGATCACATCGACGAGGTAGTAGCCGGTATCGAACTCAAGCCCCTCGCGGCCACGGCCGGCTCCGATCATCTCGCCGGGCTGGATGTTGGCGCGCTCACGGCGACGCTGCCCGTCGTAGTAGCGATAGATGTCGACCGTCACCGTTCCGAGGCCGAGGCGGCCTTCGCCAGGCGCGGCGTCGACCGCGAAGAAGGAGATCGATGGCTTCACCGTGAACGGTGCGCTCCACTCTGCCTGTGCGGTGGCGAGCGTGAATGGATCGCCCAGAGACTTCTGCGACTCGACCAGCACACCGCCGTTGGTGAAGAACGGGTTGTACGGGCGAACCACGGCGCGATAGCGATAGGTCTCGCCCGGCTTCACGCCAAGGTCATGGCTCCACACCACCAGCGAATCGCCGGCCATGATGCCGCCCGACGCCCTTGGCTTCGACTCCTCGTCGAGGCCGAGCTCCTTGAGCTTGGCGTTGAGCCTTTCCTGCGAGGTCGTGAGCCGACGCTCCGCTTCAGCGAGCTGCTTCGTCAGCACGATGCGGCGACGTCGAGTGTCGTCGTTCTCTTCGGCATTGCGCTTGCCGACGGTTCCGCTGCCGCCCATGCCGAAGCCCGGGCGACCACCGCCGCCAGCACCGCCGCCACCACCACCGCCACCGCCACCGCCACCGCCACCGCTGCCGCCTTCGCCACCGGGGCGACCGCCAGGACGACCGGTGCCGCCGCCGCTGCCGCCACCACCCTCTCGCCTTCGCTCATCGCTCTCGGCAAGCGGACCACCCGCCTCGTCGAGGTCCGCTGCAACGCGGTCTCGCTCGACGGTGCGGCGCGCCGCGTCGCGACGAAGGCGGCGCAGGTCTGGGTCCTCCGAGACAGAGGCCGAGTCGTCGAGCAGCATGGTTCCCGCCGAGAAGGCGCTGCGACGGGTCTCGAGGAACTCGGGCTGCACGATCTGACGCTGCTGGGCCGGAACTGCGAGGTAGTTCCAGACCGAGTCGCGAAGTCCGACATCGGGGTCCTTCGCGATCTCCGCGCGGAATGAGAACCCTCCCGGAATCGGCTGCACCAGCTGGCCGTCGCCCCAGGTGCCGTCCGGCAGGAGGCGTTGACGCTCGAACTCGACGTCGACGATGAAGATCGAGTCGCGGTACCAGAGCTTCGGAATCTGGGCACCCTGCTCGGTCGACTCGAGTTCGGCGCGCATGGCCTTGAGGTCAAGCACCGCGCTCGGAGTCGTCCACGTGAGGTCGAACGGACCGACCGACGATGAGAACACGCTCTTGAGCCCCGGAGTGCGCTCGACCACGGAAGGATCGACAGTGTCGTCAAACTGCACCGTCGGACGCATCGCGACCGCCGAGAAAGAAGGCACATGGAAAGGCTCGCCGGTGACGCCGCCATCGGACTGGAGCACCGACGCGAGTCGCGGCTCGATGCGCGGCAACGCCGTCGACGGGGCGATGCTCTCACCAAGCGCGGCCTGGAAAGCCGGCGCGGTCGGCTTCATTCGGTCGCCGATCAGCGTCTGGAGGGGATCCTGACGCGCCTCGAGCTTGCCCTTGAGCACGTTCGTCTTCTCGGCGATGCGCTTGTCGATCTCCCCGTAGGAGACGGACTCGCCGCCGAGCGAAACGCTGCTGGGGAACAGCTGCCACACCACGACGCTCATGAAGATGACCCCGGAGAACCCGAGGACCAGCTTCTCGACGTGCTGCTCAAAGAAGGAAATGCCGTTGCTCTTCATGGTGCTTCCTGTCTATACCTGGTGATCTCAATACCAAGTGATCTCAATACCAAGTGATCCGTGTCCGTCGGTCGCGTCGCGCACCGGTCTGGAACGCTCGGCCGTCGAAATCCGGGCTATGTGCTCATGTTGACTGACTCGCAGCAGTCCCGCTCACACTCGGTCGGCTCGCTTTGCCGCTGGCCTTGCATGCGCCAGCGAACGAGGCGGGCCGCGTCCTCACTCCATGCCCACCTGACCGGATCCATCGACCGGCGCCCCATCGGGCGAAGCCGACCGGATGCCGAGCGCGGTCCGAACCACGGCGGGCATGAACGACGCGGTCCACTCGCGGAGCCACAGCGTCTCGACCGTGGCGGTCACGAGGCTGACCGGCTCCGGTCCGTAGAGGTATCCGTCGCGCGCATCGATGAACGGATCGGCCGGTGCGACGCTGACGTTGGTGACAGTCATGAAGTTCTGCTTCGCGAGCGCGTCGAACACCTTCGTCAGCTGCGCCGTCTCGGCGACGAACACGACTTCCGCGGTGACGACGTCGTACACCGAGTTGCTCACGCGGCCCGTGAAGCCCTTGGAGAAGTCGCGCGCTGCGTCCATCTTCGGGTCGACCATCGGAGCGCCGAGCTTCACGTCGGGAACGCTGCCCGCGCCTGCGGCCGCGCCTGCAGCCGGGGCGGCTGAGCCATCGGCCATCGCCCCTTCCGCTGGCACGCCTTCCGCCGGCGCTTCACCGCCGAAGGAGGCTGCTTCGCCTGCGCCAGACTTCTGCGTGAGGTCCGGAACGTTCGGCTCGATGCGGATGACGCGCTTCACAGGCGCCTTCAGCACGGCGGGCGTGCTGCCGTTGGCAGCAGCGAATCCGCGCAGAACGTCGGAGATGACCCAGTAGCGCCACTGCAGGGCGAAGAGCGAGGCGTCCTGCGTATCGAGCGCACTCGGTGAATCGCTTGACCCTTGGAGGAGCGTGCTGGTGAACTCGCGCGTCGGAATCTGGAACGCTCCGCTGTCGACGTAGAAGGAGATCTTCTTCGCGGTCTCGAAGTACTGCTCAACGCGCGCGCGGCCAAGGTGACGGTCCAACGCCGCCAACTGCTCTGCGTCGAGCTTGGCGCGCGACTCCTGCTTCAACTGGCCCTGCACGAAGCGCTTCTCCGCGGCACGGACGACATCCTCGACGACGGAGGGCTCGGGCGGACGCCCAGCGCGGCAGCTCTCGAGGAGGTCGTCGTAGCGCTTGCGAATCGCATCGCCGAACTGGAGGCGGATCGCCTCGCGCTCGGTGCGGATCGAACGGCGGTAGCCCGGGAACACGTTCGAGGACAGGATGGCGCGGTCCTCGGCGACGCCGACACCGCCCTTGTTGAAGGCAAGGCCCTTGCCATACACAGCCTGCGCGTCCGCGGAGACCTTGGTCAGGATCGCCTCGTACTCGGTCACGGTTGCTTCGGTCGGAAGGCCTGGCAGCGGGAAGTCCTCACCGCCAGGAAGCGGGAGCGAGACGCGCGCATCGGCCGTCGACTTCAGTTCGCTGAACACCGACGCGCGCTTCTTGGCCTCTGCCTCGATGCCCGCACGGAACGCATCGGCACCGAAGTAGGCCCCGACCGGCACCACGATCACGATCGCGCAGAACACGACCGTGATGACGTTGCCCTTGACCCAAAGAAGCGCCGCTTGAACCTGCGGCGGGAGTTGCTTCGCCATCACTGAACCTCCGCTGCAGGAGCCGCAGCCGTCACATTGCCCTTGAGACGGGCTTCAAAGGTCACCTTGCCGACATAGACGGTCGAGCCCGGCGGGTAGAGCATCGGTCGCGCCGGGATTGGCGCCACCTTATCGAGATCGATGGCGCCTTCGCCTTGCGCGCCGCGGTTCTGGCGCTGGAAGCCGGAACCACCGCCAGCGCCCTGCGCCGATCCGGTGTCGGTCGCCTCCTCGGTCGGAGGCCGCGCGCCGCCGCTGCCATCGGCGGTGCCGAATCCGAGGCCGCTGCCGGGCCGCTTCTGCACCGTCTCGTTGCCCCCCCTCCGGCGACCCGCGCCACCGGCACCGACACCCGTGTTCGTTCCACCGAGGTTCGGCGCGCTCGCGGCGGTCTCGGTCTCCGAGCCGTCGCCTCCGGTCGGGCCGCCACCCGGCGTCGTGCCGGCCGCGGCGCTGCTCGCGAGCATGCCGTCGGCGTTCACCTTGAGCTGGGTGATGGCGTTGTTGTTCGAGCTGACCTTCGCGATCACGTACGGCGCGTCCTCGCGGCTTGCGTTGTCCTCGAGCCACTTGCACACGGTGTTGCCGAGCTGTGTGGTCGGATCGCTGCCGGCGAACTCGATCTCCATCGTCACCTCGACGATGCGCTCGCCCTGCGGCGAGAGCTTGTAGGTGCCGCTGAGGTTCTTGAGGCGCGTCACCGACCGGCTTGGCTTGCCCGGCTTCGAGAGATCGCTGAAATCATCGTCGAGGACGTCGGAGGAGTTGCCGGTCGCGACCGACGCGACGGCGTCGTGCACGAGGTAGGGCCAGATCTCGCGGTCCTCGATCGCTCCCAGCATGTTCTTCGCAAGCGAGCCGACGTCGGCGGCCTTGCTCGAGATCTGTGACTGGAAGTTCTTCGCGGCGGTGACCTCGGCCTGGGCCGCATTCGCGGCCGCGACGTCGCCGAGCGCGCCGTTGTCGAGCAGGCTTCGCGCGAACATCAGGCCGCCCGCGGCGCAGGCGACCGCGGCTGCCGCGGCGAACCAGCGCGTCTTCTGCGACCAGACCTGCTGGCGCACGTTCGCGAGCGGCAGCAGGTTGACGTTCACCACCGACAATCCAAGACCCTGGAGCGCGAGGCCGTACGCGACGCCAAAGGACACGATGTGCTGCGAGAAGTCGGCGGACGCCGGGCCTTCGACCGCGATGCGATCGAAGTGATCGAGTCGCTCGACCTCGAGATTGAGCTGCAGTCCGATGAACTTCCGGAGGCCCGGAATCTTGAGGGTCGAGCCCATGCCGATCACGTTGCGCAGCTTCACGCCGCGGTTCTGCGACTCATAGAACTGCAGCGACTTCTGCACGTCGCCGATGAGGTCGCCGAAGACCGGCCGCATGGCGGTCATGATCTGCTTCGCGTACTTGCTGGTCGCGCTCTCCTGCTTCAGCGCGTCCGACTGGCGGTACGGGAACTTGAACTCCGCGGCGATCGCCTCGGTGAAGTTGTGGCCGCCGAGCGGGAAGGTGCGCATCCAGCAGCGCGGACCGTGGGCGACGATGAGGTCGGTGGTCGATGTGCCGATGTCGAGGAGGACAAAAGGCTCGTTTTTCTCGGGAATTCCGCGGTCAAACGCAAAGGCGTTGTAGAGCGCGATCGGCCCGAGCGTGACCGCGTACGGGTCGGTGCCGAGCTTCTCGGTGACGAGCGCGAGGTACTCGCTCAGCGGCTCCTTCTGGATCGCGAAGAGGCCGACCTCGACCTCGGGCGACTCGGGGCTGATGAAGGTGTGGTAGTCCCACTCGATGTCGTCGACCGGGAACGGGATCTGTTGATCGACCTCGTACTTGACGAGATTCGGGATCTCGCGCGGCGAAACCGCCGGGAGCTTCGCGAAGCGGGCGAAGCCGCGCCCCTGCATCCAGTTGAAGTTCACGACGACGCGCTGTCCAGTGAGCTGCTTCTGGGTCGCGAGGGCGGCCAGCGACATCTCGAGCATCGCCATGTACTTGGAGGCTGCACCGGCGTCGCCGTCGGATGAGATCTCCGGGTCGGTGAGGACCTGCACGTGGGGAATCACGGCGAAGTCGCGCACGCGAACCTCGTCGCCGACTCGCTCGAGTTGGAGCGCCTTGACCCCGTACTGACCGATCTCGATGCCCCAGGCTGTGTTCAACTTCGCCATGCTGCCTGCCTCCAGATGTTGCTCAACCCGACGATGCGGGGCTCGGATGATAACGCCCGTACAGAAACGGGCATGATGCGTGGCAACGATTCTCGGACGTCGTGCGCCCCCGCGCGTATTCTCGGACGGGTTTGCCACCCGACCCGACTCGACCCGACCCGACCCGACTCGACCCGACCCGACCCGACCCGACGAACTCGCACCCGACGCGTTCGGGCTCGAGCATCTCGTCCCTCGGATTGGCCCCGCCGACTCCCGCGCCACGGCGCGGATGGTCGCACGCTCGGAGCGAGTCGCCATCGACTCAACTGTTCGCGCAGCGACGGACAAAGGTTCGGCGCCCCATGTCCGCGGTTCCCCGACCGTCTCAAAATCCGCGTCATCTCTTGGTCAGTCTACGGGTTGGAAGGTACGCTGCTCGGCCTGAGATACGCCCATCATGTCGACCGACCCACTTCCCCCCGCGCAGTCCGCTTCCACCTCCCGCACCAACAGCTACGACGCTGAGCTCGAGCGAGAGATCGAGGCCGCCCTCGGCGGCATGTCGATCGAGGATCTCGAAGGCGCCTCCGCTGCGCAGCGATCCTCTTCGCGAGGCCGCCAGGTACGCCAGGGGACGATCGTCCGCGTGCACAACGGAGACGTGTTCGTCGAGTTCGGCCCACGATCGCAGGGCGTCTGCCCGCTCTCGCAATTCCTGCAGGTCGGCGACAAGCAGCCGCCGGTCGTGGGCAGCGAGCGCGGCTTCGTGGTCGAGCGTTTCGATCCGTTCGAGGGCCTCTCGATCCTGAGTCTCGAAGGCGCGACGCAGAAGGCCGACTGGGGCACGCTCGAGGTCGGACAGATCGTCGAGGCGCGTTGCACGGGCATGAACAAGGGCGGCCTCGAGATGGAGATCGCGCATCACCGCGCCTTCATGCCGGCCGGCCAGGTCGACGTCCGCCACGTCGCCGACATCTCGGTCTTCATCGGTGAAAAGTTCCCGGTGCAGATCGTCGAGTTGAACAAGGACAAGGACCGCCTCGTCGTGAGTCGCAAGGCGGTCGTCGCGGCCGAGCGTGCGGAACAGCGCGAGAAGCTCCTCGCAGTGCTCGAGATCGGTCAGACGCGCACCGCGACCATCACGTCGGTGCAGGCGTACGGCGCGTTCGCTGACATCGGTGGCGTCGATGGACTCATCCACATCTCCGATCTCTCGCACGAGCGCGTGAAGAGCGCCGCAGACGTCGTGAAGGTCGGCCAGGTCGTCACCGTGAAGGTGCTGAAGCTCGACCTCACGCAGACGCCGGCGAAGATCGGCCTCGGACTGAAGCAGCTCGTCGCCGACCCCGGCTCCGCGGCGCTTGATGCGCTCGAGGCCGGCGGTACCGTGACCGGCCGCGTCACGAAGATCATGCCGTTCGGCGCGTTCATCGAGCTCGCACCGGGCATCGAGGGACTCGTCCACATCTCGGAGATCAGCCACGAACGGATCCCGACCGTGGAGAAGGCGCTGCGCAAGGACGAGGTCGTCACCTGCAAGGTGCTCTCGATCGATGCCGGAAAGAAGCGCATCAGCCTCTCGATCAAGGCGCTCATCGAGGCGCCCGCGCGCCCCGAGCCGCAGGCTGCGGGCGGTGCCGGTGGCGGCAAGGGCCCGAAGACCGATGAAGGCTTCGGGCGCGCGTTCGGTCGCAATCGCGGCAAGGACGACGTCCCGACCGTGGCTCGACCCGAGGATGCCGCGCTGCGTCGGCTCCGCGCGACGTGGGGCAGCGACAAGTCGTTCAAGGGTGGCCTGTCCTAAGGGTGGCTTGTCCTAAGGGTGGCTTGTCCTAAGGGTGGCCTGTCCTAAGGGTGGCCTGTCCTAAGGGTGGCCTGTCGGAAGGGTGGACCGCTGTCCGAGCCGCGTCGTTCTCGCGCAGACAACGCGTCGCGCTTGGCCATTTTCGCGCCGTCAGCGTTCGCCGTGCGGCGGTAGACCGCGGCATTGCCTCGATCGCAGCGCCGCAAGCGTCGTGAAGTCCGCGTGGTCGACGCGGTTTCCCCGCACGACATCGCATGACGGGTCGACCCCCATGCGCGGGGGGATGCGCAGGATCCGATACCGCGCGAACTCGCCCTCGAAGGCGATCTCATCGATGCGACCGTAGCGCGTCTCGATCGACCCGCAGGTTGGGTCGTCGAATCCGGCGTCGAAGAGCGCTTGAGCGAGCACCGCCGCCGAAAGCGAAGTCGTGACGCGGACATGGACCACCGGGTCGAGGTCGAAGAGTCCGCGCGCCGCGCGCCCGTAGACCTCGGGCGCGGGAAGGCTCATGCCGTCCGACTCGCGTGCGAGGACCGTTGCCTCGAGCGTGGCAAGCACCTCACCCGCCTCTTCCAACGTGGCGTCGATCCGGAGCAAGCGCCCCGCTTCTCCATGCTCCGATTCCTCGAGCGCCTGTGCGTGGGCGCGAAGTTCGGCGCGCGTCGGACGCCTCGTCCGGGCGTCGACGCCGGTGACGTCGTACGCCCGGAGGATGGCGTCGTCGATGCTCGCCGAGCGGCCCTCGGCGAGTGCGCGGACCGTCTCGCGCGCGAGATCGGTGACAGGGTTCGGCTGGTCGGGATCGGTCGCCACGATGAAGTGTACGCTTCCCGCATGACTGACCTCACCCCGAACGAGTGCCGCGTGCTTGGAACGCTCATCGAGAAGGCGCTGACGACGCCTGCGCAGTACCCACTTTCGCTGAATTCGCTCGTGACGGGCGTCAACCAGAAGTCGAACCGCGACCCGGTGGTCGAGATCGACGACGACCGCGCGCTGTCGGCGCTGGATGGACTTCGGACCAAGGGGCTTGTGCGCGACGTGTCGTTCACCGGAGCGCGGGTCGAGAAGTTCCGGCATCTCGCGGGCGAAGCGCTCGGGATTCGGGCACCGGAGATGGCGATACTGGCTGAGCTGCTTCTGCGCGGCCCGCAGACCTCGGGCGAACTCCGGGCGCGCGCCACCCGGATGGCGCCGTTCGACTCGATCGAGGCCGTCGAGGGAACGCTCGAAACGCTGGCAGCCGCGGAGCGCAGCTTGGTTCGGAAGATCGCGCCGTCTCCCGGTTCGCGCGCACCGCGCTGGGTGCAGTGCCTGTGCGCGACGCTGCATCCGCTTGGCGACTCCGGCGACGGCATGCGCGCCATATCGGAGCAGGCGGACAGGCCGTCACCCGGTGCGACGGCGGAGCTTGAGGCACGCGCTGCGCAGCTTGAGGCACGCGCTGCGCAGCTTGAGGCGCGCGTCGCGCAGCTTGAGGCGCGCGTCGCGGAGCTGACGGCGCTGCTCGGGCGTCACGGCATCGCGTGAGACTCGAACGATCCAGCCGTCTGAGTGGATGTCGACCCGTCCTGCAAGTTGAATGGACGGCATCGGCGCCAATCAAGCGCCTTCGCCGATGCCGTAGCCAGCGATCGTCGCCTGGCTCTCGCCGTTCAGCCGCTCGCGCAGCAAGAGATACCCGCGCGTCGCGAGGTCGCAGGCAAGCGAGAAGCCATATGCGGCGCCGAGCATCTGGAAGATCCCGCCCCAGAATCCAACGAGGAGCGAGATGAGCCGGTCGGGACCCGAGAGCGTTGCCATGAGCGACGCGTCGCCCGAGGCGAGGACCTGTCCGACCGTGCCGCCCGCAAGCCCGAGGAGCCCTTCGACCGCCGTCGAGGCGAGCATGAGGATTCCGGCGACGAGGATCGTGCCGAGCGTGAGTACGACGACGAAGAGCGCAAGCGCGAGGAGCCACGCGAGCGGTCGACCGAGGACGAGTGCGCACGCGCGGGTGATGGCGTCGCCCGCGTCGCAATCCTCGACGGCGACGGCTGCGGGCATGAGCGGCGCCGCAGCGATCGCGACGACGGCGAGTACCGCGCCGAGGATCGCGACGAGGAGCGGAACCACGAAGAGCGCGCCGCCGACGACATTCAGGACGGGGACGCGAAGGATGAGCACGAAGACGAAGACGATGATCCCGAGGATCAGGAGCACCGCGGCGGGAAGCACGGGCAGGCTTGCGAGGTTCACGGCCCGGCCGCGCGCGAACGCCGAGCCTTCGAGCGTGCTCAGGCGGCCATCGCGGCCCGAGTGCACCGCGGCCATCCGGCACAGTCCGCCGGCGCAGATCGCAAGGAGCGAGAGCATGACCAGTGCCGCGAGGGGGAACACCACCGGCGCTGCGCGGATCGCGGCCGCCGGCACGACGAACACGGCGCTCAGTACTCCGCTTGCCGCGGCCTCGAGGTCGAGGTCGACGACCGCGGCGCCGATCTGACGAAGCGCCTGCCGCTCGTTGTCGAGGAAGACGCTTGCCACACCGCGCGGCGCCGACTCCTCGATCTGACGGATCGCCTGCGCAGCGGCCTGCCGGAGCCTGCGCTCCTCGGACGCACGCCATCCGGCGTCGCCTTCTTCAGTGGCGGCGCGCACTTCACCGATCCGTCGCACGAGGCCCTCGCGCACGGCGCCGACAAGCTCGCGCGTCGATGGATCGCGCCGAGCCGCATCGGCGCCCGCCGCGCCGTCCGCTCGACTCTCGAGCGCGGTGACTTCAAGACCCGCGAAGCGGATCGCTGCCGCGCGAGCTCGCGAGCGATCGAGCTCGAGGTCGGTCTCGCCGAGCACGCCGCCCGTGAAGCCTCGCGTACCGAACGACTTGCCGGCGGCGAGGTCGATCACGGGTGCCAGCGCCGTGACGAGGAGCACCGCGAGGAGCGCCAGCGGCAGCCGCGTGGGCTGCATCGCACTGGTGATGGCCGAGAAGAAGGTGAGGACGCGCGGGAACGAGACCTGCGGACTCGGAAGCATGGCGCGGATGGTAAGGCCTTAGCCGCCCACGTGGCGCGGTGCCGTCATCGCCCGGAGCTCGATGGCCGCGTCCGCGAGGATCCAGCGCGAGAGGCGCTCGGTGCGGGCGTCGGTCGCGAGCATGTTGCCGAGCAAGGTCTCGGCGTACAGCTGCGCCTCGGCAGGGTCGATGCCCACGGTGTCTGGCCGGGTCGAGGCCTCGAGGAACACGTGCAGCGCCCAAGGCCGGTTGGTCGAGTTGTCGGGCTGCGTGTTCACGAGGTGCCACCGCACCGCGCCATCGATGCGCAGTTGGCCGCGCTCGGCGACCGCGGGGTGCCCCATTCGTCGAAGGCGATGGAGCGCGTGCAGCGCAGAGAGTTCGCACTCAGCCCACACTTCGATCGCGAGATAGTTGTCGGTCGCAAGAAGCGGCGCACCCTCGGCCGGCACGGGCACGGTCAGGATGTCCGCGACGTCGGTGGACTCGCCGGCGGCGGCGCGCCAAAGCCGCTGCTCACCGCGGCCGCCGGAGAGGAGCGTAGGCTCGGGCGGCAGCGACGCGGCCGGGACCTCCGGCTGGGCGGGCGGCTCGCTTGCGGAAACGCCGCGGCCGCCGCCGAGGTGCTCGAGATGCTGGATCCACTGATCGATGCGCATGGAAACGTCTGCCGGGGACTGATCCCCGCCGGGCGTGATGCTACCCGGCAATCGAGCCGAACTCGGGCCGGCGGCCGGCTTGCACGGGCAGGAGCCGCCCTCGAGAGCTCGTTTCGGCGCCGTACGCAGCTCAGCCGCGTCCGCGCGGCACGATATCCATGTGCCCGGCCGCAAGATTTGCGACGCGGGAGCAAATCCGCTTGGCTCCCGGAGAGGCGGTGCTATCCTCGGGTCATGGCGATTCGGGCACGAGATCTCTCGAGGCTGCATCAGCGCCAGTGCGTGGCGTGCGGCTACGCCGGTCGCTTCGTCGAACGGCCCGGCCAGACCCACTGCCCCCGCTGCTCGTGCGACTTCGTCGAGCGCCCGCCGCGCAGTTACGCCGAGATGGAAGGGATCGACCAACTCGAGCCGAGCGTGGCGCGTCGGGCGCGCAGTCAGTCGTTCGAGCCGCCTGCCCGCGAGTGGCGCATTGTGGAGCGCTGGCTCCTCGTTCTCTTTGGGATCGCCGTGGTTGGGACTGCCGTCTTTGCGCTGGGGCTTGCCGCCGCCATGACGCATTGACCGCTGCCGCGCCCTACACTCGCGGGCATGTCGTCCGCAGCCTCATCGAACGCCTCATCGTCGTCGTCCGCATCGCGCTCGCTTCCAGCGCTTGAGAGCATTCTCGCGACGGTCGACCGTGAGTTTCCGCGCTCGGTGGAGCGCCTCTCAGACTTCCTTCGCATTCCGAGCGTGAGCACCGATCCAGCCTTTGACGCGGAGACGCGACGGTGCGCCGAGTGGCTGGTCGCCGAACTGCGTGCGCTCGGATTCACGGCCGAGGCGGCGAAGACCATCGGACACCCGATGGTGGTGGCGCACCATCCCGGCGCCGGGCCCGACGCCGCGTCGCGTCCGAGGGTCCTCTACTACGGCCACTACGACGTGCAGCCGGCCGATCCGGTCGAGCTCTGGAACAGCCCGCCGTTCGAACCCGCGATCGTCGATGGACCTCGCGGCAAGCGGATCGTGGCGCGGGGCGCCGTGGACGACAAGGGTCAGGTCATGGGCATCGTCGAGGCGCTGCGCGCATGGCATGCGCTTGCAGGCGGGCCGCCCTGCCCGGTCACGCTGATGATCGAGGGCGAGGAAGAGTCGGGAAGCCGCAGCCTTGAGCCGTTCCTGCATGAGTCGAAGGCCCGCCTGGCGGCCGACGTCTGCATCGTGAGCGACACGGGCATGTGGGATGCGACGACTCCGGCAATCACGACCCGCCTGCGCGGACTGGTCTACTCGGAAGTGACGGTGCACGGCCCGAGCCGCGACCTTCACAGCGGCATGTACGGCGGCGCGGTTCCGAACCCGATCAACGTCCTCGCGAAGATCCTCGCCGAACTCCACGACGGCGACCGCCGTGTGACGATCCCCGGTTTCTACGACGGGGTCGGCGAGCCTGCGGCGACTACGAAGGCACAGTGGGAGTCGCTTGGATTCGACGAGCGCGAGTTCCTTGGCGAAGTCGGCCTGCCCAGCGGTTTCGGCGAGCGCGGCCGCACGACGCTCGAGCGGACCTGGTCGCGGCCGACTTGCGATGTGAACGGGATTTTCGGCGGCTACACCGGCAAGGGCGCGAAGACGGTGATCGCGGCGCACGCGACGGCGAAGGTGAGTTTCCGGCTTGTCTCGAGGCAGGATCCCGACAAGATCGCGGCGGCGTTCGAGGCGTTCGTGCGCGCGCGGCTCCCCGAGGGCTGCCGCGCGGAGTTCGAGCGCCACGGCTCGAATCCGGCGATCGAGGTCAGCGAGACGTCGCGCTTTCTTGGTGCGGCCGAAAGCGGCCTGCGCGCCGTGTTCGGCAAGGCGCCCCTCCTGATCGGCACCGGCGGGAGCATTCCGGCGGTCGGATCGATCGGGCGGATTCTCGGCATGGACTCGCTGCTCGTCGGCTTCGGCCTCGACGACGACTGCGTGCATTCGCCCAACGAGAAGTTCGAGTTGATCTGCTATCAGAACGCGATCCAGAGCCACGCCGCGATCCTCGAGGCGCTGGCGCGCCTGTAGGCGCGGATTCCGCCTGACGGAACCTACGCCTCACGGAACCTACACCTCCATGAACGGCTCGCGCGACTCGGCCTGCCTCTTGGCGGCGTCGAGCGGTGCCGCGAACTGACGGCGGAGCCTGCGGGTCTCGACGACGAGCCTCACGAAGCGGTGCGAGTCGTCGATGCGGACAGCCATCACGCCGAGCACCAGCACCGCGCATAGATACGCGGAAACGAAGGCGACCAACAGCGTAAAGGCGAGCATGGAGTTGAGATCGGCCCACCCGGGGAAGGGGTTGAACGAAAGACGAAATCCACGCGACGGGTCGTTCGGATCGGTCCATCCGCAGCGGCGGGTCGATCGGCCGCTTCCGGCCGTCTCGGGCGCGCTCGGCCGGCATCGGGAGAGCCCGGCTGTGTACACTCCCGCACCCATGTTGATTCGCGGACCTTTCCGCAGATTCCTGCTTCTTTGCTCGTCGCTGGCTGCCGTGGCCTTGGCTGCGCTTCCTGTCTCGGCGGCGGACATCGATGTGACGCTGCTCCACTTCGGAGTCGGCGATGTCGCGCGCGGCGGTGGCCCGGTGGCGATGCAGCTGCAGCTGCGTAGTTCGCTGCCTTCGCCAGTCGAGCTCGAGGTGGTGTGGGAACTCCCCAATGCGGATCTCGACATCGCCGAGCACTCGCGGTCCTTCGTGCTCAACCCCGGACAGGCGCAGCGGCGCTGGATCTACGGAACGCTCCCGCCGATCGGCGAAGGCATGCTCGATTCGGCCGTCTTCGACCTTCGTCTCTACGAACGTTCGGGCGGCCAGCGCGTGCGCGACCTCGGTACGGCGCGCGTTGGGCCTGCCATCGCGGAGAACGCGCCCCGCTCGCTCGGGCTTGAGAACGATGCGGTTCTTGTCGTGGGAAACCGTGGACTCGGTCTCGACATCTATGGACCCCAGCGCGACGGACTGAACCCGGCGATGCACACGCTGACGGCGGTCGCGCGCATCACAGACCCCGATGGCTTCCCCGATCGCTGGGAGGGCTACTCCACGTTCGACGCCGTGATCTGGGCGAGCGGATCCATCACGCCGGCCGCGCTCACCGAGGAGTCGGCGCGCGCGCTGACCGAGTGGGTCGAGCGCGGCGGCACGCTGATCGTCACGCTTCCGAGCGCGGGCGACCCATGGTCGATCGGAGCATCGGGGGCGCACGTCCTGAGCGGAGTCATGCCGCCCGCCGCGCCACGCAAGATCGATGACGTCGCCATCCGCGACCTGCTGCCGATGCTGTCGGTGGACGAAGCGCTGCGCAATCCGGCCGCGAAGACGCGCATCGCGGTGTTCGACCCCGACTCGCTCAAGGGCGGCTGGCTGCCGTTCGTCCGCATTCCTGCGCCACGCGGGCCTGACGGCATGCCGATTCTCACGCCGGAGTCCGTCGACGGCGCCGTCATCGCGGTGCGGAAGTCGGTCGGCTTCGGCTCGATCACCGTCGTCGGCCTCGATGTCGACGAACTCGCCGCGAGCGCGCTGCAGACTCCGCCGCTTCCGCAAGGCGACGTGTTCTGGAACCGCCTGCTCGGTCGTCGCTCCGACACGCCGAGCGGCCTTGAGTTCGAGGTGCTCGAGCAATCCGATCGCCTCGCGCGCTTCGCGAGCGGACTTTCGCAGCGGATCGAGCTTGGCGGAGGCATCGCAAACGAGATCGGCCTCGCCGGACAGGCCGCCGTGGGCGTCCTCGCCGCGACGAGCGTCTTTGCGCTGTACTGGCTGCTCGCCGGCCCGCTCGGCTTTGCGGTGCTGAAGTCGATGCGCCGCGAACGCTGGTCGTGGGTGGTGTATGTCGGCGTCGCCGCCATCTTCAGCGTCGCCATTTTCCTGATTGGACGCTCGTTCAGCGGGCAGCAGGCGCGCATCCAGCATCTCACCGTGCTCGACGCGATCGAGGCCGTGCCTGGCGAAAGCGATCCGCTCCAGTCGCAGCGCAGACGCGCGGTTGGTTGGCTGTCGCTCTTTGCTCCGCAGTACGGCGCGGTCGAAGTCGCGCTTGATCCGGACGCGAGGAAGAACCTGCAGGGCTCTTCGCCGATCCGCAACACGCTGACGTCGTGGCGCGCGCCGGATGCCGACGTGCAAGGCTTCCCGAGCCAAGAGCGCTACGTCGTCGCGCTCGACCGCCCTGATCTCGTCGCGGCGCCCTCGCGCTCGACATCGATCGACTTCGAGACGCGCTGGCTCGGCGCAGTCGACCCGAAGTGGGGCCTGATGCCGCGCGCGTCGAAGCCGGTCGAGGTGACGATCGACCGCTCGACGAACCCCGCGACGATCTCGATGAGCGGCGAACTCACGCACGGACTGCCCGGCAACCTGACGGGCGTGCAGATCGTGCACATCTGGCCGGTGCGGAATCCACTGCAGTCCCTCGGCATCGAGAGCCAGCAGCGCGTGCGGCGATTCGGCGGCCAATTGCCGAACCGCGGCGCCATGGTGAGCGTCTCCTCCTGGAAGCCGAACGAGCCGCTCGACCTTCGCGCGACGTTCCCGACCCGGCCGATCTCGGACCGCGGTCTGCTGCAGACCCTCGCGCAGCGCTACTACGACCCGCTGTACCAGCAGGCCCGCGCGATCGGCCAGATGTTCACGGGCGAGCGCATCGACGTGCCCCGGACGCTCGAGCTCCTGAGCTTCTACTCGATGCTGCCGCCTCCACCGTACATCGCGAATCCGCCCGAAGATCCGGCGATCGTGCGGCTTCCGCGCACGCTCGGACGCGAGCTCGATCTCTCCGACCGCTTCACCGAGCCGTGCCTGATCGTCACAGGCATGCTCGAGGGAGTCCCACTGCCCTACCCCATCACCGTCGACGGCGAGACCATTCCTTCGTCGGGGTCCGTGTTCGTGCGATGGATCCTTCCACTGCCGTTCGACGCGGCCTTGATGGTTCCCGAGCGGCTTGCGCCCGCGAAGGCCGGCGCCGACGCAATCAAGGAAGACTCGGCGAACGACGACCAGACCCCCGACGGGGGCAAGACTTGAGAACTCGCCGCGCGGGGCCGACCCCCAAGGTGCATGCATGCCGATGATCGAGACGGTCAACCTCACGAAGAAGTACGGCGACTTCGTCGCGCTCGACAACCTCAACCTCACGATCGAGGAAGGCACCTGCTTCGGGTTCATCGGCCCGAACGGCGCGGGCAAGACCACGACCATCAAGATCCTCGCGACGCTGCTGAAGCCGACGTGGGGCGAGGCGCGCATCGATGGGAAGGTCGTCGGCTACCAGAATCACCTGATCCGTCCGCTGATCGGCTACGTGCCCGACTTCATGGGCGCGTACCAGGACATGACGGTGAACGAGTACCTCGAGTTCTTCGCTGCGTGCTATCAGGTGCCGCTTGCGAAGCGGGCGCGCACGATTTCCGAGGTGCTCGCCCTCACCGATCTCTCGCATAAGACCGAGAGCGAGGTCAACGGCCTCTCCCGCGGCATGCAGCAGCGACTCGCGGTCGCGCGCGTCTTGATCCATGATCCGAAGGTGCTGCTCATGGACGAGCCGAGCTCGGGTCTCGACCCGCGCGCTCGCATCGAGATGCGCGAACTCCTGAAGGAGCTGCGGCGGATCGGCAAGACCATTCTCATCTCGTCGCACATCCTCTATGAGCTCGCGGACCTCTGCAACGCGGTCGGCGTCATCGAGCAAGGCAAGCTCGTGTTCGCAGGCGCCGTGAGCGAGCTCATGGAGAAGGCGAAGGTCGGCAAGGTCGTGCAGATCTCCGTCGAGGCGCGCCACGAGGAGGCGGCGGTCCTCCTGAGGACCGTCCGCGGCGTCGCCAAGGTCGATCTCGCGCTGGAGGAGGGCGGTCATCGGATGGACGTGCAGCTCGAGCCGAACTCGGGCATCGCGGCCAGCGAGCTCGCGGCACGCCTCCTCGCGCAGGGCTTCAGGCTCTCACGTCTCCAACCCGAGGAAATCAGCCTCGAGACCGCGTTCATGCGGCTCACGAAGGGGCTCGTCAGCTGAGGCCGACCATGATGAAGGCGCTCCTCATCGTCAACCGCGAGAAGCCGGAGGCCGGCCGCACGGCCGACGCGATCCGTGCGGAAATCGCCCGCCATGCCGAGCTGCTCGAGCTCAGCGCGAGCGAAGAGCCGCTCGCGCCCGGCGTGGCCTTCGACATCGCCGTCGTCGTCGGCGGCGACGGCACGCTCATCGCGCAGACGCGACGGCTGCTCGATCATGGCAAGCCGATCGTTGGCGTGAACGCGGGCCGCCTTGGGTTTCTGGCGGAGTTCGACGCGACCGACCTCGAGAAGCACGCTGCGCTTGTCTTTGGTGCGACGCCGCCGCTGCGCGAACGCATGCTGCTCGCAGTGACGGTCGAGCGCGCCGCAGGCGGCAGCGAGACGGGCACGGCGATCAACGACGCCGTCATCACGGCGGGCTCGCCTCACCGGATGATCGAGATGTCGCTGAAGGTCGATGCCGACGACGCCGGCGTCGACATGATCGGCGATGGCGTCATCATCGCCACGCCGACGGGCTCGACGGCCTACAGCGCGAGCGCTGGCGGCCCCATCGTCCATCCAGACGTCGCCGGCGTGACGATCACTCCGATCTGCGCGCAGAGCCTTGCGTTCCGACCGGTCGTGGTGCGCTCGTCCGACGACATCGCGCTCGTCATGCGTCGGGTGAATGAGGGAACCTGCGTGGTACTCGACGGCCAGCGGCATATCGCCCTTGGCCGCGGCGACACGGTGCGGATGCATGAGCACGGCCGAAGGGCGCTGTTCGTGGCGAATCCATCGAACCGCTACTGGGATGCGCTCCGCGCGAAGATGAAGTGGGCGGCGCCGCCGAGCTATCGATCTTGAGCGGTCGCGCGTGATTGAGCGGTCGCCGCGTGTTTGAGCGGTCGCCGCTGCGGCGGCTTCCTTTGGTGCTGGGACGCGTCGGAGGCGGCTGCCGCAAGCAGCCGCCGCCCAAATCGCGTCTCCGCTATCTTCCGCGCTCCATGATCGACCTGAAGGACCTCCGCGAGAACCCCGACAAGTACCGCAACGGCGTGCGCGACAAGTGCATGTCGGTTGACGTCGACCGCCTGCTCGCGCTCGACGAGGCGCGGCGCGCGATCCTCTCCCGTCAGGAGAGCGCGAAGGCGGAGCAGAACAGGATCTCGAAGGAGATCGGACCGAAGATCGGCCAGCTGAAGGGCAAGCTCAAGGGCGCGGCGGGCGACGAGAAAGATCGCCTCGAGATGGAGATCGCATCGCTCGAGGCGAAGCCCGCCGAGCTGAAGGCGCTCGTCGCGGAAGAGGAACGCCACCTCATCGCGATCGAGCCTGAATGGAAGGCGCTGTGGCTTCAGGTGCCGCAGCCACCCGCAGCCGACGTGCCGCGCGGCAAGGGCAGCGAGGACAACAAGGAAATCCGACGCTGGGCGCCGCCCGCATGGAGTTTCGACAAGACCTTCGCCGAGAACCGTGGCTTCAAGCCACGCACGCATCTCGAGCTCGTGAAGATGCACGGGCTCGTCGACTTCGAGCGCGGCGTGAAGATGTCGGGCACGCGGCACTATGTGATGACTGGCCTCGGCATGCGGCTTCATCAGGCCGTGCTTCGCTACGCGCTTGACTTCATGGCCGATCGCCGTGGCTTCAAGCCGATGGGTGTACCCGTGATCGTGAAGGAAGAGTGCATGGTGGGCACGGGCTTCTTCCCCGCTGGTCGCGAGCAGGCGTACCACATCGACGAGGCCGCGCGCGGCGCGGGACATGATCTGTTCCTGACGGGAACCGGCGAGGTCGGCCTGATGGGTCTGCACGCCGACGAGATCCTGTCCGTCGACCAGCTGCCGCTCAAGTACTGCACAGCGTCGACCTGCTTCCGCCGCGAGGCGGGCGCCGCGGGCAAGGACACAGCGGGCCTCTATCGCATCCACCAGTTCGACAAGGTCGAGCAAGTCGTCGTGTGCAAGGCGGACGAAGCCGAAAGCCGCGCGTGGCATGCGCAGATGATCGAGACGGTCGAGATGATCCTGCAGTCGCTTGGCCTTGCGTATCGACTGCTGCAGTGCTGCACGGGCGACCTCGGCGTCAAGAACGAGGACATGATCGATATCGAAAGCTGGATGCCCGGTCGCGGCGAGCCCGGCAAGGATGGCGCGCCGACCGGCGAGTTTGGCGAGACGCACTCGGCGAGCCGCCTCGGCGACTTCCAGTGCCGACGCCTCAACCTCCGCTACAAGGACGAGCAAGGGAAGACGCGCTTCGCGTACGCGCTGAACAACACGGTGATCGCGAGCCCGCGCGTCCTGATTCCGCTTCTCGAGATGCACCAGCAGGCAGACGGCTCGGTGATCGTGCCCGAAGCGCTGCGGCCGTACATGGGCGGCATC
>Ga0209985_10001736_pt1 | contig 20759 bp, 15 predicted proteins | sample NOAtaG_FD_187305 | JGI IMG/M metagenome (GOLD analysis project Ga0209985, IMG submission 187305) | Freshwater lake microbial communities from Lake Erie, under a cyanobacterial bloom - NOAA_Erie_Diel6S_1000h metaG (SPAdes) (version 2) | ecosystem: Environmental > Aquatic > Freshwater > Lake ...
TTAGTGCGATCGCCTCAAGCTTTACGATTCGAGAAAAACGCCCATCTTACGGAACTTTTGATAACGTAGCTCTTGTAAATCTTCCACAGGCAATTTACTCAAGCGATCGAGATTTTCGACTAGGGCAGCTTTGAGATTTTCCGCCGCCTGTAGTGGCAGACGGTGCGCCCCACCCAAAGGCTCATCAATTACATAATCGACAATGCCCAAACGCTTCAAGTCAGGAGCCGTGATTTTCAACGCTTCCGCCGCTTTCCCAGCCTTTGCCGAGTCGCGCCATAAAATCGCCGCACAAGCCTCAGGAGTCGCCACCGTATAGACCGAGTTTTCAAACATCATGATGTGATCGCCAATACCGATCCCCAAGGCTCCGCCCGATCCGCCTTCACCAATGACAGTACAGATAATTGGTACACCTAGACCAAACATTTGTCGTAAATTTGCGGCGATCGCCTCGCCTTGTCCCTGCTCCTCCGCCGATACTCCTGGATATGCCCCAGGGGTATCAATCAAGGTAATAATTGGCAATTTAAAGCGATTTGCATGGTCCATCAATCGCGCTGCCTTGCGATATCCCCCTGGGGATGCCATGCCAAAGTTACGGGTCATGTTGTCCTTCGTGTCTCGCCCCTTTTGATGCCCCAAAATTACCACAGGGCGATCATTGATTCTCGCGATACCACCTACTAATGCAGGGTCATCATTGCCTCGGCGATCGCCATGTAGCTCCATCCACTCATCGGTAATGGCTTGCACATAGTCAAGGGTACTAGGGCGACGGGGATGCCTTGCGATCTGCATCCGCTGCATCGCGCCTAATCCCGTAAAAATCTCACGCCGCAAAAGCTCGGCACGTTGCTCTAAAAGGTGGATCTGCTCAACCATATCCACATCGTTGTCATTCGCGAGTTCGCGGATTTGGGCGATACGGTTTTCTAGTTCAACGATGGGCTTTTCAAAGTCAAGCAGGATTTGGCGATCGGCCATGATGCAATTTTGTATAGTAGATACCAATTCTCAGATTAGCAGACAAAGGGCTAGTTAGTAGCGTTTGTAAAACCCATATCAAATTAGAAAGCCTTCATTTCTTGTCGATTGACTGCGTTTACTAGACGCTTAGTTTCAGCTTTTGCTTCTTTGAGTAGATCATTCCAATCATCTGGAGGGTGACCATCTTCGAGCATCTTTTTAAAAACTCGATAGGCATCTGTATTGCTTTCATAGGCTCGCTTAGAACCCTCATCATTTACCCAAGCAAAAATAATAATTTTGCTCTCCAGATGATATCGAAAAAATAATCGGTACTGCTGAAAAAATTTTGCTCGAAACCAATGCTTATACTCGCTGCCAAGCGTCGCACCTTGGCGATATTCGCTACGGGTGGGATCTTGAGGAATGACATCAAATGCTAATTTAGCGATCGCGGCTAGGCGCTTTGCGGCATTTTTCTGCTTGTAATCATTGGGATACTTCTGGCGTAATCCTTCAACTTGTTTTAGAAGTTCTTCAAACTGATTCAAAAACAAAGGATGAGCAAATATGTTCCATCCATTGATTACCAAAGGCTGATGAGTAGACAAGCTTATTCATCCTCATCTGCAAGCGGTGCATCTAGTTTTAGCTCAATATCAGCCACCAGAGCTTGAACACGATTGACCAAATCAGAATTTAAAGCTTGTAAATGCTGGGGATTTTTCTCAATATCTTGAGCTAAAAAATTCAGAAATTGCCCAATAATGGGATCGCTCTCGGCTAGGTCAGCACGCGAAATCACAACTCGACCATCTGGCTCAATGGTATAGAAAATTTTATCGCGTTTATTTAAGCCCAGTGCTTTACGGATCGGATCAGGAATTGTGGTCTGATAGCGATCGGTAAGCGTAGATTCTGAGCATGGGGCTAGGGGGACAGTCATTTCAGTTTTTGTTAGGTGATCCCATTTCAGCGGTAATGCATTTGCATTACTTCATTAATAATATGACTATTTGCAGTGTAAATCAAGATCTTAAAAGATTAAATGGTGGCGCGAAGCGCCACCATTTAATCTTTTGGTTTTTATGTTCCAAGCAAAGCTTACATTGCTATAGTTGAGAATAGGTTTTGACTAAGAAATGTAATGGCGCAAACACTCGATGCGGATGTAATTGTAATTGGCTCAGGGCTGGGCGGATTGGTCACAGCGACACAATTAGCGGCGAAGGGGGCAAATGTAATTGTTCTTGAGCGTTATTTGATCCCAGGGGGGAGTGGTGGCTACTTTGAGCGCAATGGCTACCGTTTTGATGTGGGCGCATCGATGATTTTTGGTTTTGGCGATCGCGGTACGACAAATCTCCTCACCCGTGCACTGGCGGCGGTGAATATGAAAATGGAGACGATTCCTGATCCTGTGCAGATCCATTATCATTTGCCCAATAATCTAGAAATCGAGGTGCATCGTGATTATGAGCAGTTTATTAAGGAATTAGGCGATCGCTTTCCCCATGAGCGTGAGGGGATTCGTAAGTTTTACGATGAATGTTGGAAGATTTTTAATTGCTTAAATGCGATCGAGTTGCTGTCACTCGAAGAATGGCGCTACTTGATGCGAGTGTTTTTCCAGAATCCTTTTGCTTGTTTAGGTTTAGCAGCTTACTTGCCCCAAAATTCAGGAGATATCGCCAAGAAATATATTCGCGATCCTGAGTTGTTGCAATTCATCGATATGGAATGCTACTGCTGGTCAGTGGTTCCTGCCGATCGCACGCCAGCGATTAATGCAGGGATGGTATTTAGCGATCGCCATTACGGTGGCATTAACTATCCCGTCGGTGGCGTGGGTAAGATTGCTGAAAAGCTAGCGGAAGGTTTAGACAAAGCGGGTGGTGAAATTCGCTATGGGGCAAGGGTTACTCAGATTATTCCCAAAGCAAAGTCGGGTAAAGGTGCGATCGGGGTCAAACTGGCGAATGGGGAAGTTCTCTATGCTAAAAAAGTAGTTTCCAATGCCACGCGCTGGGATACCTTTGGGAACTTGCTCAAGGATGAACCTTTGCCCAGTGGAGAAAAAGGATGGCAATCACGCTATCAAAAGTCCCCTAGTTTCTTGAGTTTACATCTCGGCGTGGAAGCTTCTGCTATTCCCGACGATGCAGCTTGTCACCATATCTTGCTCGAAGATTGGAATGATATACAAAAGGAACAAGGCACAATTTTTGTCTCAATTCCCACGCTATTTGATCGCTCCCTTGCACCAAATGGTCATCACATTGTACATACCTTTACGCCCAGTTGGATGAGTGAATGGGAAGGTTTATCGCCTTCAGAATATGAAGAGAAGAAAGATAAGGCTGCTAGAAAACTATGCGATCGCCTCTTAGCCATTTTCCCCAAACTAGAGGATTGTCTCGACTATCAAGAAGTCGGCACACCCCGCAGTCATCGCCGTTTCCTCGGTCGAGCCGATGGAACCTATGGACCAATCCCTGCGGGTAAACCATGGGGACTGTTAGGAATGCCATTTAACCGTACTTCGATTCCCGATCTATATTGTGTTGGCGATAGTACTTTCCCTGGACAGGGTTTAAATGCTGTTGCTTTTTCAGGTTTTGCTTGTGGTCATTTGGTTGCTTCTTCTTTAGGGCTTGTCTAGCATTTAACCCCAAACCAAGAAAGATTTTGCAAGCGTCGCGAAACAACGCTTGCAAAATCTTTCTTGTGGCTCATTTGATCGGTAATTGGTATGGCAATGAAAGTTTTGCTTAGGACATAAAACACAAAATCAAAGATGGAACGGCAAAATCGCCTAAAATCTTTACCCAGCATAGATCACGGGCATTGCACTTGCAGCCCTTACTAGAAGAGCATTTTAAGCTTTTTGTCCTGTACTAAATTTTTGGTATAAATGTACAATTACGAGGGAACATTCAAATTGTCTAAAGTAATGTTATGGCTACAAAAACTTCCTCTCTAGTGTTGGTGATGACATTTGTACTCTTTGGTCTGGTAATACCACCAGATTCCCCAAAGATGATTGGGGTAGCACAGACAATCAAAAATACTGAGACAGAAGCAGAAAAGCTCATCGAATTAGGGCATCAGCAAATTGACAAAAGTCAATATCGCGAAGCTTCTCAGTCATTTCAAAAAGCATTAGATATCTATCAAGTTATAAATGATCGAGAGGGGGTAGCCTTTGCATTGATCGGTCTAGGTAGAAACCATAATAGTTTTGGACAATATCAAAAAGCAATTAGTTCTTACCAGCAAGCTTTAGGAATTGCCAAAGAAACTAGCGATCGCAATATTGAAGCAAGTTCTTTAAATGGATTAGGAGAAGCTTACGATAGTCTTGGACAATATCAGAAATCAATAGACTTCCACCAACAATCCTTGACAGTCTTTAAGCAGGTTGGCAATCGCATTGGAGAAGCAGATGCACTCAATGGACTTGCTGATGTCCATGAAAGCTTAGGTCTGTACCAAAAAGCACTTGGTTTCTATGAGCAGTCTCTAGTAATCAGAAAACAAACTGGCGATCGCGTTGGAGAAGCATATTCGCTGAATGGATTGGGATATATTTATGACAGTTTAGAGCAGTATGCAAAATCAATTGAATTGAACGAGCAATCTCTGGTAATCAGAAAACAAATCGGTGATCTTAAGGGGCAGGGAAATTCGTTCTACACTCTAGGCAGCACTTACAGCAGTTTAGAGCAATATCAAAAAGCCATAGGTTTCTACGAACAGTCTTTAGAAATCTTCAAAAAAATTGGCGATCTCAACGGCGTAGTATATGCTCTCAATGGGTTAGGCTATGCCAATGTTGGTCTTGAGAAATATGCAGAAGCCATAGATTTATTGCAGCAATCTTTGACAGCTTCTAAGCAAATTGGCGATCGCTACAGTGAAGGATATTCGCTCGAACATTTGGGGTTAACCTTTAGCTACCTTAATCAAACTGAGCTTGCAATTCTCTTTTATAAACAGTCTGTCAACGTTCATGAATCAATTCGTAAAGACATTCGCCAATTACCTAAGGAAGTACAAAAGTCCTACCTAGCAACTGTTGAGGGTAGCTATCGTCAACTCGCTGATTTACTGCTCACGCAAGATCGGATTTTGGAAGCTCAGCAGGTTTTAGATCTGCTCAAAGTCCAAGAACTCAGTGACTACCTTCGCACTGTGCGCGGTAATGACGAAACTGAAAAAGGCTTAAGCCTCCAAACTCCTGAAAAAACTATCATCGCTTTAGCGATCGAACTCAATAATCTCCAACAAAAAGATCGCGATAACAAATTATCAGCTTCAGAACAGCAGCGCCTTAGTCAACTCGTACAATCAGAACAAAATCAAAAGAAACAATTTAATGCTTTTCTCAATAATCCTGAAGTTCAAAAACTGATTAAAGAACTACACCGCACTGAGAAACAAACAATCGCTCCCGAAAATCTTCATGATTTGCGAAAGGATATTCTTGCCCAGAGACCAAATGCAGTGATGCTCTATCCTCTTGTTCTTGCAGATCGTCTTGAGCTAATCTTAATTACTGCGAAAACATTACCAATTCGTCGCACTATTAAGCTCAAACGTGAAGAACTGAATCAAGAAATTGTCGATTTTATAACTGGATTGCGAGATGTAAGCTCTGATGATGTGAAAGGACCTGCACAAAAATTCTATACATGGTTAATCAAACCCTTTGAGAGTGAGTTAGAACAGCTCAAAATTGATACGATCATCTATGCTCCTGATTCCAAGTTGCGCTATATTCCTCTGTCTGCACTCTATGATGGCAAAAAATGGCTAGCTGAAAAATATCGTACTAACAGTATTACAGCCCAATCACTTACCAAATTTAATCTAAAATCGATCGCAAAGCCACGGATTTTAGCTGGAGCTTTTGGTGGTAAAAGTGATGTCCAACGAGCAGGATTTAATGGACTGCCTGCAACTCTAATCGAAGTCCAACAAATCACTGAGCGCTTTGCCAATACCACAAGCTTGCTCGAATCTGCTTTCACCAAAAACATTACTGAATCCAAAGCAAACTCTTATTCAATTCTGCATTTAGCCACTCATGGTCATCTCTCAACTGGCAAGCCTGAAGAATCATTTATTCTCTTTGGTAATGGCGATAAAGCAACAATTAGTGATATTCGCAACTGGACATTAGATAATGTCGATTTGGTAGTTTTGAGCGCTTGTCAATCGGGATTAGGAGCTAAGTTAGGTAGTGGCGTAGAGATTCTCGGTTTGGGATATCAGATGCAAGCCGCAGGGGCAAGAGTAGCGATCGCTTCTTTGTGGAAAGTCGATGACAATGGTACACAAGAGCTGATGACAAGTTTTTATAGTGAGTTACAAAAGGGAGATGTCCCTATTGCGGAAGCATTACGTCGGGCGCAGGTTTCTCTAATTCAGTCAAAGAATTTTAACCACCCCTATTATTGGTCGGCATTTTTTGCGATCGGTAATGGGCTTTGAAACTGTAAGACAATCGCATGGCTAAACGACAATTGCGATAAAATCAATATAATTATTACCTTGTAGATACAGTATGACCGCGATCGCCCCTATTACCAACACCGCTTTAGCCCCAACAAAGCCCTTTGATTGGGAAGCGATCGCAAATGATTTTATCGCCATTGTGGGCGATCGCTTTGTGGTGCGTACCCGCGAAGAATTAATCGCCTATGAATGCGATGGGCTCACTAGCTACAAGCAACAACCTGCGATCGTCGTGCTGCCCCTTACAACTGAGGAGGTATCACAAGTCGTGAAAGTATGCGATCGCTATAAAGTTGCCTTTGTGGCGCGTGGTTCGGGGACAGGTTTATCAGGCGGCGCTTTGCCATTACCTGACTCAGTGCTGATCGTCACATCGCGCATGAAAAAGATTTTGGAAGTTGATTTTGATAACCAGCGCGTAGTTGTGCAACCTGGAGTAATCAATAACTGGGTCACCCAAGCTGTCAGCGGTGCAGGATTTTACTACGCGCCCGATCCTTCGAGTCAGATCATCTGCTCTATCGGTGGCAATGTTGCGGAAAACTCAGGGGGGGTCCATTGCCTGAAATATGGAGTTACTACCAATCACGTTCTTGGTGCAAAGATCGTTCTCCCCGATGGCTCCATCAAAGATATCGGCGGCAAAATTCCAGAAAACCCAGGGTATGACCTTACAGGAATTTTTGTTGGTTCTGAGGGGACTCTTGGTATTGCCACTGAAGTTACACTGAAGATTCTTAAATCTGCGGAATCCATTCATGTACTCTTAGCTGATTTCACGACCGTAGAAGCGGCAGGATCGACTGTTTCTGATGTGATCAGTACAGGCATCATCCCTGGGGGGATGGAAATCATGGATAACATGAGCATCAACGCTGTCGAAGATACTGTGGCAACGAATTGCTATCCTCGTGATGCGGATTCAATTCTATTAATTGAAATTGATGGATTAGAAATAGAAGTTGCCGAAAGTGCAAAGCGAGTTGAAGAAATTTGTTATAAAAATGGGGCACGAAATGTGACCACAGCAACTGATCCAGAGCAACGCCTCAGGCTATGGAAAGGAAGAAAGGCAGCTTTTGCTGCCATGGGTCGTCTTAGTCCTGATTACTATGTGCAGGATGGGGTGATTCCGCGTACTAAGCTGACCTATGTGTTACAGGAGATTAAGAAGCTTAGTGAGAAATATGGCTATCATGTTGCCAATGTATTCCATGCTGGTGATGGTAATCTACATCCTTTGATTTTGTATAACAATGCTGAGGCTGGTGCTTTGGAAGTTGTAGAGGAATTGGGCGGTGAAATTCTTAAGCTCTGTGTGCGTGTTGGTGGCAGCATTTCAGGTGAGCATGGCATTGGCGCTGATAAGAAGTGCTATATGCCTGAGATGTTCAGCGAATCAGATTTGGAGACGATGCGATGGGTGCGTGATGTTTTCGATCCGCAAGGAATTGCGAATCCAACTAAGATTTTGCCGACTCCACGCACTTGTGGTGAAGGAGCAAAGCCTAATCATAGCGATGCGAAGTTTAAGTTAGTAGAGCGTTTTTAGTGCGGTTTTACATTTTGATAATTAGACTTTTGGCGATCGCTTTGTTTTAGCTACCTTTGGTGGTTGAGCTTTTTTTGCTGAAAGTTTTTGGAGCTTTTGGACTGGTTTGAGGGTTAGCCCTGTAAATTGGGCGACTAATTCTAGGGAAACATTGGAACGTAACATGTTTTGGGCAATTTTGTTAGATGCTTTAGCCTCGTCCAGCAATTCTCATTATGACTTTTGATTTGCCTAAGCAGTCAAATTTTGAACGAAGGAATCTGCTTTTCAAAGATTTCTATTGCGAATATTATCAATAGTTACCGCCAGATCAAGACAAAGTTTTCATAATGAGAATTGCTGATAGCTGACTTACTTTATTGCTTTTTCCGCCATAATACCAAAGCACAAAATGGCATAGCCATTTTGTGCTTTGGTATTATGACTATAATCTAAGATTTTTTAAAAATATTAACTCAAGATGAAATAGACAAGAAAGAAGCAAGTTAATCAAGAAAAAGACATAAAACCATATTTTTTGATTATTTTCTGATAATTTTTTTAAATTCTCATTGTCAGGGGTTTTAATGATAAGTATATTTACTCAATAGCTGGAGCCTAAAATATAACTATAAAGAAAAGTTTAAGTGATCCCCAATGTGGCAAAATTTCTAGCACAATAGTATTATTCAAACGGAGCCAGCTTATATATAGGCTCTGAATTTAAATACCAAATTAATAAAACAAACAAAAAACAAGTGACCTTGTATTTTAGTTGGTAGTTTCTACCCATTAATATAAGGTCACTTGTTTTAATTATTCGTTGTAATTTCGTGTTGTCTTGATAGATATGGGGATCATGATAACTCTCTCTCTATAATGAGCGTAGATGTTTTTACATGTTAGTTTTTTATTAAAATCTTGACTAGTAGCCAATCTGTAAGTAAGTATTTTGACTCAGCAAATATTACTGAAACAGATTATAAAGAAAATGTTAAGCGATCCCAGTTTTTGTAATCTATCTAGCAGAATAGAATCATTCAAACGGAATCGGCTTATTTAAAGATTCTGACTCTCAATACTAATTTAAGAACAATTTATACAAATAAATGGTTTGCTTCAGTCAGGTAAATTTACCTAGCAGGAGCAAGCCATTTATTTTGTCTGAGACTTTTTAGGGTTATATCTTTGCTTTAACGATTTAACTAATGTATAACTTATTTTTCGTTTGATTATCTGTTTAAAGTTTTTTGAACTAGTAAAGTTAAAAAATAATATGGCTCAAATCATTTACAGCGCTTTGAAAGTTTTGCTTGTGACATAAAACCTAAAAAACGAGTAGCGGCACGAAGTACTGCCACTCGTTTTTTAGGTTTTGATTTTTCCAAAATAACTCAATCGTTGCTATGAGTAGGCACACTTAATTAATTACGCATCTCAACTCGTAAGGTTGCGTCCGCAGGGGGGGGCAGCCTTGCGGGTTGGGGTAATTTATTCTGCACAGGTATTTACAAGAATTTTTTGCCCAAGCAATCCTAATATTTCTTGATTCAGTATTTAGCGCCGAATGTTAAGTGATTATGCCTAGCTACTTATGAAGGACTATGGATCGAGAGCTTGTGAAATAAATTAAGTTACATTTGTTCTAAGTATTTACCTATTGCGAGTTGGAAATCTATTCGTGGAAAGATTTAATATCCGCAGCGTTATCGAAGGGTATACCCAAGGCTATTTTTTGATGTCTGAGGGTGACGGAGAACCAATTGAGTGGTACTACACCAATAGCCGTACCCTGATCCCACTTGATCACCGCTTTCGATACCCGAAATCTTTGCAACGCGTGATTAATCAAAATCGCTTTGATGTGAGGATTGATACTTCCTTTGAAGAAGTCGTTGCTGGCTGTGCCGATCGCGAAACTACATGGATTTCTAAAGAACTGCGATCGCTTTACAGTAATTTACATCAAGCTGGTTGGGCGCATAGTTTTGAGACATGGCAGGGGGATCAATTGGCAGGAGGGATTTTAGGGATTGCGATTCGCGGTGTATTTATTGGTGAATCGATGTTTTTTAAAATTCCCGAAGGCTCTAAGGTCGCAATGGTAAAATTGGTAGAACATCTGCGATCGCAAGGATACGGTTTATTTGATGCCCAGTTGATGAATCCCCATCTTGAGAGATTTGGGGCATTTGAGATTGATGATGATAGTTATCAAAATTTGCTAAAACAAGCATTAACCAAATCTTGTAACTTCAGACCAATTACTGAAACTCAACCGTAGAAACTATTTAAGAATTACTTCTTGCGATCAAAATTCCTAAGAGATCCCCCCCTCAATCCTCCTTTTTAAGGGGGATGGAGGGGGGATCTAGGCAATTCTTAAATGGTTTCTAAAAGAGGTAAAGGATTGCCGCGCTTAGCGCGGCAATCCTTTACCTAAAAATCGAAAATTGGTATTACGATGGCAAACATGAGGTGAAAAAAGTTTGTGACAGAACTGCATCAAATTGGTGAAATCATACAGTCTCGATATCGTATTGTCAGCGTTCTTGGGCAGGGCGGTGTTGGGATTACCTATGCGGCTCTAGATGCTAAAACAGGCGATCGCGTAGCTCTTAAGGCTTTATCATTTCGCAGGATGAATGAGTGGAAAATGCTAGAACTTTTTGAGAGGGAAGCTAGGGTACTCTCTCAACTCGATCATCCTGCCATTCCTCGTTACTTAGACTACTTTCAGATTGATCGCGATCGCGATCGCGATTTTTACATCGTGCAGCAACTGGTAGAGGGAAAATCTCTCGCACAGGCGATCGCCGATGGTTGGCATGGCAGTGAGGAAGATATTAAACAAATTGCTGAACAAGTTCTGGATGTACTGATCTATCTCCATGAACTCAAACCACCTGTGATCCATCGTGATATTAAGCCACAAAATGTTATCCTTCAGCCCAATCGCAAAATTGCGTTGGTAGATTTTGGGGCAGTTCAAGATACCTATCGCAGTACACAGGTGGGAGGTAGTACCGTCGTTGGGACTTACGGCTATATGCCACCTGAGCAATTTCGGGGCAAAGCAGTCCCCGCCACCGATCTGTATGCACTTGGTGCAACGATTTTGTTTCTACTGACAGGGCGATCGCCTGTGGAACTACCTGAAATCAAGCTCAAGCTTAGCTTTCGAGACTCAGTTAACATTTCATCCCATTTTGCCGATTGGCTCGACAAAATGATTGAACCTGCGATCGAGGATCGCTTCAGCAGTGCTAAGCAATCGCTTAATGCTTTGCAAAATCCAATCTTGCCATCGCTCGAAAGTCGGATCAGATCTCTAGAAATTAGTCATTCGCTTGGTTTAAATAGCGATCACAATGATACTAAATATCAATATCCAAAACCTCTTGGTAGCCGCATTGAAATTAAAAAAAGTAACAACATTTTAAAGGTAGATATTCCTGCTGCTGGTCTACGTGGTGAGGGCATCAGCCTGCTGCTGTTTGCAATTTTTTGGAATGTATTTCTAATCGTATGGACATCATTTGCACTTAGGGTAGGAGCTTTTGCGCTTTTCTCAATTCCATTTTGGGTTGTTGGTATTGGTATAGCCTATGCTGGTTTATCGATTGTATTTGGCAAAGTTTACTTAGTAATTAGCGATCGCACGTTTAGTATTGATTGGGATATTTTAGGAGTCAAACGTCATGTCCAAGGCAAAACCCAAGATTTAAGACAGCTTGAGCTAAAGAGTTCCTACGAGGTAAATAATCAGCCAGTCATGGAGTTGCGCTTAAATCAAGGCATCTATGTCCATAAATTTGGATCGGGGCTAAGTCGTCCTGAGAAGGAATGGTTATTACAGGAAATCAACAATTTTTTAGAGGCATGGCGATCATGCCATTAAAGCGAAGAGAATAAATGCATTAGTTTATAAGGACTTTAATTCTTTGAATATCTGAAATTTAGACCAAAATCAAACTAGCTGTTACTTTTTCTTTTTCAGACAATGAATCTTTAGGAAACTTGTCTAAGAAGCAACTACAAGCAGCCCATTTCCCCTGAACTGAGACTGACAACAAATTGCAGTATCCACCCTGTCTACCTTTTGGATCATAATTTTTGCAGAACCGACAATTCATAACAACTCCATATACCCAAAGTCAAACTATATTCGCCGAAATTGAAGTAAGCTTTTGTGACTAATCTTCCCGCTTATTGTGATCGCGATCGCTATTGAGCTTAAGTACAGACTTAGAGCCAAAAGGGTATCATCAAATCTTAACTAAGCAAACACTACCAGCAAGAACATGTCAGATTCTCCGAGCAAGCCACTTACAACTCTTGAACGCTACCTTATTTTTGTTGATCGCATAATTATCAATATCGAAAATGGCAAACTGCTATCAAAAGAGCATGTTTATCGCATTCTCTGTGAGAGTTTAGAATCTGGAACAGGGGAAATATTTGAACGGGCTTTAGAAGAACAGGCTAATTTACTTCAAGCAAACTTTGTTGCTCAAACTGATGAAGTAAAACAGGCAAGAGCAAATCAAAAACTTCGTGCTATGAAGATTCTCAAAGATGCTTGGGAACAATGGCAAAATAATTATCAAGTTCAAGACACCTGTAGTAGAGGTTTACAGACAATCCTTAATGCCGATCCTCTAGAACGTCTGTTGACTTTAATCCAACTTCTTGATCCAAATCATACGCCAGTTTTTGAGCGTCAACATATTCAACTGCTCTCGCAATTGTTGCAGAAGTCAGCCGATACTCTAACCGAAGACTCTGAGGCATTTACATTACGTCAGTTTGCGATCGGACTGACTCGTGGATTAGCGGATTTTGATTTACTAGAAGGCTCCCTCGTAAGTTGGTTATATGAACCTCAGAGACAAGTGGGATTTGAACGTTCTAAAGTGACTGGCCCATGGCATAGTTGGGCGCAACAGATTTCTAGTCCTTTGCCCCGCGATCTGTTTGCGACCCAAGCAAGTAACCAATCAGCAGCAGCAATCGCCAAATCACAACTCAGCATAGATATTAGTGCTTGGGTAGAGCTATCAATCTTGTTGCGGTATTTGCAAAATGGTTTGGTGCGCTGGTTCGATCAGCAGCCCTACGATGCTAAGGCAGGGATGCATATGACTGGTGTTACCTTTGTTGCCTTTGCAATGATTTGGGGTGAACTTAGCACAGGCTTCCAGAACTCACAACAACTATCAGCAAGCGATCGCCAATCTTTATCGAAAATCTGCTTCCGCATCAGCTTACAGACTTTACGAACCTTTGCCCAGCGAGAAAACTTTCCGCTTTATGGTGGTGTCTTTGCCTCTTTTTCGGGAGAAAGTTTCCGAGAAACCATTAACTATCTCGATCAACCTCTCAAAGAAGCAGAGAATACACAGGAGAAGGCGCGAATTCTCACCGTATTAGGCTATTCAAAGGCTTGGATGGGGCATCATAGAGATGCAATCTACCTCCATGCAGAAGCTGTAAAACTTGCCAATGAAGTTGGTGATTTACGATGCGAAATTGCCAATCTTAACCACATCAGTCGCATTCATATCATGCCCACAGATTTCAGTACGAGTGAATCTTATGCTCAGAGAGCATTGATTTTAGCGCGGCAACATGGCGATCGCCAAGGAGAAGCTAATGCTCTGGCTAATTTGGGCTATAGCGAAGTGATGATTGCGCGGCAACAGGAATCAATTACACCTGAAGAGTTGGAAACTGCGATCGCTCATTTAGAGCGCGGACAAAAACTATCAGAGAAGATGAATGATTTACAAAATCAAGCGCTTTGTTGGGTGGGATTGGGAACTGCATATATTGCGATCGAGCAGCCAAGCCAAGCACAGATTGCTTTAGAGAAAGGCTTAGCTCTAACCCAACAAATTGGCGATCGCGATTTACAAGCAATCAGTTATGCTTATCTTGGCGAAATGTTCTATCAACTTAATCAATTAGAATTGGCTGTCTATCATGCTTGTTTGGGAATGTATCTACTAGAGCAGCGCTTAGAGAAAGAGCATATTAAACGATGGAAACAATCGGCGGCTTTAGTTGTAATTTTGCAAGGTAAGTTGGGAGCAGAGAGTTTCTCTAATTTATTGCAACAGCAGCGATCGCATTTGATCGCTTTAATTGGTGTGGATGGGTTTGACCATTTACCAAATTTGATTGATCGCTATCGACAAGGAGATTCATAAATATTTTTATTCTAAAGTTCTGCTTTGCAGAACTTTAGAATAAAAATTATTGTCGCTTAATACGATTAATTTCGGCTTGCAATTCGTCAATTTGACGTTTTAGACGTTCTGCTTCGCTCTCTGACTTTTTATCTTCTTTGGGAGATTGAGACACATCAACTGCGCCAGTCGTATCTCCACGCTTATAATTGCCAGATTTAATATTGCGATACTCTTCCGAATCTGCCCATTCACGAATATAGTGAACCCGCTCAACTGGGAATGGATGACTGAGCATCGAGCCAGCACCAAAACCGTTATAGAGCATAAATTTATAAATTTGATTGAGATTGTCTTTGTCCAGTTCTTGATAAGCATCTGATTGACGAATAAACTCAGGCAAGCTCAACTCATGGGCAAAAGCAGAACTTCCGCCCGACAACTTCATCATTGTAGAGAGAACTGTATCTAGCTCATCGGTGACTAATAGTGCTGCGCGATCGCTGGATAGTTCAGCCTTGCGTCGCCATTCAAAAAAGGCATAGATCAATCCACTGCTGACAATTCCACCTAAGCCGAAAGTCATTTCGCTAATAGTCGAAACAACACTCATCACCCACATCGCCATTTGGATCAGCGTTGTATGACCGCATTTAATATGACCAAGTTCATGGGCAAGTACAGCTCGAATTTCGTCTTCGGTAAGTAGATCTAGCAATCCAGAATTAATCACAATGTAGGGATGATCTTTGCCGAGGGCATAGCTATTGGCTGCTGGGTTTTGCGAGACAAATAAAGTTGGTTCTGGCTGTACGTCTAGGTCAGCAATACATTCCCGAAAGATCCGATGGATCGTTGCATACTGACGATGACTGACCTGAATACTATTGCCGATGTGGTAAATCGTCTGAGGACGCTCGTACATAAACTCGACAAATTTTCCCGCCACAAGGTCAAACCCTGGGACGCTGCGGAGAGCTTGTTCGGCTTGGCGATCGAGGGGATGTCGAAAGGCTTCGCTAGAAATGCCTGTATAACGTGGCATAGTTTTTATCCGTTCGTTTATTCTCGCTTTGTTCCATTTTATCTACAAAAAAGAAATGTGGCACTAAGCGCCACATTTCTTTTTTAAGAAGGTGCGGGAAATCGTCGTAATAACACGACAACCCACCAAATCATAAACAGGAAAAACGCCCCAAATAATGCCCAAGGCATAGGTAAACTAAGATTTTTAATCGGACTAAGATTAGCTATAAATGTTAGATGAAAAATTGCGATCAGGAACAGCATGGTAGCAACCCCAAACCAAGACATATGGGCATTGAAAAAGATTAAGGTTTCTTCTTTGCGATCACCTGATAGCCAATATTCACGATGGGGCATGTTAATCATAGAAGTCGGTAAGTACTTGATAATTAACGGTAGAACCAGCGTAAAAGAACTGGTAATTGCCAACGAGACAAAGTAGAGAATAAAGTAGGTCAGCTTGGGAGAATTTCCATTGACCTTGCCTGTCATATCAAAATGCGAACCAACGATATTGGGCAGTAATGGATAGAAGTAAATAGTTTGAGCGATCGCTAAACCAAACAAGAACAGAACGATATACAACGGTAATTTCATCGCTGTATGCTCCTTAAGAATATTCTGTAATTATCTGTGCAAATTAGGGCTAGAGATAGTTTTTTAGATTGTTGTAACAAAAGTCCATCCCTAGGATACTTTTGCCCCACTAGGAGGCTAAAGTATAAGTAGATATTTATATGGAGTTCAATAGCGTGTCATCAACCGATAGCGCCCAGATTTCTGGGCAAGGAATATCAGTATTAGATGAAAATTTAGAGCAGCTCAAGACCAGCGATCTGCATGTGGTCGAAACTTGCCCACTATTAGCACCCGTCGATGTAAAAACAGAATCACCGATTACCCCCGCGATCGCCAAAGTCGTAGCAAGTGCTAGAGCCAGAATCAGAAATATTTTAAATGGCAGCGATCGCCGTTTACTAGTTGTCGTTGGTCCTTGCTCAATTCACGATGTCAAAGCAGCCCGTGAGTATGCCGAAAAGTTAGCCAAATTTCGTGATGGCGTAAGTGATGCCCTCGAAATTGTTATGCGCGTCTATTTCGAGAAGCCACGTACTACAGTTGGCTGGAAAGGGCTAATCAATGATCCGCATCTCAACGGTACATTTGACATTAATTACGGTATCCGCATGGCGCGGGGACTATTGCTGGATGTGGCAAAGTTGGACTTACCCAGTGCTACCGAACTGCTTGATCCGATTGTGCCACAGTATCTTGCTGATCTGATCTCTTGGACAGCGATCGGGGCGCGGACAACTGAGAGTCAAACTCATCGTGAAATGTCCTCTGGTTTATCAATGCCTGTAGGTTTCAAAAATGGTACTGATGGCAGCATTGATGTGGCGATTAACGCCTTACTGTCAGCACGTCAGCCCCACCGTTTTCTTGGGGTCAATAATGAAGGTAGGGCAAGCATTGTCACCACGACAGGCAATCCTGATGGACATATCGTTTTACGTGGTGGTAAGCAAGGACCAAATTATGACAAAGTACATGTAGAGGCAATCGCCAATCGTCTCAGCGATCGCAAACTATTGCCTTACATGATGGTTGATTGCAGTCACGACAATAGTGGACAAGATTACAATCTTCAGCCAACTGTACTGCAAGATATCGCTGAGCAGGTGCGTAATGGCTCAGAACATATTGTTGGCATCATGCTCGAAAGCCATCTCAATCGAGGCAAGCAACCTTTGAAAGAATTGGCAAAATTAGAATATGGCAAGAGCATTACCGATGGTTGTATTAACTTTGAGACAACTGTTGATGTTTTAACAGATCTCGCTAATGCAGTGCGATCGGGAAGATTGTAACTAATGGTGCTGGGCTAAAGCCCAGCACCATTAGTTCATAGGTTTTCTTTTACAAAAGCGCGAAACTTAACTTCAGCAGCAATTTCGTCCTGTTGGGCTTCTTCTAGAAAGTTATATAAATATTCTTTTTGCATCCAAGGAAAAGTAGGACTGCGATCGCATTCTACATATGTTGCTTCCTGCAATGTATAAATCTTTAGTTCCTGTCCGTTATATCGCCAAAATTCAGGGACACCAAGGCTAGCATAAAGCTTATTTTTATCAATATCAGTGTGAGTAATATCTACTTCAACGACGAGATCGGGCGGAGGATCTTGGCTAAGATCAACTGCTTTTCCTGCAACTTTCGGTTGATTCTGGATGTAGTAAGCACAGTCTGGCTCAGCACCACGTTGTAAATCTTCACGATCCATTGTGGTTGATCCCATTGTTTTGAGCTTCATCCCCATTTCCATCACTAAAATGACGATAAAACGCTCAATTAAGCGCAGTGAAAATTCATGTTTGATTAATGGCATAGTGATTTCAAGGATTCCGCAATCATAGGTGAGCCGTGCGGCTCGACTGTCGGGAAGAGCATTGAGGATTTGTTGGTATGACAGCCAGCTAATTCCTTTTAGCGCAACTCGATTTTCACCTTGTTTCGCTGCTACGGTAACTGCCGAAGCGGAATGTTGTATTTCTGGTGGTAAAACTGTGAGAACCATATATTTAATTACAACTGTGCTTAAAAGTATTCTAAAGCAAAAACAAATAGAAGGGGTGTATTGCACCCCTTCTATTTTAGGAAACAGTGATCAGATCGTTAGAAAGTCGTTTGAAGGCGAGACGTTCGTTTTCGATATCGACAAAGATGGTGTCGCCATCAGCATAGTCGCCGCGCAAAATTCCCTTCGCGATTTGGGTTTCCAGTTGACGCTGAATGAGCCGCTTTAGTGGACGTGCTCCGTAGACTGGATCGTAGCCAACTTCCGCAATGAAATCTAGAGCCGCATTGGCAATTTTCAAAGTCATGCGGCGATCGCCTAAACGTTGCTCTAAACGTTGAACTTGAAGTTTAACGATACGGCGCAATTCATCACGGCGGAGAGCATGGAAGATCACAATTTCATCAATACGATTCAAGAACTCTGGACGGAAGCTTGATCGCATAGATTCCATGACGCGATCGCGCATTTCTTCATATTTAGAATCATCGCCAGCAATATCGAGAATAAACTGCGAACCGACGTTACTGGTCATAATGATGATCGAATTCTTGAAATCAACCGTGCGACCTTGAGAATCAGTGACGCGACCATCATCTAGAATTTGCAGCATGATGTTAAAGACATCAGGATGTGCTTTCTCAATCTCATCAAAGAGAATTACCGCATAAGGACGACGACGCACAGCTTCTGTCAGTTGACCGCCTTCTTCGTAACCAACATATCCAGGAGGTGCGCCCACCAAACGAGAAACGCTGTGTTTCTCCATATATTCTGACATGTCAATTCGCACCATTGAATCTTCGGTATCGAAGAGATAGGCTGCGAGAGCTTTGGCTAGTTCTGTTTTGCCAACACCCGTTGGACCTAAAAAGATAAAGCTAGCAATTGGACGATTGGGATCGGCGAGTCCTGCTCTAGAGCGCTGAATGGCATCAGCGATCGCAGTAACAGCCTCTTCTTGACCAACTACGCGATCGTGTAGTACGTCTTCCAGTTGCAAGAGCTTCTCTTTCTCTGATTCCACTAGCTTACTGATCGGAATGCCCGACCATTTCGAGATAATCTCCGCAATGTCTTCTTCTGTGACCTCTTGACGCAATAGCGATCGCCCTGAAGTTTGCGCTTCCTTAAGGTTTACCTCGCCAACTTCTAGTTGGCGTTGTAAGTCTGTAAGCTTGCCATACTTTAGTTCTGCGGCTTTGTTGAGGTCATAATCTCGTTCAGCTTGCTGAACTTCTACATTTACATGTTCAATACTTTCTTTCAATTTGCGAATATTATCGATGACACTTTTTTCAGCTTCCCATTGCGCTTTGAGCGTAGTCTGCTCTTCCTTCAAGTCACCAAGTTCGCGATGGAGCTTCTCTAAACGTTCTAGAGATTCGCGATCATTTTCTTTTTTGAGCGAGAGACATTCCATTTCAAGCTGAATCACCTTACGATTAATTTCATCAAGGGCTTCAGGCTGCGATGTGATTTCCATTTTTAGCTTGGCGGCAGCTTCATCAACCAGATCGATCGCTTTATCGGGCAAGAAGCGATCGCTAATATAGCGATTTGAGAGCGTTGCGGCTGCAACTAACGCAGTGTCAGAAATTTTCACGCCATGATGTAGCTCATAGCGATCGCGCAAACCACGCAAAATCGAAATCGTATCTTCGACATTGGGCTGATCGATGAAAACCTGTTGGAAGCGCCGTTCGAGAGCAGCATCTTTCTCAATATATTTGCGATATTCATCTAGAGTCGTTGCACCGATACAACGCAACTCACCTCGCGCTAACATAGGCTTGAGCAGATTACTGGCATCCATGGAGCCTTGAGTTGCACCTGCACCAACTACCGTATGAATTTCGTCGATAAAGAGGATAAATTGACCACTTGATTCCGTAACTTCTTTAAGAACAGCCTTCAACCTTTCTTCAAACTCTCCACGATATTTTGCCCCTGCAATCAAGGCTCCCATATCCAGAGCAATCAGCTTCCGATTTTGGAGCGATTCAGGCACATCACCGCTAAGGATACGTTGCGCTAAACCTTCTGCGATCGCAGTTTTACCCACCCCTGGTTCGCCGATTAAGACAGGATTATTTTTGGTGCGGCGTGACAAAATCTGAATTGTGCGGCGGATTTCATCATCGCGCCCAATTACAGGATCAAGCTTGCCTTCACGGGCTAATTCGGTGAGATCGCGACCATATTTAGTCAACGCTTCATATTTATTCTCAGGAGACTGATCAGACACTTTTTGTTTGCCTCGGACTTGCTGAATTACATTTCGGAGCTTTGCTTCATCGAGTCCCATTTCCTGATAGAGCGCTTTCCCGAAGCGATCGTCTTTGCAGTAGGGGAGCAAGATATGCTCAATGGAGATAAAATCATCACCAAAACTTTTACGTTCCTTTTCGGCGCGATCAAATAGTACTTCTAAATTTTTGCCCAAGTATACAGAACTATTAGAACTCGATACTTTGGGCTGACGATTGATAAACTCATCGGTGCGATCGCGCAATTTTTGAATATTGATCCCCGCCTTGCTAAAGATGCTAGCTGCTAGCCCTTCTTCTTCTAATATTGCTTTAAGTAAATGCTCTGGCTCGATCTGTTGTTGCTGAGCCGCTTTCACCACATCGGGTGTTCTTGCGATCGCTGCCCATGCTTTTTCGGTAAATTGATTGGGATTAGTTGGTTGCATCGCCAGTAGCCTCCTGTGATTTAGATAACTGTAAATATCTTAAGACGTAAGGCTTTTAAACGGGATCGGTTCTACATGGATAAAGGGTGCGTGTTGCCGTACATTGGGATTACATTTAGCTGTTACAGTACGTCAGCTAAGGTGACTTTTGTTCTATGCATGTGTGCGATCGCTTGATTGCTTGCTGACAAATCTTATGAGTATAGTGCTCGCCGCTTAACTTGATGGGCGCACAACTCTAATGAG
>Ga0209985_10001738_pt1 | contig 20730 bp, 17 predicted proteins | sample NOAtaG_FD_187305 | JGI IMG/M metagenome (GOLD analysis project Ga0209985, IMG submission 187305) | Freshwater lake microbial communities from Lake Erie, under a cyanobacterial bloom - NOAA_Erie_Diel6S_1000h metaG (SPAdes) (version 2) | ecosystem: Environmental > Aquatic > Freshwater > Lake ...
CGGCCGGCCCTTGCCTTCGGGCGGCTTCGTCACGCTGTACTCGGATGTCACCGAGCGCGCGCGCGCCGAGAGCGCGCTGCGCGACAGCGAGGAGCGCTTCCGCAGCCTGACCGCGCTGTCGTCGGACTGGTTCTGGGAGCAGGACGCGCAGGGGCGCTTCACGCGCCTGGAAGGGCGCCACGTCTTCGGCGAGGAGGGCGCCTTCGCCGAAGAGTTGGGCCGGACCTGGAGCGAACTCGGATTCGAGGCCGACGAAGGCTGGGCGCAGGTGGCACGCTGCATAAGCGACGGGGAGGCCTTCCGCGAGCTGGTGATGCGGCGCCGCCTGCCTGACGGCTCGCTGCGCTACGTTCGGGTCAGCGGCGAGCCGCTGCGCCGCGCCGATGGCTCGCTCGCGGGCTACCGCGGCGTGGGCCGTGACGTGACTGCGCAGCGTGAGGCCGAGGAACGCGTCCAGTACCTGGCCACGCGCGACGCGCTCACCGGCCTTCCCAACCGCGTCTGGTTCCGTCAGCTGCTCAGCGTGGAGCTCAAGGCCGCGCGCCGCTACGGGCGCCAGATAGCGGTCTTGTTCATCGACCTGGACCGGTTCAAGCTGATCAACGACTCACTCGGTCATGGCGCCGGCGACGCATTGCTGCGCGAGATCGGCGCGCGGTTGACTCGCTGCCTGCGTGCCAGCGACGTGGTGGCGCGACTCGGGGGGGACGAGTTCGTCGTTCTTCTGGGCGAGGCCCGCACGCGCGAGCTGACGACGGTGGTCGTGCGCAAGCTGCTGGTTGCACTGCAGGAACCGGTCGAACTGGGTACGCAGTCGTGCCGCATCAGTGCCAGCATCGGCATCAGTATGTTCCCGGACGATGGCGCCGACGAGCAGACGCTGATGAGGCACGCCGACAGCGCGATGTACGTGGCCAAGGAACAGGGCAAGAACGGCTACTGCTTCTTCACCTCCGAGATCGAGCGGCGCGCGGCCGAGCGCGTGACACTGGAGATGCATCTGCGCGACGCGCTGGCGCGCGGGGAGCTGACACTGCACTATCAGCCGCGCGTGAACCTCGGCACCGGTCTGATCACCGGCGCCGAGGCGCTGCTGCGCTGGTCCCACCCCGAGCTCGGATCGGTGCCGCCTGCGAGCTTCATCCCGATCGCCGAGCAGTCCGCGCTCATCGGCACTCTGGGCACCTGGGTGCTGGACACCGCCTGCCGGCAGAACGTCAGCTGGCAGCGCGCCGGGCTGAAGCCGGTTCGCGTCTCGGTGAACATCTCGCCGCGCCAGTTCGCCGCCGATGATCTGCTGCAAGGCATCGAGCTCGCGCTGCAGCGCTCGGGGCTCGAACCGTGCTGGCTGGAACTCGAGATCACCGAAGGCACGGTGATGCATGACGCCGAGCGCGCCGCCCAGGTGCTGGGCGAAATCCGTAAGCTCGGCGTACGCGTGTCGATCGACGACTTTGGCACCGGCTACTCGTCCCTAGCGCAGATCAAGCGCTTTCCCATCAGCACGCTGAAGATCGACCGCTCCTTCGTGCGCGACCTGGCGTACGACGGCGCCGACCGCGCCATCGCCGAAGCCATCATTGCCATGGGCCGCACACTCGGCCTGGAGGTGGTGGCCGAGGGCGTGGAGACGGCCGAGCAACTGGCGTTCCTGCGCCAGCACCGCTGCGATGAGATGCAGGGCTACCTGCTCAGCCCACCGGTGCCGGCAGAGGACCTTGCGCGGCTGCTGGCCCGGCCACCGCTGGCGGTCTGAGCCATCGTCGCCGCCGACGGCGACCCTGGCCGCCAACGCTGGCCGCACAGGGTGGCGCAGCCACGGCGCAATGCGTGGCGGGGCGCCGTGAAGTAACGTACCCACTTCCGTCTCCGGTCCCGCCGCCGGGCCCGGCATCGCCACGCAGGAGGTTCGGCATGAGATCGCACGAGGTCCGGGTCGGTCCGCAGCGCCTGCCCGGCTCGCTCGATGTCCCACTTCAGCCGCGCGCCCTGATCCTGTTCGCCCACGGCAGCGGCAGCAGCCGCCACAGCCCGCGCAACCGTCAGGTGGCGCAGGTGCTGCACGGCTGCGACCTGGCGACCCTGCGGTTCGACCTGCTGACCGAGGACGAAGCCGACGCACGCAGCAACGTATTCGACATCCCGCTGCTGGCCGGTCGCCTGCTGCAGGCGCTCGAGTGGCAGCGCGGCCAACCGTCGCTGAGTGCTCTGCCGTGCGGGCTGTTCGGCGCCAGCACCGGCGCAGCCGCAGCGCTGGCGGCTGCGGCGGAGGAAGCGACGGCGGTCTACGCGGTGGTGTCGCGCGGCGGCCGGCCGGATCTGGCCGGCGCAGCACTGCCGCGCGTGGTTGCTCCCACGCTGCTCGTCGTCGGCGGGAACGATCCTGAAGTGCTGCGCCTCAACCGTGCGGCGCTATCGGCCCTGCGCTGCGAGTGCGAGCTGGCGGTCGTTCCGGGGGCCACTCACCTGTTCGAGGAGCCGGGCACGCTGGAGGCCGCCGCGCGGCTGGCGGCCGACTGGTTCGTGGCTCATCTGCCGGTGTGACGGAATGGATTGCGCACCCGATTTCGAACTGCCGTTTGCCGACCGCGCCGCGGCGGGCCGCGCGCTGGCCGTGCGCGTGGCGGCGCTGGCGCCGGTGCGGCCGGTGGTGCTGGCGCTGCCGCGCGGTGGTGTGCCGGTGGCCTTCGAGGTAGCGCGCGCGCTGGGCGCACCGCTCGATCTGCTGCTGGTGCGCAAAATCGGCGTGCCCTATCAGCCCGAACTGGCGCTGGCGGCCGTGATGGACGGCGAGGCGCCGGTGCTGGTGATCGACGAGCCGGTGCAGCGCGCGACCGGCATCGACCGCGCGACGATCGAGTCGCTGGCCCGCGCGCAACGGGCCGAAATCGAGCGCCGACGTCGGCTGTACCTGGGCGCGCGACCCGCGGTGCCGCTGGCCGGCGCCACCGCCATCGTGGTGGACGACGGCATTGCCACGGGCACCACGGTGCGCGCGGCGCTCAAGGGTCTGCGGGGACTGCGCCAGCGCGCGCCGGCGCGCATCGTGCTCGCGGTGCCGGTGGCGCCGCCGTCGGCGCTGGCCGAACTGCGCCACGAGGTGGACGATCTGGTCTGCCTGGCGCAGCCGGCGGTGTTCGACGCGATCGGTTGCTTCTACCGCGACTTTCACCAGTTGAGCGATGCCGAGGTCATCGAGCTGATGGCGCGTTCCACCCCGCCGCCGCAGCCGCCGCCGGCGCCTTGAGGGGCGCCCGCCTGCCGCGCCCCGCCGCGCGCCTTGCGCGCCGTGCGGACGCGAGGGCTGCTGCGGGCTGCTGCGGGCTGCTGCGGGCTGCTGCGGGGCTGCTGCGGGGCTGTTTCCGGCCGATTCAGGCTGCCGCGGGCCGCTCCCGGCGGCGCCGGGCTGCGCCCGGCGGCGGCACTACGCGCGCAGCACGCACTTGTCGTACAGGTCCGGCAGCCGGCCCGCCGGGTCGTAGCGGCGCTTCAGGCGCTCGTAGGCCTCGAGGTTGTAGGCGCGCGCAAAGGTGGCGCGGTCGAAGTAGCTGTCCGAGTAGAGCGACTTGATGCCGCCGGCCTCGATCACCCGGGCTTCGATCTTGCGGTTCAGGTAGCCGGGCGGCCGCGGCTCGCGCGTGCGCACGGCGTCCCAGAAGCCGAAGTTCAGCGTGAGCGTGTCGCCCGGCAGCGGATACAGCGTGAAGTCGGCGTGGCGCGGCACCGGCCCGATCGGGCAGACCCAGATCGGCAGCACGCCCACTTCGGCGAGCAGGAAGTCGAGGAACGCGGCGGCGCGCGGCAGCGGGATGTCGACATCCTGGATCACCGACTCGGACTGCAGGCCGCGCAGCCGGTCGAGCGCACGGCTCAGGCCCAGCCGCGCGTCCAGCCGCATCAAGCGGGTGTAGGTGCGCGACCCCAGCCGGCGGCGCCCATACAGCCGCCGCAGCAGCGGGTGCTGCGCGCCGACGTTCTTCGAGCACCAGAACCAGTCGGTGTCCCAGCGCCACAGGTAACCGGCGGCGCTGAGGAGGTCCTGGTCGCGACTGCGCAGCGAGCGGTAGTAGATGTGCTCGAACGTGTAGTCGCTGACCGGTAGCCCGGGCGGCGGCGCGTCGACGAAGCGGGCCACGCTCACCACCTGCTCGCGCGGGCCGAACACCACGCCGTCGACGAAGTCGGCATCGCCCGCGCAGTGCGCGGTCAGGTCGGCAATGAAGGCGGCCGGGTTGCTGTGGCGCAGGTGGCGCACCTGCACGTACGGCTTGACCGGCAGCAGCCGGGCGCGCACGCGCAGGGCGTAGCCTAGCGTGCCGTAGGAGTTAGGAAAGCCGAAGAACAGGTCGCGGTGCGCGTTGCTGGCGCTGGCGGTCACGATCTGGCCGTCGGGCAGCAGCACCTCGATCTCGGTCAGGGTGTCGTGCACGAGGCCGTGCCGGAACGAGGTGGCCTCGATCCCCACGCCGGCCACTGCGCCGCCGACCGTGATGGTCTTCAATTGCGGCACCACCGCCGGCATGCAGCCCTGCGGCAGCGTGGCGGCCACCAGGTCCTCGTAGGAGACAAGGCCCTCGGCGTCGAACTGCATCGCCTCGCGGTCGATGGCCAGCACGTGCCCGAAGGCCGACAGATCGAGCCGCCGGCGCGGCGCTGCGCGGTCGCGGAACAGGTTGGAGGTGCGCTTGGTCAGGCGCAGGGGTGCGGTCGTGGAGGCGGCAGCGGGCACGGCGGCCAGTGCGCGCATTTGCGCGGCCGCCTGCGCGCTGCGGGCGGCATGCTCGGCGAGGAGTTCGGCCTTCATCGTGGGGATTGCCGCGCGAGCGGTCGGCACAGGGGCGGGGGGCAGGGGGCGGGGGGCGGGGGCCGCGCGGCCGGCTGCGCGCTCAGGGGCGGTACATGAACTCGCGCGTCATCGGATAGTTGCTGGCGGTGGTCGCCCCACCCTTGCTGAAGACGATCTGGAACAGGTGCGTGTCCGGCCGCGCCATGCGGAACAGCTCCGCGCAGCCCACCAGATACGTGCGCCAGATGCGGCGGAAGCGCTCGTCGAAGCGCTGCGGGTCGAGCGCGCGGATTGCCTCCCAGTGGGCCTCGAAGCGCTCGGCCCAGGCGTCGAGCGTGAGCGCGTAGTGGCGGCGCAGGTTCTCGACGTCGAGCACTTCGAGCCCGCAGCGGTCCAGATCGCGCACCACGTCCGACAGCGCCGGGATCCAGCCACCGGGGAACACGTACTTGCGGATCAGCAGGCCCGTTTCCATCGGCTGCGCATGGCCGATGAAGTGCAGCAGCCCGAGGCCGCGCGGCTTGAGCGCCCGCGCGTGGGCGGCGATCGCCGCCGCCAACTGGTCGCGGCCGGCATGCTCGAGCACGCCGATCGAGGCCAGCTTGTCGTACTGGCCGGGCACGTCGCGAAAGTCGGCTAGGTTCACCGCCAGCGCGCCGCTCCAGCCGCGCTGCGCGATCGCCTCGCGCGCATGGTGCACCTGCTCGGCGGTGGTGTTCACGCCCACGCCGTGCGCGCCGGTCAGCTCGTGCGCGCGCAGCAGAAAGCCGCCGAAGCCGCAGCCCATGTCGATGAAGGTCTCGCCGCGCGCCAATTGCAGCTTGCGGCAAACGTGGTCGCACTTGTTGCGCTGCGCCTGCTCCAGGGTGCGCGTGCCCTCGGTCCAGTACGCGCAGGTGTAGAGCATGAGCGGTTCGTCGAGCCAGAGGCGGTAGAAGGCATTGGGCAGCGCGTAGTGCGCCTCGGCGTTGTGCTGGGCGCGGCTGCGGTCGCGGTTGGAGCGGCGCAGCTCGTGCAGGCGGTTGCCGATCCGGTTGATCAGGTGCTCTTCGGCCTCGAACCCGCTGTCGAGCGCCGCGCGCATCAGCGCGTTGAAGCTGCCCTCGACGTCGAGCGCGCCGTCGAAGTAGGCCTCGGCGAGCGCCAGATGCCCGCGCAGGCCGGCAGCCCCCAGCACCGCGGGCCGGCGCAGCACGATGCGGAAGGCGGGCGCTGCCGCCGGCGGGCCAAAGCGGCGCAGCGTGCCATCGCGCCACTGCACTTCGAAGGCGGTGTCGACATTGCGCGACAGGCGCTCGAACAGCGCGGCGCCGATGCCTTCTCCGATACGACCCGACTGATGCCGCCGCATACCTGACCCGCGTGCACCGCCCATTTTGAGCAACCTGAACACGCAGAAGAATCTTCGCGCAGCCGCCGGCGCGCCGCGAGCCCCCGTCCTTGTGATGCGGGCTGGTGCGTTCTGTGCAGGCTCCGCGCCAGGGTCCCCGGCTGTTGCCGTGGAGCACGCTCGTCGCCGGCCGGGGCGCGCACGGTGCGGTCGCCGCGGCGCGTGCCACGGCGAGCGGTCGCACCCGCTCAGAAGACCAGTTCGAGGGTGTGCGTCGAAAGCCGTACGCCGTCCCAGCGATGCAACTGGAAAGCCGAGGCGTCCGGACCCATCACCAGCGGCGCGTCGGGCGCCAGACTGAGCCGCAACTGCCGCTCGGTGCTGGGGCACACGCTGACCAGGGTGCCGCCAAACCGGGCAAAGACGTTGCGGTGCAGGTGGCCGCACACCACGCGCTCGACCTGGGGATGGCGCCGGATGATGGCTTCTTCGTCGGCACCGTTGGCCAGCGCCACGCGGTCCATGCACACCAGCCCGGTGGCCACGGGCGGATGATGCTGCGCGATCACCGTCGGGCGTGCCGAGGCGGCCAGCGTGCGATCGAGCCACTGCAGGCGCTGCTCGCACAGGTGCCCGCCCTCCTCCCCGGGCACCGTGGTGTCGAGCACCACGATACGCAGCGGCAGGTCTTCGACCACGTACTGCACGAAACCGCCCGCGCCGCGCAGCCAGGGCATCTGCGGAAACGCCGCCTGCAGGGCGCCGCGGTCGTCGTGGTTGCCGGGCAGCAGCAGCACCGGGATCTGCAGCGGCGCAAGGAGCTGCGCCAGCAGACCGTACTCGGCCGCGGTGCCGTTGTCGGTCAGATCGCCTGTCAGCAGCAGCACGTCGGGCCGCACGGCCATCGCGTTCACCTGGGCCACCGCGGCCGCCAGGTGACGCGCCGTGTCCACGCGGCCGGCCGGCGGCACGACCACGACATGCGGATCACTGAACTGGCACAGGAGCATGGCGGCAAGACTGAGGCAAGCTCGGGCGTGAGCGGTGTAAGCCAGCCTACCACCGCCCCGGGCGCCCGGTGCGCCGGTGGCAACAGGCCCTAAGCTCCCCGGCAATGCGCGACCGACGAGGACGAGGAGAACGATGGTGATCCGCCGCAGTGTGGAATCGATCGCCGGCACCTGGCTGGCCGGCCTGCTGGTGCTGCTGCCGATCGGCCTGACGCTGGCGCTGGTGGTCTGGCTGGTGGGGCTGCTGAACCGCTACTTCGGGCCGAGCAGCATGCTCGGCCAGTGGTTCTCGGCCCTGGGCGCGCCGCTGGCCGGTGACGCGCCGGTGGCCTACCTGCTCGGCACCGTGCTGCTGCTGGCGGCGGTGTACCCGGTGGGCCTGGCGGTGCAGGCCGGATTGAAGGAGCCCCTGGAACGACTGGCCGACGCTACGCTGCGCCGCATCCCGCTGCTGGGCAGCCTGTACGACATGGCCGACCGCATGGTGGGCCTGCTGGACCGCAAGCAACAGGCCGATCTGCGCGCCATGAGTCCGGTGTGGTGCTTCTTCGGCGGCGAGGCCGGCAGCAGTTGCGCGGTGCTGGCGCTGGCGCCGAACGCCGAGCCGGTGATGATCGAGGGCCAGCCGTACCGGGCGGTGCTGGTGCCCACCGCGCCGGTGCCGATCGGCGGCGGCCTGCTGTACGTGCCGGCCGCCTGGGTGCGACCCGCACAGGTGGGCATGGACCGGGTGATGGCCACCTATGTCTCGATGGGCCTGACACCGCCGACGGCGGCTGCCGCCGCCGAGCCGCCGCGCGTCGTGCGCGCACCATGACGCCGTGACACCATGACGCCATGAACCCGGTGACCGCTTGAACCCCCACGCGGCGCAGCTTTGGACCGCGCCCCGCTGGGGGCTGGCGCTGCTGCTGGCCTGCCTGGGCATGCTGGGGCCGTTCGCGGTCGACACCTACCTGCCGGCGTTCGGCTCCATGCAGCGCGCCCTGTCGGCCGACGGCCTGCTCTGGCGGCGCGACGCGGCCGATTGCCTCACCTTGCTGGGCAGCGCGGCCTTCGCGCTTGAAAATGTGCTGCTGTGCCGTCATGACGAGCCGCCTCAGTTAGCGAAGGCATTGGTCATGCGTTTGGAGCGGCATGTTTTTAGCCGGCACATTGGCGCTCGCTCGGTAAGGAACGAGCCGGCTTCACGGGATGTCGTCCGCTGCGCCAGAGCGGATGGGCGTCAACACGCTGCTGTCGCTTTGGTTCCGGCTGGGGAACCTCCCTCCGTAGGTTGGCGCCACACACTTACCCCCCAACTCCACGTCGGTCCCTATGCTCAGCGAAATCGTATTCGCCGCAGCGTTGGCAGTTGTACCGGGCGGTAGCCGGCCCATGCTGGTGCTGCTGGGCGGTGGTGCCTTGACCACCGCAGCGGTATCGCTCCGCGTCCGTACCCAGCCGCCTGCCTGACCCGCTCAGGCGCTCTCGCGTACCCGGCCGAGCTCAGTCCCACGTCGGGGGGTTCTCTCCGGACAAGTCCTCGAAGGCCCGGTGCGCCGCGCCGACCAAGCGCTTGGTGTCGTCGCTACAGTCGGCGGTTCAGGAAATCGAAAACATCGTTTCTGCCCCTTGCGTTTACGGCTCGCCGTGGCTCAGGTTCTCCCTCACCTTTCGCAGCAATGTCATCAGCTCCCGCTGCTGCGCTGGCGTCATCCCGGCTACCGCCTGCGCTGCTAGGCGCCGGGCCTGCTGCCGCAGCGTGCGAAGCACCACCTGCCCGTCTGAGGTAAGCGCCAGCCGCAGGTTGCGCCGGTCGGCCGGGTCGGCTTCGCCAGCCAACAACTCGCGCGCGCGCAAGCCCTTAACCAGGCGCGCCAGCTGCGCCTTATCGCGCCCACTGTGTTCTGCCAGCCGGCTCTGCGTGGCGCCGGGGTGGCGCGCAAAGAAGCTCAGCACCTTGCTTTCCATATGCGTGATGTCATGCGGCCCGCCGCGCAGCACCTGGTACTGCTGAGAGCGGTACTGGTGCATCACCGTGTGCACCAAGTCCAGCACATCCTCTTCGGCCGCCGTGTTGTGGCTGGCAGATTGGTTGACTTTGTCTATTTTTCTGGTCATGATAAGAGATAGTGTCAACTATTTCCGGAAGCGAGACCATTCTTTCCACGGTGCCGAAAGTGCAACGCGTCTGCCGCGAACTCAAGTGTGGTCCCGTGCGTGTAGCGCAGGTGCCGGTGCTCAACCCGCCCGTGCGCGCCATCACGTTTGGCGGCGAGTGGCAGGCTGGCGTCCTGACTCAATCGTTCGATCAACGCTTGAAGCTCTTTCCATTCACAGACGGGAACGCGCTGGTGTGGCGCGACCACGCGCCGCAACTGGCGGCGACGGCCGTACCTTGCCGGCAAGCGGTGATTGGCGGCCCGCGCCGTTCGTCTGTCATCGCCCCAGGACGCGACGGGGTCCTGCTGCTGGGTGACGATTCCGCCTTGCCAGTCATTGCGCACCAGCCGGATCGGATGCCAGCCGGCCCGCCCGCGATCATGCTTCCGAATGCGCCTGATGCCGACGGCCGCCCCAAGCTGGCCAGCAGCGCCGACCTGCGCCTGAAATGGTTTGGCGATCAGGCCGACCCGACTCGTGCACTGCGCGCCGGCGTAGTCGCGGCGATGGCCCTGGTAACACACAAACCGCTCGACAACAAACGTCACGGCCGCCAACCCATCCGCGCTGCGGCATGTAGGAAGCACGGCGCCACCACGCACCATAACAACCTGGAGAACTGACCCATGCCCGGCCGCTTCCTCACGCTGGACGACGTGCTGTACGAGTACGTTCTGGACAACTCACTGCGCGAGCACCCAGCCCAGGCGGCTCTGCGGGAGGCCACCCGCAGGCACCGCTATGCCGGAATGCAGATTGCGCCGGAACAGGGGCAGTTTATGGCGATGCTGGTGAAGCTACTGGATGCGCGCCGCACTATCGAGATCGGCGTGTTCACTGGCTACAGCGCGCTAGCGGTTGCGCTGGCGCTGCCGGACGACGGCCGACTGTTGGCGTGCGACGTCAGCGACGAGTTCACGCGGATCGGCCGGCCGTTCTGGGAGCAGGCCGGCGTCGCGCACAAAATCGACCTACAGCTGGCGCCGGCGCTGGACACGCTCGACGCACGGCTGACCACCGGCGAAGCCGGCCACTACGACTTTGCCTTCATCGACGCCGACAAGTCCGGGTACGACGCCTACTACGAGCGCTGCCTGCGGCTGGTGCGTCCGGGCGGGCTGATCGCGGTGGACAACACGCTTTGGGGTGGCGATGTGGCCCGATCCGCACGCGACGCCGACACCGCCGCTCTCCAGGCCTTCAACCGAAAGCTGCATGGCGACGAGCGTGTGGACGTTTCGCTGCTGCCGTTCAGCGACGGGTTGACGCTGGCGCGAAAGCGCTGACCGTAGCCACGGCTACCCGGAAAGTGGGCGGCTTCTGCTTGCCCATCAACGGCTGCCATCGTGCGTCACCGTGCTGGGCGACATTGCTGAAGCCAGTCGCCAAGCAAGCCTTTCGCTGGTCGAACATCGAGGCGCCGAATCGCGCGGAATTGACGAAACACAGTCGGATTCGAACCAGCGCGTCCGCGGTGCCTTGTCGCAGCCGCTCTGTCTGTCAGATCGCGTTGTGTGATGCCGGAGCGACGCGAAGGGAAGCCCTGGCACTTTGCTTTCCATTTGCTTGATGTCGCGCGGTCCTTCGCACAGCACTCGGCCTGCTGCGAGCCCCACTGGTGCATCACCGCATGCACAAGGTCCAGCACGCTCCCTTCCGCGGCCCGCTCGTCAACGGTCCGTTAGTTGACATTATCCACCGTACTGGGCATGATGTTGGATATTGTCAATTGTCTCGATTTGTATGACCACACTTTTCGCAGCACCTCACGTGCAGCGCTTGTCTCACGAACGCAAGCGCCGTCAAGCGCCAAAGGCTCAGACGGTCAGTCCGCACGTGCGCGGCGTCACGCTTAGCAAAGAGTCGCTTGTCGATTTCGTGATGCCTTCAATAGACGACCCTTGGCAGTCGTCCCCAAACACGGGCGGCAACGCTCCGGTGCGGCGCGACTACACGCCGCGGCGCTTCGAAACCACGTCCTGCGATAGCGTGCGCCTGGCATCGAGCCCCATCGCCGCGGCTGTGGTGTGCCGCCGCACCTGGCGCTTGGCGGCTGCGTAAGGCCGAGTGAAGGATAGTTCCTTCGTACACCCGAACACGGGAACGCTGCACGCGATGCGCACGAATTCCACCAGCGGCCCGCGCCGCAACTTCTTCGGTGTCTTTGCCTACAGCCGGCGCGCGCTGCAGTTGGTGTGGAGTACGAGTCGGCCCTTGACTTGCTCGCTCGCTCTGCTGACCCTCATCGCTGGCATGCTCCCCGCTGGCATCGCCGCGGTTGGCGCGTGGCTAGTTGATGCGGTGATCGCCGCGATCGACACGGTCCGCTCAGGCAATGCGCCCGACACGGTTCGCGTCGTTGAACTCGTCGCGCTGGAGGGCGGACTTGTGGCGCTGCTGGCCGCCACGCAGCGCGGGCTGGCCTTCTGTCAGTCGCTGCTCCGCGCGCAGCTCGGTAAGCGCGTCAACCTGATGATCCTCGACAAAGCGCTGACGCTTGAGCTCGCGCACTTCGAGGACGCCGAGTTCTACGACAAGCTCACGCGCGCGCGCCGTGAGGCCTCGACCCGGCCACTGTCGCTGGTAACGCGCACCTTCGGGCTGATCCAGAACATGGTCGTGTTGGTGAGCTTCGGAACGCTGCTTGCGGCGCTTTCGCCATGGGCCGTGGCGATCCTGATCTTCGCCGGGCTGCCGGCGTTCGTTGCCGAAGCGAAGTTCTCCGGCGATGCGTTCCGGCTGTTCCGCTGGCGCTCTTCGGAGACGCGCATGCAAATGTACCTGGAGACAGTCATCGCGCGCGAGGATCACGCCAAGGAGGTGAAGCTCTTTGGCCTGGGTCCACTGCTACTTGATCGCTACCGCGACATTTCAGAAAAGCTCTACTACGCGGAACGCGACCTGGCGCTGCGTCGCGACGCATGGGGCCTCGCCCTTGGACTTGTCGCGACGGCGACTTTGTACGCCGCCTACGCGTGGATCGCCGTCGCCACCATTGCCGCGCGCATCACCATCGGCCAAATGACCATGTACCTGATGCTGTTTCGCCAGGGGCAGTCAGCAGTGGCGTCGGGCCTTGCCGCCATCGGCGGCATGTACGAGGACAACCTTTACCTGTCGACGCTGTACGACTACCTGGAGACGCCGGTTGCGCCGACAGTGGGCCGCGCCGAGCGCGGGCCGCGCCCCGAGGACGGCATCCGCTTCGACAACGTGAGTTTTCGATATCCGGATGCCGAGACCGAGGCGCTCACCGACATCGATCTGCACGTCCGGCCCGGGGAATCGCTCGCGCTGGTTGGTGAGAACGGGTCCGGCAAGACCACGCTGATCAAGCTGCTGACTCGGCTCTATTCACCGACCCGCGGCCGCATCCTGCTCGACGGGCTCGACCTGCGCGAGTGGCACGAGGACGCGCTGCGTCGGCGGATCGGCGTGATCTTCCAGGACTTCGCGCGCTACCAACTGCTGCTTGGCGAGAACATTGGCGCCGGTGATGTGCGCCACTTTGAGGACGAAGCGCGCTGGCGGAAGGCCGCAGCGCAGGGCATGGCCGATGCGATCATCGCAACGCTGCCGCGCGGATACCGGACCCAGCTCGGCAAGTGGTTCAAGGACGGCCGTGAGCTGTCCGGCGGGCAGTGGCAGAAGATCGCGCTGTCACGCGCGTTCATGCGTAACGAGGCCGACGTGCTTGTGCTCGACGAGCCGACCGCGGCGATGGACGCTGCAGCCGAGGCCAGCGTGTTCGAGCGATTCCGCGGTCTTACGCGAGACCGGATCGCAATCCTGATCTCGCATCGCTTCTCGACTGTGCGCATGGCCGACAAGATCGTGGTGATCCAGGAAGGCCGCATCGCGGAGCACGGCAGCCACGACGAATTGATGGCGCGCAACGGCAAGTACGCGCACCTGTTCGCGCTGCAGGCAAACGGGTATCGCTAGCTCCGCGGCGAAGCGCGCCCAACGAGGAACTGGAGAACGATGGTGATCCGTCGAAGTGTGGAATTGATCGCCGGCACCAGGCTGGCCAGTCTGCTGGCGCCTGAAGTCTGGCTGGTGGGACCGCTTAACCGGTACTTTGGGCCGAGCTGCATGCATGGCCAGCGGCGCTCTGCCCTCGGCGCGCCGGTGGCCTACCTTTCTTGGCGCCGTGCGGCCTCTGGCGACCGTGTACCCGGTTGGCCCGGCGGTGCGGGCCGGATCGAAGGAGCTGCAGGAGCGGCTGGCCGACGCTACGCTGCGCAGCATCCCGCTGCTCGGCAGGCTTTACGACATGGCCGACTGCATGGTGCGCCTGTTTGATCGCATGCAGGAGGCCGATGTTCGCGCGATGAGACCCGCCTGGTGCTTCTTCGGCAGCCAGACCGGCGAAAGTTGTGCGGTGCTCGCGCCCGCCGCTGCCGAGGCGCCGCGCGCGTCGTGCGTTCGCCATGACGCCATGACGCCATGACCCCGGTGACCGCTTGAACCCCAACGCGGCGCAGCTTTGGACCGCGCCCCGCTGGGGGCTGGCGCTGCTGCTGGCCTGCCTGGGCATGCTGGGGCCGTTCGCGGTCGACACCTACCTGCCGGCGTTCGGCTCCATGCAGCGCGCGCTCGACGCCTCGCCGGCGCAGATGCAGCAGACGCTGGCGGCCTACCTGGCGGGCTTTGCGCTGATGAACCTGTTTCACGGCGCGCTGGCCGACAGCTTTGGCCGCCGGCCGGTCATCCTGTGGGGCGTGGCGGCTTTCACGCTGGCCTCGGTGGGTTGCGCGCTGAGCCAGACCATCTGGCAGCTCGTCTTGTTTCGCGCTATGCAGGGGCTGGCCACCGGCGCGGGCATCGTGGTCAGCCGTGCGGTGATCCGCGACATGTTTCCACCGGCCGAGGCGCAGCGCGTGATGTCGCAGGTAACCATCTTCTTCGCCGTGGCGCCCGCCGTCGCGCCGCTGATCGGCGCGCAGTTGTATGTACACCTGGGCTGGCAGGCGGTGTTCTGGTTCCTCGCCGCCATCGGCCTGGCGCTGTGGCTGGCCAACTGGCGCCTGCTGCCCGAGACGCTGCACAAGGACGTGATGCAGCCGTTCAACGTGCGCAACCTGCTGGCCGGCTACGCCACGCTGCTGGGCGACCGCCGCTTCATTCTGCTGGCGCTGGCCTCGGGCGTGCCGTTCAACGGCATGTTCCTTTACGTACTGTCGGCACCGGCCTTCCTCGGTGAGGTGCTGGGCCTGCAGCCGACGCAATTCTTCTGGTTCTTCTGCTGCACCGTGGCCGGGATCATGGGCGGCGCCTGGGTCAGCGGGCGGCTGGCGGGCAAGATCAAGCCGCGCCGGCAGATCCGCCACGGCTTCGTCATCATGGTGGCGGTGTCGCTGGTCAACGTGGCGGCGCATGCGCTGTTGCCGCCGCAGCCTGCCTGGGCGCTGCCGCTGATCGGCGTGTTTGCCTTTGGCTGGTCGCTCATGGTGCCGGTAGTCACACTCATGGTGCTCGATCTGGCGCCGCAGCGGCGCGGCTTGGCCTCGTCGCTGCAGGCGGTGATCGGCAGCGTGGCCAACGCCCTGGTTGCCGGCGTGCTCTCGCCGCTGGTGATGCACTCGGCGCTGGCGCTGGCGGTCGCCTCGAGCGGGCTGATGGTGGTCGGGCTCGCCAGCTGGTGGCTCTTCAATCGACTGGGGCACCGCCGCAGCGCCACCGCCTGACCGGTGCTGCACCCAGCCCGCGTGCGCGGCGGGGGCCACCTGATAACCTCGACGCCATTCGAACAGAGGCAGACCCGCCCATGAAAATCGAGCACTTCTCCTTTCCCACTGCGATTCACTTCGGCGGCGGCGCGCGCAAGCTGGTCGGCGTGCATCTGCGCGACCATGGATTCCGGCGGCCGCTGATCGTGACCGACCGCGCGCTGGCCACACTGCCGGTGATGAAGGAGTTCATGAGCCATCTGCAGACGGGGCTGGACGTCGGCATCTTCGAGGGCGTGTTCGGCAACCCGACCGCGGCCCAGGTCAACGCCGGCGCGGCGGCCTTCAAGGCGCACCGGGCCGACTGCGTGATCGGCTTCGGCGGCGGCGCGGCGCTGGACGTGGCCAAGGTGGTCGGCGTGGTGGCCGCCAACGAGGGCGACGCCCTCGAGTACGCCTGGGATCACCCCAAGGCGCGCAAGATCGAGGAGGTGCCGTACTTCGTCGCCGTGCCCACCACCAGCGGCACCGGCTCGGAGGTCGGGCGCTCGTCGGTGGTGAGCGAGAACGACAGCGGCGTCAAGCGCGTGATCTTCTCGCCCAGAATCCTGGCGCGGCACGTGTTTGCCGATCCGGAGGTGACGTTCGCGCTGCCGGCGGCCGTCACCGCGGCCACCGGCATGGACGCGCTGACGCACAACGTCGAGTCCTACCTGTCGCCGGCCTACCACCCGCTGTGCGACGGCATCGCGCTCGAAGGCACGCGCATCGCCGCCCGCGCGCTGGTCACGGCGGTCAAGGAGCCCGGCAACTACAAGGCACGGGCCGACATGATGATGGCCTCGATGATGGGTGCCATCGCCTTCCAGAAGGACCTCGGCGCGGTGCACTCCTGCGCGCATGCGCTGGGCGCGGTGTGCGACCTGCACCACGGCCTGGCCAACGCGCTGATGATCGAGCCGGTGATGCAGTTCAACCTGGAGGCGGTGCCCGGCAAGTTTGCGGACCTGGCGCATGTAGTAGGCGCCGGCAGTGCGGCGGGCTTCGTGCCGTGGCTGAGGGCGCTCAAGCAGGACATCGGCATTGCGCCGGGCCTGGGCGCGGTGGGCGTCAAGCGCGAGCAGTTTGGCCGGCTGGTGGAACTGGCCGACAAGGACCTGTGCCACCAGACCAACCCACGGCCTGTGCAGCGGGCGGACTTCGAACGGTTCTTCGAGGCGGCGTACTGAGAGGGTGAGAGGCAATCCGACATGCCCGCTGTGACTGCCCAAAGCGCCCCACTCGTCGTTGCAAATGCTCGCCGTAGCCCGAGCTACGGCTGCGCTTTGCGCCTAGATTGGAGCGCTTTGGGCAGCCCCCTCGGGCACGCCGGATTGCCTCTCACCCTCTGAGGTCGGCGCAGCGGGCAGGCAAGCGGCCGGGCAACCGGGCGCACAACCGGACACACAAACGGACACGAGGACGGACACGAGAACAGGCATGCAAACAGGCAGCCAGCGGCTGAAGATCGGTATTTCGGCGTGCTTCTTCCACGCCGATCCGCAGCGACCCATTTTCACGGGCAAGACGCTGCAGTATGCCGAGCAGTCCATCGTTCACTGGGTGCAGAGCCAGGGGGCGATTGCCTTCATCGTCCCGTCGCCGGCCGGCAGCACGCGGCGCGGCGACGTGACGCTCGCCCACTATGCCGAACTGCTCGACGGCCTGGTGCTCGAAGGCGGCTCGGACCTGTGGCCGGGCAGCTATGGCGAAGAGCCCTTGCGGCCGGAGTGGAACGGCGACCGGGTGCGCGACGAGTACGAGATCGCGCTGACCCGCGAGTTCGTCGCCGCGGGCAAGCCGGTGCTGGGCGTGTGCCGCGGGCTGCAACTGCTGAACGTCGCCTTCGGCGGCACGCTGTACCAGGACATCGCCACCCAGCAGCCCGGCGCCCTGCGCCACCGCGACGCCGCGCTGTACGACCGCAACTTTCACGCGGTCGAGTTCGTGCCCGGCACGCGGCTGGCGGCGCTGCATCCCGGCGTGCCTTTGGCGATCGTCAACAGCGTGCACCATCAGGGCATCAAGGACCTGGCGCCGTTCATGACGGTGGAGGCGCGCTGCCCCAACGACGGGACGATCGAGGCCATCCGCTACGACAACGAGCGCGGCCCGGTGCAGAGCTACGTGGCGGCGGTGCAGTGGCACCCGGAGTTCCATGACGGCGCCGGGTTCGACCTTGCCCGCTTCAAGCCCGCCCTGTTGCCGGGCTGGCAGCCGCCGGTAGACCCAGCCAGGCTGCCCCGGCTGATCGATGACGACCCGATGCTCGCGGACTTCCTCGGCGCCTGCGAGCGCGCAAAGGGCGCCCGCTGATTTATGCCGAAGCCGCAGCGCCCGCCCGCATCCCGTTACCCGAATCCCGTCCCTCGGCTTCCGAAAACCCACTCCCGAATCTCATGCTCTCCATCACCAACCCCGCCAACGGCAGCGTCATCGCCGAACTGCCCGAAGACACGCACGAGTCGGTGCACGCCAAGTTCCTCGCCGCCCGCCGGGCGCAGCCGGCCTGGGCGGCGGCGCCGCTGGCTACCCGGCTGGCGACGATCCGGCGCTTTCGCGACGGCATCGTCGCGCACCTGGAGCGGCTGGCCGCGGTGCTGACTTCCGAGGTGGGTAAGCCGATCCGGCAGTCGCGCAACGAGCTCAACGGCCTGCTCGGCCGCATCGACTTCTTCCTGGCCGAGACCGAGCGAACGCTGGCGCCGCGCGCGGTGTTCGACGAGGGCGGCATGGTCGAGACCATCGAGCAGGTGCCGCTGGGGGTCGTGGCCAACATCTCGGCCTGGAACTACCCCTATTTCGTCGGCGCCAACGTGTTCGTGCCCGCGCTGGCCGCCGGCAACGCGGTGCTCTACAAGCCGAGCGAGTACGCCACGCTGACCGGGCTGGAGATCGGCAATCTGCTGCACGCCAGCGGCGTTCCGCAGGACGTGTTCGCGGTGCTGGTCGGCGGCGGGCGCGTGGGCATCGAGCTGCTGAAGGAGCCGGTCGACGGCGTGTTTTTCACCGGCTCCTACCCCACCGGCAAGCGTATCGCCGAGGCGGTGGCCGGGCGGCTGACCAAGGTGCAACTGGAGCTGGGCGGCAAGGACCCGACCTACGTGTGCGAGGACGTGGACGTGGCGGCGGCGGCCGCCTCATTGGCCGACGGCGCGATGTACAACACCGGGCAGAGCTGCTGCTCGGTGGAGCGCATCTACGTGCACGAGCGCATCCACGACGCCTTCGTCGAGGCGTTCGTGCAGGAAGTTCAGGGCTTCAAGGTCGGCGAGCCGGCCGACGAGACGACCTACATCGGCCCGCTGACGCGCAGCCAGCAGGTCAAGGTGCTGCAGATGCAGGTGGCCGATGCGGTAGCCAAGGGTGCCCGGCTGCTGGCGGGCGGCCACGCGCTGGACCGCCCCGGCGGCCACTGGTTCGCGCCCTCCGTGCTCGTGGACGTCGACCACGACATGGCGGTGATGCGCGAGGAGAGCTTCGGCCCGATCATCGGCATCCAGAGGGTAGGCAGCGACGACGAGGCGGTGCGCCTGATGAACGACACCGAGTATGGGCTGACCGCCGGCGTCTACACGCGCGACCCGGCGCGCGCGCGGCGGCTGCTGGCGCAGGTCAACGCAGGCAGCGTCTACTGGAACTGCTGCGACCGCGTGAGCCCGCGGCTGCCGTGGAGCGGCGTCAAGCACTCGGGCCTGGGGCTCACGCTGTCCACCGAGGGCATTACGACCTTCACCCGACCCAAGGCCTGGCACCTGCGCAGCGCCTGACCCGGCCGCCATGTCGTGCGCGCGCCATGCCGTGCTGGCCGGCGCCACCGGACTGGTGGGCCGCGCGCTGCTGGCGCGTCTGCTGCAAGACCCGGCCACCGCGCACATCTACGCACTGGCACGGCGGCCGCTGCCGCCGCACGCGAAACTCACCGCCTGCCCGGCCGACTTCAACGATCTCGACCGCGCGCTGGCCGCCGTGCCGGCCGAGGCCGCGCCCGACGTGTACTGCGCGCTCGGCACCACCCTCCGGACCGCCGGCTCGCAGGCGGCGTTTCGCCGGGTCGACCACGACTACGTGCTGGCGCTGGGGCAGTGGGCGCTGCGCGCCGGTGCACGCCGCCTGCTGGTGGTCGGCGCCGTGGGCGCCGACGCGCGGTCCGGCAACTTCTACAGCCGCGTCAAGGGCCAGACCGAGGCGGCGCTGCGCGCGCTGCCGCTGCGCTCGCTAGTAATTGCGCGGCCGAGCCTGCTGGCCGGAAAACGCGACGAGTGGCGCACCGGCGAGCGGCTCGCACTCGCCTTCACGCGCCCGCTGCGCCCGCTGATCCCGGCGGCCCTGCGGCCGATCGGGGCCGACGACGTGGCCGCCGCGTTGTGGCAGGCTGCGCAGCAGGCGGAGCCGCCCGCGGTGCTGACCTCGGCGGCCATGCAGGGCGCCGCACAACGCACGGCACCGCCCGGCCATTGACCGCAGCCACCATTGACCGCAGCCACCTGCGGCACGCAGTCCATCGACAGACCAAGGGAGAACCGCATGACGCACTCGAACACCCGCCGCCGCTTGACTGGCGCGCTCGCGGCCGCCGCGACGCTGGGCGTCGCACCGGTGGCACGCCGCGCGCACGCGCAGGCCGGCAAGCCACTGACCATCGTGATCGGCTTTCCGGCCGGCGGACCGCTCGACCTGCACGCTCGCCTGCTGCAGGACCGCCTGCAGGCGGTGCTCGGCACGCAGGTCATCATCGACTACCGCGCGGGCGCCGGCGGCACCGTGGGCGCGCAATCGGTGGCCAAGGGCCCGGCCGACGGCAGCATGCTGCTGCTGGCCAACACCGGCACCATGGTGATCAATCCGGCGCTCTACCCCAAGCTGCCCTACGACACCCTCAAGGACTTCGTGCCCGTGGCGCGCAGCGCGCAGCAGCCGCTGGCGCTGATCGTGCATCCGTCGGTGCCGGCCGGCACGATCCAGGAGTTCGTCGCGCACGCCAAGAAGAATCCGGGCAAGCTCAACTACGGCTCGGCCGGCAACGGCGGCATTTCGCACCTGGTGCCCGAGATGTTCAAGCGCGCCGCCGGCATCTACATGGTGCACATTCCCTACCGCGGCAGCGCGCCGGCCTTCAACGACCTGATGGGCGGCCAGGTGCAGTTCATGGCCGAGTCGGTGCCGCAGGCGGCGCAGTACGCGCGCCAGGGCCGGGTGCGCGCGCTCGCCGTGACCAGCCGCGCGCGCAACGCGGCGCTGCCCGAGGTGCCGACGCTGGTGGAGGCCGGCTACAAAGACATGGAGGTGGTCGGCTTCTACGGTTTTCTCGCGCCGGCCGGCACGCCGCGCGAGGCGGTGCAGCGGCTGTCGGCTGCCTTGCGCCAGGTGCTGGAGACGCCGGAAATCCGCGATCGCATGGTGGCGCAGGGCGCCGACCCGGCCTACCTCGACGCCGAGGCCTTTGCGCGCTTTCTGACGGCCGAGATGCCCAAGTGGGCCAAGGTGGTGAAGGAGTCGGGCGCGAAGATCGACTAGCCCGGATGTTTCATCAGGGACGCGGGATTTGCGCGGATGCGGGCGCGAGCCAGATCGCGCGAGAGGGGCGCAGCCGATGCCCGTAGGCATCGGCGAACGCTTGAGCGATGTGGCCGCGCGGGCGCCGCGCAAACCCGCGTAGCCCCGGCCGTCCAAAGTGGCTTGGGGCAAGTGCAGGCGACCGCCGCGGCTTTCAGAGACAGATCGTGGATGCACGGGGGCGACCTGGTG
>Ga0209985_10001741_pt1 | contig 20720 bp, 16 predicted proteins | sample NOAtaG_FD_187305 | JGI IMG/M metagenome (GOLD analysis project Ga0209985, IMG submission 187305) | Freshwater lake microbial communities from Lake Erie, under a cyanobacterial bloom - NOAA_Erie_Diel6S_1000h metaG (SPAdes) (version 2) | ecosystem: Environmental > Aquatic > Freshwater > Lake ...
GTGGATGTCTCGGCCCTGGCGGCGGCGCTGAAGGACGGGAAGCTGGGCGGGGCGGCGTTGGATGTTTTTCCGCATGAGCCGGCGGGGAAGGGCGAGCGGTTTGAGAGCGAGCTGCAGGGGCTGGGGAACGTGATTCTGACGCCGCATGTGGGCGGGAGCACGGAGGAGGCGCAGCGGAACATCGCGGAGGACGTGGTATCGAAGCTGCTGAAGTTCATGAACAACGGCAGCACGACGGGGAGCGTGAACCTGCCGAATGTGGATCTGCCCGAGCAGGGGATGATGGGCGAGGGCGGGGCGGGGTTGGAGAAAGGTTCAACGCGGCGGCATCATCGGATTCTGCATCTGCACCGGAATGTGCCGGGGGTCATGAAGAAGATCAACGGCGCGTGCGCGGAGCTTGGGGTGAACATCAACGCGCAGTACCTGCAGACGAATCGGGATGTGGGGTATGTGGTGCTGGATGTGGATGCGCGGCAGGGGAAGCAGATTCTGGAGGAGTTGAAGCGGTTGCCGGAGACGATCCGGGCGCGGGCGTTGTATTAGGCACTGGAGGAAGGCACTGGGCACTGGGCACTGGGCACTGGGAAAAGGCATGGGGACGGGGCGTTTGTGGGGTTCTTGGTCTAGAGTGGGTGGGTAAGAGTGGTGGGGGGGTAGTGGTGGGATGGGGTGTGTGTGAACCAGGGCTTGGCAAGCGTTGCCGAGGGCTTGGAGAGCGTGGGACTTTTCAGCAGCGAGGCAGAACGTCTATGGCAGGCAAGCGAACGGTCGGCGGCAAGGGCGGGGCTTCGAGCAACGGCGTTGTGAGCAAGGCTGTTGCCGGGGGTGCGGGCGTGAAGCTGAGTGCTGAGGCGCGGGCGAGGGTGAGCGAGGCCGAGCGTTCGTTTGAGCTGGCGAAGGAGATTTCGCCGCGGCGGAAGACCACCGGCGCGGAGAACATCGAGCAGCTCGTGCAGGAGCAGCTTGCGCACTTCGGGATCGATGCGAGCAGCGACTTCGGCAAGCATCTGGGCAATCTCGCGCAGCATGTCTACGGCGGGCATGCCGACCTGAAGCAGATGTGGTGCGTGCTGCAGAGCGAGCTGGCGACGCTGGACCGCAAGGACCGAGCGGCCCGCTTCGCGGCGCAGAAGTTCCTGGCCTTCCAGATGGCGAAGATGCTCGACACGCTCATGCACCCGTGGCGCAGCACGTACCAGAGCGTCGTCAAGACGCAGGGCGCACGCCTGGCCCGCGGGCCTTACCCGGTCTTTGACAACCTCACGGCCCTGTTCAGCGCCAAGCCCGTCATCACCCGCACCGCGACGTACATCTACGCCTGCGCCGAGTGGGTCGACGACGCCTTCCAGGGCAAGGAGCTGATGCTCGAGGTGTACAGCCGACTGCTGAACCCCACGAACGTGAGCCTGGCGAACCACATCGTGGATATCGAGGCGGGGGAACTCAGCGGCGAGTACTTCGCGTGGAACTTCAACTCGGGCATGGCCGCGATCGACGCGATCCTTTCGCACCTGGTTGGGTATCGCGACATCATCCTCGCCTCGCGGAATGTCTACGGCGGCACCTACCAGCTCATGCACGACTGGCTGGCGAAGCCCTCGAATCTGGATATCAGCGTGAACTTCTTCGACGGGTACGAGGTGAAGGACTTCATCAAGGCGCTGGAGAAGGTGCAGAAGGAGAACGCCGACCGGATCAAGGAAGGGCGGCAGGTGTACGTGTACATCGAGAGCCCGTGCAACCCGCACGGGTATTGCCTGGATGTGCCGGCGATCTGTAAGGAAGCGCACAAGCGGGGGTTGACGGTTTTGTGTGACAGCACGGTGGGGACGCCGTTCCTGCACCGCCCGCTGCGGAAGAAGGACCCGATGGAGCGACCGGACTTTGTGATCCACTCGTACACGAAGGACCTTTCGGGGATGGGCGGGACGACGGCGGGGTGCGTGATCGGGCGGAACGAGCGGATGTTCATGGGCAAGCACGACAAGGTGATGGGCAAGGACGTCGACGGCAGCGACCGCGAGTGGCACGGGCACGAGACGCTCTTCTGGAACGTGTATTACATCAAGGGCGCGTTCCTTGATGCCGACAAGGCGTACGAGGTGATCAACGGGATGCACACGCTGGAGATGCGTTTGATCCAGAAGTGCATCAACACGCTGACGCTGGCGGAGGTCTTGGGGATGCACCCGCAGATCAACGTCAACTGCAACGCGGCCCCGGGGAACATGAACGCGAAGGTCCGTCAGCGGGTGATGCACCTGGGCTTGCCGGCGCCGCTGTTCACGGTGGACTTTGAGGGCAAGAAGGGCAAGGCGCCGTTCGATCGTCAGACGTTCAAGCGGTTCTTCGATTGCCTCGACCCGGTCTTCGGTCACCAGGTGAGCCTCGGGCAGACCAACACGGTTGTGCTGTGCCCCGCGATCACCAGCCACAGCGAGATGAGCGACGAGGCGCTGCGGGCGGCGGGGATCCAGCCCACCACCGTGCGCGTGGCGGTTGGTATCGAGGACCCGCGGACGCTGATTGCGCACCTGATCAAGGCGAGCGAGCTGGTGCTCGACGGCGTGGCGCCGGGGTTCAGCGGGAAGTTCCCCTCGCCCGATGTGATCGACGAGATCTACATGAAGCACAGCCGGGAAGTGCACGAGCGGCACACGCAGAGCCAGCCGAAGATGCAGTCGCTGCTGGCGTGAGGTTCGGCGGCGCGTTGAGGCGGACAGAACGGGAGGTTCGGGCGCATGGGCGAGCGGGATCGCGAGGGTGATGGGGGAGAAGGGTTGAAGTTCGGTCCCGGCGCCCCGGGGCGTGGTGGCGCTGCGCCGCGGCGTGCGCCGGTCAGCGGCGAGGTTGAGCCCAGCACGCGCGGGCGTTCGCTCCGCCGCGGCGGCGATATCGAAGACGACGGCGGGCCGAGCGCCGAGGATATTGAACGCTTCAGCCACGCAACGCGGAAGTGTCCGAACTGCAGAAAAGAGGTCTTCGACGACGTTGACGTGTGCTATCACTGCGGCGAGGCGATCGTGCAGGCCTCGAAGGGTCCGAAGCCGTGGGTCCTGATTGTCGTCGTGCTGATGATCATCGGGTTCATCATCACGAGTGTGGGGAGGTTCTTCTGACCGGCGCGGGGCGGAAGCCGGCGGCGGCGGGGTCGTCGCGTGCGCGGGGTGGTGCGCGTGGACATGGTGCGGGCAGCGGTGCGGCGAAGCTGGGTTCGGTCTGGCGTGTCAGCGCGCGGAAGGTCCTTTCGCTCGATCGCCCGCGGATGCTGGGGATACTGAATATCACGCCGGATAGTTTTTCTGATGGCGGCGAGGTGAGCGCGCCGACGCACGCGGCGGAGGTCGCGGCGGCGATGATCCGCGACGGAGCTGAGGGCGTGGATATCGGGGGCGAGTCGACGCGACCGGGCGCGGAGCCTGTGAGCGAGCGCGAGCAGATCGCGCGGGTGGTGCCGGTGATTCGGGCGGTGCGGCGTGCGGTGGGATCGAAGGCGGTGATCACCGTTGATACGACGCGTGCGAAGGTGGCGGCGGCGGGCCTGAAGGCGGGCGCCGACGCGATCAACGATGTCTCCGCGGGGACGGACGATCCGGGGATGTTTGCGCTGGTCAAGCGGGCAAAGTGCGGGCTGATTTTGATGCACCGGGCGAGAAGGCCGACGGACGATCGGTTCAGCGATCGGTACAGCGGCGATGAGCCGATGCGCGGCGGCGATGTCGTGCTGACGATCGCGGAGTTTCTGGCCCGGCGCGCGGTGGAGGCGGTCGGTTTGGGGATCAGTGCGGATGCGATCATGATCGACCCGGGGCTGGGGTTTGGGAAGACGGTGGAGCAGAATCTGGAACTGATCCGGCGCACGGGCGAGCTGGCGACCTTGGGGTATCCGGTGATGTCGGCGCTGAGCCGAAAGAGCTTCGTGGCGCGGGCGATGATGCGGAACGGTGACAAGGGCGAGCCGGCGGGGGTGAAGGAGCGGCTGGCGGGGACGATTTCGCTGAGCGTGGCGCAGATGTTTGGCGGGGCGAGGGTCTTTCGGGTGCACGATGTGAAGGCGGTGTCGGAGGCGTTGCGGGCGGCGTGGGCTGCCAGTGCGGCAGGCGGGGAAGGCCGATTCGGCGGTTTGTGAGCTGTTCGCAGGCGGACAGAGAGCGGGTTTTCAGCGTGAAACCGGGGTTGATGCGGGGAACCGGGTTGGGCGTGTTGGCATCAAAAGTGTTGAACGAATAGAGTTGCACGAGGCCGGGGCGTTCGGGCGTAGCCCGGTGCGGCTTCGAAGTCTGGGGCGGGGTGAGTTGAAAGGAAGGCGTGTATGGCTGGTGCGAATCTGGTTGAGTTTACCGACGGCAACTTCCAGAGCGAGGTGCTGAACGCGGATAAGCCGGTGATGGTGGATTTCTGGGCCGAGTGGTGCATGCCGTGCAAGATGATGCTGCCGACGATCACGACGATCGCGGACAAGTTCGCGGGGAAGGTGAAGGTCGGGAAGCTGAACATCGACAACGCGCGTGACGTGGCGGTGAAGTTCGGGATCCAGGCGATCCCGACGGTGATCGTCTTCAAGGGCGGGCAGGAGGTTGCCCGCGTGGTGGGGCTGAAGAACGAGGCGGAGTTCAGCAAGGTCCTCGAGCCGCTGACGAAGTGATCGTCGCGGGTTTTTGCTGGTCAGAAGAGTTGTGAGCGAAGAACTCCACCGGATCGCCGACCGCGAATAGACTCGCGTGTCGGCGATCGTTTGTTTTGAAGCCTGGGAGGGCGGCGGTGGGGGGAGGGGGGGTGGGGAGATGGGCCGGTGGGCGGCGGGTGAGAAAAGGGTTTGTGCATCGATGGCAGGGACGAACAACGGCGCGGGCGCGGGCATTTCGGCTGGCAAGGGCGGGGCGAAGGACTTCACGGGGCGGAAGATCCGCGCGGGCGTGGTGGGCGTTGGGCGGATGGGCCGGCACCACGCGCGGGTGTATGCGCAGTTGCCCGATACGCAGCTTGTGGGGGTTGTGGACACGAACCCGGAGCGTGCGGAAGCGCTCGCGGAGCAGTTCGGGTGCAGGCACTTTCATTCGGTCTCGCAGTTGATCGAGGCGGGCGTGGACGTGGTGAGCGTCGCGGTGCCCACGACGTACCACGTCGAGTCGACGGTGCCGCTGCTGCAGGCGGGTGTGGCGTGCCTGGTTGAGAAGCCGCTGGCGGGTGATGTCGAGGAAGCGCAGAAGATCAAGCGGGCGGCGGAAACGAGCGGCAGCGTGCTGATGGTCGGGCACATCGAGCGGTTCAACCCGATCATGCGAGCCCTGCGCAAGGAGCAGAGCGAAGAGAACGCCATTGTGCCGCGGTTCATCGAGGTGAGCCGGGTGAGCCCGATGACCTTCCGCAGCGTGGATACCAGCGTGGTGATGGACATGATGATCCACGATTTGGACGTGGTGATCATGCTCATGGGCGGGCGCGAGCCGGACGAGGTTCAGGCCAGCGGCGTGGCGGTGATCACCGAGCATGAGGACATCTGCAACGCGCGCCTGACCTGGCGACTGCCATCCGGCGCGTGCGTAGCGAACATCACCTGCTCGCGTCTGGCGCTGAAGACCGAACGCATCACCCGAATCACGGGCGAGAACGCGTACGTCAAGATCGACTACGGCGCGAAGACCGGCACGATGATCCGCCGATTGGCCAACGAGCAGCAGATGATCGACGTGCGCGAGAGCCTGCGCCAGGGCGCGGACCTGAGCAACATGAAGTGGCACGAACTGGTGAAGATCGAAGAGCTGCAGGTCGACGAGGGCGAGCCGATCGTGGAAGAGATCAAAGCCTTCCTCGACGCGGTGAGGAACAATCGCCGCCCGGAGATCGACGCGAGCGCCGGGCTGGCAAACGTCCGCACCGCGGAGCGGATCATCGAGGCGGCCCGCAAGGAACGCGGCGGCAAGCACATCGATGTGATGGCCGTCAGCGGAAGGCGGTGAGCGCTGGCGTGCATGCGAGGGCATGAACACGCGATTTTCTGTGAATTGCGTGCGTTTTGATGCGATGTGAAACCGAGACACCGTCGGCTGAAGCCGACGGCTGTGAGGCGTTCTGATCGCTGGCTATTGGCCGAAGAGGTGTTTTTCGACCCAGGTATCTTGGCGCAGCACGTCGGCGCGGAGCAGCCGGTCGCGTCGCTCGGCCCTGCGCTGGCAGCGTCGGAAGAGCCACAGCGCGATGCGGCGGCGCACGGCGGTGAGCTCGTTCTCGCTCGGCGTGGGCCCGCCGCGCAGCGCGCGGTCGAGCTCTGAACCGTCGTCGCTGTTCGGCTCGATCTTCGTTGCGCCGCCTTTGGTGTGCTTGACGGGGACGCTCCGCATCGCCGCGGCGGTTTTCTTTGCGAACAGGTCCAGCAGTTCGTCCTGCAGGCTCATGAAGATCTGTGCGCTGCCCGGGTCGCCCTGTCGCCCGGCACGCCCGATGAACTGCCGATCGATCCGCTTGGCGCTGTGCATCTCGGACAAGATCACGTGCAACCCGCCGGCACGCAGCGCCCCCGCGTCGGGCTTGATGTCGGTGCCGCGACCGGCCATGTTCGTCGCGACGGTGATCGCCGGCTGGGGCGCGCTCACACCCGCCAGCTCGATGATCGCCGCCTCGTCCTTGTCGAAGTTCGCGTTCAGCACGCGGTGCGGCAGGTTGAACTGCGTCAACCGCCTGGAGATCGCCTCGCTCGCCTGGATCGACCGCGTCCCGACCAGGACCGGTCGCCCCGCGTTGTGCAGCGCAAGCACCGACTCTGCGATCGCGTCGAGCTTTGCCGACGCGGTGCGGAAGACGCGCTCGGGCCATTGTGTGCGCGCGATCGGGCGGTTGGTGGGGATCACCGTGACGGGGCGTTGATACGTCGTCTCCATCTCGCGCGTCGCGTCGGCGGCGGTGCCCGTCATGCCGGAGAGGAACGGGTAGCTGCGGAAGAAGCGTTGGAAGCTCAGGCGCGCCAGCGTCTCGCGATCGGCGGAGATATCGACCTGTTCCTTGGCTTCCACCGCTTGGTGCAGGCCGTGCTCCCAGGTTCGGTCCTGAAGGAATCGCCCGGTGAACTCGTCGACGATCACAACGCGCCCGTCGGCGATGGCGTACTGCTGCCCGCGCTTATAGCACGCCCGCGCGACCAGGGCCGTGCGCACGAGTTCGATGGCCCTTCGCGTGGCGCGGAAGATCGGCTCGTGCTGCCGCTCAAAGAGGCGCAGGCAGCGGTCGTAGCCGTCGTCGGTCAGCTCGGCCTTTCGGCGGAGTCGGTCGAGGGTGTAATCGTCGCCCTCCACAAGTGATGCGGCGATCGCGTCGGCCGCGACGTAGATCGGCGCCATCTCATCACCCCGGCGGCTCTGCGCGATGATCAGCGGCACCACGCCCTCGTCGATCAGCACCGCGTCGGCTTCGTCAACCAGTGCGGCCTTCAGCCCCGGGACCATCGCCCCACCGGTCCACAAGCCGCTGGCGCTGGCAAGGTCGTTTCCGCTGTTCGCGGAATCGCCGCCGCCGTCGGGCGAGAACGCCGCCCGGCCGGCCCAAGGCGAAGTGATGCCGGTGAGGCGGATCTGATCGCGGAGCCAGTCGGCGGTGATCTGCTTGGGCGTGCCGTAGACGATCGAGCGCGCATAGGTCTCAGCGCGGTCTTGTGGTTGTTGTTCCTGCTGGATCGCGCCGACGGTCAAGCCGCAGCGTGCGTAGATCGGTTCGCGGCTCTTCGCGTCGCGCAGGGCGAGATAGTCGTTGACCGTGAAGACGTGCAGCGAGCGGTGACGCCAGGCGAGCAAGGCCGCGGCGATCGAACCGGTGAGGGTCTTGCCTTCGCCGGTGAGCATCTCGATGATGCGCCCGTGGTAGAGCGCCATCGCGCCCATGAGCTGCACGACGTACGCCTCTTGCCCGGTCTCACGACGGGCCGCCTCGCGCACGGCCGCCAGCCCGCGGCGCAGCAGCTCGTCCTCACCCTCGCCGCGTGCGCCGGCTCGGCGGGCGAAGCCCTCACGCACCGCGTCGATGTGTGTCGAGAAGGCCGACTCCGACATCTCGCGGAGCTGCGGCGAAAGCCGATCGGCCTGCTGGGCCTGATCCCGCAGAAACGCCGGTGTGATGCGGCGCGTTCGCGCCCGCATCTGGAGCGTGGAGACGAACTTGTCCACGCCGGTGAGCTCACGCGGCCGCCGTCGGCGTGATCGCACCGACTGGTACAGGGCTTGGTATCGCGTGAGGGCTTGGGTCATGGTTCGTGTCGAAGTGTGAATCGGGCAACGAGCGAATGTGCGGCAAAGGGAAAAAACTCAGAGCCAGAACCGACCCTGCAGGGCCTTGCTGAACCGTTCGACGACCTGATCGAGCAGCGGCTTGCTGGGCAGGGTCGCGAGGATGTACACACGCTGCCCCGGCGGCAGGCCCTTGAGCTGTTCGCTCTCCGCGTTGATCTGCACGATGAACTGTTCCTGCTTGCTGGTCTTGCCGCTGGGATCCTCGGGCTTGAGCAGGAACTCGCCGCCGCCGAGGACGCCGAGTGCGGCGTGGGGCAGGCGTCGCTGCGCCGCGGGGAGCGCAACCACGCTGGTCCCGGTGATGACGCGTGAAAGGTCAGAGGCAGGCCTCATGCGCAGATCGAGCTGGTCCTTGGGCGTCTGGAAGATCCACGCGACCTCGGTCTGGTTCAGCGTCGCTGCCACGCGCGTCTTGGTGGGGTTGACCACTTCGCAGATCGGTGCGCCGATCTGCAGGTACGCGCCGCTGAGGCGGTCGGGGTCGGCCGTGACGATCACGCCGCTCATCGGTGCACGCACGACCAGCTCGCCGCGCCTTCGCTTGAGTTCAATCAGCGACTCGCGATAGACCCCGAGCTGCGCGAGTGCGACGGCCGCCGAATCCGGATCGCCCGAGGCGATGGCCTCACGCCGAGAGCTCTCCAGCGAGCGGATGTTCGCCTCGGCCAGGGCGATGTTGGACTCAAGCTCGGGCGAATCGAGCGTCAGGATCGGATCGCCGGCGTTGACGTTCTGCCCCGGTCGTGCGTGCACGGCCTTCACGAAGCCCTCGGCGCCCGCATAAACCCCCGCGCGGTCGATCGGCTCGATCACCCCCGTGACACGCCGCCAATCGGGCAGGGGCACGATCCCCACGAGCACCGTTGTCAAGGCCGCCATCGCCAGCGAGACCATCACCGCCCGCCCGCGCCGATCGCCGAGCGCTGGGCTGGTTGCCAGCCAGTGCACGAACGTGCCGGTGGGCAGAAGGAACCACGCCGCCGCCGACCAGAGCGCCAGGATGATCCCGACGATGAAGAACATACCGAGCACAACGAACGTGATGACCACGAAGAGGAAGATGCGGTACGCGAGCGACAGCACGCCGAAGACGAGCAGGATGATCGCCTCGCCGGGCAGAGTCGTGGGCGGGCGTGCGCTCTCGATGCGGTAGACGTGGCGCTGGAAGAGGAACTTGAGCATCGTCACCGAGCGCTGCATGAGGTTGGGGATCTCAAGCAGGTCGGAGAGGATGAAGTACCCGTCGAAGCGCATCAGCGGGTTGGCGTTGAAGAAGATCGTGGTGATCGAGGCGGAGATCATGACGTAAGAGCAGAGCTCTTTGAGCAGCGTGCCGTCGGCCGCCCGGACCCAGATCAGCGCCGCCACGGCCGCCGCGGCGAGCTCGAAGATCATCCCGCCCGCGCCCACCAGGGCCCGCTGCCACTTGCTGCGGAAGGCCCACGCCGCCGACGCGTCGACGTACGGCGAAGGCAGAAGCACGAGCATGATGAACCCGGTCTCGGGAACCTGCCCGCCGAGGCGTTTGCAGATCAGCCCGTGTCCGAGCTCGTGCCAGGCCTTCAGCAGCACGAAGGTCAGCAGCATCCAACCCCAGTTCGCCGGGTTGCTGAGGCTGTCGAGCCCGCCGGCGATCCGCCGAGCGTCGGGGATGATCGAGGCGATGGCGACAATCACCAGCAACGCCCAGAGTACGAGCCCGGTCTTCGAGAGCGCGGGCCTGAAGATCGGCTCCAGCCAGCTCAGCAGCGGATCAGGGTTGAAGAGCTTAAAGCGGAAGTACATCAGCCCGATGACCTGCTGGCGGATCTTCTTCGCCGTGCGCTCGCGCCCGCGACGCAGGAGTTGCTCCACCTCGGGCGCTGCGTCGATCGACAGCAGGTTCGACGAGTACAACTGGCTCAGCAGCTCGATCACTTCGTTCTGGGTCGGGGCGGCGTCGGCGTACTTGTCCAGACACAGCTTCCACGCCTCGTCGACCGTCCGCTCGCCGTCGAGTGCGCACACCAGGTCGTACGCGACGGGGTTGAGCCTGAAGAACTGGTTGCTCGCCGGGTCGTGGGCCACGTGCCACCGCCCGCGCCGATAGTGCTGACGCGTGATCTGCACGTGCGGGCGCAGCCTGGGCTTTGACGAGGCGACGCGGTGCCAGAATGGCGAGAACGTTGGTCTGTCCATGGTTGCCGATCACTCTTCGCAGGCGGGGCTCACCACCACCACAGCCGAACCGCGTCAACGACCTTCCGCGTGCCGATCCACATCAGCGATCGATTGCCCGAATCCAGCCGGGCGACCGCTTCCATCCCCGGGCGCATCCACGCCGCGGGCTGATCGACGCTCGTCCAGACTTCGAAGAGGTTTTTCCCGTCGCTCGCCTGCGCCATCGGCACGATCCGCTGCACCGTGACGCTGAAACCCGCGCCGGGGCTTGAGCGCGTGGCGATCGTCCCCTTGCTCCCCGGTGCGATCAGCGGCTTGCCCTCCGCGTCCAGCAGCAGATCGCTCTCGTCAAGTCGAACAACCGCGAGCATGCGGTCCAGCGGCGCGATTTGGAAGAGTTCGTCGCCCAGCTTCACCGACGCGCCGATCTTGTCCGTCAGGTTGCCGGTGATGACCGTTCCGTCGATGGGCGCGATCACCGTCGCACGCTCCAGCCGCGAGCGGTACAACTCGATCTGCGCCTGCGCCGCCTCGCCCTGCGCCTGGGCCCGCGCCGCCTCCGACGGCTTGGCGTCCTTCATCGCCTGCGCCCGCGACTTCTCCGCCTGCGACAGGCGCGACAGCGCGTCCTGCAACTGCAGCTTCAGCTCCGCGGTGTCAAACTCCACCAGCACGTCCCCCGCCTTGACCTGCTCGCCAGCCTTCGCGCCCGGGCCCAGCGCCCGGATCACCCCGTCCAGCGGCGCCGCGATGATCCGCTTCTCAACCGGGCGAAGCTCCGCAAGCGCGCCGACGCGGTGCGTGGTATGGATCACCGCGCACGCGATCAGCGCCGTCATCAGCACCAAGGCCGCGAGCTTCCACAGCGTGTGCCGCGGACCGACGAGCCACGCCCCGCCCGTCCGCGCACTCTCCAGCGTCCGCAAAGCCCAGGGCAGATCATCGCGCCGTCGCACGCTGAGCACCGGCGCAACCAAATCCATCACCGCCTGCACGCGCTCCACCACCGACGGGTCGATCCCCGTCGTCGTTGAGGCCTTGGTCTCGAAGGTGATCACGCCGACGGTCTGGTCGTTGTGCCGCAGCGGGACGGAGCAGACCCGCAGGTGCTGATCCGCCGTGCCCAGCTCGCGATGGCAGTACACAATGGCTCGCCCGAGCACCGCGTCGGTCTCAGCACTCGGCGCGGGGTACATCACCGCGTGGTCCTGATCGAGGCACTCGTCCATCGCCGCCTCGAGCCGCTTGATCATCGCCGTCTGGCGGTTGAAGTTCTCAGTATCCGAGATCGCCACGACCTTGCACGCCTCGTTCTTCACCCACGACAGCGCCACGCGATCAGCCCCGAAGCGCCGCGCAAGATCGTTGACCAGTTGAATGCACGCGCCCTTGAAGGTCCGCGCGTCGTTGACGATCCCCAGCAGTTTCGCGGCCGAATCCGCCGCCGCCGCCGTCGAGAGCGCCCGCTTGATCTGCCCGCGCGCCGCGTGCAGATGGATGTACCCAACCAAGACCTCCACCATCGCCAGCGAGCTCTGCAGCGCCGGGCGAGAGCGTGCCTCGACCAGCAGACAGATCGCACCCGGCGAGGGCGCAAGCTTCTGCTGCTGCGCCGCCGCGGGCGACTGCGCCGGACTCTGCGCACCAGCCCCGCCACCACCCGTCTGCTCGCTCGGCAGCGCCACGGCCAAGATATGCCCCGCCGGTGGTGCACCCTCGTACCCCGGCGAATCGCCCGTGAGGTTGAAAACCCGCGACGCCCCAGACTCGATCGCCGCGTACGCCGCCCGCGCCGCGTCCTCACTGTGCAGGATCGCGCTCGGCTGCGCACCGCCACCACCAGCACCCTCCACACTCGGCGCAGGCCACACCGCCAATGGCCGAGCCACCAGCTCGCCGCGCTCACCCGACATGGGCACAAAGACCACCGCCTGTCGGGCGGCCGCCACCTGACCGATCACCCGCAGCAACCGATCCAGAAAGACCCGGTCATCCGGCGCGGGCGAGGCCAGCTCCGCGACCAGTCGCTGCCAGGGTGCCGCCGAAACTTCTTTGACATCGGTGATCATGCAGATTCGCCAGTCAGATCAAGTTTCCCTCACGCCGGCAGACGGGGCCCAGCCCGGCGCAATCCTTCAACACGCGCACGCCCAAGCAACGCTCGACCCACCCGCCGCAACCACTCACCGAGGCGTCGCCGCCACAGGCTTCTCAACCTCGGGCTTCTCAACGCCCTTCTCAGGCGTCGGCACAGACTTCTCCGAAGGCTTCCCCCCGCCCATCATCTCGCTCTCGCTTGGTTGTGTGAAGCGCACCTGCACGCGCGTCCCCGCCGGGATCTGCTTGGGGTTATCAATCTCCACCCGCACGCGCCGGCTCCCCGCCGCGTCGGTCACCGGCGCCACGTTCAGCACCCGCGCACGCATCACCTCCGCCCCGCCCATTTCCTCCGGCACATCCAACAGCACCCACGCCGCCGAGCCTTCGGTCAGTTTCAGCTTCAGCGTCTCATCCGTCGGCGTAGGCACATCCGCCCACAGCGGGTCGATGTTCACCAAACGGATGATCGGCTGCTGCAGGTCCACCGCCTGCCCGGGCTCCGCCGTCACCATGTCCAGAATCCCGTCGAACCGCGCCTCGATGCGGTACCGCTGCACCTGTTCCTGTAACTGCGCCAGCTTCTGCTGCTCTTCCTTCTGACTCGCCAGCGCGTTCGCCAGTGCCGCTTCCGCCGCCGCGAGCCCCAGCCGCCGCTCGTCGTATTCCTGCGGGTTCATGGCGTTGCCGCTCTTCGCCCGTTCCGCGGCTTCAAAGCGGATCTTCGCCATCTCCAAACTCGCCTTCGCGTTCCGCACCGGCGCGTCGTTATCCGCGCGTACCCGCTGAACTTCCAGCGACGCCGTCGCTTCGGTGTCCCGTGCGCGCACCAACAGGTCCCCCACCTTGACCTTTTGCCCGGGCTTCACCGCGACCTGCGCGATCTCTACCGGGAAGGTGAACGCCATCACCGCGTCACGGTTCGGCCTCGTGACCCAGGTGTACCCGCCGAACGCCGCCGCCCGTTCATCAAAGCTCTTCGCCCGCGCCGGCGCAACCACCGATCCCGCGTTGGCCGCCCTCGGCTCATCACTCGCCGCCGAGCCGGCGCGCACAACCCCCGCGCCCCCGATCACGCCGGGAAAAACCGCAAAGGCCAAACAAGTACCAACAATCGTGGATGGTCGCATCGTGTGATTCTAGATCATCCATTCGTTGCAACCCGCCGAGCGGGTCCGGCGAAAGCACCGTTCTCTTGACCTAGCCTTCACAACCGCTTCCGCGGCCACTCCTCAACCCCTTCGGCTCGTCCAACCCGAAGTCTCTGACCATCGGTTTCCTGTCTCTGTCTTTCTTTGGCCATTTGCGAATTGGCCATTTGGAAATTTGGAACCCCCCCATGAGCACCGTCACCAAGCCCGCACCCGCCGTCGTCTCTGCCGCACCCGCGGCCAAGCCCACCGTCCCCTTCATGCTCCCACAGTTGCATGAAGCCGACATCGAAGCCGTCAACAAGGTCCTCCGCTCCGGCATGCTCCGTGCCGCCAGCAAGTGCGAAGAGCTCGAAAAACGCCTCGGTGAAATGTCCGGCGCCAAGCACGCCATGACCTGCGCCAACGGCACCTGCGCCCTCCAGCTCGCTTACGAGCCCCTCTTCAAGCGCGGCGACGACGTCCTCGTCCCCGCCTGGTCATACATCGCCACCGCCGCCATGCTCGTCGCCCGCGGGTGCAACCCCATCTTCGTCGACGCCGACCCCACCACCGGGCAGATCGACATGAACGACGCCGCCAAACGCGTCACCAAAAAGACCACCGGCATCGCCGCCACGCACATGTACGGCACCCCCGTCGATATCGACGCCGTGCAAGACCTTGCCAAGAAGCACGGCTTCAAGGTCGTCTACGACTGCGCACAGTCCCACCTCTCCACCTACAAGGGTCAGCCCGTCGGCAAGTTCGGCGACGCCGTGACCTACTCCTTCTACGCCACCAAGAACCTCGGCACCGGCGAAGGCGGCATGATCACCTGCAACGACGACGCCCTCGCCCGCCAGATCAAACTCCTCCGCTCCCACGGCGAGACCGAAAAGTACCTCCACGAACAGGTCGGTTACAACTACCGCATGAACGACATGGCCGGCGCCATCGCCTGCTCACGCCTCGACCGCCTCCCCGCCGAGACCGCCGCACGCCAGCAGGCCGCCGCCCGCTACGACAGCCTTCTCAGCGAGTTCTCCGCCTTCATCACCCCGATGCGTGCAACCCCCGGCTCGGTCAGCGTCTACCACCTCTACACGCTGAAGCTCAACATCGAAAAACTCCGCTGCTCGCGCGACGAGTTCTCCAAGCAGCTTTTGGCCGAGGGCGTGCCGTCGGCCGTGCACTACCCCCGCAGCCTCCCCCAGCAGCCGGCCTTCAAAGAGTTCATGGGCATGCAGACCGCCCCCTGGCCCGTCGCCGATTCCCTCGGCGCTCGCGTGCTCAGCCTCCCCATGCACCACGGCCTCACCGACGCCCACTTCGATCAGATCACAACCGCCATCCGTAAAGTCATCAGCGCCAACAAGGCCTGATCAACCGTCGTTCGTGACCATGACCACTTCAGAGCCCACGACTTCAGTCGTGGGCTCTTTGCTTTTCTGTCGTCCAAGTTTCTCGGAGCATCACCACACACCCCTGTGTGATCAACCTCATGCGCCCGAATCAGCCTTCCCCATCGCCGCGTTCTTCGCCGCCTCGACCGCCCGCTTGTAGTTGTCCCCCAGGATCAACTGCCCCAGCACGTCGTCGATGTGGTTGCCCTGCTTGTCCAAGCCGTGGCTGGGCATGTGCATGGCGCTCAGCGTGCCATAGCCCAGCCCGATGTAGATCAGCGCCCAGCTTGTCAGCTCGGGGCTGAAGCGTCTGCTCACCACGCCCGCGTCCTGCGCGTTCTTCACCTCGCGCGACAGGCTGGCGTGCAGCCCCGCGATGTGGTCGCGCAGGGCGAGCTGGATATCCGCGTCCTCGGTCTCGGTCATCGCCTGCACAATCACGCGGTAGCGCGTCTGCCCACGCTGGGTGACCATCGGGTTCGAGCCGATGAGCCGAACCAGCCGCTCCGCCGGGTCGGTCAGGTCTTTCAGCGACTGTTCCCAGGCGTGGATCGTCTCCTGCCCGGTCATCCGCACGAGCTCGATGAAGAGCTCTTTCTTGCTTTTGAAGTGCCGATAGATGATCGGCTCGCTGACGCCCGCCGCCTTCGCCAGTTCAGCGGTGGTCGTCCCCGCGAACCCGCGCACGGCGAAGACCGTCGCCGCCGAGTCGAGAAGTTGAGCACGCCGGGCTGCCGCGGGAAGCCTTGACATCGGGTCGATGGTAGCGGGCACCGCGCGCGAATCACGCTCCGCCCGATGCCGCCCGCATCATTTTCTCCTTCGCACCGCCTCGGGGACCGGATCCACCCCGTGCCCGCCCAGCGGGTGACACCGCGAAAGCCGCCGAACCGTCAGCCACGCCGCCCGCCACCACGGGTGAATCTCAAAGGCCTGCTGCGCATAGACGCTGCACGAGGGATAAAACCGGCACCGCCCACCCAGAAACGGTGCGAGCACCGCGCGGTAAACCCCGATCAGCGCGATCATCACCCGCGCCGCCGGCCTGAGACGCTTTCTCGACCCGTGTGCCGAGCAATCGTGCCCGTGATGGCCGCACTCACCGCCCATCGCGTGCGGTCCCCTTGGCTTGCCCGCCCTCGCGCCCGCCGCGCAGCCGCTGATCCAGGCTCCGCGCCGCGATCAGCAGCAGATCGCGGTACCCCTCGAGCGTCAACGTCTCGTGCGGGTGCGACTGCACGATCAGGTCCAGACCGACAGGCAGCTCGCGCTGGCTGAGCCGGAAGGCCTCGCGGATCAGCCGTTTGAAACGGTTGCGCGCAACCGCCGGGCCGAACTTCCGACCCACCGAAAGCCCCAGCCGGGTGATCGCCGGCTCGGTCCCGTTCAGTTCCGCGTAGATCCGAACCTGGGCCCGGTTGACCGAGCACCGCCGGGCGTAGACCTTCGCGTACTGCTTTGCGTGCGTCAGCCGCTGGTTCTTTCGAAAGATCAACCGCGCGGGCTTCCCCGCCCCGCCCTTGGTGCTTTCAGCCGAGGCACCGTTCTTCTCGCTCGGCTCGGGCATGCGTGCAAGTCCTCAGGCTCGGGCGCGAACGACGATTCGCGACCGCGACCCGACTTCGATAAATCACTTCGACAAATACTAGAAGACCCGCCGGTGCGCGCTCAAACCCGCCCACGCGACGGCGGCAGCAGCCCGATCAGGATCAACAACGCCCCGCTGGCGAGCAGCCACAACCGCGACCGATCGTCCGTCGCCCACTTCTCCAGCGTGCTGACCTCCCGCACGGGCTTGCTGGGCATCACCAGCGGCGGGGGCTCCAACGCCCCGAAGATCGACGCCGACCGCGGCGGAGTGTTCGGGTCCGGGTTCTGTAGCAACCGGGCGTTCTCCGGCGCTTGGTTGAGCTGCGTCGCCGCCAGCGACCGCACCAGCCCCGGCTCGCCGTCGCGGAGGGCCTCGTGATACCCCTGGTAGCGCGTCAGACGGTCCAATCGGTGCTGCTCGACCGCCCGCATCCGCTCGCGGTAATACTCCGCGTCGTGCAGGTCATTCACGGCGGGAATGATCACCGTAAACGCAATCAACGCCACCCCCGCGATCAGGAAGAGCCACCCTGGATCGAGCAAAGGCCCACGCCGGGCGCGCACCGGCGGGCTCACCACCGCCACCGACCCGGCGCCTGAGGATAAACCCTCAGGCTCCATCCCCGCCGGTTCGTCGTCGACGAAATCCACTGGTTCGGTGGGCTTTTTCCCCATTGGCGGCGTGGGCGATTCGGCGCTTGGCTCGTCGGTTGGTTCAGTGTTTGAACCGTCTTTCCCGGCGGCTGCGGAATCGAAGAGCGGAAGCTGCTGGGGCTGATCGACCTCGGCCTCGGGGCCCTTGGGGGGCTCGGGGTTGAGGGGGACTTGGACGGGTTTGGTCGGTTCGGTGGTCACCACGGGGCTGATGGGCAGGATATCGGCTTGCGCGGGGGTTTGGGACCAACCGAGCGGGGCGGTATGCTGGGCGGGGTATGGAAATCGCGATGCACTTGTTGAGGGCCGCCGTCGACCACCCGTGGGAGTCGGTCGTTGGCGCGCTGAAACAGAACCCCCGGGCCGACCTGGGCGATCCGACGCAGCCCGGGACGGGCGCGTGGCACCTTCGGCACATGCTGGAGACGTTCCGCCATCACGCGGCGACGGTCTCGCCCGAGCTTGAGCCCTGGCCCGCGGTGCCGTTTGATGCCAGTCCGTACGCGGTGGCGGACGCGCTCATGACGGATATCGATCAGTTTGTGGCGTGGTGGGCGAGCCGCCCGCCGCAGAGTCAGCAGGTCCGCGTGCACTATGGCGGAAGGGTGATGGACCTGTCGGAGATGGTGGGGATCATGACGCGGCACATCACCTGGCACGCGGCGGCGGTGCACTATTGGTGCCGATGGAAGATGCCGACGGGTGAGGCGCGGTGAGCGTGCCACCGATCGTCGTCGCGACGACGATCGGAGCGATTCGCACGCAGGGCCGATCTCCAGACGCACCGATCGCGCCGGGCCGCGATCGGTGGCACGGGTTCGAAGCAACGACCGCCGGCGACATTCACGCCGCGATGTCGAAGAGGTCGCCCAACGTCAGCCGCCCGTCGTCGTTGACGTCGGTGGGCGTGAAGAGGTTGGTCGGCCTCAGGAACGCCAGCGTGTCAGAGACACCAAACGGCGGCGGGGTGGCGGTGTACCACGACGAGCCCGAGAAGGACGAGAGCGCGTTGCCCAGCGGCGAGCTGACCAGCCCGGTGCTGGAATAGATCGACGAGAAGGCGCTGGCGATGGCGCGGGCCTGGCTGGAGATCAGCACGCTATCGAGCACGGCCCGCACTGCGCGGTCGTCGTTGGGATCGGCGAAGGATGTGGCCGCCGATTCAACCACGCGCGAAGGGTCGGTGGTCAGCAAAGGTGAGGAGGGCGAGAAGGCGGGGAAGCCGGTGAAGAACGGGGTGGTGTCCATACCACAAGCATCGAATACAACCGGCGTGCGTGCCGCACGAAGGGGTGTTTTCGGACGGTGAAGTTGTGCAGGGGGGGCGGGGGGAGAAGTCAAAGCTCAAAGCTCAAAGCAGCAAAGTGGCAAAGTGGCTGAGTGGCTGAGTGGCAGTGGCTTGTCGGGAGGTTTTTGCCTTTTGCCTTTGCCTCATCCCTATTCCCTATTCCCTGATCCCTCTCTTCTCACACTGCACGGATAACGAGGCAGTCGTTCTGGCCGCCGAAGCCGTAGGCGTTGCAGAGGCAGGCGCGGACGCCGCCGCGGTCGGTGAGGTTGCGTGGGGTGTTGGGGACGTAGTCGAGGTCGAGTTCTGCGTCGGGGGTTTTGTAGTTGATGGTGGGGGGGACCCAGCCCGAGTTGATGGCCATGACCGAGGAGATGACGTTGCTGACCCCGGCGGCGGCGATGAGGTGTCCGAGCATGGACTTGATCGATGAGATGGGGATGCTCGGCGCGTGCGGGCCGAAGACGGCCTTGATGGCGGCGGTTTCGATCTTGTCGTTTTCTTTCGTGCCCGTGCCGTGCGCGGAGATGTAGTGGATCGGTGGGCGCCCGGTGGCGTCGAGCTGCATCGGGTTGATCCCCGCTTGGGTGAGGGCTTCGAGCATGGCGGCCTTCGGGCCGTCGCCTTGCGGGTGCATGTCGGTGATGCGGAAGGCGTCGGCGGATGAGCCGTAGCCGGCGATCTCGGCGAGGATTTTGGCGCCGCGGGCCTTGGCGTGTTCAAGGGTTTCCAGCACGAGCATCCCCGCGCCCTCGCCCATGACGAAGCCGTCGCGGGTTTGGTCGAAGGGGCGGGGGACGGTGGTGTACTCGTCGCTGCGCGAGGAGAGGGCGGTGAGGCGGATGAACCCGGTGATCCCCAGCGGGTGGATCATGGAGTGTGCGCCGCCGGCGAACATGATGTCGGCGTCGCCCCTGCGGATGATCTCGAAGGCCTCGCCGATGGCCTGGATGCTGGCGGCGCAGGCGGTGAGGCAGTTGCTGGCGGGGCCGCGGCAGTTGAAGGCCCAGGCGACATGGCTGATGGTCATGTTCGCCTCCTGCTCGATCTCGCGCGCGGGGTTCATGCGCTTGTAGGCGGAGGCGGCCCACTTCTGCCCGTTGACTTTTCGGGCCGCTTCGTCCCACCCCGCGAGATGGGCGGCGGCGTAGTTGTCGAAGTCCAAAGTCCCCTCGCCCGAGCCGAGGTAGAGCCCGAAGCGGCGCGGGTTGAGCTTGACGGACGGTTGATCAAGACCGGCCTGACGGAAGGCCTGAGCCGCGGCGCCGAGGGCGAACTTCGCGTTCAGCCCGGCGTCGGCGTGCTGTTCGGCGCTGGTCAGGTGGTCCTCAAGGCGGTAGTTCTTCACCTCGGAGGCGAAGTTGGTCTTGAAGGTGGCGGCGTCGAAGCGCGAGATCTTGCCCACGCCCGACCGACCGGCCATGAGGGCCTCCCAGACGCTCTGCACGCTGTGACCCAGGGGAGTGACCCAGCCCATGCCGGTGATGACGACGCGCGGTTCGGAAGCCATGATGGGGAGAATAGGGGAGGCGAAGTGGCGAAGTGGTGAAGTGGCGAAGTGGCGAAGTGGCGAAGTGGCAGATCACTCAAGCTGGACTGTGGCAACGCTTTGCAGGGAGTGCGTGAGCGGGAATGAAAAAACCGTCGGCTGAAGCCGACGGCTCTGAGAAGGGCATTTCGCTTTGAGATCTGAGCTTTGAGCTTTGAGCTTTGAGTTTCGAGCTTTGAGCTTTTCAGTTCGGCGCGTCGGGGTCGTAGGCGTCGGCTTCGTCGAGGTCGTGCCCGGTGTCGGTGTTTTCGCCGCGGAGGGCGGCGAGCTTGTCGGGGTTGAGGACGCGGACGAGGCCGTCTTTGAGCAGTCGCCCGGCGAAGTTGATGATGAGCCCGAGTTCAAGGTCGGCGGCGCGGAGCTGGGCGCGGAGGGCGGCGCGTTCGTAGGAGCCGATCTCGCCGGGGCGGGACATGATCTGGACGATGAAGCGGTCGGCGATGAAGAGGTCGGCGACGCACTTGCCCACGACCTTGTCCTTGAAGCGGACGTCGAAGGCGTGGTCGGGCTTGAAGTCGATGCCCTGGGTGCGCATCTCGTCGATGATGGCGTGGAGGTAGACGGTGC
>Ga0209985_10001742_pt1 | contig 20716 bp, 13 predicted proteins | sample NOAtaG_FD_187305 | JGI IMG/M metagenome (GOLD analysis project Ga0209985, IMG submission 187305) | Freshwater lake microbial communities from Lake Erie, under a cyanobacterial bloom - NOAA_Erie_Diel6S_1000h metaG (SPAdes) (version 2) | ecosystem: Environmental > Aquatic > Freshwater > Lake ...
GGCCCGCCTTGGCCCACACCAGCCAGGCCAGGCCGGCCAGCAGCAGCATGCACAACAGGTCGACCAGCGCCTGCTGCGCGCGCCTCACACGGGCCGGCAACCAGCGATCAAGCGAGTCGAAGACCACGTGCTCGCCCTGCAGGCCCACCAGTGGCAGCGCGGCAAAGATCACCGCGACCATCAGCAGCTCGGTCAGTTCCAGAGCGCCCGGCAGCGAGGTGTCCAGCAGCTTGCGGCCGAGCACGTCGACGAAGGTCAGCCCCATGATCGCCAGCAGCGCACTGCCGGCGATGCCCCCGCACAGCCACAGCAGCGCCCGGCGCAAGCCCGGGCTGCCGGTGGCGGCTGCACTCACTGCTGCAGCTTCTTGATTTCGGCGCGGAAGTCGGCGAGCGCCTTCTTCGGATCCTTCAAGCCCTTGGCCTCGGCGGCCTTGACCCAGTTGTCGATAACGGGAGCGGTGCGCTCGCCGACCGCCTTGACGAAGGCCGCATCAGCGCTCACGAACTGCACGCCCGAAGCCTGCATGAAGGCCATGCCGCGACGGTCGACCTTGTCCCAACCGCGGCCGAACAGGCGCGCCGCGAACTCGCCGGACAACTCGTCGACGACCTTCTTCACGTCGGCCGGCAGGCTGTCGTACTTGGCCGGGTTCATCATGAAGACGAAGCTGGTGTTGTACAGGCCGCCCGGGAAGCGCGTCGCGTGGCGGATGATCTTGTCGATCTTGAAGCCTTCCACCGACTCGGCCGGGAACAGCGTCCCGTCCATCACGCCGGTGGACAGCAGCTCGTAGCTTTCGGGAGCGGGCTTGAGCGTGGCATTGATGCCCAGCGCCTTGCTCATCTCGTTGACCATGCCGCCGCCGACGCGGAACTTCAGGCCCGACAGGTCCTCGACCTTGGCGATCGGTCGCTTGGTGTTGAAGACCATGCCCGGGCCGTGCGTGAACACGGTGATGACCTTGACGCCCTTGTGCTCGTCGGCGAGCAGCGGCTGGCGCTGCAGCATGCGCTGGAAGGCCACCGACGAGGCCTCGGCGGAATCGCCCAGGAACGGCACTTCGGCCATCTGGGTGATCGTGAAGCGGCCCGGCGTGTAGCCGTGCACCGTGAACGACAGGTCCGCAAGGCCGTTGCGAACGGCGTCGAAGGTCGCCGGCGGCGCCGCCACCGCGCGCGGCAGGATGTTGCAGCGCGCCTTGCCGGCCGTGCGCTGCTCGAGCAAGGCGCACCACTCCTTCTGGGTCTCGGACAGCGTGTGCGTCGGCGCCAGCCATGAACTGGCGGTCAGCACGACCTGGGCCTGGGCCGTCGGTACGCCAAGCGCTGCGACGCTGGCAACCGCAGCAAGAGAAAGTCGAATCCTGGACATTGGGGGGTCTCCTGGGCCTCGCGGGCTTGATGGCGCTGTGCGGAAGCTGCTGATTGTTGCCGCGCCACGCGACACGCGGAATTGCCGGAAACCTGACATGGTGGATCGGCTGCGGCGATCGACTGAAAACGATTGTCCCGGCGGCTCGCCGTTGGCCGGCAAGCCTCCAGTCTCCCCCTCCACCGGAGGAGATCCCGACAAACTAGGGTGTCGACGATCTTGACAGTCGTCGCCCCCCTAGAAAACGAAAGTGCTTGTATTGGCGCAACAAGCCGCCTCGGGCCCGTGAAATGCAGCGCAGAGGGCAGGAGCGAGAAGCGCTTCGTACGCCTTGATACACCCGCACAGGAGCCCGAACATGATCACCCGCCTCAGCACGACCCGCCTGGCCGCTGCCGCCACACTGGCTGTCACCACCCTTGCCGCGCAAGCGGCACCGACCTGCATGATCGGCGCCGGCAACGTCGGCCTGACTTCGGTGGCGTGCAGCTTCGACGACGCGACGAACACGATCACGATCCGCGAGGTCTACGGCAACGCCGGGGCCGGCTCGGTCGAGCTGCGTGGCCTGGTCGAAGACGTGGCCTACAAGGTGGTCAAGGTCATCACCAACAACAGCGGCGTGAACTTCGATCGCGTCGCCAACGAACTGCTCGACCCGGCCGGCGACAACAACGACTCGCTCGATCCGGCCGTCCAGCCCGGTTTTGTGCCTGCGGGCTACACCACGTCGAACAACTCCGATGGCCTGAGCTTTGCGCAGGGCTTCGGCATCCCACGCAACTCGGATGTGTTTGCCAACGTGTTGGCCGATGAGCTGTCCGACAACCGCGACTTCCTCGACTTCTTCGGTGGCGTGTTGTTGGCGGGTGGCGTCGGCACCTTGAACTTCGGCCTGATCGACCAGGTCCTGAACGGCTCGAACAACCAGCCGTTCCTGCTGTTCCAGCGCCCGAACGCGTCGTCGATTCCGGAGCCGATGAGCCTGATGCTGGTCGGCGTGGCACTGGCCGCCGCGGGCATGGCACGCCGCCGTCGCAGCGCCTGATCCGGTCGGCGCAGACAAGCCCGCTTCGGCGGGCTTTTTTCATGCGGCCTGACGGTGTGCGGCCTAACGCGCCAGCACCGGTGCCAGGGCCTGTCCGGTGGCGCTCCTGGCCTTGACCACCATTTCCGGCGGGCCTTGCACGACGATCCGGCCACCGCCGCCGCCGCCTTCCGGGCCGAGGTCGATGACCCAATCGGCCTCGGCGATCACGTCCAGGTCGTGCTCGATCACGACCACGCTGTGGCCACCATCGACCAGGCGGTGCAACACCCGGATCAAGCGCTCGACGTCGGCCATGTGCAGGCCCACGGTGGGCTCGTCGAGCACGTACAGCGTGTGGGGCGCGACCTGGCCCCGGCGGCCGATGTCGTCACGGACCTTGGACAGCTCGGTCACGAGCTTGATGCGCTGCGCCTCGCCGCCGCTGAGCGTCGGGCTGGGCTGGCCGAGCGTGAGGTAGCCCAGGCCGACGTCGTGCAGCAGGCGCAGCGGGTGCCCGATCACCGGCATCGCGGCGAAGAACTCCATCGCCTCGTCGACCTCCATGCGCAGCACCTCGCCGATGCTGCGCCCACGCCAGGTGACGGCCAGCGTCTCGCGGTTGAAGCGCTGGCCGTGGCAGGTGTCGCACGGGACCTTGACATCGGGCAGGAAGCTCATCGCCACCGTGCGCACGCCCTGGCCTTCGCAGGCCGGGCAGCGGCCTTCGCCGGTGTTGAACGAAAAGCGCGCCGGGCCGTAGCCGCGGGCGCGCGCCTCCAGGGTCTCGGCAAACAGCTTGCGGATGGCGTCCCAGAAGCCGATGTAGGTCGCCGGGCAGGAGCGTGGCGTCTTGCCGATGGGCGTCTGGTCGACTTCCAGCACGCGGGCCACGGCCTCGACCCCGTCGACGCCGTCGCAGCCGGTCCACACCGGCGTCGACTTCGGGTCGGCGACGGCCATGCGCACATTGGCCAGCAGCACGTCGCGCGCCAGCGTGCTCTTGCCGCTGCCGCTGACCCCGGTGACGGCGACCAGGCGCTTCAGCGGCACCGACACGTCCAGTGCCTGCAGGTTGTGCAGCAGGGCATTGCGAACGCGCAGGGTCGGTGCATTGCGCTCCACCGTTCGGCGGGCCTGCAACGGATGCTTCAGCGGCGACGCCAGCAGCCGGCCGGTCACCGACGCGAGGTTGGCCGACACCTCGGCCACCGTGCCCTCCGCGACGAGAGTGCCACCGCGTTGGCCGGCGCCAGGTCCGATGTCGATGATGTGGTCGGCGCGCCGGATCGTGTCTTCGTCGTGCTCGACGACGACCAGGGTGTTGCCCTGCGCCCCCAGACGGGCCAGCGCATCGAGCAGGATGCCGTTGTCGCGCGGGTGCAGGCCGATGGTGGGCTCGTCGAGCACGTAGCACACGCCCTGCAGGTTGCTGCCGAGCTGGGCCGCCAGGCGGATGCGCTGTGCCTCGCCGCCGCTGAGCGTCGGCGCGGCGCGGTCCAGCGTCAGGTAGCCGAGGCCGACTTCCTCAAGGAACTCGAGCCGGCTGCGGATCTCGGACAACACGTCGCGCGCGATGGCCTGCTCACGGCCTTCGAGCGCCAGTGCCGCGACCCAGCGACGCGCGGTCGCCACCGGCATCTGCGCCACCGCGGTGATGCTGTGGCCGTCGAACTCGATCGCCCGCGAGGTCGGGTTCAAGCGCGTGCCGTGGCATTCGGTGCAGGGCTGGCCCTCGACGCCGGCCTCCAGGCCCTCGACCTCGGGCTCTTCGCTCGGGAAGCTCTGCTCCCGTCCCTTGCTGTCGTCGTCCTTGCGGCTGTTGTCGAACGCCTTGCGCTGCTCACGCGTGAGCGTGAGCCCGGTGCCGACGCAGCCGCTGCACCAGCCGTGCGGGCTGTTGTAGCTGAACATGCGCGGGTCCAGCTCGGAGTAGCTGGTGCCGCAGGTCGGGCAGGCGCGCTTGGTCGAAAACACCGTCACGTCGCCCACGCCCCTGCCGCGACCACCGCTGGGCGCACCGGGGCCGCCACCGCTGGTGTCGTCGGTCATCGCCTGCGCGAGGCCGGTGATCGGGTGCAGCAGGTGCAGCACCCCTTTTCCGAGATCGAGCGCGCGCGCCAGCGCTTCGCGAAGCTCGGCTTCGTTCTCGGGCGTGACGACGAAGTCGGCCACCGGCAGCTCGATCGTGTGCTCGCGGAAGCGGTCCAGCCGCGGGAAGGGGTCGAGCGGGACAAACTCGCCGTCGACCCGCAGATGGCTGTGTCCACGCGCCTTGGCCCAGCGCGCCAGGTCGGTGTAGACGCCCTTGCGGTTGACGACCAGAGGCGCCAGCAGGCCGACATGGTGGCCCCGGTGCTCGCGCAGCAACTGGGCGGCGATGCTGTCGGCGCTCTGGGCCCGCACCGGCGTGCCGTCGTGGATGCAGCGCTGGATGCCGAGCTTGACCCAGAGCAGGCGCAGGAAGTGCCAGACCTCGGTGGTCGTCGCGACCGTGCTCTTGCGCCCGCCGCGCGACAGCCGCTGCTCGATGGCCACCGTCGGCGGAATGCCGTAGACCGCGTCGACCTCGGGCCGGCCGGCCGGCTGCACGATGCTGCGCGCGTAGGCATTGAGGCTCTCGAGGTAGCGGCGCTGGCCCTCGTTGAACAGGATGTCGAAGGCCAGCGTGCTCTTGCCGCTGCCACTGACACCGGTGACGACGTTGAACTTGCCGCGCGGAACGTTGACGTCCAGGCCCTTGAGGTTGTGCTCGCGGGCATTGACGATCTGGATGCTGCCTGGGTCCTGCGCCGCACGCCGCCGCTCGCGCACGATGCTCTGCAGCGGACGGCCAGAGTCCTGCACCTGCGGCGTGCCGATGGCCAGCGAGGCCTCGTACTCGCGCAGCGCCAGACCGGTGTGCGAACGGGGGTGGAGCTTGATCGCGTCGGGCGGGCCGGCGAAGACGAGTTCGCCGCCGTCCTCCCCACCCTCGGGGCCGAGATCGATCAGCCAGTCGGCATTGCGGATCACGTCGAGGTTGTGCTCGATCACCAGCAGCGAGTGACCGGCCTCGAGCAGCTTGCGCAAGGCCCGCATCAGCTTGGCGATGTCGTCGAAGTGCAGGCCCGTGGTCGGTTCGTCGAACACGAACAGCGTGCCACGCGTGGCCGGCGGATTGAAGCCGTTCCAGCCCTTGCCCGCACTGGCCTCGGCCAGGTGGCCGGCGAGCTTCAGGCGCTGCGCCTCGCCGCCCGACAGCGTCGGCACCGGCTGGCCCAGGCGCAGGTAGTCCAGGCCGACATCGACCAGCGGCTGCAGGCGCGCGAGCACCTCGCGGTCGTGCACGAACAGCGCCACCGCCTCGGCCACGGTGAGGTCGAGCACGTCGGCCACCGACAGCTGGCGCGGCCCGCGCACGATGCGCACGTCGAGCACTTCCGGACGAAAACGCTTGCCTGCACAGTCGCCGCAGCGCAGGTAGACGTCGCTGAGGAACTGCATCTCCACGTGCTCGAAGCCCGAGCCGCCGCAGGTCGGGCAGCGGCCGTCGCCGGCGTTGAAGCTGAAGGTGCCGGCGCTGTAGCTGCGCTCGCGCGCCAACGGGGCGTCGGCCAGCAGCTTGCGGAGTTCGTCGAAGGCGCCGACGTAACTGACCGGGTTGCTGCGCGCGGTCTTGCCGATCGGACTCTGGTCGACGAAGACCGTGCCGCTGAGCCAATCGGCACCCAGCAGGCGGTCGTGCGCACCGGGGGCCTCGGTCGACTGGCCGAAGTGGCGCAGCAACGCGGGCACCAGGACGTCCTGCACCAGCGTGCTCTTCCCACTGCCGCTGACGCCGGTGACGACGACCAGGCGCTGCAGCGGAATCTCGACCGAGAGGTTGCGCACGTTGTGCTCGCGCACGCCTTCGAGCACCAGGCGCGGCGTGTTCTCGGCCACCGCGCGGGGCAGGCTGAAGCCGACGCGCTTGCGTGCGCCCAGGTAGGCGCCGGTCAGCGTGTCGGCGCCCTTGGCGGCCTCGGGCGTTCCGTCGAAGACGATCTGCCCGCCCTTGTCGCCCGGGCCCGGGCCCATGTCGATCAGGCGGTCGGCCGCCAGCATCACGGCCGGGTCGTGCTCGACGACGACCAGCGTGTTCCCCGCGTCGCGCAGCCGATGCATCGCGCGCACGATGCGGTCCATGTCGCGCGGGTGCAGGCCGATGCTGGGCTCGTCGAGCACGAACAGCGTGTTGACCAACGACGTGCCGAGCGCGGTGGTCAGGTTGATGCGCTGGACCTCGCCACCGCTGAGGGTGCGGCTCTGGCGGTCCAGCGTCAGGTAGCCCAGGCCGACGTCGCAGAGGTACTTGAGCCGGGTGCGGATCTCGCCGAGCAGCAGCTTGAAGGCCTCGTCGGCCATGGCTGCGGCGGGCTGCAACGCGTCGAAGAAGAGGCGCAGCCGGGACAGCGACAGCAGCATGAGGTCGTGCAGGCACAGCCCGGGCAGGGCCTCGAGCTGGCTGCGGCTCCAGCCCGTGCCCGCGGGCAGGAAGCGCCTGGCGGCCGGCAGCACGGCGTCGGCCTCGGCAGCGGTGCCGATGCGCCAGAGCAGGGCTTCGGTCTTGAGGCGCGCGCCATTGCAGGCGGTACACGGCGTGTAGCTGCGGTACTTGGACAAGAGCACGCGGATGTGCATCTTGTAGGCCTTGCTTTCCAGGTACTCGAAGAAGCGGCGCACGCCGTACCACTGCTTGTTCCAGTTGCCCTGCCAATTCGGCGTGCCTTCCAGCACCCACTGGCGCTGCGCGTCGCTGAGCTGGCTCCAGGGCGTGTCGCGTGGAATCCCGGCCTCACCCGCGTACTTGACCAGGTCGTCCTGGCAGTCCGCCCAGGCCGGCGTCTGCATCGGCTTGATGGCACCGTTGCGCAGTGTCTTCTTCCCGTCGGGGATCACCAGGCCCCAATCGACGCCGATGGTCCGGCCGAAGCCGCGGCAGCTTTCGCAGGCGCCATAGGCCGAGTTGAAGCTGAACAGCGCCGGCTGCGGGTCGGCATAGCGCAGATCGCTTTCCGGGCAATGCAGTCCGGTGCTCCAGCGCCAGACCGTGGCCTCGCCAGCCGTGTCGGCCCCGCTGGGATCTGGCTGCACATGCACCGCCAGGCGGCCACCGCCGCGGCGCAGTGCGAGCTCGATGGCCTCGACGGTGCGGATGCGCTCGGTGGCGCCCAGGCGCAGGCGGTCGGCCACGACCTCGAGCCGCTTGACCTTGCGCTCGGGGTCCACCGATTCGGCCTGGACCCGCGTGAAGCCGCTGGCGGCCAGCCACTGCTCCTGCTGTTCGGCGCTGGTGTCGGCCGGCAGTTCCACGGCAAAGGTGAACACCAGCCGCGGGTCGCCACCCAGCGCCGCAACGCGCTCGTGCAGGTCGGCCAGGATGCTGTCGGCGTTGTCGTGCCGCACCGGCAGCGCGGTTGACTTGTCGAACAAGGCAGCGCCGCGTGCGAACAGCAGCTTCAGGTGGTCGTTCAGCTCGGTCATCGTGCCAACCGTGCTGCGGCTCGTGCGCACCGGGTTGGTCTGGTCGATGGCGATCGCCGGCGGCACGCCTTCGACGCGGTCCACCGCCGGGCGGTCCATGCGGTCGAGGAACTGGCGCGCGTAGGCGCTGAAGGTCTCGACGTACCGCCTTTGACCTTCGGCGTAGAGCGTATCGAAGACCAGGCTGCTCTTGCCGCTGCCGCTGGGGCCGGTGACGACGGTCAGCTCGCCGGTGCGGATGTCCAGATCCAGCCCCTTGAGGTTGTGCTGCCGCGCGCCGCGGATGCGGATCAGGCCATCGGGAGCGGCGGGCTCGGACATCGGCGCGTGCAACCCCTTTGCAGGGGTCTGGGGGAGGCGGAACCGACCATTCTAGGGAGCGACGCTGGGCTTCCGCGTCGGTGTGCTCAAGGTCTGAGCGCGAAGGCGCTGCGCGACGGCTTCCAGGCCCGCCGCCAGCGTGTGCTGCAGCCATGTGGCGGCTTCTGCCAGAGCTTGTTGACGCAAGGCGCCGACTTCGGCGTAGGCGCGCTGGCGCAGGTGTTCGATCTCGGCCGCGGTGTAGGTGACGGGGGTGCTGGGCATGGTGGGCTCCGGTGGCGGTTTCGCCGGCAAGCGGCATGGCGCCAATGTAGGCAGCCCACCCGGGGCCGGAAAGCCCGACGGTCGCTCAGTGGTGTTGCAGTTTCTGCAACACCAGACCACACTGCCGGACATGACCACCCCCCCGACCCTGCTCGCGCTGAACCTCGCCGACCTGGCCCTGTTCGGGCGCATCGTCGCCACCGGCTCGCTCTCGGCCGCGGCGCGCGAGCGCCAGGCGCCGACCAGCCAGGTCACACGCGCGCTCGCCCGGCTCGAAGCCGCCTGCGGTGCACGTCTGCTGCACCGGAGCACGCATGCGCTGAGCCTGACCCCTGAAGGCAAGACCGTCCTCCGCCATGCCCAGGCCTTGCTGCAGACCGCTGCCGAACTGCAGGGCGCGCTCGGCAGCGCCAGCGGCCGTGCCGGCGCCGCCACCGGCTGGGTGCGCATCGCCGTCAGCGCGGTGGTGGCGCAGGCCATCGTCGTGCCGTCGCTGCCTGACCTCTACGACCGCCACCCCGGCCTGCGCTTGGACATCGCAGCCGATGACCACGTCGTCGATCTCGTGCGCGACGGCATCGACATCGCGCTGCGCACCGGAGACCCCGGCAGCGAGGGCCTTGTCGCCCGCGCCATGGGCACGCTGACCCGCAGCCTCTACGCGTCGCCCACCTATGTGCAACGACACGGCCTGCCCAGGGAGGTCGACGACCTGGCCCACCACCGATTGCTGACCAACACCGCGACTGCGGCCTTGAACCGATGGCGCTTCGAGCCCGGAGACGGCCAGCCGGGGCGAGAACTCGTCGCCGACGGCCACACCCGCACCGACAACACCGCCGTGCTCGTCGGCCTGGCGGTGGCCGGAGTCGGGATCGCGCGCATCGCCGACCGCTGGGCACGCCCGCTGGTCAAGGGCGGCGCACTGGTACCGGTGCTGCCCGGCCAGACCAGCGCCACGCCCGCGACCCTGAACGCCGTGATGCTGCCCGGCCGCCAACGCCTGCCCAAGGTCCGAGCCGTGCTCGACCACCTGCAGGCGTGGATGGCGCGGGAGTGACGGAGCGGACGCTGAACCCTGCCGTCGACCTCAATCCGGCAGTCGCATCGTCGACCCTTCGATGACGATGCGGTCGCCAGCCGCGGGGCTGGCGCTGATCGCGGGGACGTTGGTTGCCGAGATCGGATTCGGGGCCAGGGCGGCGCCCCCGCGCGGGGTCGTGCGCACCAGCTGGTTCGGTGGCAGCGCGGTGCCGCTCCTGAGGTGCGCCCACATCGCGTCCATCGCGCGGTTGAAGTACAGGTGCAGCGGCACGAAGCTGTTGCTGTAGCCGGGGAAGCCGAGGAACGAATCGAAGTGCTGCGCGTTCGTCACTTCGATGTAGCGCAGCTTGCTGTTGGCGCCTTCGACCAGGGCGTTGCGCAGGACGTAGGGGCGCGAGCTGAAGTTCACCGGGATCAGGGTGTCGCTGCGGCCGTGCACGATGATCGTCGGCTTGCCGCGCAGGTTGGCGCTGCGGTAGGTCTCGGCGACACCGGACTGCACGCGCGTGGCGTTGGCATCGTTGCCGGTCCACAGGGCGCGCAGGCAGTTCGCACCGTCGCCCGCAAGGTCGTACAGACCGCTGGACGGCGACAGCGCCGCGGCGTGGTTGCGGGCACCGCCGAGTGCGTTGTTCCAGACCAGCCCCATCGTCGCGCCCATCGGCGGCACGCCGTTGCCGGTGGCGAACACGCCGTTCAGCAGCGCCGGGTTGGCCGCCGCCGGTGCCGCGGTGCCGTCCAGCGCCGCGAAGCTGAAACCGCAGACGTTGTCGCTGACGCGGAAGCGGCCGTAGGTGTTGGCGTAGGTCGCGACGATGGACGTGGTCGCGAACTGCCAGTGCGAGGCTTGCAGAAGGTTCGTCTCCGGCTCCCAGCCGTAGGCCAGCAGGCGGGCCAGCGCGTTGTCGGCTCGCTCCTGCAGCGTCGCGCCGGTCACCAGGCCGGCAGCAGCCAGCGCCGCGCAGCGGTTGCCGGCCCCGGCCTGCAAGGTGACGTTGAAGGCAAACGGCGAGCCCGCCGCCCCGGCCGCCAAGGCGGCACAGGGCTGCAGAAGGTTGGCGTAGCTGAAGTAGTCGTACAGCGGCTTCGCGCCCGCGGTGTAGGCCGGCAGCGACGGCCTTTCGATGCGCAGGTTGCCACCCGGCGCGATCTGCACGTTGGGCTCGCTCACGGCGACGCCGTCGATCCAGCCGGCGCTGTCCTGCTCGGCCGCGGCCAGCGCAGCCCCGGCGCCATTGCTGACCGACGAGGCGATGACCAGCGTGTTCGCCGGCACCAGGGTCTTGGTGCGATTGCCGTCCTTGACCTCGCCGAAGCGCTCGTTCAGCACCCAGAACGCGAACTCGATGGCCTGCAGCGTGTGCAGCCCCCAGTCCTTTTCGGGGTTCTGCTCGCTGTGCGCGTGCTTGACCGCAAAGCGATTCGGCGTCGCGGTGTTGAAGGCCGTGCGCTCGGCATCGGTCAGGCGCGCGGTGAAGCTCGAGCCGGTGCCCGCCGCGGCGGCATCGACCCTGCGGCCGTCGATGGCGTTGACGGTGTTGGCCTGCAGGTCGTGCACGCCCAGGCCCGTGCCCTTGTCGGTGTAGGCCACGGCGCAGCCGCGCTTCAGGCCCCACTCGCCCGCCGAGCCGATGGCGCCGTAGACCCCTCGCGACCCCGACGACGTCGCCGACACGATGCACGGCGAGCGCACGTCGAAGGTGCTCGGGATCTGCACCATCATCGTCACGTTCTGGCGGCCGCTGCCGTCGTCGGCATACGCGATGGTCTCGCTGCCGGCGATCTTGCCGTCGCCGGTGCCGACGGTGCCGTCGGCCGCGACGTTCGGCCCGTACAGCGTGCCGTAGCCACCCGCGGCGTTGATGTCGACGATGGCGCGGTAGTTGGTGTGGATCGCCAGCTTGCGCAACTCGGCCGCGGTGGCCGGTGTGCTCAGCGTCGGTGCGGCGCCGGCAAGACCGGCGCGACCCAGGCCGGCGGTGAGCAGATCGTCGGCGGCGCCGTCGTACTGCAGGGTCGCTGGCGTGCCGGCCACGAACGATGGCCGGGTGTTGACGGCGTAGTCGCCACCGCCAACGGTCACCTGGGTACTGCCACCGCCGCAACTGGCCAGCCATGCGGCGGCGGCCAGGGTGCTGAGTGTGTGGGTCGTGCGGTTCATCTTCTGCTCCTCGGGATGTTCTCGTCGGTTGGGTCGGAAGCCACGGGCACGATAGTCCTGCGCGGGCAAACACAATTCGGGGTTTGCCCGTTCGGTTTCAGCTTCCGTTCAGATGAACTCCAACCTCGTCCCCGCCATCACCACGACCGAGTGGTTCCTCGTCGCGATGGTGATCATCTTCCTGGTGCCCTATCTGGTGTGGCGGGTGTTCCGGACGGACTATTGGGCGCCGCTGGTGGTGGTGCAGATCGTCACCGGCATCGTGCTCGGTCCGGGCCTGCTGGGCGAAGCGTTTCCGGATGTCTACCAGGCGATCTTCAAGCCCGCGGTCGTGCAGTCGCTCAACGGCGTGGCCTGGTGGGCGGTGAGCCTGTTCGTGTTCATCGCCGGCATCGAGCTCGACCTGAAGTCGGCGTGGAAACACCGCACCGAAAGCGCCATCACCGCGGGCTGTGCGTTGTTCGTGCCGCTGCTGTTCGGTAGCGTGCTGGCGATGTCCATCCTCGCCTTGCCGGGCGAGGGCTGGATGGGCGCACGGGCCGAGCCCTGGCAGTTTGTCGCCGGCATCGGCATGGCCTGCGCGGTGACGGCGCTGCCGATCCTGATCCTGCTGATGGAGAAGCTGGACATCCTGCGTCGGCCGCTGGGCCAGCGCATCCTGCGCTACGCCAGCCTGGACGACATCCTGATCTGGGCCGTGCTCGCGGTGATCCTGCTGGACTGGGCGCGCATCGGCCGTCAGGCGGTCTTTGTCGTCGTGTTTGCACTCGCCGCCTGGCAGTTCCGGCGCCTGCTCGTGCGCCTGCCGGAGCGTGATCGCTGGTTCCTGATGCTGCCCTGGCTGGCCCTCGTCGCCCTCGGCGCCGACTGGTGCGGCCTGCACTACATGGTCGGCGCCTTCCTGGCTGGCGCGGTGCTGGATCGCGACTGGTTCACGTTGCCTGAGCTGGATGCACTGCGCGCCAACGTGCTGCTGGTGTTGATGCCGGTGTTCTTTCTCTCGACCGGGTTGCGCACCGAATGGGGCCTGGGGGGCGTGGCCGTTCTGGCGGTGGCGGCCGGTCTGCTGCTGGCGTCGGTCAGCGGCAAGCTGATCGGCGTGCACATCGCCGGACGCCTGCAGGGCTGGGCCCCGGGCGAGGCCAGCGCCATCGGCTGGCTGCTGCAGACCAAGGCGCTGATCGAGATCATCTTCGCCAACATCCTGCTGGACAAGCAGATCATCACGGCCAACACCTTCACCGCGCTGCTGCTGATGGCCGTGGCGAGCACGATGCTGACGGTGCCGGTGGTGACGCCCAAGCTCAAGCGGCTGCAGGCGCTGCTGAACAAGGACGGCTGAGGCGCGAAGCAGGTCTGGGGCAAACCCTCGCCCCCACGGCCTTCAGGTCGTGTGCGTCCGGCCTAGCATTCCGGCGATACCCAAAAAAGGAGACACGTCGATGAACCTTGCCGCCCGAGCCCTGTCCCGCCGCCGCGCCTTGCAGTGGGCCGGCGTTGCCGCCCTCGCGCCGCATCTCGGGGCCGTCCGGGCCCAGGCCTGGCCCGCCAAGTCGGTCAACATCGTCGTGCCGTTCCCGCCCGGTGGCGGCACCGATGCCTTTGCCAGGCCCTTGTTCGCGGCGATGAGCAAGGCGCTGGGCCAGCAGTTCGTGATCGACAACAAGGGCGGCGCGGGCGGCACCGTGGGCGCCTCGCTGGCGGCCAAGGCCGCTGCCGACGGCCACAGCGCCTTCATGGGCGCCGTGCACCACTCGATCGCCCCGAGCTTCTATCCCAAGCTCGACTACACGCTCGATGCCGACTTCGTGCCCGTCGGCCTGGTGGCCAGCGTGCCGCAGGTCATCGTCGTGAACCCGACCAAGGTGGCAGCGAAGACGCTGCCCGAACTGCTGGAATTCATCCGCAAGAACCCGGGCCGGCTGAACTACGGCTCGGCCGGCAACGGCACCTCGCATCACATGGCGGGGGAGCTGTTCAAGCTGCAGACCCGGACCTTCATCACCCACATCCCTTACCGCGGCGCCGGCCCGGCGCTGCAGGACCTGATCGCCGGGCAGGTGGACATGATGTTCGACGGCCTGGGTTCGTCGGCCGCGCACATCAAGGCCGGGCGGCTGCGCGCCATCGCCGTCGCCTCGGAGCAGCGCGCGCCGGGCTTCGCCGAGGTGCCGACCTCGGCCGAAGGCGGCCTGCCGACCTACCGCGTGGCCACCTGGTACGGCCTGTGGATGCCCAAGGCCACGCCGCGCGAGGCCGTCGCAGCGTTCCAGGCCCGCCTGCGCGAGGCGCTGAACTCGGCCGAACTGAAGGCGGCGTGGACCGGCCTCGGCGCGCTGACGCCCAACCTCTGGGGCGACGACTTCGCGAAGTTCGTCACCGCCGAAACGCGCCGCTGGGCCGAGGTCGTCAAGGCCTCGGGCGCCAAGCTGGACTGACGGCCGGGGTGACACGCGGCATGGGGCAAGACGCCAACCTCTTCGGGCTGCTGCGCAGCGGCTTCCCCAGGACGCTGGACGACACCGCGATCGAGGTCGTGGGGCCATCGGCTCACGAGCCGCGCTACTACACCTGGCGCGATCTCGACGAAGGCAGTGCCATGCTCGCCAACCTTCTGGCGAGCCTGGAGTTGCCACCGCAGTCGCGCATCGCGGTGCAGGTCGACAAATGCGTCGAGGCGCTGCTGCTGTACCTGGCGGTGCTGCGCGCCGGCCACGTCTTCCTGCCGCTCAACACGGCCTACCAGGAGGCCGAGCTCGCCTACTTCATCGGCAACGCCGAGCCGGCGGTGCTGGTGTGCCGTCCGCAGCAGTTCGGCTGGATCTCGCGTCTGGCGTTCACCGCCGGCGTCGAGCACGTCTTCACGCTGGGCGACGATCGCAGCGGCACCCTGCTCGACCGCGCCGCCTGGCAGCCGCGGGAACACGCCGTCGTCTCACGTGGCGTGGACGACCTGGCCGCGATCCTCTATACCAGCGGCACCACCGGGCGCAGCAAGGGCGCGATGCTGACGCACGGCAACCTGGCCAGCAATGCCGAGGTGCTGCACCGCACCTGGCACTGGCGGGAGGGCCGCGAGCTGCCGCGCGAGCGACGCGACGTGCTGATCCATGCGCTGCCGATCTTCCATGTGCACGGCCTGTTCGTCGCCAGCCACGGTGCGCTGCGCGCCGGCGCGAAGATGCTCTGGCTCGACCGCTTCGACGCCGGCACGGTGGTGGCACGGCTGCCCGAGGCCAGCGTGTTCATGGGCGTGCCGACCCTGTACGTGCGGCTGCTTGCCGAGGCCGGCCTGACCGCGGCGCGCTGCGCGACCATGCGCCTGTTCGTCAGCGGCTCGGCGCCCTTGCTGCTCGAAACCTTCCGCGAGTTCCGTTTGCGCACCGGGCACACCATCCTCGAGCGCTACGGCATGAGCGAGACCGTGATGCTGACCTCCAACCCCTACGCACCGGACAGCGCCCGCCGGGGCGGCACGGTCGGCCCGCCGCTGCCGGGTGTGGGCCTGCGCATCGTCGGCGACCGCGGCCAGCCGCTGGCTGCCGGCGAGATCGGCGGCGTCGAGGTCCGTGGACCGAACGTCTTCAAGGGCTACTGGCGGATGCCCGAGAAGACCGCCGACGACTTCACGACCGACCTCTGGTTCAAGACCGGCGACGTCGGCCGGCTCGACGACGACGGCTACCTCAGCATCGTCGGCCGCAGCAAGGACCTGGTCATCACCGGGGGCTACAACGTCTATCCGGCCGAAGTCGAAGGCTTCATCAACGAGATCCCCGGCGTCGCCGAGTCCGCCGTGATCGGCGTGCCGCACCCCGACTTCGGCGAGGCCGTGGTCGCCGTGCTGACGGCGCGTCATGGTGCGACACTCGACCCTTCCGCAGTGCAGGCGACATTGAAAGGCCGGATCGCCGGCTTCAAGGTCCCCAAGGCGGTGGTCGTGGCGACCGAACTGCCGCGCAACGCCATGGGCAAGGTGCAGAAGAACCTGCTGCGCGAGGCCCATCACGCGCTCTTCGTGAAGGTTTGAGGTCTGCAAACGGACCCCTCGATTCAAGGGGGGTCGCGATGGTTGCTAGGAGATAACCCGATGTTTCGTGCCCGCTGCGGGAACAGCATGCGGTCGTTCCTGCCCAACCCTGAGCACTCATGAGGAGTCTGTCCATGTTCAACCGTCCCCACGCCCTGGCCTTGGCCGCTGCGGCTGCCCTGTCAATGGCGGCCAGTGCGCCTGCTCTGGCGCACGTCCAGGCCTATGCCGGCACCTACGTCACCGAGGGCGGCGGCGGCCGCAGCGGCAGCGGTACGCTGTACATGGAGTACGACGAGCACGACAACACGCTGGCGATCACGACCACCTTCGCCGGCCTGTCGGGCACCACGACCGTGGCCCACATCCACTGCTGCACGGCAGCGGCGAACGCCGGCAACGCCGGCGTCGCACTGGCCGGTGGCGCGGGCGGTTCGCTGATCAACTTCCCCGTCGGCGTGAAGGGCGGAACCTACAGCCAGAACTTCAACCTCGGGCTGAACAGCGTCTACGGCCTGAGCTTCCTGAACAACAACGGCGGCACCGCCAACGGGGCGCGCGACGCCATGCTCGCCGCGTTCGAATCCGGCCGTGCCTACCTGAACATCCACACCAGCCCGCAGTTTGGCGGCGGTGAGATCCGCGCCTGGATCACCCCGGTGCCGGAGCCCGGCACCTGGGCGCTGATGGCCCTGGGTCTGGCCGGAGTCGCCGCTGTCGCACGCCGCCGCCAGGCGGTGCATTGAGAAGCATCTGAGAGTCCTCGTCCTCGGCGGTACACGCTTCCTGGGTCGCCACGCGGTGACCCAGGCGCTTGCGGCCGGGCATGAGGTGACGATCCTGAACCGGGGCCAGAGTGGCCCCGGCTTGTTTGGCGGCGACGTCGAAGCTCTGCTGGCCGACCGCGACCTCGAGCTGCCGCCGTTGACACGCAACCGGCACTGGCAGCTCGTGATCGACACGAGTGCCTACTTCCCGCGACAGGTTCGGCGCATCGCGTCCTGGCTTCACGGGCGGGTCGGGCGCTACCAGCTCGTGTCGTCGATCAGCGCCTACGCCGATCCGCAAGCGGCCGACGGCTGCGATGAGGTGCTGGGCACGCTGGCAAGGCTGCCCGCCGATGAGCCTGAGCCCGACACCGTGACCGGCGCCAACTACGGCGCACTCAAGGCCGCCTGCGAAACCGCCGCGCTCGAATCCTTCGGGCCTGCGGCCTGCCTGCTCGTGCGTCCGGGGCTGATCGTCGGCCCGCACGACCCCACCGGTCGCTTCTCGTGGTGGCTTGAACGCCTGCGGCGTGGCGGCGATGTGCTCGCGCCGGCATCGACCGGCACCCCGGTGCAGTGGATCGACGCGCGCGATCTCGCGGCCTGGATGCTGGTTCAGGGTTCGGCGGGGACCACCGGCGCCTTCAACCTGACCGGTCCGACCGACGCCGACGAGCCGCAGACCTATCGCAGCTGGCTCGAGGCGCTGCGCGTGGCCGCCAACCCACAGGCGCAGTGGTGCTGGGCCGACGATGACTGGGCGCAGGCCGCGGGCGTCGCACCCTGGGCCGACTGGCCGCTGTGGCTGCCCGAGGCCATGGCCGGCCTGCACCGGTCACCGATCGCACGTGCCAAGGCCAGCGGGCTCAACGGCCGGCCGCTTGCGCAGACGGTGGCCGACACCCTGGCCTGGCTGGACGAATGGCACGCTGCAGGCGCCCTGCCGCCTCCTGGACCCCCACGTCCGCGGCCTGGGCTCGCGGCGGACCGCGAGGAAGCGCTGCTGGAGCGTTGGCGCGCGGGTGAAGGCCGGCCGCAGCAACGGGCGGTCAGCAGCCCGGCCTGAGTCGAGCCCGCTCCGTCACGCGATGCGGCAGATCTCGGGTCGGCCCGTGGTGGACGTGACCCGCAGCAGGCAGCGGGTGCTGCCGCGAACGATGACCTGGCAGCGGTGGTAGGTGCCGTTGATCGAGGTGCTGAGGGCCTGCACGTCGCGGATGCGTTCAACCTGCCAGGTGCTGCCGTCCAGTCCGCTCAGTCGATACAGCGGGCCCCCTTCGAGATTGCTCTGCAGCCACAGGCACTGACCCCAGTGGTCGTAGGTCCCACCGGCCGCGAACAGAGGCGTTTCCGGCGAGGTGTCCAGCCAGTGGGCTGCCGTGTCGAAGTCGCGGTGCGAGCCATCGGCCGATGTCAGGACGATGGCGTCGTGGAATGCGGACCAGTTGCTGCGGTTGCCCGAGTCCATGGCCTGGCCCAGACGCACGCGCACGGACCCTGACGATCCACCCGGCGCGGCCAGGACCACGAACTCGCGCCGCTGCGGCATGCGGATCATGGTCTTGTGGTTGTAGACCACGCGCCGGCCCGACTCGAACTGGCGCAGGAAGCGGCTGCGGCTGTCGCCGCTCCAGACCGTGGCACTGCGGCTGGTGGGTGCAAAGTCCCAATGGCGGTAGAAGAAGTCCGCCCGCGCATGCATCGCGTTCCAGCCGTCCATCACGACGATGCGGTACGACATGTCGATGCCGAGATCTCCGTCGAAGTGCGCGGTGTCGTAGCGCCCGGTGTCGAGGTCCAGAACCGACTTGGTGATGTTGAACATCAGCAGGGCACCGCGCCGGTTGCCGGCCACGTTGGGCGCCACCCAGTCGAGCGAGTCGTAGGTGTGGCTGGCGCCCGGGGTGCCGTCGGCGAGTGGCATGTCGGCCGACTCGTTGAGCGGATCGGATGCACTCGGGACCGGAATGGCCCGCCGGTTCACGGTGTCCCAGCGCTGGGCGGCCGAGACGGGTGAGCGCTCGCGCACGACGCCGAACCTCAGGGTCGAAGCCGAGAGGCTGTAGACGCCGTTTTCGCACAGGTGCGAGTCGCCATGGCCACCGCCCGAGAGGTACATCACCTGGTCGACATAGTCGTAGGCCGCTCCGCACCAGGCATTGATGATCGAAGGCGATCCGTCGGGCTGGCCCAGCTTGGTGGCGTAGCGGGGCCGCGGCACGATGTCGTCCAGGGTGTTCGTGTCCACCGCCAGCCAGCGGTTCATCGGCAGTTGATCGAAGTCCGACACCAGGACCTGTTGCTGCGCATCGGTGTTGGGCGCCCAGAGGCTTCCCGTCAGGCGCAGTGCCGGTCCGCTGACGGCGGCCGAGGCCGGCCTTGGAGGCAACGGCGGAGGCGGCGGAGCCGGCACCGGTGACGATCCGGGGGTCGGCGCCGGCGTCGGCGAGGGGCCCGGTGCCGGGGTCGGCGACGGTGAAGGCGCGGGCGATGGCGACGGTGTCGGCGCGGGTGGCTGCCCAGCAGCCGCCGCATTGGCATCGGCGCTGCCGCCGCCACCGCCGCAGGCGGCCAGCCACGTCAGCATCGACAAGGTCCAGACGCTGCGTGTCAGCAGATCGCGCCTGTTCGGGTCGACGTGCGGAGGCGTGGTCATGGTGGGGGCAGTGAAGCTGAATCTCGGCATCTTGCCCCGTGGCGACCCGGCCCAGCGGGTGAAGATGTGTCGGTTTGGCGGCGCACTTCGGCCATTGCCGGACGGACCACCGGCATGCGCCTCAGGCCGCGCTGCCGGGCGCTGCGGCGCGGGGCCTCCAGCCCAGGGCCGCCGCCGCGATCAGCGCGCCGTACTTGAGCCTCGCCGGGTGGTGGCGCCAGGCGCGGGCGAAGGCTCCGATCGCCACCCGACGCTTGCCATGCTCCAGGTGATGAAGTCCGAACTGCATGTGATAACGGGCCAGGTTCTGCACAAACCGATTGCGCTCAAGCGTTCGGCCATCCCGACTGGCCAGACCGTGCCGAGCCGCCGCGGATTCGAGGAGCCGCGTGCGGAAGTCCACCTCGCGCAGCTTGCGGTTGCCCTGGTGGGGATGCTGGCGGTACAAGGTCGACACGGCCGCCAGCTTGACAAACGGCACCTGGACCGAGAGACGCAGCCACAGGTCCCAGTCCTCCGAGTACGGCAGCGCAGGATCGAAAGCACCCGCAGCGTCCAGCGCGGAGCGACGGATCATCGCGGTGCTGGTGAGGGCCCAGCAGTCGACCAGGAACTGGTGGTAGATCCAGCCGCTGAACTCGGGGTCGTGCGCGGGCACGCCTTCCAGCGTCGGCAAGACTGAAGCCGGTTCGGCAAATCCGCTGTCACCCGGAAACCAGTTCAGGAAGTCGCTGAACACCACCCCGGCATCGGGCACGCGGTCGAAGGCGGCCAGTTGCTCGGCCAGTTTCCAGGGCGCCCACCAGTCGTCGTGGTCCAGGAAGCACAGGAACTCGCCGCGGCTGTCGGCCAGGCCGCGATTGCGCGCCACGCACACCCCCTGATTGGCCTGGGTGACGAGCCTGACCCGGGGGTCGGCGGCGGCCACGGCCGCGACCAGATCGCGCGTGCGGTCGCTCGAGCCGTCGTCGACCACCAGCACCTCCAGCGCACGGTGGCTTTGCGCCAGCACCGACTGCAGCGTCTGCTCGATGTAGCGCTCGACGTTGTACGTCGGGATCACCACCGAAACCAGCGCCGTCACGGCTGGAACTTCCAGTCGGGCGCGTGATGACGCAGCCATTGCTCGAACATCATCAGGATCCAGACCATCTCGCCGTAGTAGCCCGGGTGCTCGGGCAGGCGCTGTTCGACCAGGTCCTTGACGAACGCCGGCCGCACGACCCCGCGTGTGGCCACGCCATGCAGCGACTCCAGCGCCAGGGCCTTCAACCCGGCATGGCGCGTGGCCCAGACCCCGAACGGCAAGCCGAAGCCCTTCTTCTGCTTGACGATGATCTCCGGCGGCAGGAAGTCCTTCAGCGCCTCCTTGAAGAACCAGCGCAGCTTCAGGCCCTTGAGCTTGTAGTCCGGCGGCAGGTCGAGCGCGATGTCCAGCAGCTTCTCGTCGAGCATCGGATACGCGACTTCGACGCCCGCCAGGCGCGTGCTGCCGTTGACCTTGGGCAGGTCGCTTTCGGCCAGCGTGTAGCGCCAGTCGTAGGCCAGCATGCGGTCGATGGCGTGA
>Ga0209985_10001744_pt1 | contig 20710 bp, 19 predicted proteins | sample NOAtaG_FD_187305 | JGI IMG/M metagenome (GOLD analysis project Ga0209985, IMG submission 187305) | Freshwater lake microbial communities from Lake Erie, under a cyanobacterial bloom - NOAA_Erie_Diel6S_1000h metaG (SPAdes) (version 2) | ecosystem: Environmental > Aquatic > Freshwater > Lake ...
GAGTTAGTTCTGCCCCGCAGGATGACCGCCCCTCCAGGACTCCAGTTGCACGCCGGAAACGGATATCAACGGAGAGCGAATCACATAATGACACTATGCATAGCTTTGTATAGGTTTTTATGAGCGGGCAGGCAGAAGAGTCGCTCCATTCCGCCCGATGGGAAGCGACCGAATTCTTACTAAATTAGGAGATCGGGATCGGTCGATTCGAATGTAAGGCAATAAAATAATAGGCTTTATTTTAGAGCTCTCATGAGGTGCAAGAGTCAACTTTCCTCGCCAAATTCCGAAGCTACTGGGAGTCGTGGAAAAAGGATGGATCCATGAGTACGAACAAGACTTTGGCCGAAGAGTTTGGCATCAAGACCGGAGATCAGCTCGATGTTGAGGGGGCTGTTCTTCTGATCGAAGATCAGCAGGACCTACGTCTGATCGTTGCTCACCATCTGACCAAGCTCGGTTTTCGCAAGATTCGTCAGTGTGCCAACGGGCACGAAGCGATTCACCTTGTCAAGGATAACCCCTCAGCCCAGTTCGCAATCATCATTGCGGACAAGGACATGCCGCTGATGGGCGGGTATGATTTTCTCAATGAGATCCGAGAGGGTGTGCAATACACCAGGGGCGCCTTCGCGATCACTCTGGATTCTCCCGATAAAGCCGAAATTATGCTGGCGAGTGAGAATGGTGTTGACGGTATTCTGGTCAAGCCCTTCACTCTTAAGGATATCATCCCGAAGTTACGACAGGCCTATAAAGTCTTCCACAATCCCAACAATCCCGAACTTGTCTACGAATTAGCCAAGAAGGAGCTGCGCTCGAAAAACTTGGATCGGGCGGCTGCCATCTATCAGCGTCTGGCTCAAGGCACACAAAAAGCAGCACGACCCTTGGTCGGTCTAGCACGGGTGGCGATGGGTAAGGGCAACAAAGAGGAAGCGCTCAAGCTGCTGAGTGAAGCCGAGCTGCGTAACAAGTTTTATGTTCACACCTTCGTCGAACGTGGACGGATGTTGGCGGCAGATCAACAGATCGAAGAAGCCGTCAAGGAATTCAAGCGAGCGATTGAGTTATCACCTCTGAACCCCATCCGTTATGAAGAAGCAGCCGAACTTTTCTTTCGGATGCAGCGCTACGATGATGCTGTCGACCTGTTGACCTTGGCGCTGAATCAGAACCTGTCCTTCCCACGCCTGCATCATTACTTGAGTCAGGCACACTTTGCTCAGAAGGACTACAAAAAGGCGATCCGACATATCAAGTCCGCTTTGTTTATTGAGCCCGAAAATGTCACCTATTTGAATCAACTCGGAGTCTGTTATAAAGAGTCAGACCAGTTTGATGAAGCTCAAAAGACTTACAATACGGTCATCAAACTGGATCCGAATAATCGCTCTGCTTTGTACAACAAGGCAATTATGCTTGCAGCTAAGGGCGAAAATCAGGAAGCGATCAAGCTCCTCAAGCGTTGCTTGGAGAAGCATCCTGATTTCGAATTAGCGAAGAAAAAGATGACCGAACTCGAAGCAAAATCGCAAAAGGCGGCAGGTTAATGCGTAAACTGATCTTGATGCGGCATGCCGAAGCGGAATCAAGCGACAAGGCAAAGAGCGATCGCGCTCGTGTGCTCCTCCCGATAGGGGTCGCTGCAGCCGTGCGGTGCGGCCAGGAGATGAGGGCCCTTGGTTTCAGTCCGGACCTCATTCTCTGCAGCGATGCGACCCGGGCCGTCATGACCATGGATTCCGTCATCCGTGGAGGGAATTTTACGGGTATCACTCCCAAGGTCTTAGGCATGCTTTACCTCGCAGAACCTGATGTTCTGATTTCGCGTTGCCTCGAAGTCGATGACACGATCGAAAATCTCCTGGTCATTGGTCATAACCCGGGTTGGTCCGAGGCAGCTACCCAGCTGAGTGGCACCCCCTTAAGTCTCGGCACAGCTCAAGCGGCGTTGCTCGAACACCCTGGAGACAGTTGGGTGACGGCCCTCCACGATCGCTGGCGTTTGAAAGGCATCATCCCCTAACTCCCAGAATTCCTTACGCAGTCCTCTTCGTTGACCATGCCCTTGTGCGGCCCACGCAGACCGGGTGAATGGATGGACTGTCTCTGCTTGTCCTCCCAGCCTAGAGCACCATGTGGGCATGGGGTCCACTTCTGACAGCATCCCAATCGGCTTTTTCTGGACGCACGGGCACGAAAGTGCAAAGAACAGGTATACGAAGCTAAGGGCATTGGCTCAACTAAGTCCTGGTTTTTTGGCATGCTCTATTCAAAAGTATGTCCTTATTCGCTTAACACAAGGAAGCAAGTGCGATGAGAAAAAAAGCTTTTGCTGTTCTGATCCTTCTCTGGTCTGTGTCAATCCATGCAGCTGCACACGAACAGAAACTCATGGAAAAAGATCTCGCCTTTGCCTTGCCTTTAAGTTCGCGCGCTGTATCCAGCGAAAGTTTCCTGCCACGTGCGTGGTATCGAAGTGTGCATCAAGCTTTCCTAGCAACGAGTGCCGGAAACGTACTTGAGATCGAGAGTCCTTATAGCGACTGGCAACTGATTTCCATGCGGATTGCGCCTTGTTCGCCGCTAAGTCAGACTCCGCTGCGAGCAGAGGTGGACTGCTGGCCAGAGGTTCGCTTGGTGTGGCAGCCCGTGCTGAGAAAAATTCGTCTACACGAGCGATATATGGAAGCTGCAGGCGATGATCGTGCTATTCATGCTATCTATCCGACTCAAGGCCAGGGTGTTTTGAACGGAGAAGAAATGCTACGCGCTCTGAATTACCGCCAGACTCTGACGCAAGGCGCTCAACTGGATGTGGCCTCGCGGAGTGATTTTGAATCTTTGCGCGCCCGAGTGATAACGGCTCTCATGGATGCAAGTCTCAAGCTGCGGGATCCACAGCTGGCAGAATCGACCTATATGGGGCATGGTATCCGTCCGGAGACCAATGATCCTGCGCGGGAACAGCAGCTCTTCAAGCGTCTGACTGATTTTCTCAATCGCTTTACGAGGCCTCAGGATCTCAGGTTCCTCACAGCCTTCTCTTTACCGGAAGGGCGTGAGCCAGCGCATCTTGATGAATGGGTGTTTCTCTCCTTTCGAGCCGAACAAGCTCGCTTGATTCAAGACCCCATCGAGATCCGATCAGCCAAAGATGGGCGAATGTTAGCGAGTCTCGGTCCATCGATTCGAGGCTCTCAGGGGCGGGATGCTGATGAGCTTTATGATTTGCTTGGAACCGGTGAGACCGGGCGCGAGCTTAGCGATTCTGTGATGTTTTACATCAGTGACATCAGAAGATTGACACCTGCGGTAGCGGATCGGCGGCAGCTACTGGTTGGCAATACATCCTGTATTTCGTGCCATAAAATGAACGAATTGCGTTTTGATTTTCATAATTTCAGTTATCTTGAAGACCGAGACATCACTCTCTCTCCGCGGCTGAAGCGCGATGTGGAACTGGATCTGTTGTGGTTGCGTGCATTTTACTCAGGTCTCTAATTTGTGTCGGTCCTGAAAGGCCCGTTTAGGCGTTCAGAAATGGTCCAAAGGCTAGGCGCTAAAAGTACCAAACCCCTAGTGGACATGCGGTCCATGAGGACCTGAGGGATTTTTATGCAATGACGCCTATGGACTATTTCTGGACGCGCACCAAGGTATCGATCGAATCTCATTGTGAATCGCTTGGGGAACGTTTAAGAAAGCCGTGCAGGACCAGAACAAGGAGTGAGTATGCGTTTTGCTTGGAGTTTTCGCCGAATGTGCCTGGTGTTCCTGGTGTGGATCGGCCTTTGTCAGCCGGGTTTCCCACAGACTCTCCCCGAAGCGGTCACGCCAAGCGAAAGCAAGGACGCGACATCAGTCGATTCGCCTCGGGCTATGGTGCGTCAATTCCTTGATGTGATTCGACGTGATAACATTGATAGCGCGTTCTTCTATACCGAGTTTCCTCGTCCCATGGGGCGAGAGCGCCGCCGGACCTTAGTCCGCCAGCTGGTCAATGTTCTGAATAAAAAAGCGCAAATTGACCTTGCTCGTATTTCGGATGACCCAGCCGGTCGCCTCGACGATGGCTTGCTTCCGGATCAGGAGGTGATCGGCAAGATCGAGATACTGGGCGAAAGTATCCCCGTCGAGCTGAAGCGGATCCATGTAGCAGAAGAGGAACGGAAGGTGTGGCGATTCGCACCAGAGTTTATGGATAAGATTCCACGCCTGGCGGAAAAGCTCGAAGAGATCGACATTGAGAACCGTCTGCCTCCCTTACTTAAGGATCACGCTGCATTCGGGATCAAGGCTTGGCAGTGGCTGGGGCTAGCACTGGCCGTGTTGCTTGCTGGTGTGACCTCGTGGGTCCTGGCCTTTTTGCTGGTAAAAGTCATCAACTTTACGACCCGTAGATTCAAGATAACGCTAAGTGATCGGGCACTTCACAGCTTTGTCCCGTCCCTTCGTTGGCTTTCGGGGCTAGCCATTTTTCACGTCGCCAGCTCATTTTTAGAACTGAAAATTGAGCTCCGGCAAACACTATCCTACATCGAAACCATCCTCTTCACCTGGGTCTTCATGTTTCTTGGTCTCAGACTGGTCGAAGCATTTATAGAGTTGGCACGAGCCAATCTTGAAAAACAGGGTAAGGGGACCGCGATGCTGCAGCCGGCACAAAAAGGCTGCAAGACTGTTCTCGTGGTGATCGCACTCATCTGGATGTTCCGCAGTTTGGGTTTTGACGTGACGGCGATCGTGGCCGGTCTTGGGGTCGGTGGTTTGGCGATCGCCCTCGCCGGACAAAAAACAATTGAGAACCTCTTTGGTGGTATTTCAGTGATTCTTGACCAACCGGTACGGGTCGGTGATTCCGGGCGCTTTGGGGAAGTCATCGGGACAGTCGAAGATATAGGACTTCGATCGACCAAAGTCCGCACCCTCGATCGCACTCTGGTCACGATTCCAAACGCTGAGTTTTCACTGATGAAGCTCGAAAACTTTGAACGGCGTGATAAGATTCGGTGGGCACCGACCATCAGTGTGCGATACGAAACAACTCCCGATCAGCTCCGTTTGCTGCTGATGCGGATCAAGGAACTTCTCATCGGTCATCCCATGGTCCTCAACGATCCTGCTCGGGTCCGCTTCGTTCGTTTTGGAGTCCATGGCCTTGATATCGAATTGTTCTGCTTCATCAACTCAGGCGACTACAACGAGTACTTAGCCGTTGTCGAAGATCTCAATTTGAAAATGATGGATCTTGTTAGTGAGACGGGGACAGCTTTTGCCCTAGCATCAAGCACCGTCTATGTCGAGCAGAGTCGGGGTGTCAATCCCGAGACGCGAGAAAAAGCCTTGCAGGAAGCATTAGAGATTCGGGAGTCGACCGGCTTTCCACAGCCTCATTATCCCCAAACTTGGATCGAGCCGCGCATCGACCGGTTGAGCTTCGGGCCTTCTCAACCGGTGCGACATACGCCTCAGGAATCACCTTAAAGACGGAGCGCCACAGCCCTTACCGAGGGACTTCATTGCCGCGTGCTCAGCTGGTACGCCCTGTCGTTTGGTGAAGTCGAACACTAGGTTCGTCACTTCATCAACCATTGCCGAAGGACTCCATCATCGCGTGCTCAGCTGGTACGCCCTGTCGCTTGGTGAAGTCGATCACCAGGTTCATCATCGCATCAGGACCGCAAGTCATGTAGGTGGTGTCTGCGTATGTCCCCGTCATGGTTTCGGCAAACATCGCCTCGTCGGGACGTCCGTAGAGAAAGCCTTCACTTCGAGCATCCTCGCGGGTTAATGTGCAGATCACCTTGCAACCTGGGACCTTGTTAATGGCTTCGAGCTCTGTCCATGAGATTAAGTCTTCCTTGGAACGATAAGCCACGAGCAAGGTCATAGACTGGGGAGCCCCAGGCTGGCCGAGCTTGTCTGCGTACTCGCGCATGATGCTGACGAAAGGAGTCACGCCACTCCCAGCGCCAACCATGAAGAGCTTAGGACGGCAGAGGCTAGCGTCGTAGACAAACTTACCGATAGGCCCCCGTGCTTTCAGGGTATCGCCTACTTTGACTTTGTCACACAGCCAATTGCTGACCAAGCCACCTGGGACTCGTTTCACTGTTACAGCAGCGAAGGTTTTCTGACATGGTGAGCTAGACATTGTATAGGAGCGAGCGACGGGGCGCTCGGCGATGTCATCGAAGCGAAAGGTCAGGTACTGACCTGCGATGTAGTCAAAGGGACAGGATCCCTCATCAGCATCCTCGACGTAGAAGGTCTTGGTATCCCAAGTTTCATCGACGATGTCGGTCACTTTCAGATTCATCCAGCCTTTCTTGCGGCGTGGGGTGGTGGCCTCTTGCATGGGGTTGTTCCTTTTCATCGAGCAAGGTCTACGACAGGCTTATAAGACGTGGACTATAGCGCAGGAAACCCGGCGCATCAATCATGGGCTGAGTTTAGCTATCTCCTCGAGCTCGTCTTGGTAGGACCGGACCAGCCGGCTGGCAAGAGCGGACGAGTCGGCTGGCAAGAGCGGACGAGTCAGCTGGCAAGAGCGGACGAGTCGGCTGGCAAGAGCGGACGAGTCGGCTGGCAAGGGCGGACGCAACGGCTGGCAAGAGCGGACAAGTCGGCTGGCAAGGGCGGACAAACGGACAGTTCTTGATGCGACGTAAACTAGAATGATTCTCCTGGTTTGATTCCTGCGCCTTATCCTTGGCAGACAGGTACAAAGTTGCCCATCGAGCTTGGTCTCGAAGTGCCGATTCCCCCTCTGGCGAGGAGGGAACGAGCTGTGCTATCGAGGTTCTTTTTCATCGTAGGTTTCATGACGTTGCTCATCGGTCCAATCTATGCGGTTGCTCCGATTGACGTTGCTGACCAGCGTTTAGAGGGACTATCGCTCATCCCTCGGTTGACCTATTGCTTCGGTCCCGCAGATCTCGATGAAATCATGAAGCCCGAACATGAATCCTGCTTTCAGCAAAGTTCTAAATCAGCACTTAACATGTGGAACCTCTTTACCGACCCCATCAAGCGACAGCAGTACTTATGGCTCCGATTTTCGCTGGTAAATACGAGCGATTCCGACAAGCTGATCTACCTGCATGATGCAGAGTTTGCAAACTTCAGCACCAGTCTTTTTCGTGATGGGGCTTACCTGCAACATCTGGACGATCCCCGTCGCGATCCAGAACGTCTGATTCCGGTGACGGTCCCATCAGGCCGTCAGCATCTTTACCTTCTGAGAGTCAAGCCGATCGGCACCACACGGGTTGAGCTCTCGTTTCTGACAGACAAGCGAGGCTACTACCTTGCTAGCGAACGTCGAGCCCTCCTGGTCGGAGGGGGATTTTTACTGGCTGTGATCAGTTTTATCGTGAACCTTTTTGTACTGGTCCTATTCCGAAGCCGATTTCAGATCTTTTATTTGCTGTATCTCGTTTCTTTTTGTTTTTGGTTGGGATGCATTTGGTTTCATTTTTTTCTGCCTTGGGATCATACTCCGGCCATGCCCATTTTCGCGACCATGCTTGGCCTTTTTTTACTGTTGTTCGCGATCGAGTTTCTCAATTTACGAACGTATCATCGACTGTTTAAGGCAGCAGTTGTCCTGTGTCTTATGTCTTCATCTATTTGTCTCTACTCTATGTTCGATGGCTTTCGCGGATTTTTTATCCTACAGATCTATTCGTTGATTGCGGCCCCCTTCTGTTTTTGGGTGGGTGTCTACGTCTATGCAAAAACCCGTAGGGTTCATAACTTGGTCTACTGCTTCGCCTTCGGAGCTTTGATTCTTGGTACTTTATTCGCAATTTTGCATAGTCTAGAAGTGGTTTCATGGAGGAGCGCCCAGGCAGGTTTGATCTATGGTGCTTGTCTCGAAACGTTGATTATGATGCTGGCGATTGGGATACAAATTTTGAGGATAGAGAAAGATCGTCGGCATAGTTATGCCCAGTTAGCGAAGGTATTCTATCCCCACCAGTTGCAACAGATGCAAGATGGCAGGATGCTCGAAGAGACCATGCCTGTGGGTAACCATGAAGCCTGCATCTTGGCATTCGATGTCATCGGTTCAAGCCAAATACTCGAGCCCGAGTTCGCGAGCGCCTGGGAAGCCTTTATGGGAGAAGCTCGGAACATGATGATGGAAGGCTATGATGCCTCCTGTATGAGGAGTCAAGCATACCTCATCAAGGAGGTAGGGGATGGATTTCTTTGTTCCGTTGGCTTTCCGTTCCAATGTCGAGGCGATCATCGCAACCTGAGCGCTTTGCAGTTAGCCGAGCAGCTGCGCCAGCGCTTCCATTTTCACATGAGCCGGCTTGCCAGCCACGCTCGCATTCACTGTTCGATTGGGATTGCTCAGGGGCACGTGAATGGCTATTTTTCTCAATCTGGCGCCATTCGGCATGATTTGTGGGGGCATGCTGTGGTGTTGGCTACTCGCTACGAGCAGATGCGCTATGCAATCTTCACGGCTGACTCCATGCAAGCTCAGGACATTATCGTCCTCCAATCTCTTGTATACTTAACCTTGCCAGAGACTATCCAATCTCACTTTGTGGTTTTGGATCTCAAAGAGAAGGGGATCAGGGTCAGAAACGATCCTGATGCGGCTTTCCTGGCCTATAACTGTCGCGGCTTACCAGCGCTGGCTCGGACAGACGAGGTTGCCTGAGAGGCAAAGCATTATAGAGCCGAAAGTGGAACTCCGGATCTACCGATTGAGACAAATAAGGCTGAGCTCCTCGCGGAATCGCAGCTCCATCCCGAGCTACGGACCTTGACGCACCTTGCCTCCATAATCTCGCGGAACACTTCAGAGGATCGAGTAGGCCAGAGGCTCCCGCCTCTCGCCTTGCGGAACACCTCGTGGATCGAGTAGGCCAGAGGCTCCCGCCTCTCGCCTTGCGGAACACCTCGTGGATCGAGTAGGCCAAAGGCTCCCGCCTCTCGCCTTGCGGAACACCTCGTGGATCGAGTAGGCCAGAGGCTCCCGCCTCTCGCCTTGCGGAACACCTCGTGGATCGAGTAGGCCAGAGGCTCCCGCCTCTCGCCTTGCGGAACACCTCGTGGATCGAGTAGGCCAGAGGCTCCTGCCTCTCGCCTTGCGGAACACCTCGTGGATCGAGTAGGCCAGAGGCTCCTGCCTCTCGCCTTGCGGAACACCTCGTGGATCGAGTAGGCCGGAAGCTATAGGACCACTTTGAGCACCAGGTAGATCGTCCGTGTCGCATCTTTGTCGACTTGGACTGCAGTAGGTTCATCTCCTTCACTGTACAGGGCACCGAGTTCACCAAGGTCATAATAGCCATTGGAATCAGCATCGATATAACTAAAGATATAGTAGGCGCCGGGCTTCAGGCTGGGTGTGACGAATTCAGTCGCGAACTCACGGCCAGGGGTCAGCAGCAGACGGCTGCTGATCGTGTAGCTGTAGAGAGGCATTTGTTCGATATCAGCTGAACTCAGCACCTGGATACGGACATCACGATCAGTCGGAATCGTGGCGCCTTCATCGACTTCAAACTTGATGCGCACCCGCGCGCGGCTATCGGGTTCACTACCAGGTTTTTTGAACAATTGATCGATGGTGATGTGAATCGGATCGGGTGTGCGATCGGGGGTGACAATCACGCGCCGGGCTCCCGAAAGCGCGCCGTAGACACCAAGCGGAGTTTCGCCGACTAGCTCCATTCCGTTGAGTGCATACGGGACGCTGGGCAGACCTGCCTGGGAGAGAAAGGCACGGAAGTAGTATTCGCCTGGGGCGAGAAAGATCTCCTCGCGATCGCTCGACTGGGGGCGGCTCGCATCAAAACCCGCGATCTCAAGGGACGCTGCAGGGGAGCCCGTGAAGCGAGGATTGTCAAAAGCCTCGACTCGGAGTGTTTGAGCTGTACCGAGATTTTCATTGAGGACGTAGTGGACGAAGAGGGAGAGAACCTGACAGTCGCGACCCCGGCAGTTAGAATTCCAGGCATAGCTTGTGTCGGGACGTGGACCCGACAGGCCAAGACGCTGGCCACAGATCGAGGAAGGCTTGTTGACGGACTTGCACTGAGCGTAGGTGTAGGTGCTCGAATTGGGATAGTTCTCTTCGAGCGAAGAACCCCATTCGATCGTTTCCTCCTCGTTAGGTACGTCATCATCAACAACAAAAGCGCAGGCTGAAGTCCAAAAAACGAGAGCTGCACAGACAAACGAACGCCATGGAACAAATGACATCATTAAAATCTCCTTCGTGAAGCAGACTCCGCCTCTTCGAGCGAAAGCTGTGCCATCGCTCCGCGAGTGACAGGGACCGAGTTTGATGGTTGTGCGTGGACATTTCGGATTTGATTTGACAGACTTGGGATCGACACAGCTGTACAGTGGAAGTCACAGTTGGGCAACAGCCCCTCGAGTGGAAACTCCTCAGGGGGTGGAACCTGGGATCTTGGTCGAAAACACCGAAGCTGCCTTCAAACCTGCCGTGACTGGCCCAAGGCGCCAAGGTCTCTACCAAAAAAACGGCTGACACTTGCGACAAGTCAAGGTATCTGTATCGATCACCCTCTGTGCGGTGACCTAGCTTAATATGTTGTGATGGAGCGAGGCCTCATGAAGTCCCTGCGAACCCGCGCGATCCTAGTTCTACTTCTGACTCTCGGAGCGCTGTATTACATCTCCCCGACCTTCATCTACTTCTCAATGCCGAAGGACAAGCGGAACGACCAGGCTGAGTTGGACAAGGCGATTCCGTCTTGGATGCCACAGAAGCACATCAAGCTGGGTCTCGACCTGCAGGGCGGTGTGCAGCTGGTGCTCGGTGTGGACACGGAAGTGGCCATAGACAACCGGCTGGGTCGCCTCGGGACAGAGATCTCGCGCTGGGCACAGGACCAGAACATCAAAGTCAAAGAGGCTTACGCCATAAAGGGTCAGCAAACATTGCGGATCACTTTGGAGGATGGCGTCGATGGAGGAACCTTCCGCGAGAAACTGGGCGGCGAGTATCCGACGCTGGAACGCGTTCGATCGGAAGCTCAGGTCTACGATTTCAAATTCAAAGATTCGGAAATCAAACGGATTCGTGAAGCAGCTTTGGAACAGGCGGAGCGCGTCGTTCGCAGCCGGGTTGACAAGTGGGGCGTATCGGAGCCATCAATCAACCGTCGAGCTGACAAGTCTATTATGGTGCAGCTGCCAGGATTCAAGGATCCCGAGAAAGCGCGTGAGCTTCTGGGGCGAACGGCGCAGCTGAAGTTTAAGATGGCTGATGAGGACTTCAATGGTTTCGATAGCCTGGTGGGGCGATTGCCTCCAACGGTGACCTTAGAACGCCGCGGCAACCAAGGGGCCGCGGTCCTGATCGGCGAAGATAAACAAGCCATCCTCCAGCTCACACAGGGTTTGATCCCAGAGGGACGTGAGCTCCTCTTCGAAGAGACACCGATCGCCGCAGGCAAAAAAATGCGGTACACCGCGCACGTGCTCAAAGCTGCGACTGAGCTTTCGGGCGAAGATGTTATGGAAGCCCAAGTGACCTACGACCCCAACTCAATGGATCTCCGGCCCGTTGTCTCGATGCAGTTCACGGCCACCGGGGGCAAGCGCTTCGGGGACGTCACGGGTGCCAATGTCGGCAAGCGCATGGCAATCGTTCTCGATGATGTCGTCGTGTCAGATCCTGTCATTCAGGGCAAGATCGCTGGAGGTAACGCACAGATTACTCTGGGTTCCGAGAAACCTCGGCCCGAAGTTGAAGCCGATGCAAACCAGCTGGCCCTGATCCTACGCTCCGGTGCCTTGCCGGCTCCCATTACGATTCTCGAAGAACGGCAGGTGGGTGCCACCCTCGGGCCTGAGCTGGCTAATCAAGGTGTGGAGTCGGTGCTGGTCGGACTAGCCTGTGTTTTGGTCTTCATCACCTGGTACTATAAACGTCCGGGATTTCTCTCCTGCGTTGCGTTGGTCCTGAACGGCATTCTCCTCCTCGCGTTGATGGCGAGTTTTGGCTTTGCACTGACACTCCCGGGCTTTGCAGGGTTTATCTTGACTCTCGGTATGGCGGTTGATGCCAACGTTCTCATCAACGAGAGGATTATCGATGAGTTAGCCGAGGGTCGAGCGCCTCTCAAAGCGCTGGAAAACGGCTTTAGCAAAGTCTTTTGGACTATCGTCGATGCCAACGTTACGACACTGATCGCCGCTTTCGTGCTGCTCGAGACCTCATCATCCGGCCCGATCAAAGGCTTCTCGGTCTCGCTGATTCTCGGTCTCTTGGTTTCGCTCTTCACGGCCCTGTCGGTGACCCGCATGCTGTTTTATTTGGTGCTCTCACGCGCCAAGAACGAACAACAGGTCAAGGTTTGGTTGGGGTGGTCGAACGTTGTGAAGCTTCAAGCGCAAGGCAAGCGTCGCTTCGACTTTCTGAAATACGGTAAATTGGTGACGGGTGTTGGTCTCGCGATCATTCTAGCCGTCGTAGGTGTGGCCGGTACGAAGGGCTTCAACTGGGCGGTTGACTTTGCGGGTGGAACCGAGATGGAGCTGACCTTTGCCAAGCCGGTGGAGACCAACGTGCTGCGAACAGCCTTGCAAGAGGCAGGTATCGAAGATCCCTCCTTGCAGGCCGTGGGCGATGCGGTGAACAGGCATTATCTCGTCCGTTTCGAGGGCAGTAGCCTCGATGCGGCAAGTGGTGCTGTGAATACGGAGCAGATCAACTCGATCCGGGGTGCAACTCTGGCAAAGTTGGCTGATTTTGGTCCTGAAGTCCTTCGCGTCGAGTACGTGGGCCCTGCAATCGGTCGAGAGCTGAGAAAGCAGGGTATCCTGTCGGTGATCTGGGCCGTCCTAGGGATTTTGATCTATGTGGGTCTGCGCTTTGATATGCGCTTCACTCCAGGCGCTATGGCAAAGATGGTGCAAGACGTGTTCTGCGTCCTGGCCTTCTACCTCTTCTTCCAGAGATCCTTTGACCTCACGGCCGTGGCCTGCGTCCTGACTGTCGTCGGTTACTCGGTAAACGATGTTATCGTGATTTACGACAGGATCCGGGAGAACATCACAAACTTCCCAAGGCGCAATCTCTACGACAACATCAATGTCGCTTTGAACGAGACGCTGGCCCGCTCGATCAATACCTCGGTGGCATCGATCGTATCGCTCGTCGGTATCCTGTTTTTTGGAACCTCACAGATCTTGAACTTTGCGATGGCGATGGCCGTGGGTATCGTCTCGGCGACTCTCACGTCCTCCTTCCTCGCTACGTCCTTCGTCCTTTGGTCGGAGGAGTTGCGCAAGAAGCGGGACATAAAAGTTGGCACCGGAGCCTGACGATCCGGTGCCAGCTCGAGGCATCACAATTTCTATCGTTAGAGGAGTTCCATATCGGTTATGGAGCTTCCGGATAGAACGTCAGAATACTGAAAGTCCTTGGTCGGAATCACATCGTTTTTACGAGTGGTCGACTTGAATGTGTCTTGGTAGACGGTGCATTCGATGTAGTCGAAGATCGAGGGAAAAGGGTGGTTGATGCAGTCCATGTTGGGCTCGATCTCCCCCTTCTTACCCGGCTTCTTCACTCCCTTCTTCGGTCCTTTGGCCTTCAAGTCTTCCGGCACAATCTCCTGGACCATGTTTTTCTTCATCACCAGCCCACAGAGGCTGCGGAATTCAATCTCCCCAGTCTCTTGGTTAAACTGGCCATGGCGCACAAGATGAGGACAACGCTTGCAAAGCATCACGCTACCTTTCCTAGCAGGGCTGATGGCAAGCCGGTCCACGTTGCCCATCCTCAACGGACGCAAGGATACGACTCTCGGGGTCTTCGCCACCAACGATCTTTTTTTTCACGGGGTTACCGACATCTTAGGGGAAGGTTTGCAGGCATGCAACGGGAAAATGTTTGTAATTTATGGGAAAATTACTTTTGGCCGAGTCGGAAAAAACTAGCCTTCCGCAGGATTTCCGGCTTGTTAGGGATGAGCGTTACGCCCTTTGTGGCTGCGTGAGGAGTGAGTCATGGACTTTGCAGCGTTGTTTGCCAAGCGCCCCAATCACATCAAGCCAGGTCTCGAACGGATCCAAAACAGTTATCAGCACCTGGGACGACCCGCCTTTGAACTGCCTACGATCCTGCTAGGAGGCACCAATGGCAAGGGCAGTACCAGCGGCTTTCTTTGGTCCTTACTCGGGAGCAACGGGGGGCAGTTTGGACTTTATACTTCGCCTCATTTGGTCCGCTTCTCCGAGCGTTTCCAGCTGAACGAGGGAACGCCGGATGATGAGGACCTAGCTAGGCTCTGGCAGGAGCTCGAGGCCCAGCTGCCTCCTGAGCTCTATGATGAGCTGTCGTTTTTTGAGGTTGCGACTCTCCTGGCCTTTCGACTTTTCGAGGAGCGGAAGGTCCGTATGCAGGTCCTTGAGGTTGGACTGGGAGGACGGTGGGATGCGACCAATATCAGCGATCCGCTCGTCTCGGTCTTGGTGAGTGTCTCTAGGGATCACATGGAGTTTTTGGGACACGACGTCCGGGGTATCCTGAAAGAAAAACTTGGTATCATGCGACGCGGGCGCCCACTTTTCTGGGGCGATAGCGGCGAAATCTGTGCGATTCCAGGCTATCGCCAGATCATCGACGACCAAGCTCGAGAACTTGGCTGCACGGTGTATAGCGCAGGGCAGGAGTTTGGGATCGATCAGGGACGCCTCTGGATTGACTTGCCCGGGATACCCCGGGTCGAACTGCAGCTGCAAGGAGCGTGGCTCGCCTTGCCCCCTTTTCTCCAGCGCAATCTTAGTCTCGCTGCAGCGGTTTATCACTATGTGGCATCGAGACACCTGTCGATCGGCCTTGCGCCGCTGCCGGCAATTTGGTCACGCTGGCTTGAGGGGCGTGGACCGTGCCCTGTGACGCTGCTCGGTCGAAGCCAGCGTCTCTTAGCTCATGAGCATCGGGGTGGGCAGCCTCTCATCCTCGATGTCTGCCACAATCCTGATGGAGCGCGAGCCTTCGCGACCGCCTTGCGTCAGCGCCAGCCGAACGCCCCTTTGCCTGCGCTGGTGAGCATCCTGCGAGACAAAGATTTGAACGCCATACTGGACGCCTTGCGTTCTGCCTTTCATCCTGTCATCCTGTTTGGAATCGAGCACGAACGAGGCTGGGATCCCAGCATGCTCGAGCCAAGGCATCAGGACTTGGTGTTCTACGGCCGCTTTGCAGAAGCATGGGCTGCGATGCGGGAGCAAAAACCTGGACAGCCCTGGGCGGTCTGCGGTTCGGTTGCTGCGGTCGGTCAGGTTCTGGAATGGTTGGATGTGTTGCCGAAGGACATGCATGTTGCGAGAGTTATACAAGGCGATTGGGCTTGGGATGCTGATCACCTGGGGGCAACTCCTGGGAGCTCAGACCCCTGAACTAACGGTTCCGTCGCCAGGGGATCTCTCGGACTTCGAGATAAACGGTGAGTCGGGGGTTCTCTACGACGCCAAGACCATAGGTTTTGACAAGGATGGACGTCGTTACCTCTTCGAGGGTGACGTTGTGCTCATAGGCGGGGGATACGTCATCACCGCCGATACAGTCGAGGTTGAGTACTTCAAGAAGGAGCTGGTGGCCAAGGGTCATGTGCTCTTTATCAATGACAATCAAATCTTTACGGGTGATAAAGTCTTCATTCGCTGGCAGACCGGAGACTTCACCATCGATGCCGCCATGCTCGTGGCGAACGATCCCAAGCAGGTTACAGAAGCAGCTCGACGCATTTTGGGACAATCCCCAGAAGAGCTGGCTTACGTTGCCGCACGAGAATCGCGTCTGGCCGAAATCGGCAAACGGAAAGGCGAACTGCGGGAGGAGTTTCGTCAAAGTAAAGGCGAGAGTCCAAGTCCAGAAGTTTTAGGCGCCTACACACGTCTCCTGGAGCAGGAGCAGCTCACGCTCTCAAGCCAAGCGCCCAACCAAGCAGAGCGGAACGCCGAGAAGCGTCGCCGCTATGATCGACGACGAGGATTCTGGGAAAAGGCTCGAGCGGAAGCCGCCAAGAATAAACTGCCGGAGACCTATTATTTTCGTATCCAGGGTGAGACTATCAGTCGACGCGATGGGTTTGTGTACAAAGCTGAGGAAGCAACCTTCACTCCCTGTCGGTGTGAAGAGGACGAGACGCCTGCATGGGGATTTCAAGCTGAGACGATCACGGCCCAGCAGGAAGGTTACATCGATCTCAAGCACCCAGTGCTGATGATCAAGGGCCTACCGATACTCTACTTCCCCTTTATGAAGTTGCCGCTGAAAGCTAAAAGACAGTCGGGCTTCTTGATGCCAAGCTTTCAGAGCAGCGAGCAGAAGAACGGCTTTGTCTACACCCAGCCTGTGTTTCTTGACTTTTCTCCTAGTGCTGATGCCACGGTGACAACGGACCTTTTTGAGACTCGAGGAACCCGTCTGGGATTTGAGACTCGTTATGAAGCGCGACGGCATTCGGGGTTCCAATTGCAGTGGGAGACGATTCGGGATCGATCCTGGTTGGAATTGATCAATCAGCGGAAAGATCTCCTGCAGTACCATCTTCTCGACCAACCTTACTGCACCCAGAGCGATCCCATTGAGCAGCAGATTTGTGAGCAGCAGGTTCGAGATAATCTGCAGGCACCGTCCAACACCTGGCGGGGAAAACAGGAGTGGCGAGGACGCTACGTCTTGGCACCAAGGTTGTCGCTGGTGAGCGAAGGAAAGATGATTTCGGATCATCGGTATGTCGAAGATCTTTATCTTCCCGAGGACATAGTCACCGCCTTCGCTAATCAGGCTAATGCCACAGCCTTCTCTCGTGCTAAAGCGAAGGTCAGTTTCGATGGGCCTGACTGGACCGCATCCCTTGGCAATAGCTTTGGTGACAATACCTTAAATCCTGATCGTTACGCAGGCCAGCAACTACCTATCCAGTTTCAACTGACAACTCGCCACTTCCGACTGTTGCCAGCTCAATGGGTCTCGATCCCGATCTACGGTAGTTTTGCAGCGCGGGCTATGCGCATTGAGCAATGGAATAGGACAACTCAGGACCCGCGGGATGTTCAGGATGTCTCCCTGAATTCAGGAAGTTGGCAACGTTACAGTCTGCAGCTCACAACGCCGGTGAGTAGCGAGGGTATCATCCGGGTCGATCATTTCGCAGAGGGCGAAGTCCGGTTGATCGAACATCAAGGACTATCGGAACCGTCTAGTGTCGTTCGCTCCTGGAAAACTGGGTTGACACTCAATCTGCCGATTGATGGGACAGGACTTCTACCCGCCTTTCTGCAGAGTGGAGAAGGACAAACCTTCGTGCAGCACAAGATGAACTGGGGTCTCAGTCTTTCCACCCGGCCGGTTGTCGTGAGGGATGGACCTTACGGCAATTCAAAAAGCGCAAACAACGCGCCCCTCGTCTATTTTCCGAGTGATCGCAAAGTTTTTTTTGCCGAGGATCGTGATGTCCGGGACGAAGACATGATGGTGCCTCATCAGAGACTGACGCTGAGTACGAACCACCGCTGGCAACTGTTCGACCGTGTCTGGGAAACCTTAGCAGGCCAGGTGCCAGAGCCAGCAGCGAAGGAGGCTCTCGACGATTTGCAGGAAGAGGCCCGCCGTGAATTGATGTCCGTACGGGATCGCCCTGTACGCGAGATCGGAGAGATGTTTCGCGAGAATGAGAATGGACAGACGGATTGGTTTATCAATCGTTATCAGCAAAAGGAAACCAATCGTCGTGAACCGGTGAACTTTTCCGCCAGCGTCAGCTATGACCATCAGCAGGAGATCTTGCGCCAACAACAGATCGAACGCAATGCTGAGCTGGAAGCTCAAGCTGAGGCCACTGGTGATCCAGCTGCTGGAGCGTCGATCCGTGCGCAGAAAGTCAACTATGTGAACCTACCAGAATCTTGGCTCGGACCTTACGCATCCCTAGGACTCAATTGGTTGGGTTTTACCCTGAATAGCCAGGTGGTCTACAACATGTATAAAAAGACCGCGACATCGTTATCTTATGATCTTGGTCTGCCGAGTGTTTATGCGACCAATCTTGGTTTTCGCTATGTCCTGGAAAAAAGTCCCGAGCTTGATGCGAAGACCGATACCCTCTTGTTCAAAAGAACGCGAACCTCCACACTGGGTCTCTCGACGAGCCTTATTCCTTCAATCTATGTGGGCGCTAATCTCATTCGAAAACAAGTCGAGGCCGCTAAGATTCAATATGGTACCTCCTACCAAATCGCTTACGAAGATATGTCGGGATGCTGGGGGCTTCGTTTTGTGCGGGAGAAGGACTTGAATCGTGACGAAAAAGACGCCAATTACATCCTGCAGCTAGCGGTCATTTTCCTCGGCAATCGTCGAGGTGGTGATATCTCTCCAGGGATCGAGCGCGATCTTGGTTTGGATCCTTCTCGTCGATAAGTTATCTCAGACAGACATTGGGTCTAACGATCCCAAAGGATACCCTGGGCCGGAGAATCCGACTTTTACCGGATCATTTTTTTCTTTGATGCCTCCTTTTCTAGGGCAGCACAGAGTCAGAGAGAGCAATGAGTGGCTTCCCAAAAGCCTCAGCACTCGATAAGCTTTTCATAAGGCGATTCCGCCCGAGTGGGCTCCTATGTGTGCGTGCCCCAAAATCATCCCATGGCTTTGTTACATAAGAGCTGCTAGCTCCCCCTCGGTACAGTGTGCCCATTCGGGGACGGACTTTTATGCTGCTTGCTATCGGACTAGCTTGGGGCACTCGAAGGAGCCTCTCTGGGCCGACACTGAGTGTCAGGCGAAGCACCCAAGGAGTCGGAGTCTCTCAAAGGTATAAGGAGTGTTGGGATGATTTGGTCCTTTATCAAGAATGTGTACCGTCATTGGCGGCGCAAACCGGCTGTTCCTTTCGAGTCTTCGAAAGAGAGTCCTGTGCTGTCTCTCGCGCAGTATCGCTACGAGCGGCGAGTGAAACATCTCAAGGAGACTAGGATGTTTGCTTACGAGGAGGCTCGTGCTGCCTGCTTTCGACGGCGTAAGGTCGAGCATGAGAGGAGAATCGATGATGAGGCAAGTCGAGGGTATCTTTACTGGAGCCTTTTTTCGCCACGGGACAAATAAAGTGTTCTCGAGGCCTCAGGAAGGAGCCTGCATGCGCCTCGCTCTCACTTTGCGAAAGAGCCAACGACCGACCAGGAAGAGGACCAGACCCGCCAAACCTATTCCGAGGTAAACCTTACCGACCTTGATGTATTCGAGGATCGTCTGACCGTAGAGTCCGACTAAGATCACTTGGGTTGGAACGCTGATCAAGACGGCCGTGCCATCGATCGCTGTGAATTGCAAAGGGGTGACACGAAGAAGTCCACACGCGAAGTGCCCGGGGAAACGCAGTCCTGGAGTAAAGCGAAACACTCCAGCCGCCCACATCCCATAGCGACTCGTCCATTTCAAGACCTTATCCATACTCGCAAGATGCTTTTGCATCCAACGGTGCTTTTGCAAACGCTGTCCCGAATGGCGGCCGAGGAAATAGACGAGATAATCCGATAGAAATACACTCAATGTAGCCACCACAGCGGCCATGTACAGATTGACGACCGGCGCTCCGGGAAAAGGTGGTGGATAGAGGTCAGGGCGAGTGCCCATATAGGCCACCAAGCCAGTTGAGACCAAAGTGATCTCTTCAGGGAAGGGCAATCCAAAGCTTGATAGAAACATGAGTGTCACAATCGCCATGTAGACCCACATGGGACGGTAGGCATATTGCCCAAACCATTGGAGAATTTGGTCTTCTGTGATTCCCAAGGCGAGTCTTCCTTCTCGATAGCGGAGACCGTTGCTACTTTCCTCAAAGGGTACCACGAAGCAGGCCCTCCTTTATTGCCCAGTTTGGATGAGACGTCTTTTTTTGCTGGTCGCACTCTACACCGTAATCGTCAGCAATGTTTAAAAGAAACAAGCGTGATGGATGGGGCCGGATCGACTCTCGATCCTTCGGGAGTGGAGTACTATGCTAAAGTGTAAAAGCATCAGCAACGATCGCTGGGAGATGCATCGCATGGGCAAGCGTGACCTGCTGGAGGTTGTTTTTCTGACATGTGCAGGGCGATTTGGCCTGCAGTTTGGCCTCGCCCTCCTGCTCTGTGTGCCTGCAAAGATCTATGCGGGTCGACCTCTTTTTACGGATATCGACTTCCAAACTTTGGTATCGAATTCCGACGCGATCCTGAAGGTCGCTCATGAGGAATGGCTGGCGCCGCCTTCGGGATGCAAACTCGTTCAGATCGCAAGAGTGAAGGTCTTGCAGCAGCTTAAGACGCGCGAAACCTTGCCCCTGCTAGCAGTCGCTACGTCCATTGATGTCGCTCCGGCTGGATCGGAAGTCCTTGAAGGCTTTTGTACGGGTCTAGAAAAGGGAGGAGCTGGTTTCACTTATCCTGCTAGTCGATATCTGTCGCAGTCCGCTTCAACTTCCTTCTATCAGGCAAGACAGGGTCAAGAGTTCCTGATTTTTCTGCGACATCGTCCAAAGAGGCGCTGGACGTGGGAGTTTACAGCTGCCGGAGGGTGGGAAGCCGCTCATAAAAACCTATACAAAGCTATGCATAGTGTCATTATGTGATTCGCTCTCCGTTGATATCCGTTTCCGGCGTGCAACTGGAGTCCTGGAGGGGCGGTCATCCTGCGGGGCAGAACTAACTC
>Ga0209985_10001750_pt1 | contig 20688 bp, 16 predicted proteins | sample NOAtaG_FD_187305 | JGI IMG/M metagenome (GOLD analysis project Ga0209985, IMG submission 187305) | Freshwater lake microbial communities from Lake Erie, under a cyanobacterial bloom - NOAA_Erie_Diel6S_1000h metaG (SPAdes) (version 2) | ecosystem: Environmental > Aquatic > Freshwater > Lake ...
AGAGAGAGAGAATCGAGTTCATGATGCCTCCATGATGCGATTTCGATGCGATGTCGATGCGATGTCGATGCGATGTCGATGCGATGTCGATGCGATGTCGATGCGATGTCGATGCGATGTCGATGCGATGTCGATGCGATGTCGATGCGATGTCGTGCCGCAACGCGGCATTGGCCGCGTTGACAAAGTACGAGCGCGAGTCTTCTCGTCAAGTCTAAAACTCTTCAGTTTGCATATTTTCCCAATCGTGCCGTCCACCCGCCGACTCAAGGGCGAGGACGCTGGGAACGGATCTGGACAGGTGCAGCCGCGCGAGGTTCATTGCCGCGACGCGCGCTGCCCGTGCGTCGGTGGCTCACCGCTCGTAGCGCAGCCGCTCGATGCCGTTGTCGACGGAGACGCCGCGTTCGGCGAAGCCCGCGCGCTCGAGCATGCGGCGCGACGGTGTGTTCGCTCGGTCGACGCGTGCCTGCAGCCGCTCGAAGCGTGGGGAAACCTCCTCGGTCGCGTAGCGCACCACGCGCGCGAGCGCCTCGCCGCCGTAGCCCTTTCCCCAGTGCGGCCGCGCGATCCAGTAGCCGAGCTCTGCCGCTGGCTCGACGCGCGACGGCGTGAAGGCGATCCCGCCGACAAGCGCACCGCCCTCGGCAAGCGTGATCGCGAAGTCCTGCATGAATCCCGCGTCGCGCTCGCGGGCCGATCGTGCGATCCAGCTGCGCGCGTGTTCGGCCGTGTACGGGTGCGGCACGGTCTCGAGCCAGCACTGCACCTCCCTGTCGCCAAGGCCGGCAACGAGCGCAGCCTCGTCGCCGGGGGCGCTCGGACGCAGTACGAGCCGCGCCGTCAAGAGTGAAACAGGCTCGAATCGCACGAGACGATCCTATCCGAACGGGCTACGCTTCACTCCATGACCGCGACGGAACCAGACCGCCTGACCGCCGTCACCCGCCCGGCGCCGGCGCCGCTCGACGCCGCTGCGTTTCGCGCGGCGGGCCACGCGCTGATCGACTGGATCGCCGACTACCGCGAGACGATCGGCGACCGCGCCGTCGCGCATCTGCCCGAGCCGGGGGCGATCCGTGCCATGCTCCCGGCCCGCGCGCCCGAGTTCGGCGAACCGATCGCGCGCATCCTCGGCGACCTCGACGAGATCGTCATGAAGGGCGTCGTCCACTGGCAGCACCCCGGCTGGTTCGCCTACTTCCCCGCGAACTCGAGCTACGAGTCGATCCTCGGCGAACTCGCGAGCGCGGGCCTCGGCGTGCAGGGCATGCTCTGGTCGACGAGCCCGGCGTGCACCGAGGTCGAGACGCACATGCTCGACTGGCTCGTGCACGCGATGGGATTGCCCGAGCGGTTCCTCTCGACGGGCCGCGGCGGAGGAACCCTCCAGGACACCGCCAGTTCCGCAGCGCTCGTCGCCATCGTCGCGGCGCGCGAACGCGCGACGAAGTTCGCAAGCGACGCCCACGGCCTCGCCGCAGGCGGCCGCGCCGTCTGCTGCTACACGAGCGACCAGGCGCACTCGTCGATCGAGAAGTCCGCGCGCATCGCGGGCATCGGCCGCGAGTTCGTGCGCCTGATTCCGGTCGATGAGCAAGGCCGCATGCGCGTCGATCTCCTCGCCGCCGAAGTCGAGCGCGACCGCGCGCTTGGCCACCTACCTGCGTTCGTATCGGCGACGGTCGGCACGACGGGCGTGAACGCGATCGACAGCGTGCCCGAGATCGCGGAAGTGTGCCGCGCGCACGACCTCTGGCTCCATGTCGACGCCGCGATGAGCGGCACCGCCGCGCTCTGCGAGGATTTCCGCTTCGTGAACGCGGGCGCCGAGCACGCCGACAGCTGGTGCTTCAACCCACATAAGTGGATGCCCGTCAACTTCGACTGCGATGTGCTCTGGGTCGCCGACCGCGCCGCGCTCGTGCGCGCGCTGAGCGTGCTGCCCGAATACCTGCGCAACGCCGCCACCGAATCGGGCAAGGTGATCGACTACCGCGACTGGCAGGTGCCGCTCGGGCGCCGCTTCCGCGCGCTCAAGCTGTGGTTCGTGCTGCGCTCGTTCGGCCTCGAGGGCCTGCGCGCGCTCGTCCGGTCGCATGTCGCGATGGCGCGCACGCTTGCCGACCGCGTGCGCGCGTACCCGTCGCTCGAACTCGTCACGGAGCCCGCGCTCAACCTCGTCGCGATCGCACACAAGGGCGGCGACGAATCGACGCAGCGCCTCATCGACGCGGTGAACCGCGACGGACGCTTCTTCGTGTCGCACTGCCGCTTCCACGGAAGGCTCGTGCTGCGCGTGTCGATCGGCGCGCTCGCGACCACGCCCGCGCATGTCGAGGCGTTCACCGAGCACCTGCTCGCAGAGGCCGCGCGCGCATGAGCGACGACGCCCCGAAGCCCGCCCCCGCGCCCAAGCGCCGCCGCTCGCTCAGCTATCACACGGCGAATGTCCGCAACGCGATCGTGACCAAGCTGCCCGATGTGCTTCTCGGCGGGCGCCTCCGCGCGCGGCATGTCGCGCAGCCGATCGAGCTCAACGAATACACGCTCGCAAGCGCCAACTGGCCGCGCGCCTTCGACGGCGTGCGCATCGCGCATATCTCCGACATCCACTTCGGTCACCTCCTCGGGCCGGAGCGCCTCGTGCAGGCGGTCGATGCGGTGCGCGCGGTCAAGCCCGACCTCATCGCGATCACGGGCGACCTCGTCGACCTCTCCGCGCACGAGGCGCCGCTTCTCTTCGAGCAGCTCTCGCTCCTCAAGGCGCATCTCGGCGTCTTCGTCGTGCTCGGGAACCACGACCACCTCGACCACCCGCGCATCATCGTGCGCGGCGCGCGCGACGCCGGCCTCACGGTGCTCACCGACGACTCGGTGCGCGCGGGCGGCCGCGACGGCCTCCTCGTCGCCGGCATCGACTGGTCGAAGTCGATTCCCGGCTGCATCGAGCGCCTCCGCCGCTGCGGCATGGCGCGCGCGGACCTCCTGCTCGCCCACAACCCGAAGGCGTTCGTCGGCGCGGTCGACCGCGAGATCCCGCTCACGCTCTCGGGCCACACCCACGGCGGGCAGGTCGCACGGCGCGCGAACCGCCGCCACAACCTGGTCTTCACGGCGCGCCTCAACGCCGGCCACTACCAGAAGGGCGAGAGCCACCTCTATGTGACGAACGGCGTCGGCGCGTGGTTCCCGCTACGCGTCAACTGCCCGCCCGAGGTCGCCGTCATCGAGATGCGCGCGCGTTGATACGCTGCGCGCATGTTCTTGCCGCTTGCGCCGATCCTCATCGCCGGTTCCGCCCTCGCCGCCGATCCGACCACGCCCGTCGCGGACGACGCCGGGGCCTTCAAGCTGTCGCTCAACCTCGAGGCGTGGTTCCCGCGGCTCGAAGGCAACTTCACCGACGGCCCGGCCGACATCGATGTGAGCGCGACCGACCTCGACGACAGCGAGCCGTCGTTCGCGGGCGAACTCGGCCTGACCCGCGACCGGCTGTCGATCGCGCTGCGTGGCTTCACCACAGCGACCGAAGGCCGCGGACCGGCCGAGAGCGCCTTCACGCTCGGCGGACTCTCGGTGAACGCGGGCGACGCGCTCGACAACTCGTTCTCCTGGTGGAGCGCCGGCGCGGTCGTCGCCTACGACTTCTACCGGCCGCTCGCCGAGCAGCCCACGCGCTGGAGCGACCCGCGCGCCGGCTGGACGGCGCCCGCGAACAACACCGATCTCTCGGTGTTCGCGCTGGTCTCGGCCGATGTCCAGAGCATGCAGCGCGAGCTCGCGAACCTCGCGAGCGGACTCTCGACCGACGCGAACGAGACCTTCGCGGTGGTCAACGCGGGCCTCGGCTTCCGCCTCGCGTTCGACACGAAGGAGTGGTTCCCCGTGGTGCGCCGCGTCGATCTCGGCGCATCGGTCGCGGGCGGCGCGATCATGCCGATGGGCGGCGGCGATTTCGGCGTCGGCGCGCGCATCGAGGCCGACATCACCTTCTGGTTCTGCAAGGAAGGCGCCGCGTACTTCGGCTACCGCTACATCGGCGGCTCGTACGAGGGCGAGGACCTCGCGCTCGACGGCAGCCTGCAGGGCATCCGCGGCGGCATCCGCTTCGAATTCTGACCCACGCGATGGACGAGCGACGAAACAAGCCCGATCCGAACGACACGCGCGGCGGCTTCCTCCGCCTCGGCGGCGGCTGCGGCGTGCGCGTCGGCGCGCTCGACTTCTCGTTCGTGCGCGGCAGCGGCCCGGGCGGGCAGCATGTCAACAAGACGAGCACGAAGGCGCAGCTGCGCGTCCTCTTCAGCGAGATCATCGGGCTCGACGACGCTGGAATCGCTCGGCTGCGCGACATCGCGGGGTCGCTTGCGGTCGGCGAGGGCGCGGACGAGGCGCTCCTGATCAGCGATCACTCGACGCGCTCGCAGGCCGACAACCGCGAGGCGTGCATCGCCCGGCTCAGGACGCTCGTGTCGATGGCTGCGAAGAGGCCGAAGGTGCGCAAGAAGACGAAGCCGACGCGCGGCTCGAAGGAGCGCCGCCTCGAGGCGAAGAAGCGCGAAGGCGAGAAGAAGAGGGAGCGCGGCTGGCGCGAGTGACGCGCGGGTATTTGTCGCGCTCTTCGCGCGGGGTCATTCGCGCTCTACGCGCGGCGGCCCGAAGCCGAGGTGCGCGTAGGGACTCGAGGGAGCGATGGGACTCGAGGGAGCGATCGGACTCGAGGGAGCGATCGGACTCGCGGCGACGCTGGGCGCGTTCGGAGCCGCGTTTGCAGTGGATTCCTGCGGCGCGGGCGACTGCGCCCGCACGCGGTCGCCGAACGACGCGCCGATCGCCGCATCCGCGGGCGTCGGTTGCCGGCCGTCGATGCGCGCGTCGACACGCGTGACGCCGAAGTAGGCCTCGGGCCCGACGCGCGTCCCGACGCGACCGTCGATCTGCCCGGGCACCAAAACGCGCTCCACGGGAAGCGCGGGCGCCAGCTGGAGTTCGCCGGGCATGCCGATGTGGAACACCGTTCCAGGAGGCGCGACGGCCGCGGTGCCGCGCGGCGTGCGGCGATAGACGCTCTCGGGGAAGACCGCGAAGAGCGCGCCGTTGCCGCGCATCAGCTTGCCTTCCTCGCCCGGCACGCGGTACACGCGCTGGAACGCGGTCGGCAGACGCGAGTCGTGCGCAGGCTGGCGGAAGCTTGCGCCGAGGGCGCCGACATCTTCCGTGCCCGCATCGACGGCCTCGAGGTTCTCGCGCAGCGGGCCGGCCTCGGCATTCGCATCGACGCGACGGACCGGGCCCGACGACGCGCGCACGGGCGACGCGGGCGACGCTGCGTCGCCCGGCTTCACCTCGCGGACGGGCGACGGCGCCGCCTGCGGAGGCGCGGTCGGCGGCTCCGCGAGGGCCGCGGCGGTCAGAATGAGGACGAGCGTCGTCATCACGGCGGATATCGGCGCGCGGCGGCACGGCACTTGAAGCCGTGTTCACACCGCGCGCACGCGGATTCCGCCCCATTCTGCCACGCTCGTCGACTGCGCGGGCAGGAAACGCTCCCCTGTCTCGGTGCGCACCACGAGGCCATGCATGGGGTCGATCGACCGCACCTCGCCCTCGACCGGTCCCTCGGGGGTCGCGAAGAGCGCGCGGGTTCCGCGAAGCGCGTCACGGGCGTGGAACCCCGCGACGAGCGACTCGTCGGTCGCCGCCAGCGCGCGATCGAGCGAGCGCATCAGGGCGCACAGGACCTCGATGCGGTCTGCGTGCGCGCCAAGCATCGCGAGGCTCGTGGCGCGCGACGAGAGTTCGGGCGGAAATTCTTGCTGCGAGACATTGATGCCGATTCCGATCACGGCGAGGTCGCCGCGGCGCTCGATCAGCACGCCCGCAAGCTTCCGCCCAGAGACGAAGGTGTCGTTCGGCCACTTGATGCCGACGGGCGCGCCGAGCGCCGCTTCGCACGCCTCCGCGGCCGCGATCGCGCCGATCAGCGCCAGCCGCTCGCCCGACTGCGCCTCGACGACGAAACTCGCCGCGACGCCTTCCGTGCCTGTGTCGGCCCAGTTGCGGCCGAAGCGCCCGCGGCCGGCGGTCTGCCGCCACGCCGTCACGAGCGTTCCCGCGGGCGCCGCGCGCGTCTCCGGCGCATCCTGCGTCGACGCGGTCTCCGCAAGCGCGACCACGCGGCGGATCGCATGCAGCCCGCCGCACGCATCGTCGAGCCGCGCCTGCCACCCGGCGAACGCGACCGCGTGCGGATTCACCTCGGCGCTCCGTCGGTCACGCGGTCGGTCACGCGGTCAATCACGAGGTCGAGCCCAAGGTCGAGCGCCGTCGACGAATGCGTGAGCGCGCCGACCGAGATGCGGTCGACGCCGCTTGCCGCGATGCGGCGCACGGTGTCGAGACGCACGCCGCCCGAGGCCTCGAGCTTGAGCCACGGCGCGCGCGCGTCGCGGCGGCGCACCGCCTCCGCGAGCGTGCCGGGATCCATGTTGTCGAGCAGCACCATGTCGAGCACGCCCTCTTCGAGCGCCAGCAGCTCGTCGAGCTGCGGCAGCGTGTCGACCTCGCACTCGACGAAGGAGACGGGCGCCGCGGCGCGCGCGCGCATCGCCGCCTCGCGGGCGCGGGTCGCAAGCGAGTCGCCGCCGAACGCCGCGAGATGGTTGTCCTTGAAGAGCGCCGCGTCGAAGAGGCCGATGCGGTGGAGCGTGGCGCCGCCGCAGCGCGTCGCGTACTTCTGCAGCGTGCGGAGGCCCGGGATCGTCTTGCGCGTGTCGCAGATCGCCGCGCGCGTGCCGCGCACCGCATCGATGAACTGCGCCGCGAGCGTCGCATTTCCCGACAGGAGCGTCAGGAAGTTGAGCATCGTGCGCTCGTGCGAAAGCAACGCGAGGAGCGGGCCCTCGACCGTCGCGATCGGCGTGCCGCGGCCGATGCGCGCGCCGTCCTCGACATGGATGCGCAGCGACAGCCCCGCGCGCGCCGCGACGATCTCGGCGACGCGGATTCCCGCGAGCACGCCCTCGGCGCGGCTCACGATCTTGGCCCGGCCACGGTCGCCCGGGCCGAAGCACGCGGCGCTCGTGATGTCGCCCGCATCGCCGAGGTCCTCGCGCAGCGCGCGGGTGACGGCGTCTTCCGCGTCGGCGCGGCAGAGCACCTCGAAGAGCGCAGGCAGCGCCATCGCGTTCCAGTCGGTCGCGTGGGTGGCGTGGCTCATCGGGAAAGCGCCGCCTGCATGGATCCGACGAGTTCCTTCGCGCGCGCGCCGTCGAGCTTGCCCGCGTTCCAGCCGACGCCGAGCCCCGCGGAGCCGAGCTTCGGGATGATGTGGAAGTGGACATGCATCACGGCCTGGTGCGCGGCCGCGCCGTTGTTCTGCAGGATGTTGTAGGCGGTGGCGCCGGTCGCGGCCATGACCGCCCGCGCCAGGCGCGGCAGCACGCGGCCGAGGGCCGCGGCGCTCTCGTCGGAAAGCTCGTGGATCTGCGCCCTCGCCTCCTTCGGGATCACGAGGAGGTGACCGTCGGAGAGCGGGCCGATGTCGAGGAATGCAAGCACATGCGCGTCTTCATAGACGCGGTGGCACGGGATCTCGCCGTTCAGGATCTTCGAGAAGATCGTCATGCGGTGAGTGTAGTGGATGGGGCGGATGACGAGAGGCGCGCCCGCATCTCGCATCGCCAGAGCGAGCCGCCGCACGCGGCGACCGCTCAAATCACGGAAACACCCCGCGAAGTTCGTAGATCTTTCCGATCCGCTCGAGCGCCGCGCAGTATGCCGCCATGCGCAGGTCGCACTCGTGCCGCGCGCGCGCAATGCGCACGCGCCGGACCGCGAGCGCGAGCCGGCGGCGGATGTGCTCGTCGACCGCGTCGCGGCGCACCGACACATCCTGGCGCGCCGCGCGCCACTCGAGCGCGCTCGCCACTTCGGCCGCGGCGCCGCACATGATGTCGGGCACGATCTCGATCCCCTGCCGAGTGAGGATCTCCTCCGCTTCGGCGGTGATGTTCGCAGAACCGGCTTCGACCACCACGCGCGCGCGGCAGAGCGCGGCGCGCTGGGCGTCGAGCGCCGCGTCGTCGGCGCAGAGCACGAGGATGTCGAACGGCGCATCCCAGAAGTCGCGCTCGAGCACGGCGGTCGCCTCGACGAAGTCCTCGATGCCGCCCGATTCCTCGCGGTGCTGCGCGAGCGCGATCACATCGATGCCGCCCGGTTCCGCGATCGCGGCGCCCGAGCAGAGCACCGCGGTGATGCGCGCGCCGCGGGCGGCGAGCGCCTTGGCGACGGCGCTTCCCGCGTGGCCGAAACCGACCATCGCGACGCGTGCGGTCGCGAGCTCGATCATGGAGTCCCCGAGGATCTCGTCGAGGACGACGCTGACGCCGGTCGCGAGGATGCGGCCGCGTGCGCCGAGGCCGCCGAGTTCCTTCGGCTTTCCGACCACGGTGCGGCCCTGGTCCTGGCGCGTCGGCTCGGGGCTCGTCTGCGCGAGCGTGTCGAAGAACCACGCCATGACGCGCGTGTCGGCGCCCGCGTCGGGGCCGACGATGTCGTAGGTGGGCCCGAGCTGGTGGCCGATCGCGCTGCAGAACCGGCGCGTCATCCGCATGAGTTCGCCCTGCGAGAGTTCGCGCGGGCACGCCTTGACGCCGCCGAACGCGCCGCCGAACGGCACGCGCGCGATCGACGCGCGCAGCGTGGCGAGGATCGCGTGGCCCTTCACCGTGTCGAGCGAGAGCTTCGGCGCGATGCGCACGCCGCCGAGATACGGCCCGAGCGCGTTCGAATGCTGCACGCGGTAGCCCTTGAAGAGGCGGTGGCGGCCGTCGTCCATCTGGACGGGGAACTGCACCATGACCTCGCTCTTCGGCTGCGCGAGGATCAGCTGCTGGTGATGCCGGAGCCCCACCATGTCGGCGGCGAGCAGGAGCCGAGAGGCCGTCTCATGGAACAGGTTGCCGGGCTGCGGCGCGACGCCGATCTCCTCGAAGATCCTCGTGCCCGCTGGGCGAACCGACCGTGTGACCGATGAGCGTTCCATCTCGATTCAAACATACGCCGAATCGGGGGAGCCGCTGCGGAAAGCGCGAAGTTCCGGCGAGATGCGGCCGCAGCCGCACGAAGAGCGCGGCGCGGGGCCTTATCGGAAACGCGCGCGACGCCCACGACGGGCTACTTGAGGAACTTGACGCGGCCCCACCAGCGCGGATCGTGCATGTCGATCTGCCACTGCGGGGTCCAGGTCCAGTTGTCCTCGGGCGTGTTCGGAAGCTTCTGGTACTTCGGCGCCGCGTCCTGCGCGGCCTCCGCGCCGGGGCTGGCGGGCTCGCCCGGCTTCACGCCCTCGCCGGCGGGCGCCGACTTCAGGATGTCCTTCGGCGCGGTCTTCCCCTCCCAGTTGTGCAGCCACTGCACGCGCGAGAAGTTGATGCGCCATTCGTCGCCGAACTTCGGCGCCGCGGCGGCGCGCGCCTGCTCGCCGAAACTCGGCTTGTCCCACGACGGCGGCTTGAGCGAGCTCCACGGGATCGCCCACTCGAGCGACCAGCCCTTGTCGGTGTCGGTCGGGTCGTTCAGCGTTCCGTCGATGTGGATCGCGGTCTTGAGGCCTTCGCAGTTCCAGCCGTGCTCCGCGGGGCCTTCCTCCTTGTAGCGCCGGTAGAGATAGAGGTCGAAGATCGTGCCGAAGGCGTTGACCTCGAGCTCGTAGTACTCGCGCGTGTCGCCGTCCGGATCGATGAAGACCTCGAAGTCGTTGTCGCGGAACACGATGTCGTCGTGGTTCCTGAGCGACGCCCACACATGCGGCTCCTCCATGAGCGCGCCGATGTAGAGATAGTTGTCGTCCCACAGCATCTTCATGCGCGTGCGGTAGCGCGGCTTGGGCAGCTCTGGGCCCTGGATGTCGACGAAGTCGTCGCTCCACCGCGCGACGAGCCACGCGGGGTCGTCGAGCTTGCCGTCCATCTTGATCGGCGACTTCGTGAACTGGCAGTCGTAGGTCTTCTGCGGGTACTGCGGCTTCTTCGGCGTCGGGTCGCCGGGCGGCGGGAAGGCCGCGGGCTTCGCGGCGGACTGCACGGCGGTGATGGCCGGCGGCTCGGTCGGCGTCCCGATCGGGGGGGTCAGGCTTGCGACGAGGAGAAGTGCGAGGTGCATGCGGAAAGCGTAGCGAATGCCGATTTGTCCGTGGAGACGCTTGATTCATCCGACGCGCAGCGTCACACTTGCCGCGATGCTCCGCGCACTCTCCACCACGCTGGCCGCTGCGACCGCACTTGCGCCCGCGGGCTCCGCCGTCGCCCAGTCGAACGAGAAGACGCACTTCACCTACCTCTGGCACATGGAGCAGCCGATCTACTGGCCCGACCGCCAGGCGGGAACGCAGCGCTACGAGCGCGCGTGGCAGTCGATCCTGCGCAGGGACGCGGGCGCGACGAACCCGGAGAACGACCTCCGCGGCATCTTCGGCCTTCCCGACCGCGTCGCGGCGTACCAGTCGCGGCCGCGCGACACGGTGTCTGCGATCTCGTGGGCGCCCGAGGCGGGCGCGCAGGTGTCGTACTCGGGCGGCCTCATCGCGAACATCCAGAGCTTCGCGGAGGCGGGCGGCCAGCTCGGCTATTCGCCGTCGTGGTTCGCGCCCTGGCGCGAGGCGCGCGGCTGGCAGACGAACGCAGCGGGCGCGAACAAGCCGCGCATGGACATCGTGCAGTTCTCGTTCCACCACGCGCTCCTGCCGTTGATCGACGGCGACGCGATCCGCAAGGAACTCGCGCTCTACAAGGAGATCTATCCGCAGGCCTGGGGCGCGGGGCAGCCGCAGTCGCGCGGATTCTTCCCGAGCGAGATGGCGTTCTCGACGCGGCTGATCCCGTATCTCGCCGAGGCCGGCATCGACTGGACCTTCGTCTCGGGCGAGAAGATCTCGCGTGCGTGCGCCGACTTCCCCGTGGTGTTCGGTTCGGGCGGCATCAACTGCGATCCGCCGAACAAGGCCGACCAGGTCAATCCGCCGCAGACGAACTACCGCCGCATCTCGATCTCGCGCGGCTGCGCGCCCGCGGAAGCGGTGCCGTTCGCGTTCACGCCGCACCGCGCGAAGCATGTGAACCCGGAGACGGGCGCGGAGAGCTTCATCACCGTCGTCCCCTGCTCGCAGCACCTCGGCTGGCTCGACGGCTACAACCCGATGAGCGTGGGCGAGCTCGGCGCGCTCGAGCCGTTTGCGAATCCGCAGCGCCCGATGCTCGTCGTGCTCGCGCACGACGGCGACAACGCCTGGGGCGGCGGATTCTCGTACTACATGGAAGCGGTGCCGAACTTCGTGTCGACCGCGCAGTCGCAGGGCTATCGCGCGACGGTCGTCGAAAAGTACCTCGCCGATCATCCGGTGCCCGCGGGCGATGTCGTGCATGTCGAGGATGGTGCGTGGGTGAACGCGGACGGCTGCTTCGGCAGCCCGCAGTTCCTCAACTGGAACTGGCCGCCGACGCTGCAGAACGGCCAGATCGACATCGCGAACGGCTGGGCCGAGGACATCCGCAACTGGGCCGTCATCACCGCCGCGCAGAACTTCGTGTCGACCGCGGAGGCGATCCACACGGCGCAAGGCCTGCCCGTGCGCAACGCGCAGATCCTGTCGCCCACCGCCGCGAGCCGCGCAAGCGAGCGCGCGTGGCACTTCTACCTCGGCGCGCTGAACTCGGGCTACATGTACTACGGCACCTCGCTCGACATGGAGGTGAAGCCGACGGTCGCATGCAACGAGGCGATCCTCGAGGCGCAGGGCGTGATCGGCGCCGCGGCGCCGACGGCCGACACCGTGGCGCCGACCGTGTGGATTCCGCAGCGCTTTCCTTGGAATCCGGGCTCGGTGAACTTCGGCCCGATGTACGGCTACCAGCAGTTCATCTCGAACGGCGACTTCTCGGTGTGGACCTTCGTGCACGATGTGTCGGGCACCGAGAGCGTCGTGCTCAAGTACCGGCTCGACGGCGACGGCGTCAATCCGCTCTCGTCGAACGAGAACGAGCTGTACGCGGGCGGCGCGGGCGTGGGCGCATGGCAGACGGTCGCGATGACGCGGCGCGCGTTCCCCGCGGGCAATGTCCACAACAACCCGGGCATCAACTTCAGCGAGATGCCCGCCGCGATCGCGGACCAGTGGCACGCGCAGGTCGTCGGCGTGCGGTCGAAGCTCGTCGACTACTACATCGAGGCGACCGACGCGCGCGGCAATGTGCGCAAGAGCCCGATCCAGCATGTGTGGGTCGGCGACGGCAGCGGTTCGGGCGGCGGCGGCGGTGGCGGCGGGCAGGCCGTGGCCGTGACGCCCGATCCGCTCGTCGCGGGCGCGAGCGCGACCGTCGTCTACAACCCCGCGGGCCGGCCGCTCGCGGGCGCGACGACCGTGCGGCTCCACTACGGCTACAACGACTGGTCGCAGGTCGCGAGCCCCGACGCGAACATGACCTGGAACGCGAAGACGCAGCGCTGGACGGCGACCGTTCCGCTCATCGCAAGCGCAAGCCAGTTCGACTTCGCGTTCACGAACGGCGCGGGCGTGTGGGACAACAACGCGGGCAACGACTGGCACTACCCCGTCACGGGCACGCAGGGCTCGAGCAACTGGACGCTCGACGGCGTGCGCGACGCGGACGCGGTCGAGATCGCGTCGAACGCCGCGGGCACGCGCAGGCTGTGGGCGGGCATCAAGGGCACGACGCTCTATGTGGCGAGCGACGATGCGGGCGAAGGCGACGATGTGTTCGTCTTCGTCGCGTCGCCGGTCGGCGCGCTGCGCACCGCGCCGTGGGCGAAGGCGGGACTCGTCGCGGGCTGGACCGCGTTCCTCGCCGATGAGAACGACAACGACTACGAGGGCTGGTTCAACCAGCTCGGGAGTTCGCTCGCCGGAGCGGCGGCAGCGGCGGCGACGGGACCGAACGGCGGCGTCGTCGAGGGCACGGTCGATCTCGCGGGGCTCTTCGGCGTGGCGCCGCAGCAGCTGTCGTTTGCGGTCGGACCGTTTGCGACGGGAAACGGCGGCGCGCTCAAGCCGCTCGGTCAGGCTCCTCCGAGCGCCAACGGCAACGGAACGCTCGATGCGGTCGAGTATGTGACGGTGGACGCCTGCGCGATCACGGTCGCGGCGGGCGGCGGCAACGCCTGCTGCCCGGCGGACTTGAACGCGGACGGAAGCGTGAACGCAGCGGATCTTTCCGCGCTGCTCGCGGCGTGGGGTGGAACCAACGCAGCGGCCGATCTCGACGACAGCGGCTCGGTCGGCGCAAGCGACCTCGCGATCCTGCTCGCGGCATGGGGCGGGTGCTAAACCGAGGCGCATGAGGGGATGCGGGCGGCCTTCCGCCTGACTTCTCGGGCCCTTCGGCCTGAGGGCGGCTCGGCATCTGCCGAGTTTCCCATTCGCGTCCGAAATGTGAATTGCGCGCAACCGTTTCATCGGGCATCGTCGAATCTCTGAAGACCTCGGACCGTCCGAGCGCCGGCATGGCCGCGTCTGTCGGGCCCGGGGTCCTCGCGCTGAAGGAACCTCATGCAGTCCCCCTCGCTCTCCAAGTTCGTCCTGGCTGCGTCGCTCGTCGGCGCGATCGCGTTCTCCTCGCTGGCGCTCACCGCGCCGCCGGCCGCGCCGAAGCAGGCTGCCCCGAAGAGCGACGCGCGGACTCCGATCCTCAACGACCGCCCGTGGCAGCACGACGACGGGACGATCACCTGGAAGAACCAGACCTTCAAGAGCTGGGCCGAGTACCACGCCGCGGTCGACCCGAGCAAGTGGCGCTGCGGCGCGTCGTTCCCCGCGGACGCGCCCGATGCGCCGGGCGACGGCGACGGCGGCGTTGCCGCGTCGACCGCGGACTGCTCCAACAACCTGACGAATCCGCTCGCGGAGTACGACCCCGCGCTCGGCGACATCTGCATTCCCGTCGTCGTGCATGTGATCCGCAACACCTCGGGGTCGCAGGGCAACCTGACCACCGCGCGCGTCATCAGCCAGATCAACCGGCTCAACTCCGACTTCGCCGGAGCGGGCGCGGCGGGCGCGGTGAACACGCGCATCAAGTTCTACCTCGCGACGGTCGATCCGAACGGCGCTCCCACCAACGGCATCAAGTACTACAACAACGACACTTGGTACAACGACGGCGGCAACTACTGGAACACGATCGCGTGGCCGACGCAGCGCTACCTGAATATCTACACGAACACGGCCAGTGGATCGCTCGGCTATGTTCCGGCGCTTCCCTCGAGCGGTTCGATCGTCGGAACGAACTCCGACCGCGTCGTGATCTTCTGGCAGGCCTTCGGCGACAACCCCGCGTACGCGCCGTACAACCTCGGCCGCACGGCGGTGCATGAGGTCGGTCACTACCTCGGCCTCTACCACACCTTCAACAACGGCTGCGGCACGACGAGCTGCTACACGACGGGCGACCGCATCTGCGACACGAACCGCGAGCAGACCGCGCACTTCGGCTGCGCACCGCAGTCGACCTGCAACGACGGCGCCGACCCGATCGACAACTTCATGGACTACTCCGACGATCCATGCATGTTCCGCTTCAGCCCGGAGCAGGCGAAGCGCATGCGCTGCACGCTCAAGACCTGGCGCGTGCTGCTGCCGACGCCGTGCGCCGTTCCCGGCGACATCAACGGCGACGGCGTGGTGAATGGAAACGACCTCGGAATCCTGCTCGCCAACTGGGGCGGCTCGGGCGCCGGCGATGCAAACGGCAACGGCGTCGTGAACGCCGACGACCTCGCGATCGTGCTGGGCGCATGGACTCCGTGAGCGCGGCGTGAGGCGCGCACGCGCGCGACGCGTGCTCGAGTCCGGCGTCAGTCGTTCCGTGGACTTCGTCCACGGGCACCCGTTGGGGATCGACTCCGGCGATTCAAACCATCCGACACGACCCACACGGGTGCCCTTGGACAAAGTCCAAGGAACGGGTGATGTCGGCCGTCGACCCCGGCGTCCGCCGTTCCGTGGACTTCGTCCACGGGCACCCGTTGATGTCCGACTCCGACGGTTGAAGTCATCCGACACGACCCGTTGATGTCCGACTCCGACGATTCAAATCACCCGACACGACCCACACGGGTGCCCTTGGACGAAGTCCAAGGAACGGGTGACGTAAGCCTTCGACTCCAGCGTCCATCGTTCCGTGGACTTCGTCCACGGGCACCCGTTGGTCGTCGACTCCGACGGTTGAAATCATCCGACACGACCCGTTGATGTCCGACTCCGACGATTCAAATCACCCGACACGACCCACACGGGTGCCCTTGGACAAAGTCCAAGGAACGGATGGTGTCAGCCTTCGACTCCGGCGTCGGTCGTTCCGTAAACTTCGTCCACGGGCACCCGTTGAGGGTCTACTCCGACGGTCGAAATCATCCGACACGACACCCACGGGTGCCCTTGGACGAAGTCCAAGGAACGGACGACGTCAGCCGTCGACTCCGACGCCCGCCGTTCCGTGGACTTCGTCCACGGGCACCCGTTGAGGTACGACTCCGACGGTTGAAACCATCCGACGCGACGCGCGAGTCACCCTCACCAAACCCGGCTGCAAAACTGCAGAAAACAGTGACTCGGCGCGAAACGCCCTTAGCCTCCGCGCATGATCTGCCGCCAAACACCACATCCGCAATCAACAGCGCCCTCCACCTACTTCATCACCTTCTCGTGTAACGGCCGCCGGCACTGGCTCTCCGATCCCGTCGCCCGAGACGCGCTCATGCAACTCCTGCGCGATGACTGCGACCGTGACCTCATCGCCCTCCATGCGTGGGTCATCATGACGAACCATGTGCATCTTCTCGCGACCGGTGCGCTCCTGTCGGCACTCCCCTGGGCAGGCTCCGTCAAGAAACGATTCGCACAGCGCTCGCGACCGACCATCCACCGGCATCTCCCACCCGACGCCGTTCGAGGCCCGTTTTGGCTACCGGGTGGCGGATATCCGTACCGCGTCTGGTCACACCACAAGTACAGCGAGAAAGTCTCGTATATCCACGAGAATCCGGTGCGATCGGCGCTGTGCGCTCGCATGTCGCAGTGGCGCTGGAGCTCCGCGATCGATGCACTCAACCGACAGCGCCCTGACACCCCGCGAATCGCGGCGCGGCCAGACACCCTGATCGATCTCTACTGGTGGAATCAGCCCAGCCGTCATCCGCGCGGGGCCGAGTCGCGCGCGAGGTAGACCGTCTGCGACGGGAACGCGAAGCCGCTGCCGTGGCGCGCGATGATCTCCATGAACGACAGGTTGAAGCGCTCGAGCGTCTCGCGGTACTTCGCGGCGTCGTCGGTCTGGATGAGCGCCTTGATGTCGATGTCGAGCGACGAGTTGTTGAACACGAGGAAGTGGACGCGCACGGACGCGGCGTCGACCATCGCGTCGTTCTCGAGCAAGGTGCGGATGTCGCCGACGATCGCACGCATCTGCGACGCGGTCGTCTCGTAGCGGAGGCCGAGCACGGCGCTCAGGCGGAACGCGTCGCGCTCGCTCATCTTCTCGACGCGCGACTGCGCGAGGTCGCCGTTCGCGACGACCAGGAGCGTGCGGTCGAGCGTGCGGACCTGCGTCGAGCGGATGCCGATCCGCTCGACCGTGCCGATCGTGCCGCCGATGTTCACGGTGTCGCCCGGCTTCAGCACGCGGTCGGCGAGAACCGACGCGCCGCCGAAGAGGTTGCCGAGCGTCTGCTGCGACGCGAGGGCGAGCGCGGCGGTGCCGATGCCGAGACCCGCGATGACCGCCGAGAGGTCGAGGCCGAAGATCTGGAGCGCGGCCGACGCGCCGAGGAGGTAGACGAGCGCGGCGGCGATCACGCGGCCGATGCGCACGATGCCGACCGCCTCCGCGACGCCGCGCGCCTCGAGCTTCTTCTCGAGGATGACCGACATCGCGCGGATCCAGCGGACCACCGCCCACGCGATCACGAAGATCGTCGCGGCGCGCAGGCCGAGCGAGAGGTTCTCGCGCGCGGGGATGCTGAGCGCGAGCCATCCTTCCGCGAGGCGCATGGCGATGAACGAGAGGAGGAAGCCGACCGGCGTCGCGATCGCGCCGACCGTGGGCGCGACGATGCCGAGGCTGCGGAGGGCGCCGCTGTCGGCGCCGCTGCGCAGCGTGCGCGAGACGAACATGCCCGCAAGCACGCCGACGATCGCGATCAGCGCGAGGCCGATCCACTGCCAGAGCTCGATCTCGGCGAGCCGCACATCGCTGAAGAACGACGGTAGCGCGGTCGTCCACCACGAACCGATGCCGCGCGCGACGACGGGGACCGCCGCGACGGTCTCGGGTGCGAAGTACCACTCGTCCTTGGTTCGCACGAGGTTGATCTCGACCGCAGCGTCCTCGGTCGCGACCTCGCCGAGCGAGACGCGCCCCTCCGCATCGAGGTCGCCTTCGCCCGTCCGCTCGTCCGGGACGGCGTCGAGGTCGATCCAGAGGCGGGTGTCGAGGATCGTCTTCAGGGCGCGGGCGATGCGCTCGGGGCTCTCGCCCTCGGGCCACCCGCCGGCCGGCGCCTCGAGATGGGTGCTTGCGGCCTTCCAGTTCCCCTCGCGGGCGAGCATCAGGAAGTCGTAGACGGCGTTCCGCGGGGTCTCCTGGTTGCGTTCGGGCGGACCGAGCTTCTCCTCCGCAACCGCGGACTTTTCCCCACCATCGGTGGTGGCGACGAGCGCTAGATTTCCAGTCCCGGCCTGGACTTGCATCGCGAGGGCGAGAGGAAACAGCACGGCGCAGAGCGCCGCGAGGAGATTCGCGCGCTTCATAGCGCAAGCCACGCGGAACGAGGTCGGTTCGAGTGCCATGGTTTGCTCCGAGGGTTGCCCGAGGGGCGCCCCAGGGGCGCGGGGCGCGGGGTGCGCATCCTAGCGGTCGTCGGCGAACCTGCAGGGTTCTTCGACGACAACTGAGAGACGGCCATCGCGGCCGCGGAAGGCAAGAGGCGCGCTCGGCTGCCGACGGATGTTCCGTTGGCCGCGACCGCGCGAAACACCGAAGGGGCAGCGAGCCCCGTCACGACATCGTCAGAGCAGCACAGACAAGGACCGACCATGCGTACCGCCCGCCTCACATCCCTTCTCCGCACGACCGCGGCCGCGACGATCCTCGCGGCCTGTACCGTTTCCTCCAATGCGCTCGCCAACGGCGAGACCGATCCCGTCGGCTACTGGACGATTCCGTTCCCGACCGACTCGGGCGAGATCCGCGGCGTCGGTGCAGGCCGCAAGCCTGTCCACACCGAGGAAGTCGCTTCGGCCGAATCACCGTGGGTGCGCGTGATCTTCGACCCGGCGCTCACCGAACTGAAGGGCCCGACGCGCGGCGAAGGCGCGACCTACATCCGCGTCACCTCGCTCAAGGACGGCTACTACCAGATCCTCAACGCCGACACGCTCGCCGAGTGGGGCTACAGCACGGCGTACTTCAACGGCGACGCGGTCACCATCGAGGTGTTCGCGGCCGAGGGCAACTCGGCGCGCCTCGGCGTGCTCGAAGTGCAGGCGGGCATGGTCGTCGACGGCAGCGTCGCGTCGATCTGCGGACCGACCGATGACCGCATCGCGTCGACCGACCCGCGCGTCGCGCGACTGATGCCGGTCGGCTGCACCGCTTGGCTCTTCGACGGCAAGCCGAACGCGATGCTCACCGCGGGCCACTGCTTCGACGGACAGGTCGCGACGGTCGTCCAGTTCAATGTGCCGGCGTCGCTGGCGAACGGCACCCCGCAGAATCCGCCGCCGCAGCACCAGTACGCGGTCGATCCAGCGTCGGTCCAGTTCGCGAATGTCGCGATCGGCAACGACTGGGGCCACTTCGGCGTGTTCTCGAACTCGACGACGGGCCTCTCGCCGCTCATCGCGCAGGGCGGCACCTCGTTTGCGCGCACCGCGCCGGCCGCGGGCGGAGTGATCCGCATCACGGGCTTCGGCGTCGACTCGAACGGCCCCGACAACCAGACGAACCAGACCCACTCGGGTCCGTTCAACAGCCTCGTCGGCACGATCATCCGCTACCAGGCCGACACGACCGGCGGCAACTCGGGTTCGCCGGTGATCCGCACCTCGGATGGCGCGACGATGGGCATCCACACGAACGCAGGCTGCTTCGACAACGGCGGCAGCGTCGGCGGCGCGAACCAAGGCACGACCTTCGGCAACGCGGGCCTGGTCAACGCGATCAACAACCCGCTCGGCGTCGCGGCGGCGACCACCGCCTGCGGACTGTCCGCGGAAAGCTGCTTCACCTCGCACAGCACCCCGCACTGCAACGACGCGAGCTGCTGCACGACCGTGTGCGCGATCGACCCGTTCTGCTGCAACTCGTCGTGGGACAACATCTGCGTAACTGAGGCCTGGGACCTCTGCCGCAACTGCGGCCCAGGCGCCGGATCGTGCTACGCGACGCACGGTCCCGGCTGCGAGGACATCACCTGCTGCTCGACCGTGTGCACGGCCGATCCGTTCTGCTGCGACACCTCGTGGGACAGCCTGTGCGTCCAGCGCGCCGAGGCGACCTGCCGCACGGGCCTGACCTGCGCGGAAGCGAAGCTGCTCACGGCAAGCGTCCCGGCGACCCTCTCCTTCTCGACCCTCGAAGATTCGAGCGCCTCGGACGACTCCACCTGCGGCACCAACGACATCTATGCCGTCTGGCGCCGCTATGTGCCGGATTGCAGCGGTATGTCGACCATCACGATCTGCAGCAACGACGCGGTCCAGCCCACCGTGACGGTGTTCTCGAGCTGCGGCGGCACCCAGATCGCATGCTCGGCAAGCGCAGCCCCCTGCGGCGCGAATGCCGGCGCGTCGGTCGAGTTCGCGACCCTCGCAGGCCAGAGCTACTACATCCGCATCAGCGCGGTCAATGGGCTCGACACGACGGGCACCATCGCCACGATGTGCGAAGCGGTGTGCGGAAGCGGACCGTCGTGCACCACGGTGCACAGCACCCCGGGCTGCAGCGACGCGAGCTGCTGCGTCAATGTCTGCTCGGTCGACCCCTTCTGCTGCAATGTCCAGTGGGATTCGATCTGCGTCGGCGGCGCTCAGAACCTCTGCTTCCGTGACGGCGACCTCAACTTCGACGGCGTCGTGAATGCGGCCGACCTCACCATCCTCCTGAACGGCTGGGGCTCGAGCGGCGCCGACATCAACGGCGACGGCACCACGAACGCGGCGGACCTCTCGATCCTGCTGTCGAACTGGGGTTGATCGCAAAGTGAAGCAAGATCCATCACCGGCGCGGGCGTGCAGTGGAGCCCGCGCCGGTTTCCAAGACCGTACTTCGGGCCGTGATTCCAGCCACCTCACGGTGCCGAGCCGCCCCGCGCATGACGAATGCGCGGGGCGCGGTGTTTTTGGGCTACAGCCAATGTCGCAGAGACTCGAATCGTGCGATCACCTCCTTCCACGGCGGATACGCGCCGAAGCAGAGGACTGCGCACTGCGACTCGTAGTCGCGGCGGAGGGACTCGGAGAGTTCCTCACTCGGAAACAGTGCGGCGCTTTCTCGGAATGACCACGCGCTCTCATCGTGCTTCGGACGCCCGTAGTACCTGTGGTCGATGTCAAGGCAGTCACGCACGATCGCGTGGTACTCCGGTCCGCGGAGCATCTCCTCGACCTCG
>Ga0209985_10001756_pt1 | contig 20620 bp, 16 predicted proteins | sample NOAtaG_FD_187305 | JGI IMG/M metagenome (GOLD analysis project Ga0209985, IMG submission 187305) | Freshwater lake microbial communities from Lake Erie, under a cyanobacterial bloom - NOAA_Erie_Diel6S_1000h metaG (SPAdes) (version 2) | ecosystem: Environmental > Aquatic > Freshwater > Lake ...
CAGGCGCAAGTGCCGGCGAATGCGCAAGTCGCGGGCAGCGCAGGCCACGGTGGCAGTGAACGCGCCGGCGTGCTGTATGCCGGCGCGCTGGCCGCATCGCGCCTGGGCGACCACCGCACTGCCGCCAGTCTGCAGGCTGAGCTGGCACGCACCCTTCAGGCCCTGGGGGCGGGCAGCGACGTGGAGGCGGCCCGTAGCGGGGCCACCGGCCAGATGCTGGCCGCCGAGCTGGCCCTGGCCCGGGGCGACGCCGCAGCAGCCGCTGCCGCGCTGGCCCTGGTGCGGCAGCCAGTAGCCGCCTCCGCGGCACCGGTCACCCCCGGGCAGCGCGTGAGCGAGGCCGGCGCCGCCCAACGCAGCCTGCTCATGCTGCGCAGCCAGACCGCCTTGGCCCTGACCCTGAAGGCCCGTGAACAAGGCGACCGCAGCCAGGACGCGGCGCTGCGCGAGGCCATGGAGCTGCTGCAAACCTGGGTGGCCGAGCATCGGCAGGACGCTGCTGCCTGGCTGTTGCTGGGCCAGGCTTGCGATGCGCTGGGGCTGCAGCTGCGGGCCTTGCGGGCCCAGGCCGAGGCGCGCGCCGCCGTAGGAGACATCGGTGCGGCCATCGACCGGCTGCGTGCGGCGCAGGCGCGCAGCCGCAGCGCGGCGGCCGGTGGCGACTTCATCGAAGCCTCGATCATCGACACCCGCCTGCGCGAGCTGCAAGCCCAACGCCGGCAGCAGCTGGCCGAGATGCGGGCGCAGCGCGGCCCGGGCCAGCGCCCAGACCCCAACGACGGCGACCGAGACGGGGCCGGCGCACCACCGGGCAATGGCCGTCAGCCCTGAGCCCCAGCGTCAAGGCATCAACAGGCCGAAACAAGCCCAGACAGTGGTGCAAGTGCGCCACACATTCGGGTTACCTCGGTGGGGTAGAAGCCTTCCCAGCGAGGGTGAGGCGCATTACCATGCGCCCCAACGCCTGTAGTGCCGTACAAGGTCGGGCGTCCAACCCCCTTTATTCAAGACTTCCGGAGAATTCCATGGCAACTGCAAAGAAGGTCGCTGCCAAGAAGGCCGATGCAAAGCCCGCCGCCAAGGCACCTGCCAAGAAGGCCGCCGCAAAGCCTGCTGCCAAGGCAGCACCGGCCAAGAAGGCAGCACCGGCCAAGAAGGCAGCTCCTGCCAAGGCCCCTGCGGCCAAGAAGCGCACGCCCAGTGCCGCCTTCATGAAGCCCATGACCCCCAGCGCCGCGCTGGCCGCCGTGATCGGCAACAAGGGCATGCCCCGTACCGAGGTGACCCGCAAGGTGTGGGAGTACATCAAGAAGAACGGTCTGCAAGACAAGACCGTCAAGACCATGATCAACCCCGACGCCAAGCTCAAGGCGGTGCTGGGCAAGGATCAGGTCTCGATGTTCGAGATGACCAAGATCATCAGCGGTCACCTGAAGTGACGGCTGGCGGTGCCCGGGCCCTGCCCGGCACCGTCAAGCTCACGGGCCTGCGTGATGGCAAGCCCGACGCAAGACCCGCCGCGGCAGACGTCCCGGTGGGTCTTTTGTTTTGGGGGCCTGGCTGTCGCGGCGGCCAGGCCGGGGCTCAGGGCGCCGCCAGCCGGCGCTGCAGGAAGTCCAGCCGGTCCTGGCCCCAGAAGAGTTCACCATCCACCACGTAGCTGGGCGCGCCAAAGACACCGGCGTCCACCGCCCGCTGCGTGTCGGCCTCATAGCGCACCTGCACGGCCTGGCTGTGGCCGTCCTCGATGCGCGCGCGCGGCAGGCCGCAGCGCTCCAGCAGGCCGGCCAGGGTGGCTTCGTCAGCGATGTTGAGCTCCTCGGCCCAGCAGGCCGACAGCACGGCGCCGGCGAAGTCCATCGCCGCATCGGTGCCGTCGTGCTGGTCCACTGCGAGGATGAGCTTCGCGGCGTCGTCACCCTGCACCGGGAAGTAGCGCGGGTGCAGGTGGATGGGCAGGCCGAGCCAGCGCGCAAAGCGCTCCAGTTCCAGCAGGCGGTAGGCCTGGCGCTGCGGTGCGCGCTTGGCCAGCGGCAGCCCGCCAGACACCGGGAACACCCGCCCGCCCAGGTCGATGGGCATCACGCGGATGGCGGCCCCGGCTTCGCGGGCGATGCGCTGGAAGCGGGCATGGCCCAGGTACGCCCACGGGGACTGGGGCGCGAAGTAATAGTCAACGGTCAGGGACAAGGGAGGTCCTCCTCGGGGGTGCGCACCGCCGCGATGGAAACCCCGCGGTCGGTGATGAACAAGCTACCTGACTGAGTCTAGGCCAGCCGTGCAAAACGCGCTGAACGAGCGCCTTGACACGCGCCGTGCAGTCCCCCCAGCGCGTGGCAGGCGAGCAGGCCGGCGCCCGGGCGACGTCAAGCGCCCGCGGCAGCGCCCTTCAGCAGCGGGGCCAGAAACCGCCCCGTATGACTGGCTGCACAAGCCGCCACGGTCTCAGGCGGGCCTTCCACCAGCACCCGCCCGCCGCCGGCGCCGCCTTCGGGGCCCATGTCGATCAGCCAGTCAGCCGTCTTGATGACGTCCAGGTTGTGCTCGATGACGACGATGGTGTTGCCGGCTTCGCACAACTGGTGCAGCACGCGCAGCAACAGGCCGATGTCGTGGAAGTGCAGACCGGTGGTGGGCTCGTCAAGGATGTACAGGGTGCGACCCGTGTCGCGCTTGCCCAGCTCCAGCCCGAGCTTGACGCGCTGCGCCTCCCCGCCAGACAGCGTGGTGGCACTCTGCCCCAAGCGGATGTAGCCCAAGCCCACGTCCAGCAGTGCCTGCAGCTTGCGCGCGATGGCCGGCACGGCGCTGAAGAAGGCGTGCGCGTCCTCCACCGTCATGTCCAGCACCTCGTGGATGTTGCGGCCCTTGTAGAGGATCTCCAGCGTCTCGCGGTTGTAGCGCTGGCCGGTGCAGGTGTCGCAGGGCACGTACACGTCGGGCAGGAAGTGCATTTCCACCTTCAGCACGCCGTCGCCCTCGCAGGCCTCGCAGCGCCCGCCGCCGGCCGAGGCTGCGACGTTGAAGCTGAAGCGGCCCGCGCCGTAGCCGCGCTCGCGCGCGGCGGGTACCTCGGCGAAGAGTTCGCGGATGGGCGTGAACAGCCCCGTGTAGGTGGCGGGATTGCTGCGCGGGGTGCGGCCGATGGGGCTCTGGTCCACGTTGATGACCTTGTCGAAGGCCTCCAGCCCCTCGATCGTGTCGTGGGGCGCGGGTTCCACGTGGCTGCCGTAGAGCTTGCGGGCCACGGCCGCGTACAGCGTGTCGTTCACCAGGGTGCTCTTGCCCGAGCCCGACACCCCGGTCACGCAGGTGAACAGGCCCACGGGGATGTCCACGGTCACGTTCTTCAGGTTGTGGCCGCGCGCGCCCTCGATGCGCAGGGCCTGTTCAGCCACGCCTGCACGGGGCGTGCGCCGCGCTGCGGGCACCTCGATGCGCAGCCGATGTCCCAGGTAGGCGCCGGTGAGCGAGGCCTCATCGGCGGCCACCTGGTCCGGCGTGCCCTGCGCCATGACGCGCCCACCATGTACGCCGGCGCCCGGGCCCATGTCCACCACGTGGTCGGCGGCGCGGATCATGTCCTCGTCATGCTCCACCACCAGCACCGAGTTGCCCAGGTCGCGCAGCCGCATGAGGGTGCCGATCAGGCGCTCGTTGTCGCGCTGGTGCAGCCCGATGCTGGGCTCGTCCAGCACGTACATCACGCCGGAAAGCCCCGAGCCGATCTGGCTGGCCAGGCGGATGCGCTGCGCCTCGCCACCCGAGAGGGTGTCGGCACTGCGGTCCAGGCTGAGGTAGGTCAGCCCCACGTCGTTGAGGAACTTCAGGCGCGAGCGGATCTCGCGCACGATCTTGTCGGCGATGGCCGCCTTGGCGCCGGCCAGCTGCAGTCCCTCGAAGTAGGCCAAGCAGTCGGCGAGCGTGGCGTGCTCCACTTCGTAGATGGGCTTGCCGGGGGACGGCGGCGCGCCCTTGAGGTCCGGCGACACGGGCTGAAGGAACACGTGCCGCGCCTCGCGCCGCAGCCGCGTGCCGTGGCAGGCAGTGCAGGGCTTGGCGGCCTGGTAGCGCGCCAGGTCCTCGCGCACGGCGGCCGAGTCGGTCTCGCGCAGGCGGCGCTGGAAGTTGGGGATGATGCCCTCGAAGGGGTGCGAACGCTTGACCGAGCGCGTCTTGCCGCGCGCACCCTCGGCCTCGTAGGTGAACTCGATGTCCTCCTGCCCGGAGCCGTAGAGGATCACCTGGCGCGCGCGCTCGGGCAGGGTCTCAAAGGGCTTCTCCAGGTCCACGCCCAAGTGGCGGCCCACGCTCTCCAGCATGGCGTAGGTGTAGGGGTTGCGCCGGTCCCAGCCCTTGACCGCGCCAGAGGCCAGGCTCAGCGAGGGGAAGGCGACCACGCGCTCCGGGTCCATCACCGTCATCTGGCCCAGGCCGTCGCAGGTGGGGCAGGCACCCACGGGCGAGTTGAAGGAGAACAGGCGCGGCTCGAGCTCAGGCAGCGAGTAGCTGCACACCGGGCAGCCGAACTTGCTGCTGAACAGGTGCTCGGGCGCTGGCTGCGGCGCACGGGGCGCCACAGCCTCGTCGACCGGCCCAGGCATCTCCAGCGCGATGGCGCGGCCCTCGGCGATGCGCAGCGCCGCCTCGAAGCTCTCGGCCAGGCGCTGCGCCACCGCGGGCGAGGTCTTCAGGCGGTCGATGACAACGTCGATGTCGTGCTTGTCGTGCTTCTTCAGTGCGGGCAGGTCCTGCGCCTCCACGATGTGGCCGTCGATGCGAAAGCGCACATAGCCCTGCGCCTGCCAGCGCTCAAGCTCCTGCGCGAACTCGCCCTTGCGGTCGCGTGCCACGGGCGCCAGCACCATCAAGCGCGTGCCCTCGGGCAGGGCCAGGCAGGCGTCCACCATCTGGCTCACGCTTTGCGCCTGCAGCGCCAGGCCGTGGTCCGGGCAGAAAGGCGTGCCGGCGCGCGCGTAGAGCAGGCGCAGGTAGTCGTGGATCTCGGTGACCGTGCCCACGGTGGAGCGCGGGTTGTGGCTGGTGGCCTTCTGCTCGATGCTGATGGCCGGGGACAGGCCCTCGATCACATCCACATCGGGCTTGTCCATCAGTTGCAGAAACTGCCGCGCGTAGGCCGACAGGCTCTCCACATAGCGGCGCTGGCCTTCGGCGTACAGCGTGTCGAAGGCCAGACTGGACTTGCCCGACCCCGACAACCCCGTGATCACCACCAGCGCATGCTTGGGGATGTCCAGGTCCACGTTCTTGAGGTTGTGCGTGCGCGCACCGCGCACCCGCAGCATGGGCCGCTCGTCGGTCAGAACGCGGTCTTCGGAGGTCTGGGGCATCGGCGGAGTCAAGACGGGCGGGAGGGGCTTGGAGGGGGGGCGAGCCAGCGCGAATGCGCAATGCGCGGTGTGCTCAGGGCAACCGAGCATCATAGTCATCCAGCGATGAAGACGCAGGGGCGCCCACGGGCCCGCGCTGCAGCCCCGCGTGAACGGTTCAGATCCGCAGGTCGATCAGGAAGGGTCCGGGCTGCCGAAGGCTGGCCGACATCAGATCGGCGCAGGCTTCCAAGGTGTCGGCTCGCGCAGCCTCCACGCCCAGGCCGCCGGCCAGGCGCACCCAGTCGATGTCGGGGCGGCCCAGGTCCAGCATGCCCATCGCCGTGGGGCCGGGGGCGGCGCCCACGTTCCGGTATTCGCCCAGCAGGATGTTGTAGCTGCGGTTGTTCAGCAAGATGGTGGTCACTGGCAGGCGCTCGCGGGCCTGGGTCCACAGCGCCTGCACGGTGTACATCGCCGAGCCATCGGCCTGCAGGTTGATGACGCGCCGGCCGCCCGGCACTGCCTGCCCAGCCAGCGCCGCCCCCGTGGCCAGTGGCATGCCGTCGCCGATGGCGCCGCCCACCAGGTGCAGCCATTCGTGCGGCGCTGCGGCCACAGTGAGGGGGTAGAAGCCGCGGCCAAAGGACACGCTCTCGTCGCAGACGATGGCCTGCTCGGGCATGAGCGCGGCCAGCGTGCGGGCCAGGCCCTCCGGGGTGGGCGTGCCTTGCCCAGGTTCGGGCACGGGCCCCGCGTCCGGCAAAGGCCGCTCGGGCGCACCGAGTTCATCCACCAGGGCCTGCAGGGCCGCCAGGGCGTCTTGCTCGGGCCGGCTGAGCACGTGCAGCACGGCGTCGGCACGCGCATGCCTTGAGGGCTTGCCGGGGTAGCCGAAAAAGCCCACGGGCTCCCGCGCGTTGACAAGGATGATGTCGTCGAAGGGCGCCAGGGCCTGCACGGCCTGGTCTGTGGGGTAGGGCACGCGCCGCAGCGGCAACCGCCCGCGCCCGCGCGCCACGCGGGCCACGCCGTACTCGGCCATCAGCTCGGCACCGGTGGCCTGCGCCACGCGCCAGGCCAGGGCTTGGGCGGGCGCCAGCACCGCGGCACCGGACATCAGCAGCAGCACGCGCCGCCCGCTGCGCAGCACGCGCGCGGCGGCCTGCACGGCATACGGGTCGGCCGCGGTGACGGGCGGCACGGGCAGGGCCTGGGCCACCACGCCGCCGTCGTCCCAGCAGGTGTCGGAAGGCAGCACCAGCGTGGTCACCTGGCCATTGGCGCTGCGGGCGGCCTGCACGGCGGCGGCGCCGTCCCGGCCCACCTCGTCAGCACGGGTACTGGTGCGCACCCAGGCGGAGACGGCCCGGGCCAGGCCCTCGGTATCGGCAGTGAGGGGCGCGTCCAGCGGCCGGTGCCAGGTGGCCTGGTCCCCCACCAGATTGACGATGCCGCTGCGCGCGCGCCGCGCGTTGTGCAGGTTGGCCCAGCCATTGGCCAGGCCCGGGCCGCAGTGCAGCAAGGTGCAGGCGGGGCGCTCGGCCACGCGGAAGTAACCGTCCGCCATGCCGGTGACCACGTTCTCCTGCAGCCCCAGCACGCAGCGCATGCCGGGCGTCTTGTCCAGCGCGGCCACAAAGTGCATCTCGCTGGTGCCCGGGTTGGCAAAGCAGGTGTCCACCCCGGCGTTCAGCAGGGTCTGGACGAGGCTGTGGGCGCCGTTCATGCTTTCACGCCTTTCAGACTACAGGGCCGCGGCATCACACCGGCTCCAGGAAGCGCTCTACCAGGCGCGTCCAGTACGCCGCACCCACGGTCAGCAGTTCGTCGTTGAAGTCGTAACGCGGGTTGTGCAGCATCACGCTGTCGGCGCCGTTGCCCAGGCGCAGGAAGCAGCCGGGCTTCTTCTCCAGGTAGTAGGCGAAGTCCTCGCTGCCGGTCACGGGCGGGAAGGGCGAGATCACGCGCTCGGGCCCCACCAGCTCCTCGGCCACCTGGCGGGCGAACTCGGTCTCGGGCGCGGTGTTCACCACCACCGGGTAACCGCGCTCGTAGTCGATGGTCACCTCGCCGCCGTAGCCCGCCACATGGGCGGTGACCAGGGCGCGGATGCGCTGCTCGAGCACGTCGCGCACCTCGGCGTCGAAGGAGCGGATGCTCAGGCCCAGCGTGGCGCTGTCAGGGATGACGTTGTAGGCCGAGCCCGCGTGCAGCGAGCCGATGGTGACGATGGCGGTGTGGCGCGGGTCGATGTTGCGGGACACCACGCTCTGCAGCGCCACCACCAAGCTGCCGGCGATGAGTATGGGGTCGACCGCCTGGTGCGGCCGCGCCGCATGGCCGCCGCGCCCGTGCACCGTGATGCGGCAGCTGTCCGACGCCGCCATGGACGCGCCGTGCATGAAGCCGAAGGTGCCGGTGGGCACGCCTGGGGAGTTGTGCAGGCCGAAGATGGCGTCGCACGGGAAGCGCTCGAACAGCCCGTCTTCGATCATGCGCTGTGCGCCGCTGCCCTTGCCCGCCTCTTCGGCCGGCTGGAACACCAGGTGCACGGTGCCGCTGAAACGCCGCGTAGCCGCCAGGTGCTGGGCCGCACCCAGCAGGATCGCGGTGTGACCGTCATGCCCGCAGGCGTGCATCACGCCGTCGTGCACGCTCTGCCAGGGCTTGCCCGTGGCCTCCTGGATGGGCAGGGCGTCCATGTCGGCGCGCAACGCGATGGACTTGCGGCCCGGGCCTAGCGTCATCGTGCCCACCACGCCATGGCCGCCCACGCCGGGCGTGACCTGCCAGCCCCATTCCTGCAGCCGGTTGGCTACGAGGCCGGCGGTGTCGGCCTCCTGGAAGGAGAGCTCGGGGTGCCGGTGCAGGTGGCGCCGTGTCTCGGTCAGCCAGCCGGCGGCGCCTTGCAAGTCCTCGGCCTGGCAGAAGCAACGGAGTCGGTCGTTCATGGCGGTGTGGGGGGTTGGGGTGTGGAGACTGAAGCGGTTGATTCTGCACGTTTGACAGGCTGTATCGCGACGGCGCTGCAGCCGCGTCTCGCGGGAGGACCTCGCCGTCAGACCGAGCACGAAGGCGAGAGTCGGAAGCGCCTCGCCAGGCCTCAGCCCGCTCGCCCCAGCACGCGCAGGATCTCCTGCCCGTAGGCCTGCAGCTTCTTCGCGCCCACGCCGCTGATGCCGGCCAGGTCGTCCAGGTTGGACGGGCGCTCACGCGCCATCTCGGCCAGGGTGGCGTCGTGGAAGATCACATAGGCCGGCAGACCGTGTTCACGCGCCACCTCGGCGCGCCAGGCCTTGAGTTCTGCGAACAGCGCGAGGCCCGTGTCATCCAGCGGCAGCGGCGGGGGCCGATCGGCCGTGCCTCGGGCCCCTCGGCCGCCGCGTGCGCCAGCCTTGGAGCGCGGCGTGGGTTCGGCCGGCACCCGCAGCAGCAGGTCCACCTCGCCGCGCAGCACCTCGCGCGCACTCGGCGTCAGGGCCAAAGTGCCGTACTCGCCCTCGGCCCGCAGGTGGCCCAGAGCGATGAGCTGGCGCAGCACGCCGCGCCACTGGGCCTCGCTCACCTCGGCCCCGATGCCGAAGGTGGACAGCCGCTCATGGCCGCGCTGCTGCACCTTGTCAGTGACCTTGCCGCGCAGCACGTCGATGAGGTGGCCAGCGCCGTAGCTGGCACCCCCCTGCTGGCCGAAGCGGTAGATGCAGCTCAGCGCCTTGCGCGCAGCCTCGGTCGCGTTCCAGGTGGCCGGGGGGTTGAGGCAGTTGTCGCAGTTGCCGCAGCGGTAGACGCTGCCCCCCTGGTCACCGGCATACCCCGCGCCCGCCACTTCGCTTGCGGCAACCTCGTCACTGACCCCTGCGCTGTGCGTCGCCGCCTCGCCAAAGTAGGCCAGCAGGCGCACGCGGCGGCAGTCGTGCGCCTCGGCCAGCGCCAGCAGAGCCTCGAGCCTGGCGCGCTGCAGGCGCTTGAACTCCTCGTCGGCCTCGCCCTCGTCGATCATGCGGCGCTGGTTCACCACATCGGCCAGGCCGTAGGCCATCCAGGCATCCGCCGGCGCACCGTCGCGGCCCGCGCGGCCCGTCTCCTGGTAGTAGCTTTCGATGTTCTTGGGCAAGTCCAGATGGGCGACAAAGCGCACGTCGGGCTTGTCGATGCCCATGCCGAAAGCGATGGTGGCGGCCATCACCAGGCCGTCCTCGCGCAGGAAGCGGTCCTGATGGCGGCGCCGCACCTCGGGCTCCAGGCCCGCGTGGTAAGGCAACGCGGGAATGCCTTCCTCCGCCAGCCAGGCCGCCGTCTCCTCCACCTTGCGCCGGCTCTGGCAATAGACGATGCCGGCCTCGCCCTCGTGCTCGTCCCGCAGGAAGCGCAGCAACTGGGCGCGGGCGTTGTCCTTCTCGACGATGGCGTAGCGGATGTTGGGGCGGTCGAAGCTCGCCACGAAGCGGCGCGCGCTGGCCAGCGCCAGGCGCTCCACGATGTCTTGCCGGGTGTGCTCGTCAGCCGTGGCGGTGAGCGCCACGCGCGGCACGCCGGGGTAGCGTTCGTGCAGGGCCGACAGGCCGAGGTAGTCGGCGCGGAAGTCGTGGCCCCATTGGCTGACGCAATGCGCCTCGTCGATGGCGAACAGGCTCAGCCGGCCGCGCTCGTGCAGTGAGTCCAGCATGGCCAGAAAGCGTGGGTTCAGCACGCGCTCGGGGGCAGCGTACAGCAGCACCAGGCGGCCAGATAGCAGCTCACGCTCGATGCGCCGCGCCTCGTCGCCATCCAGCGTGCTGTTGAGGAAGGCCGCGTGCACCCCGGCCTCCTCCAGCGCGCCCACCTGATCGTGCATCAGCGCGATCAAGGGGCTGACCACCACGGTCACGCCGTGGCCGCCGCGGTGGCGCACGATGGCCGGCACCTGATAACACAGGCTCTTGCCGCCGCCCGTGGGCATGAGCACCAGGGCGTCGCCCCCCGCGCTGACATGCTCGACGATCTCGGCCTGCCCGCCGCGGAAAGCGCCGTAGCCGAACACATCGCGCAGCACCTGCAGGGCGTCGGCCGGCTCGCAGGGCTGGCGCGACGGCGGCGCGGTCAGCGTGTAGGCCTGCGCATCGTCTTCCAGCAAGAAGGGGTCGGCGTCGTCCAGCGGCGGCGGGTGATCGGTCATGGGCGGCAGCGATGGTAAGGCAGGCGGTTGGGGCCATCGCGCAAGGCCACGAAGCTTTCTGCGTGCTCTGCGCCGTTCTTCGTCCTGGCGCCATGTGCGCGGACCGGCGGCCGCCGAACTGTAGTTTTGCCTCCGAGCAGTCTGAATCAGCACGCAAGGGCTGCGTGAGGCGAGGTCATCAGCACACGGGAATTGCGGCCGTCGTGGGCCGGCAAGTGGTTGATTCACCCCAGGGCTATGTCGACTTCTGGGCCTGGATCGATTCAGCCAGCTTGACCAAGTAATCCTTGGCAAGCGGTCGGCGACCTCTGCTGAGCCACTTGATGCAGTCCACAAGCTCCCAGATCAGCCCATCGTCACCATGTGGATAAGGCACAAAAGTCTCGTGACGGGGCGGCTCTTCTTCCACGACCAAGGTTTCAAGGTGGTCGTGCGGGTCCCAGACAGAGATGAAGGGTCTGCGGAGCTTGAACGGCCACCGCTGATTGAACGCGTGGAACTCGCAACTCGAGAAGTCCAGATAGACGTACTTGCGAAAACAGACTTGCCCGACGCGGTCCTGCCCATAGACATTGAGGACTTCAGCTGCGCCCAGAAACTCATGAGCTTGGGCCATGAACTCAGCTTCGCGGTCATCAGCGACGAACGCGGCCAGGTCAAGGTCAGAGATCCGGTCGCCTTTGTTACCAGCAAATGAACCCACCAAGGCGACGGCCATGCAATGGGAAGATCGTTCGCACAGGGCTCTGACCGCTGCAATGCGTGACAAGTGAGATGGCGCAGCGCCCTGTATCTTCAGGTGCAACTGAAGGCTCAAGATGGGTTCTGTTGGCATGGGGCAGACGTGAGTGAAGACAGTTGTGCAGCTAAAGCTCGAAGTGGGTGGGCTGATTCGCTTCGTCCGGCGGCACTTCCAGTTGTCAGGAACGAACCCGCACCGCGTCTTCGGTCCAAGGATTGAAGGCGGGCACCCGGGTCACCCGGTAGTCGGCCGCGTCACGGGTCACGACCACCAGCCCGTGCTGCAGCGCCGTGGCCGCGATGAAGAGGTCGGGCTGTGAGAAGGTGTGCTCCGCCTTGCGGCCCTCTTCAACCAGGAAGCGCCACTTGAACATCACGTCCTCGGACACCTCGAGCACCCGCTGATCGAACATCGGCCGCACCTTGTGGACCAGCCAGTCGTTCAGTTCGGCGCGGCGAACAGCGTCACCCACGGCCTCGATACCGAAGCGAATTTCGGCGAACGTGACGGTGCTGATGAACAGGTCTTCAAGACGCTGGCTGGCGACGAAGTGGCGCACACGCGCATCCGGGCGCGGCCGGCGCAACTCGGAAATGACGTTGGTGTCCAGCAGCCAGCCGCTCACGGCTTGACCGCCCGCACGGGCATCGCCCTGCGGGCGGGCTCGATCTCGATGTCACGGTAGGGCGAGGATTGCAGCGCATCGATCAGCAACTCGCCCGTGCGTGCGCCCTGCATGCGATCGAACTCGTCAGCGTCGACCACCACCACCGCGTCGCGTCCGTGCAGCGTGACACGCTGCGGGCCGTCGCTGTGCGCCCTGCGCACAAGCTCGCTGAAACGGGCTTTGGCATCTTGAAGTGGCCAGCGGCTGCGCAGCCGCTGCACGGCTGGTTGGGCTTGGGTCACTTTTTTTCTAGTCATCGTGACCAGAATAGCATGGCGCCGCAAGTCTCCGATGTTTTTGATCCATTGCTAATAGGAATGATTCGTATTTGCCGTTAAGATGGTTTCAGTTTCAAAAAGCGCGTCCCGACGCCGCCCCTTTCCCTTCACTTCCCAAAAGGCTTGACATGACAACCTCCACGCCTGGCGCCCGATGGATGGGCTTCTTCAGCGCACGCACCACGGCATCGGCCGCTGCCGCCTTTTGCATGGGCCTGGCCGCTCTGGCCACCACACCCGCCCACGCCCAAGAACAGGTGCTGAACCTCTACTCCGCCCGCCACTACCCCACCGACGAAGCCCTGTACAACGGCTTCACCAGGGCCACGGGCATCCGCATCCAGCGCGTGGACGCGGACGACGCCGGCATCCTGGCGCGGCTGCGCGCCGAAGGCGCGGCTTCGCCAGCCGATGTGGTTCTGCTGGTGGACGCCGCCCGACTGTGGCGCGCCGAGGTGGACGGGATGTTCCGCCCCGTCAAGTCAGCGGTACTGGAAAAGGCCATCCCGGCGAACCTGCGCGCCAAGCCCACCGACGAGGGCACGGCCTGGTTCGGCCTGTCCACCCGCGCCCGCGTGGTGGTCTACGACAAGCTCAAGGTCAAGCGCGAGGACGTCGACACCTATGAGGAGCTGGCGGCGCCCGTCAACAAGGGCCGCGTGTGCACACGCTCTGGCGCCCACCCCTACAACCTCAGCCTCTTTGGTGCGATGGTGGAACACATCGGCCCGCAGAAGACCGAGGCCTGGCTCAAGGGCTTGGTGGACAACATGGCGCGCGCGCCCAAGGGCGGCGACACCGACCAGATCCGGGCCGTGGCCAGCGGCGAATGCAGCGTGGCGCTCACCAACACCTACTACCTGGCGCGCCTGATGCGCTCGGCCAAGCCCGAGGACAAGACCGTGGCCGAACGTGTGGGCGTCGTCTTCCCTAACCAGGCCAGCTGGGGTACGCACCTGAACATCGCTGGCGGCGCAGTGGCACGGCACGCCAAGAACGCGCCGGCGGCGGTGAAGTTCCTGGAGTACCTGGCCAGCCCTGAGGCACAGAACCACTTCGCCAACGGCAACAACGAATGGCCGGCGGCCCAGGGCGTGAGCTTCGACAACCCGGCGCTCAAGGCCATGACGGGCGGCAGCTTCAAGAGCGAGCTGGTGCCCATCAGCCGCGTGGGCATGAACCAGGTGGCGGTGCAGCAGATGCTGGACCGGGTGGGGTTCAAGTAGGCCGCGTCACCATCCCCTCACCCGTCCAGCTGCACCAGCGCCTGACGCCAGCGGATGCGGTCCAGGCGTGCGTGGGAGGGGGGCAGCAGCTCGATGACCCCTTCGCGCTTGAGAGCGCTGACCAGGCGGCTGGCCGTTTCCATGGTGATGTCCAGCATGGCACCGATCTCCTCTCGTCGAGGCAGCCAGATGAGGTCGGAGCCAGGCTCAAACGCGGCGATGCGTCCGAGCAACACCACAAGGCGCCGGCGCGACAGCCCAGTGGTCATCTCGGTCACCCAGTCTTCAGCCTGTTCCAGCGCCTGCTGCCACCGCGTGAGCACGGCCCGCCGCACGGCGGCGTCGTCCTGGATCATCTGCGTGACCACGGGCGTGGGAATGCGACACAGGTGGACCGCCGTGCAAGCCACGGCCTCCTCGGCGTAAGGCCGCCCCAGCAACGCTTCCTGACCGATCAGATCACCGGGCCCGGCCAGCCGCACCACGCGGCGCGCCCCACCCTTGGTCACGCGCTCGAAGCGCACGACTCCGCGGCGCAAGGTGTACACGGCCACACCCGAACGGCCGGCGTCGTACAGCGTTTCGCCTGCCAAGTGCTCCTGCGGCCTGATGTGATGGTGCACGCGGTCCAGCGCCTGCGCATCAAGGGCGCCAAACAAGGCCCGCCCACGTACCTCGCAGGAAGGACACGCAGCCTCCTGGGAAGCCAGCCGATGGCCGCTCGGACGCAGCGGGATGGTCTTCATCAACATGCCAAGAACTCCAGAGGATTGCCGGACCACATCTAATATAAGTCAACACTTAACTATAGGGAAGCAGACAGGACCGCCCGCTGCCCTTCTTGCATACCTGGTAGGGTATATGTAACAATACCCGCATGGGTATCAAAGACACACACACTCCCCTTTTCGGGTTCGCTGCCATTGCAGCCGCGGTGGCAGTGACGCATGGCCTGCGCGGGATCGTCCGGGCGAGGCCGTGGGGCTTGACGGCCCTTGTGGCCTTCGGCACAGCCATCAGCGCGATGGCACAAGGGCAGACGCAGCTTGACTCCCGCGTTGCAGCCGTGGCGTCTGCTCCTGCAGTCAAGGCCATGACGGTTCAGGCGGGGCCCTTGGTTGACGGCGAGTTCGCGCTCGATGGCAGCCTTCAAGCCGTGCGTCAGGCCACGGTGTCCGCGCAAACGGGGGGCAACGTGCTGGCCCTGAGCGTCAAGGCAGGCGACCGTGTGCGCACCGGCCAGGTGATCGCCAGGTTGGACGGACGCGAAGCCCAGACTGTGGTGGAACGCAGCCAGGCCGTCTTGGCCCAGGCGCAGGCCGAGGCACGCAACGCGCGCCTGCATGCCGAGCGCACGCTGGAGTTGCGACGCCAGGGCTTCATGAGCCAGGCGGCGCTGGATGTGGCCGAGACCCAATCCCGCGCGGCCGAGGCCGGCGTGGCGCAAGCAGAGGCCGCACGCGCACAGGCCCGCCTGGCCAGCACCTACGCCCAGGTGCTGGCCCCTTTTGACGGCGTGGTGCTGGCCACGCACCTCGACGCTGGCGACCTGGCCAGCCCCGGCCGGCCGGTGGCCACGGTCTACGCCCCCGGCGCCTTGCGCGCCGTGGTGCAGGTTCCCGCCTCTCGGGCCGCCACGGCGCGCATAGCCAGGAACGTCGCCGTCACCTTGCCTGACGGCCGCAGCCTGGCGCCCACACGGCGCACGGAAATGTCTGCGACCGATCCTGTCTCGCAGACCGTGGAATGGCGCCTGGACCTGCCTGCCGCAGCACTTCAGAACCTCATGCCTGGACAGACGGTGCGGGTACGGTTTGAAGGCTCACCCGAGCAGGCGCACACAGCGAAGTCGCCCCTACCGGCGGCCATCGTGGTGCCCGAAGCGGCCGTGTTGCGCCGGGGGGAACTCACGGCGGTGTACGTCACCAGGGACGACGGGTTTGCGCTGCGCGCGGTGCGTCTGGGCCCGCGCCGTGCAGGTGGCGGTGTCGAGGTTCTGGCCGGCCTGAAGCCGGGTGACCGGGTGGCCCTGGACGCCTTGCGGGCGGGCCTGGCGGGCGCCACCGTCGCGCCTTGAGGGAGGACGGCATGCACAGCGACTCCACGCCTGACATCGACGCGGCTTCGCCCGCGGAACGCTCCAGCGCTGCCGAAAGCCCGGCACCGCTGGGCCTGTCCGGGCGGCTGGCAAGGGCCTTCCAGAGCCACGCCCTCACGCCGCTGCTGGCTCTGGTGGCCCTGCTGCTGGGCGTGTTCGCAGTGCTGGTGACGCCGCGCGAGGAAGAGCCTCAGATCAACGTCACCATGGCCAATGTGCTGATCCCCTTTCCCGGGGCCAGCAGCGCAGACGTGCAGAACATGGTGGCCCGCCCGGCCGAGCAGGTGCTGGGGCAGATCGCGGGCATCGAGCACACCTACTCGGTGGCGCGGCCGGGCGTGGCGTTGCTCACGGTGCAGTTCAAGGTGGGGGTTCCCCGCACCGAAGCCCTGGTGCGGCTGTACGACGTGCTGAACGCGAACCAGAACTGGCTTCCGCGCGACATTGGCACGCTCACCCCCATCGTCAAGCCCAAGGGGATCGACGACGTACCAGTGCTGGGCATCACCTTGTGGAGCCGCGAAGGCGGCAGCGGGGTGGAACTGGAGCGGGTGGCCCACACGCTGGAGGCCGAACTCAAGCGGGTGGCCGGCGTGCGGGAGGTTCAGACGATCGGCGGGCCAGGGCGCGCGCTGAACGTGGAACTGGACCCGTCACGGCTGCGGGAGCGCGGCGTGGACCTGCTGCGCCTGAAGCAAACCCTGGCTGCCGCGAACTTCGGGATGCCCGCAGGTCAGGTGGCCCGCACAGCCGCCGAAGGCGGCGGCATGCTCAGCGTGGAGACCGGGGAGTACCTGCGCGATGCCCAGGAGGTGGGTGATCTGGTGGTGGGGGTGCACGGTGGCCGTCCGGTCTACCTGCGTGAGGTCGCCCGTATCGAGCAAGGCGCCGCGCAAGCGAAGCGGCACGTCTGGTTCACGCCCGGCGCGGCCCCGGCGGCTGCAGCAGGCGCCGGGTTGGCGCCTGCTGCGGGCAGCCATCCAGCGCTGACCTTGACCGTCACCAAGAAACCCGGTGAAAACGCCGTGGACGTGGCGCGGGCCACGCGTCAACGCCTGGAGGCGCTGCGCAACACCGTTCTGCCCGCCGAGGTCGAGGCGACCATCACGCGCGACTACGGCGAGACCGCTGCCGAAAAGGCCAACAAGCTGATCCAGAAGCTGGCCTTCGCAACGGCGTCGGTCATCTTGCTGGTGGGTCTGGCGCTGGGCCGGCGTGAAGCCGTCATCGTCGGCGCCGCAGTCATCCTCACCCTCACCGCCACCTTGTTCGCCTCCTGGGCCTGGGGCTTCACGCTGAACCGCGTCTCGCTCTTCGCCCTGATCTTTTCCATCGGCATCCTCGTGGACGATGCCATCGTGGTGGTGGAGAACATCCATCGCCATCAGGTGCTGGATGCGTCCGCGAAGGCGCCTCGCAGCCTGCGCGAGATCATCCCGGCGGCCGTCGACGAAGTGGGCGGGCCCACCATCCTGGCCACGCTGACGGTGATCGCGGCCTTGCTTCCCATGGCGTTCGTCAGCGGGCTCATGGGCCCGTACATGAGCCCCATTCCCATCAACTCCAGCCTGGGGATGGGCCTGTCGCTGGTCATCGCCTTCACGGTCACGCCCTGGTTGGCGCTGAAGTTGATGAAGCCTCATGCAGCGGGCGGAAGCCACGGCAACCCGGCCGGCTCGCCCGCACCCGGGCTGGCCGCGCGCCTGACAGGCCTGTTCCCGGCCCTTCTGCGCCCGTTCCTGGAGAGCGCAACGCGGCGCTGGGTGCTGCTGGCTGCCATCCTGGGTGCCGTGGCGATGTCGGTGGCCCTGGCGCTGTTTCCCAACGCACGCCTTGGCGTCGTGCTCAAGATGCTGCCCTTCGACAACAAGAGCGAATTCCAGCTGGTGGTGGACATGCCCGCAGGCACGCCCCTGGAAGACACCGCCGCCGCCCTGCAGGACATGGGGGCCTACCTGGCGCGGCAGCCGGAAGTTCTGAACCTGCAGGGCTATGCGGGCACGGCCAGCCCCATCACCTTCAACGGCCTGGTGCGCCAGTACTACCTGCGCGCGGATGCCGAGCAGGGCGATCTGCAGGTGAACCTCGTGGACAAGAAGCACCGCACCGAGCAGAGCCACGCCATCGCACAACGCCTGCGGCCGGCGCTGGAGCAGATCGCCGCACGACACGGCGCCCGGATGAAGGTGGTGGAAGTGCCGCCCGGCCCTCCGGTGATGAGCCCGCTGGTGGCCGAGGTCTATGGTCCAGACGAGGCAGGCCGGCAGCAGGTGGCGGCCCGTCTGGAGCGCGCCTTCGGCGACACGCCGGACATCGCCGCCATCGACAGCTCCTTGCGCGCCGATGCCCCCCGGGCCTTCCTGCGGGTGCAACGTCAGAGGGCCGAGTCGCTCGGCATTCCGGTGGCCGCCGTGGCCCAGACGGTGCATGGCGCACTGTCCGGCACCGACGCCGCCTGGCTGCATGACGGCCAGAGCAAGTACCCCGTACCCATACGGCTGCAGTTGCCGCTGGAGTCCCAGGTGGGGCTGGACGCACTGCTGGCCCTGCCGATGAGAGCGGCCAGCGGGCAACTGGTGCCTCTGTCGGAGTTGGTGCGCGTGGAACAGGGGGTGATCGACAAGCCGCTGTTCACCAAGAACCTGCAAGGGGTGTCCTATGTGTTCGGCGATATCGGCCGCGCCGCCAAGGACGCAAGCATCCCTGATTCGCCGTTGTACGGGCTCTTCGCTATCCGCCAGCGGCTCCAGGACGTCGCACTGCCCGGCACCGGGCCGCTGCAGGAGTACTGGATCCGCCAACCCTCGGACCCTTACCGCGCCTACGCCATCAAGTGGGACGGTGAATCGCAGATCACCTACGAGACCTTCCGCGACATGGGCGCAGCCTACGCAGTGGGGCTGATCCTGATCTACCTGCTGGTGGTGGCGCAGTTCCGCAGCTACCTCACGCCGCTGGTGATCATGGCGCCCATTCCGCTGACCATCATCGGCGTCATGCCCGGTCACGCCCTGCTCGGCGCGAACTTCACCGCCACCTCGATGATCGGCATGATCGCCCTGGCCGGGATCATCGTGCGCAACTCCATCCTGCTGGTGGACTTCATCGAGTTGCAGGTTGCGCAAGGCATTGCCTTCAAGCAAGCCGTTCTGGAATCCGCCGCGGTACGCGCGCAACCCATCGTGCTGACCGGGCTGGCCGCGATGATCGGCGCCGCCTTCATCCTGGACGACCCGATCTTCAACGGCCTGGCCATCTCGTTGCTGTTCGGCATCGCGGTGTCCACGCTGCTGACCCTGGTGGTGATCCCGGTCCTGTACTACGCACTGTTTCACAAGCGGCACAGCGCCACACCGACCGGCTTCACCGCCGATCCAACACCGACCCCAACCTGAGCCTCATCCAAGGAGCTGTTTCATGACCGTCGATCGCATCATCCACCTGGCCGCTGGCACGTTCATCCTGGTCTCATTGCTGCTGGGCGTGCCCGGCAGCCCCTTGTACCTGTCGTCCTGGTGGCTCGCCTTCACCGCCTTCGTGGGCGCCAACCTGCTGCAGTTCGGCATCACCGATTTCTGCCCGCTGGGCTGGATACTGCGCAAAATGGGCGTCTCGGACACCAAGGCCTGCTGCCCTCAATGACATGGCATCTGCTGCAGAAACACCGTTGAAAGATCCCGCTCAGACCCATGGCGCAGGGGCTGCACAGGCGCCGGAGGCGGGCTGCGGAACGCCCGCGCTGTCTGACTTGGCTGCCCGCCGCCAGATGCTGCACCGGCTCAAGCGAGCCGAGGGACAGTTGCGAGGCATCCAGCGCATGATCGAGGAAGGTCAACCCTGCCTGGATGTGGCCTCACAGATGGCCGCCGTGCGCAAGGCGCTGGACAGCACCTATTCCCACATGGTGACCTGCTATGTGCAGGCAGAGCTGGCGTCCAGGCTGCAACTGAAGCTGGCTCCGGGTTCGGCCGGTGAGCAGTTGATGCAGGACCTGCAGACGCTGCTGGGCAAGGTGAGATAAGCCTCAGACCAAAGGGCTGAAAGAACACAGGACCACGCGTACGTCACTGCGCAGCTGGCAGACATCCTTCCGGGCCCCTCTTTGGGGCGGGTTCTGCTCGGGTGGCGCGTCGGTATCATGCCCCGCACGCCCTGCCCGGCCGACCAAGCTGCCGCAGGGCCCCCGTCTCACCACCCCCCTCAGGAGAGCCCCATGGCCTCGGTCAACAAAGTCATCCTCATCGGCAACTGCGGGCGCGACCCGGAAGTGCGCTACGCCCCCAGCGGTGCGGCCATCTGCAACGTCTCCATCGCCACGTCCACCCGCCGCAAGGACAAGGCCTCGGGCGAGTCCATCGAAGACACCCAGTGGCACCGCGTCACCTTTTATGACCGCCTGGCCGAGATCGCCGGCGAGTACCTGAAGAAGGGCCGCCCGGTGTACGTGGAGGGCCGCCTGAAGTACGGCAAGTACACCGACAAGGACGGCATCGAGCGCAACACCGTGGACATCGTGGCCACCGAGATGCAGCTGCTGGGCGGCCGCGAAGGCGGCATGGGCGGTGGCGACGACATGGGCGGCGGCGCCCCCATGCGCTCGGCCCCGCCGCAGCGCAACGCGCCCGCGGCCGCAGCCAAGCCGGCACCAGCCAAGTCGGCCACCAGCTTTGACGACATGGATGACGACATCCCGTTTTGATACGCGTCTGATGCGATGGCCTGATGCGCGCTGCGGTCAAGCATCAGGCCGTGGGGCTGTAAGGCCGTAACGCCGTAACCCCGTGACAACGTGACGACATCCGCCCGGCGCTCCGCGCTGGCCTACCTATACCCCGGCTGGTTCACGCCCGTGATGGGGCTGGCCGGCCTGTCCCTGGCCTGGCACCGGGCTGTCCCGGCGATGGGCGAAGCGGCACGCGGCGTGGCCTGGGCCCTTGGCGGCGTGTCGGCGGTGGTGTTTGGCCTGCTCGCGCTGGCCACGCTGTGGCGGGCGGCGGCCCATCCGCAAGCCTGGGCCCAGGACCGCCGTCATCCCGTGCGTCACACCCTGGTGGCCACCCTGCCCAGCGGCATCATCCTCGTGGCCACGGCCGGTGTCGCGGCCTTCGGGCCCTCCGCCGG
>Ga0209985_10001762_pt1 | contig 20570 bp, 21 predicted proteins | sample NOAtaG_FD_187305 | JGI IMG/M metagenome (GOLD analysis project Ga0209985, IMG submission 187305) | Freshwater lake microbial communities from Lake Erie, under a cyanobacterial bloom - NOAA_Erie_Diel6S_1000h metaG (SPAdes) (version 2) | ecosystem: Environmental > Aquatic > Freshwater > Lake ...
CTCGATCGAGGCCGTCGGCGTCGTCCGATGGGGGGGGCGTCCGGGCACCGGTCGTGTGGGGGGCGTAGAATGCCGTTGAGGGCATCCATGACCGCGCGCAGCCTGTTCGACAAGATCTGGGACCCGCATGTCGTCCGTGACCTGGGCGACGGTCTCGCCTTGCTCGCCATCGATCGTGTGTTCCTGCACGAGCGGACCGGGTCGGTGGCGCTCAAGAGCCTGGCCGAGGCGGGTCGAGCGCTCGCCGACCCGTCGCGGGTCTTCTGCACCATGGACCATATCGTCGATACCCTGCCGGGGCGCGGCGATGCCACGCGCATGCCGGGCGGCGAGGCGTTCATCCTCGAGACCCGCGCTGCCGCGCGCGCCGCGGGCATCCGCGTGTTCGACGTGCGCGACCCGCAGCAAGGCATCGTCCATGTGATCTCGCCGGAGCTCGGGCTGGTGCTCCCCGGTGCGACGCTCGTGTGTCCGGACAGCCATACCTGCACGCAGGGGGCGCTCGGCGCCTTCGCTTGGGGGATCGGTTCGACCGAGGCCGAGCACGCGCTCGCCACCGGTACGCTGCGCATCAAGCGGCCGCGCACGATGCGCATCTCGGTCGAGGGGCAGCTCGCGCCCGGGGTGACCGCCAAAGATCTCGCGCTCTTCATCCTCGCGCGGCATGGCGCTGCGGGCGGCGAGGGCTGTGCCGTCGAGTATGCCGGCGAGGCGGTGCGTGCCTTGCCCATGGAGGGACGGCTCACGCTCTGCAACATGGCGACCGAGTTCTCCGCGATGACCGCAGTCATCGCGCCGGACGAGGTCACCTTCGATTACCTGCGCGGCCGCCCGCATGCGCCGCAAGGCGCGGCCTGGCACCGTGCGGTCGAGGCATGGCGGGGGCTCGTGGGCGATGAGGGGGCGGTCTTCGACCGCGAGATCTTCATCGACGCGGGCGAGGTGTCCCCGATGATCAGTTGGGGAACAAGTCCGCAGCATGCGGTCGGCATCGAGGGTGCTGTGCCGACCGCCGAGACGAGCGGTGCCACGCCCGAATCCCATGCGCGCGCGCTGCGGTACATGGGACTCGAGGCCGGCCAAGCCCTCATCGGACTGCCGGTCACGGGCGCGTTCATCGGCTCCTGCACCAACAGCCGTCTCTCCGACCTGCGGCGCGCCGCCGCGGTCCTCCGCGGGCGCAAGGTGGCGCAGGGTGTACGCGCGCTGTGCGTCCCCGGTTCGATGTCCGTCAAACGCGCAGCGGAGGCCGAGGGTCTCGACAAAGTGTTCGTCGAGGCCGGCTTCGAGTGGCGCGAGTCCGGCTGTTCGCTCTGTTTCTTCGCCGGCGGCGAGAGTTTCGGGCCGCGTGAGCGGGTGGTGTCCTCCACCAACCGCAACTTCGAAAGCCGTCAGGGACCCGAGACCCGCACCCACATCGCAAGCCCGGAGACCGTCGCCGCAAGCGCGATCGCCGGCCATATCGCCGACCCGCGCCGCGTGGTCCCCGGGGGAGCCGGGGCGGCGGTGGGCGCGGGCGCGGGGGCTGCGTGATGGAGCCTCTGCGGGAGATCACGGCCATCGCCGCGCCGATGCTGCGCGACAACGTCGACACCGACGCCATCATCCCGTCGCGCGAGATGAAGTCGGTCTCGAAGACCGGTCTCGCGGCCGGGCTCTTCGCCGGCTGGCGGTACACGACCATCGGTGGACGGGAGCCGGATCCGGCCTTCGTGCTGAACAAGGCGGCTTACGCCGGTGCGCGCATCCTGCTCGGGGGCGCCAACTTCGGCTGCGGGTCGAGCCGCGAGCACGCGGTGTGGGCCCTGCACGAGTACGGCATCCGCGCCATCATCGCCCCATCGTTCGCGCCGATCTTCGCGAGCAACTGCGTGCGCAACGGGCTCGCGCCGGTACGGCTTCCCGTCGAAGCCGTCGCGTCGCTCGCGCGGCATGTCGAGTCCGATCCGCAGGCGCGCCGCCTGACGGTGGATGTGGCGCGCGGCGAGGTGCGGGCGGACGGCGAGGGCGCCGCGTTGCGCCATCCGTTCAAGCTCGACGCGGAGTCCCGCGACATGCTCCTCGAGGGTCTCGATGCGATCGACCTGACGCTGAAGCACCGCGCCGACATCGACGCCTTCCTCGCCGCCGACCGGGCGGCGCGCCCCTGGATCTACCCTGACCGCACCGCCACGGACCGCTCCACATGAACATCCTCATCAGCGAGGTCGGCCCGCGCGATGGCTTGCAGAGCATCGCGCCCATCATGCCGCTCGACGCCAAGAAAGCCTGGATCGACGCCGAGGCCGCGGCCGGCGTGACCGAGATCGAGGTCGGCAGCTTCGTGCCCGCCAAGCTCCTGCCGCAGCTCGCCGATACGGCCGAGGTGGTGCGTCACGCCTGTCGCATCCCCGGGCTCACCGTCGCGGTGCTGGTGCCGAACCTGCGCGGCGCCGAAGCCGCGGTGGAGGCGGGCGCCCACAAGATCACGCTGCCCTTGTCGGTGTCCGAGACCCACAGCCTCAAGAACGTCCGCCGTACGCACGCGCAGATGCTGGAGGAGGCCCGCGCCATCGCCGCGATGATCGCCGCGCTGCCGGCGGCGCGGCGGCCGAAGTTCGAGGGTGGGCTCTCGACCGCGTTCGGCTGCACGATCGAGGGCGAGGTGCCGCCGGAGCGGGTGGTGTCGCTCGCGGAAGCCTTGATGGCGGCGGGCTGCGACGAGGTCGGCCTGGCCGACACCAGCGGCTATGCCAACCCTGCGCAGGTGCGCGATCTCGTGCGGCGTGTGCACGCGGCGGTCGGCACGCACGCGCTGTCCGGCCTCCACCTGCACAACACCCGTGGCCTCGGTCTCGCCAATGTCGTGGCGGGGCTCGAGGTCGGCATCACGACCTTCGACAGTTCTTTGGGGGGACTCGGCGGCTGTCCGTTCGCGCCCGGCGCCTCGGGCAACATCGTCACCGAAGATCTGGTCTTCATGCTCGAGGCGATGGGCCTGCGGACGGGAATCGACCTCACGAAGCTGCTGCAGGTGCGTGACATCCTGCGCCGCGCGCTGCCGGGCGAGGCCTTGTACGGGTTCACACCGGAGGCGGGATTGCCGCTCGGTTTCAGGCAGGAGGTCCGCCCATGAGCGCCGATGACCGCATCTCTCCGACGCCCGCGCCGCCCGCGCCGCTCGCCGGCATCCGCGTCGTCGAGTTCACGCACATGGTGATGGGGCCGGCGGTGGGCGCCATCCTCGCCGAGCTCGGCGCGGAGGTGATCCGCATCGAGCCCTTGGGAGGCGACTCGACCCGCAACCTGCCGGGATCGGGTGCCGGTTATTTCCCGATGTACAACCGCAACAAGAAAAGCCTCTGTCTCGACCTCAAGTCGAGCGAGGGCCTCTCGATCGCGCAGCGCCTCTGCGGTTCGGCGGATGTCGTGGTGGAGAACTTCCGCGCGGGCACCATGGACAAGCTCGGCCTCGGGTACGACACGCTGTGTGCCGCCAATCCGCGGTTGATCTACTGCTCGGAGAAAGGGTTCCTCAGTGGCCCCTACGAGAACCGCACGGCGCTCGATGAGGTCACGCAGATGATGGGCGGGCTCGCGTACATGACCGGTCCGCCGGGGCGACCGTTGCGCGCCGGCACTTCCGTGATCGACGTGACGGGCGGGATGTTCGGGGTCATCGCCATCCTCGCCGCGATCGAGCAGCGGCACGCCACGGGTCGCGGCCAGAAGGTGAGCAGTGCGCTCTTCGAGACGACGGTCTATCTGGTCGGGCAGCACATGGCGCAGATGGCGGTGACGGGTCAGCCCGCCAAGCCCATGCCCGTGCGCATCTCGGCCTGGGCGATCTACGATGTCTTCGAGACCGAGGACGGCGAGCAGGTGTTCGTCGGCATCGTCTCCGACGGCTTGTGGCAGAAGTTCTGCGAGGCCTTCGGTTGGGTGGCGGAGGCGGCCGATCCGGCCTACAAGACCAACCCGCAACGGGTGGCGCAGCGCGAGGTCTTGCTGCCCCGCGTGCGGGAGCTCTTCAAGGGCTATCGTCGCGAGGCGCTCGTCGCGATCCTGGAGCGGACCGGACTGCCGTTCGCGCCCATCGGCAAGCCTGAAGAGATGTTCGATGACCCGCATTTGGCCGCCAATGGCAGCCTCGGGGCGACGACTCTCCCGGATGGGCGCCCGACCCGGTTGCCCATCCTGCCGATCGAGATGGACGGCCGGCGGCCGACCCGGGGCGGGATGCTCGCGCGTCCGGGCGAGCATTGTGATGAAATATTGTCCGGCTTGGGATTCGATGCGGCGACGGTCGCAGACCTGAAAGCCCGGCAGGTCGCCGGCTGAGGGGATCCCTCACAAGGAGCAGGACGTGGCGCTTCCCCCGAACGACATCGCTGGCATCGAGGACGAGCTGCAGGACGACGAGCGCATGGTGCGCGACTCGGTCGCGAAGTTCGTCGACGCGGAGGTGCTGCCGCAGATCGGGCGGCACTTCGAGGAACACCATTTCCCGCGCGAGCTCATCGCGCCGATGGCCCGTCTCGGCCTGCTCGGCAGTTCACTCGAGGGCTACGGTTGCGCCGGGCTCAACGCGGTCTCCTATGGCCTCATCTGCCAGGAGCTCGAACGGGGCGACTCGGCGTTGCGCAGCTTCGTGTCGGTGCAGTCCTCGCTCTGCATGTATCCCATCTTCACCTACGGCAGCGAGGAGCAGCGCCAGCGCTTCCTGCCCGGCATGGCGCGCGGCGAGATCGTCGGCTGCTTCGGGCTCACCGAGTCCCATGGCGGATCCGACCCCCTGAACATGAACACCACGGCCCGTCGACGCGGCGAGGACTGGGTGCTCAACGGCTCCAAGATGTGGATCACCAACGCCCCGATCGCCGATGTCGCGGTGGTCTGGGCGCTCACCGAGGAGGGCGTGCGCGGCTTCCTCGTCGAGCGCGGCATGAAGGGCTTCGACTCGCGGGAGATCGAGCGCAAGTTCTCGTTGCGGGCGTCCGCGACCGGCGCGCTCTTCTTCGACGATGTGGTGCTGCCGGCCTCCAGCCTGTTGCCGGGCAGCAGCGTCGGCCTGAAGGCGCCGTTGTCCTGTCTCACCCAGGCGCGCTTCGGGATCGCCTGGGGTGTGCTCGGCGCGGCGCAGGCCTGCCTCAGCGAGGCGCTGCACTACACCCGGGAGCGGGTGCTGTTCGGCCGTCCGCTCGCGGCGACGCAGGCCGTGCAGATCCGCCTTGCCGAGATGGCGCGGTCCATCGCCACCGGTCAGGTGCTCGCCTTGCATCTCGCGCGGCGCAAGGACCGCGGCATCCTCTCACCGGTGCAGGTCTCGCTCGCCAAATGGAACAACTGCCGTGCGGCGATCGACGTCGCCCGCGACGCGCGCGACCTGCTGGGCGGCGCCGGCATCACCGCCGACCATGTCCCCATTCGTCATGCGCTCAACCTCGAGAGCGTGATCACGTATGAGGGCACGGAGACCATCCACCAGCTCTCGCTCGGCCGCGAGCTCACGGGCTTGAACGCGTTTTGACGGCGCGTCGGCCGTGAACGGGACGGTCGCCGGGCTGGTGGTCGCGCTCGGCATCGGCTTGCTGATCGGCCTTGAGCGCGAGCGTCGCAAGGCCGATCCGGCCTTCGGCGCCGCAGGCGGCGTGCGCACCCATGCGGTGGTGTCGCTCGCCGGGGCGCTCGCGATGCAGTTCCCCGGACTTGCCATCGTCGGCATCGGCGCCCTGTTCGTGGGCGGCTTGGTGGTCGCGTCCTATCTGCGCGACCGCAGTCCCGACATCGGCGTCACGAGCGAGATCACGCTGTTCACCACCTACTTGCTCGGCGCCTATGCGACGGTGCAGCCGGCGTTGGCGGCCGCCATCGGTGTGATCGTGGCGCTGACGCTGGTGCTGCGCGAAGTGCTGCACCGGTTCGTGAGCCGGACCCTCACCCAGCGCGAGGTGCTCGATCTGCTGCTGCTCGCGGCCGCGGTGCTCGTGGTGTTGCCCTTGTTGCCCGATCGTGCAGTGGATCCGCTCGGTGCCATCAACCCGCGCAAGATCGGGCAGCTCACCGTGCTGGTGCTTGCGATCAATGCGATGGGACACGTCGCGTTGCGCGTGCTCGGTCCGGGTCGCGGCCTGCCTTTGGCGGGTCTGTTCGGCGGTTTTGTCTCGAGCGCGGCGACCATCGGCGCGATGGGCGCCAAAGCACGTCTGGAGCCGCGCCTGCTCGACGCGGCCGCGGCGGCGGCGCTCTGCTCGTCGGTAGCGACCTCCGTGCAGGTGGTGCTGGTATTGAGCGTGGCCAACCCGGCGCTCGTGGCGGGTTGGCTGTTGCCTGCGGGCGTGATGGCGGCGATCCCGGCCCTTGCCGCGTGGCGGTTGATCCGGCGCGGTGATGGGGCGGCTGCGCAGGATGCAGCGGCCGGGGGTGGCAGCCGGGCCTTCCAGCCCATGCACGCGGTGGTGTTCAGCGTCACGGTCACGGCCCTGACGGCGCTCGCCGCGTGGCTGGCGCTGCGTTGGGGCAGCACGGGCGCACTCATCGGCATCGCGGTCGGCGGTTTCGCGGATGCCCATTCATCCACGGCCTCGGCCGGGGTGCTCGCGGCCCGCGGGACGATGTCGGAGGCCGGGGCGTTGCTGGCGATCGTGCTTGCGCTCGGCGCCAACACGGCGACGAAGCTGGTCGTCGCCTATTCCACCGGCGGTGCCGCCTATCTCAGTCGGCTGCTGTGGCCGCATCTCGCCGCGCTTGCCGTCGCGGCCTTGGCGCTGCTGGGCTGACGCCTCCTGCGCGCCTCGCGCCGCGCGACCTGTCAACCGGTCATGGCGGTCGGCAGGGCGATGAGCTGCGCGCCGCGCGACCGCCGCGGCACTTTCGTCTGGAACTTGCCGGGTTTCACCACGAGGACATCGCAGGGCAGCGCGTCGAGCACGGCCTCTGCGGTGTTGCCGATCAGGAGGCGCTTGAGTCCCGAGCGCGACACCGCGCCCATCACGACGATGTCGGCGCGCAAGGCGCGGGCGGCTTGGGGCAGCGATTCGCGCGCCGTGCCTTCGAGCACCTTCAGTTGATGGGACGGCAGGGGCACGCGCGACGCCTCGACGGCGAGCGCCTTGCGGGCGCGCTGCAGGGCAGCCGGGTTGCTGTCGGTCACTACCGGTGCGTTCATCAAGGCGGTCGAGACCAGCACCGAGGGCGGCACGCAATGCACGATGCGCAGGCTGCCGCGCAGGCCGGTCGCCAGCCGGGCGCTCGCTTGCAGCAGCGCGATGTCGAGCCGCGCAGGCTTTGCATGCTCGTGGAAGGGGTCGAGCGCGGTCATGATCACGGGACGGTGCCAAGTGCGTGCCTGCTTGATGAGCAGCACCGGGCAGGGCGCGTTGCGCAGCAGTTCCCAGTCTGTGTAGGCCAGCATCCAACCGGCGACATGGCGGGTGGCGTGGCGCTCGGCCACGATGATGTCCGCATGGGTGCGCAGGCCGCGGCGCACGATCGCCTCGGCGACCGGATAGTCCCACTCGGCGGCGGTCACGACCTCGATGCCATGACGCCGGATCCGCCTTGCCACGGCTTCGAGCCGCTTCATCACCGCGGCGTGGCGCTCCTGCTCGTACTCCCGGAGGCTCTGGCGGCGGGCCTCGAGCGCATCGACGAGGATGGTCTCCGAGAGCGCGTGGAAGAGTTCAAGCGTCGCGCCGGTGGCGCGTGCCAGCTGCGCGGCCTTGCGCACGGCGGGCATGGTGCGGGCAGCAGGGTCCTTGATGGCGACCAGGATGCGTTTGGGGGTGTTCATCGCGGCAGTCCTCCGGCCGTCCTGCGGCCTGCATGCCGCAAAGATTAGGCGCGAAGGTCCGCCGACGCATCGGTAGGAATACCTACCGGTCGAGGATCCCGGTCAGGCTTCCGTGGCGAGCAAGCGGCCGGCAGAGACCCAGGCCTGCTGGCCCTGACGCCCGTATACGGGTGTCTCGCGACGACGACCGGTCAGGATCTCGAGCATGCCCTCGACGCGGCGCATGCGCGAGGCGACCAAGGCGCCGTTGAAATCGTTGAGTTCCCGGCAGTGCCGGGCGCGCTCCGCGCAGTCGCCCCAACGTGCCGGCAGGGTCCGCTGCGGATCGACGAACCGCAGCAAGCGCTCCAAGCCTTCGGTATCGGGGGTGTATCCGAACATGCGCAACAGGCCGCGGCGTTCGTCCTGGATGCGCAACAGGGCGCCCATGCTGTCTTGTCGACGTGCGCAGACCGATTCCAGCGCCTCGGCCGGTTCGTTCTTGGTCAACACTTCGCGTTCGGCGAGCAGCAGCCGCTCCAACGCGGTCAGCGCGGCCGACTCTTCGTCCAACAGCCGACCGAGCGTCTGCCGACAGGCCTCGCGGGCCCCCGGCGCGTCGAGCGCAGCGGTCATTTCATGCGGCCCGAAGCGCGTGCGAGCGTCTGCTCCAGACGCAGCAGGCGGTCGGCGATACGCTCCGGTTGGACCTGGAACACGCCGCGCTCGATCGCCAAGGTGATCTCCGCGACCTTGGCTTCATCGACCTCGGGCGAACGGGCCAACAGCTTCTCGAGGCTCGACAGATGGCGTGCCGTGTCGGTGATCTGCACGCCGCTCTGGCCACCACCCACCGGCGACCCGTCCGCGCTGAAGGAATCCTTGCTGCGGGCGATCGGTGCGGTGGCTGACGGCGCCGTGGGTCGGACATCCAAGCCATTGATTTTAGTGGACATTTAAAGCACCTTCTCGGGGTCTCTGGTCGTTTAACGGCCGGTCGGGGAGAAACTTTAGGAAAATCTTTCAGCGGATCAACGGTCTGCTCGTACCACGCCTTGTGTATCGGCCCGGGCCTGGATGACCCTGAGCGAGGTCGCGTGCCGAACGCGAACTGCGTCACCTTCCCGGGCGTCGGCGAGGGCCGTGCCCGTAGAGCGGACCTCGAAGCCCGGCGCGCCGGCGATCACGGTGACGATCTCCCCGCGTTTTACGACGGGTGCGGCCTCGACGCTGTCCAACGGGATCGGTGCGTCGGCGACGACCGGTCGCCGCAGGCGTTGGCCCAGCAGGGCGGCGGTGTCGGTCGCGCAGCAGTCGATGAAGCCCGGGATGCGCCGTCGAACGGTCTTCATCTCATCCGACTTCAGCACGGTCCCGGGGACGAGGGCGCGTGTGGCGACGACCACTTCGGCGTCCGTGGCGACCGTGACCGGCACCAGCACGCTCCAAGGTGTCCCGTCATCACAACGTACCCGCACGGAGAGCTTGGCGCCTTTCGCCGGCGTGGGCAGCGTCGAGGTGAGCGGTGCGCCGCAGGGCGCAAGCCGTAGCCGCTGATCAGGAGCGTCCGCCTTCGCCGTGATCCCGGGGCCGCGCGCGCTCACGGCCGTCTCTGCCGCCGCGCTGATCGCGCGCAGGTCTTGCACCGGGCGAGCGTCGGTCGCCTGAGCGGGTATCGCCAGGGTCGAGGCCAGCATCAAAAGCGTCAGGTAAGTACTGCGGTGGCTCATGGCACGGAACTAGCAAGGCTCGTGCCATGAACGATGAATGTCGGGAACCCGTCGCGAGGTCCGTGCCCGAGCCGAGGGGAGGGCCGCTGCCGCAGCGCGGCAAGGTCTTGCCGGTCGATGACCGTGGTGACCACCCTCACACGCCCGAAACCGGCCAAAGGCGGGGCGATCGGCGTTGGCACGGGGATTGCAAGTTCCGGCCTGAAGTCAATTTTTCGGCGGAGTGAACGCGATGTTCGACCTCGACGCACATATCGGACTGCATGCAGATGCGCTCAGGCTGCGCGCCAAGCGTGGCGAGCTGATCGCCCGCAACCTCGCCAATGCCGACACGCCGGGCTTTGAGGCACGGGATTTCGACTTCCGTCAGGCCATGTCGGCAGCCCGCGCCGAGGGTGGGGCGGTGTCATTGGCGACCACGCGCGCGGGACATGTCCGCGCCGGTGGCGCCCCGGCCGGCAGCCCCGCGCTCGCCGATCCGGCGCTCATGTATCGCATACCGGTCGCGCCGTCGGTCGACGGCAACACGGTCGATACGCAGCTCGAGCAGGCGGCCTTCTCGGAGAACGCCGTCCGCTACCAGGCGACGCTGCAGTTCGTGAACTCCAAGCTCCGCGGACTGATGACCGCGCTCACCGGCCAGTAACAAGGAGGCGTCCGCGCATGTCCACGTTCAAGGTCTTCGACATTGCAGGGTCCGCGCTTTCGGCGCAGTCCGTGCGTCTGAACACGGTCGCGAGCAACCTCGCCAACGCCAACACGGTGAGCGGCGACAAGGAGAAGGTGTTCAAGGCCCGCTACCCGGTCTTCGAGACGGTCGCCGACCGGTCCGGTCGCGCCGGGGAGGGCGGTGCTGCGGTGCGCGTCACCGACGTGATCGAATCGGACAAGGCGCCGCTCGCGCGTTACGAGCCGGGAAACCCTGCGGCGGACGCCGACGGCTTCGTCTACGCGCCGGACATCAACCCCGTCGAGCAGATGGTCGACATGATCTCGGCCTCGCGTTCGTACCAGAACAACATCGAGGTGATGAACGCCTCGAAAGAGATGTTGCTCGCCACCTTGCGGCTCGGGCAGTGACCCGTGAGCGACAGGAGTAGCCCATGATCACCCCAGGTACCGCGGCCGCCCTTCCGGGTGCGTCGACCGAGTCCGCCACCGGCGCACGCAAGGAGATCTCGCAGTTCGGCGCCGACCAGTTCATCACGCTGATGCTTGCGCAGATGAAGAACCAAGATCCGATGAAGCCGATGGAACCTTCCGAGTTCCTCGGCCAGCTCGCCCAGTTCAGCACCGTCACCGGCATCCAAGACATGGGCAAGTCCGTGTCGGATCTCGTGGGCTCGATGCGCTCATCGCAAGCGCTGTCCGGCGCCAACCTCGTCGGTCGCGAAGTCCTCGCACCCGGCGACCGCGCGGCGTTCGATGGCTCGACACCCCTGCGTGCCGCTGTGGATACGCCCGTCGGCGCAGGGAGCGTCGAGCTCCTGGTCCGCGATGCCTCGGGCGCCGTGGTACGGCGTGCCCAGGTGCCGGCTTCCGCCACAGGGCTCACCGAGCTCGCCTGGGACGGTCGCGCCGACAACGGCGCCGCGATGCCGCCCGGGACCTATCGCCTCGAGGCGCTGGTCCGCACGGGCGGTCGCGTCGAGCAATCACAGCTGTTGCTTCGCAGCCGCGTCGATAGCGTCACCCTCGATCCCGCCAGTGGCGGCGTCGTTCTCAACACCCCCAACGGATCCCTGCCGCTCGGCGCCGTGCGCCGCGTGATGTGACCGCAACCCCACAGAGGAACACACCATGACTTTCCGTGTCGCGATCTCCGGTCTCAACGCCGCCCAGTCCGAACTGGCCGCCACCGCCAATAACATCGCCAACAGCTCGACCTCCGGCTTCAAGAGCTCGCGGGTGCAGTTCGCCGAGCTCTATTCGGGCTCCGGTGGACAGGCCTCGGTCGGCAGCGGCGTCAAGGTCGCGGGGATCAGCCAGCAGTTCTCCCAGGGCGCGATCAACTTCACCGACAACGGTCTCGACCTCGCCATCAGCGGCAAGGGCTTCTTCGTGGTCGGCGATGCCGAGTCGCGGGCCTATACGCGTGCCGGCGCCTTCAAGGTGGACCGCAACGGCTTCGTGGTCAATGCTGCGGAGCAGAGACTGCAGGTGTTCCCGCCCCGCGTGGAAGGCGGCTTCAACACCAGCACGACCGCCGACCTGCGCCTGACGAGCGGCGAGAGCGCACCGGCTGCGACCGGGCGCGTCGACATGACCTTCAACCTCCCGGGCAACGCGTCGGTGCCTTCGAAGACGCCGTTCGACCCGGCCGATGCCGGCACGTACAGCCACTCCACCGCCATGACCGTGTACGACTCGCTGGGCGCGGCCCACACAGCGACGGTCTATCTCTCGAAGACGGCGACCGACAACACCTGGGAGAAGCGTCTCTACGTCGACGGCAACGCCGTCGGGACCGTGCAGACGCTCGAGTATTCGGTGAACGGCACGCTCGTCACGCCGGCCGCGGGTGAGCTGACCTATCCCGCCTACACCCCGACCACGGGCGCGGCGCCGATCACCCTGACCTACGACGTCGGTTCCAGCACCCAGTACGGCAACGCCTTCAGCGTGAGCGCCGTCAACCAGGACGGATACACGACCGGTCGCCTCGTCGGTGTCGAGACCGACACCGACGGCGTGGTCCAAGCCCGCTTCACCAACGGCCGCTCGGTCGCGCTCGGGCAGGTCGCGATCGCGCAGTTCGCGAGCGTCGATGGCTTGCAGACCCTCGGCGACACGAGCTGGGGCGAGACCTTCGCCTCGGGGTCGGCGCTGCTGTCCGCGGCAGGCACCGGCGGCCTGGGTTCTATCCAGTCGGGCGCCCTCGAGGGCTCGAACGTGGATGTGACGCAGCAGCTGGTGAACATGATCACCGCGCAGCGCAACTTCCAGGCCAACGCCAAGATGATCTCCACCGCCGACGCGCTCTCGCAGACGATCATCAACATCCGCTGATGAACGGCTCGGGGAGGCACTGACATGGACAAATACATCTATGTGGCGATGACCGGCGCGCGCGAATCGATGCGCGCGCAGGCGATCAACAGCCACAACCTCGCCAACGCCTCCACCGTCGGGTTCCGTGCCGAACTCGCTGCCGTCACCACCCAATCGGCAGGCGATGGCGATCGCTCCGAAGCGCGCGCCTTCGCGAGCATCACCGAGACCGGCTGGAGCCAGTCGGCCGGACCGCTGCAGTCCACCGGGCGCGACCTTGATGTCGCGGTCGAGGGCGACGGCTGGATCGCCGTGCAGGCGCCGGACGGCACCGAAGCCTATACCCGCGCCGGCGACCTGCGGCTCGATGCCACGGGCGCCGTGCGCAACGGCGCGGGCCATCCGGTGTTGTCCGACGGCGGACCGCTCGTCATCCCCCCGCACGCCTCGCTCGTGATCGGCGCGGACGGCGCCGTGTCGATCGTGCCGCTCGGCCAGGGCGCCGAGACCACGGCGCGCGTCGGCAACATCAAGCTCGTCAAGCCCGATCCCGCACAGCTCGAGCGCGGTCCCGACGGCCTGTTCCGCGTGAAGGGCGGCGGTGACGCCCCCGCCGATGCCTCGGTCCGGATCGTCTCAGGCGCGCTCGAAGGCAGCAACGTCAACGTCGCGGACGCGATGGTGCGGATGATCGAGCTGTCGCGGCAGTTCGACATGCACATGAAGACGCTCCGCACGGTCGAAGACAACGCCCGCAACTCGGCCAGCCTGATGCGGATCAGCTGACCCACACCCACCAGCACGAGGACGACACATGGATTCCGCACTTTGGGCAGCGAAGACCGGACTCGAGGCGCAGCAGACGCGCATGGCGGTCACGGCGAACAACCTCGCCAACGTCAACACCACCGGGTTCAAGCGCGGACGCGTGGCGTTCGAGGACCTGCTCTACCAGAACGTCCGGCAGGTCGGCGCCGATGCCGCGCAGGACACACAGTTGCCGTCCGGCCTCACCGTCGGCACCGGCGTACGTGTGGTGGCGACCGAGAAGACCTACACCCAGGGCAACCTGCAGGTGACCAGCAACGCGCTCGACGTCGCGATCAACGGGCGCGGCTTCTTCCAGGTGGCCTTGCCGGATGGCACGAATGCCTACACGCGCGATGGCAGCTTCAAGATCAATGCCCAAGGGGAGCTCGTCACCTCGGGCGGCTACCGCGTGCAGCCGGCGGTGTCCATCCCCGATGGCGCGCAGTCGGTCTCGATCGGTACCGACGGCGCCGTCTCCGTGCAGCTCGCCGGACAGGCGGCGCCGAGCCAGGTCGGATCGCTGCAGGTCGTCGATTTCATCAATCCCGCCGGCCTCCAGGCGCGGGGCGAGAACCTGTTGCTCGAGTCGGCCGCAAGCGGTCCGCCGCAGACCGGCACACCCGGCCTCAACGGCCTGGGTTCCCTGCAGCAGGGCGCCCTCGAGGCCTCGAACGTCAATGTCGTCGAGGAGCTCGTGGCGATGATCGAGACGCAGCGCGCTTACGAGATGAATTCGAAGGCGGTCTCGACCGCCGACAAGATGCTCGAGACGCTGACCGCGCGTCTGTAAGCGCGTGGGTGCAGGAGACAGACCGATGAAGCACATCGCCGACACGCTCCGTCCGGGGCTGACCGTATGGGTCGCGCTGCTGGCGTCCGTCCTCGCCGGCTGCGCACACGCGCCGCCCGAGTATGCGGTCGGTTGGGAGCCGACCTTGCCGCCGGATCCGGTGCCGGTCACCGCAGGCCATGGCGCCATCTACCAGGCCGGACAGGACGTCCGTCTGTTCGAGAACACGGTGGCGCGCCGCATCGGCGACACGCTCACCATCCGGCTCGTCGAGAGCATCAATGCCTCGAAGAGCTCGAGCACGACCACCAACAAGAACACCTCGGTGGAGCTGCCGGGCCCGACGATCGCCGGGCGGCCGGTGACCATCAACGGCGTGGAGGTGCTGTCGGCCGGTGTCGACAATTCGACGTCGTTCGACGGCGCGGGATCGAGCCGCCAGAGCAACAGCATCTTCGGCGACATCACCGTGACGGTCGCCAAGCGTTGGCCGAACGGCAACCTGTTCGTCCGTGGCGAGAAGTGGATCACCATCAATCAGGGCCGCGAGTACGTCCGTGTGAGCGGCATCGTGCGCGCGGTCGACATCGAGCCGGACAACACCGTGCCCTCGACCAAGATCGCCGATGCGCGCATCACCGTGGCAGGCCGCGGGCCGCTCGCCGACGCGAATGCGCCCGGCGTCCTCGCGCGCTTCTTCAACTCGCCTTGGCTGCCGTTCTGAGGGGACCATGGACATGAACCGCAAGCGACTCGTCGCCTTGATGGCGGCCCTCACCGCGGCGCTGACCCTGCTCGCGACCCCCGCGCAGGCCGAGCGGGTCAAGGATCTCGCCTCGGTGGCCGGCGTGCGCACGAACCAGCTCGTGGGCTACGGACTCGTCGTGGGCCTCGATGGCACCGGCGACCAGACCAGCCAGGCCCCGTTCACCATCCAAAGCATCAAGAACATGCTCGCCCAGTTCGGCGTGACGGTGCCGCCGGATTCGAACCCGCAGCTGAAGAACGTCGCGGCCGTGACGGTGAACGCCGAGTTGCCGCCCTTCGCCAAGCCGGGCCAGACCATCGACGTGTCCGTGTCCTCCATCGGCAACGCGGGCAGCCTGCGCGGCGGCACCTTGCTGCTGGCGCCTCTCCGCGGTGCTGACGGCGAAGTCTACGCGATGGCGCAGGGCAGCCTGATCGTCAGCGGTTTCGGTGTGTCGGGCCGTGACGGCTCGCGGATCGCGGTCAACGTGCCGAGCGGTGGCCGCATCCCGGGCGGCGCGACGGTCGAGCGCGAGGTGCCGTCCAGTTTCGCCACGGCGCCGGTCATCACCCTGAACCTGAACTCACCCGATTTCACCACGGCCACGCGTCTCGCCGAGGGCATCAACCGGATGCTCGGCGCGGGAACGGCCAACGCGGTCGATGCCGTCTCGGTGCAGGTGGCCGCGCCCGTGGATGTCTCCCAACGCATCGCCTATGTCGCGACGCTCGAGCAACTGGAGATCCAGCCGGGCGAGGCGCCTGCGCGGGTCATCGTGAACTCCCGGACGGGTACGGTCGTGATCGGCAGCAACGTGCGCGTCCTGCCGGCGGCCGTCTCGCACGGCTCGTTGTCCGTCACCATCACCGAGCGCACGGATGTCAGCCAGCCGAACGCCTTCGGGGGCGGCAACACCGTGGAAGTCCCGCGCAGCGAGATCGAGGTCAAGCAGCCTGAAGGGCGCATGTTCAAGTTCGAGGCCGGCGTGAACCTCGACGCGATCATCGACGCGGTGAACCGGGTCGGTGCCGCGCCGGGCGACCTCGTCGCCATCCTCGAGGCGCTCAAGCAGGCCGGCGCGTTGCGCGCCGAGCTGATCGTCATCTGACGGCACCGCCATGACCGCCGACGCCAAAGTCACCCAATACACCGACCTGCAGGGCCTCGCCGCACTGCGGCGCGATGCGCGCGTGCAGGATCCGGCGGCCTTGCGGGAAGCGGCGCGGCAGTTCGAGTCGGTGTTCACCCGCATGATGCTCGAGAGCATGCGCGATGCGAGCGGCGGCGACCCGATGTTCGATTCCGAGGAGAGCCGCTTCTATCGCGACATGTTCGACAGCCAACTGTCCGTGGAGATGTCGCGCGGTCGCGGGCTCGGTCTCGCCGAGATGCTGGTCGCCCAGGTCAAGCGCAGCGGACTCGTTGCACCCTCCGAGGACGCACCGGCGCCGGCGTTGCCGACCACGACTCCGTCCTTGGCACCGGCCTCGACCTTGCAGACGCCCCGCCAGGAGCGGTGGCTGATGCCGGGCGCGACGTCGTTGCAGTCCGCGACACTGGTTCCGACGTCGCCTGCGGCGGTGCAGCGCCCGTCGACCCGCGTCGCGCCGGCCGCCGGTGCACCGGCGGCGGGTGCACCGGCCACAGCGGCAACAGCTACCGTCGAGGCGCCGCAAGCCCGCGCCTTGCCCGCCGGACGTACGCCGACCCGGCAAGAGTTCCTCGATGCGATCCTGCCGGCCGCAGAGAAGGCCGCGGCGCAGCTCGGCGTCTCGCCGCGAAACCTCATCGCCCAGGCCGCGCTCGAGACCGGCTGGGGCCGGCATCTGCCGCGCAGTGCGGATGGTCGCGTCAGCTTCAATTTCTTCGGCATCAAGGCGACCGGCGGCTGGCGCGGTGCCTCGGTCGCGTCATCGACCACCGAGGTGCTGCAAGGCCGGGCACAGCGCATGGTCGAACGCTTCCGTGCGTACTCCAACGTGGAAGAGAGCGTCGCCGACCATGCACGGCTCATCGGTCGGAGTCGCCGTTACCAAGCGGTGCGCGGCACGGGCGACGATGCGCTCGCCTTCGGCTCGGCGCTGCAGCGCGGCGGCTACGCCACCGACCCCGGATACGCCCGCAAGATCGTCGCGGTCGCCGACTCCGTCGGCCGGCTGCTGGAGAACCGCCGCGCGATGCCGACCGGCGAGCTGCCGCGTGTCCGTGAGGACCGGCCGCTCACCGCGGCCAACCTGCGCAACCCGGCTGACCGTACATGAGCAACCTCTTCGTCACCGGACTCTCGGGCTTGCAGGCGTTCCGCCAGGCCTTGGACGTGACCGGGCAGAACATCGCCAACGCGAACACCGACGGCTACGTCCGCCAGCGTGCAGACCTGGTCGCGCGTGCCTCGACGCAGGTGGGTGCATCGTGGGTCGGCAACGGGGTCGAGGTCGCAAGGCTGACACGCGTCGTCGACGATTTCCTGGCCGACCAGTCGCGGGTGGCGCAGTCTTCGGCCGCGCAACTCGAGATGTTCGCGTCGCAGGCGGCGCGGGTCTCCAACCTGTTGGGCGACGCCTCGGGTGGTCTGTCGACGACCTTGCAGCAGTTGTCCAACGCGATCGAGGCGGTGGCGACCGAGCCTGGCTCCATCGCCGCACGACAAGGGCTGATCGGCGCGCTCGAGTCCACGGTGTCGCGGCTCAAGGGCATCGACACCCGGATGCGCGACCTCGAGACCAGCACCACCGCCCGCATCGCCTCCGAAGCGGCCGCCCTGGATGGGCTGGCCAGCGGCCTTGCCAAGCTCAACCGCGAGATCGCGGCGGCGGGCACGAGCGGGGGCAGTTCCCCGAACGGGCTGCTCGATCAGCGGGATCGGCTCCTCGACCAACTCGCCGCGAAGGTCTCGATGCGCGTGGTCGCGACCGGTGATGGATCGGTCAATGTGTTCATCGGCAGCGGGCAACCCCTCGTGTTGGGTGAGACCGCTGCCCGGGTGGCGCTCGAACGCGACCCGGAGGATGGGAGTCGCCAACGGGTGGTGCTGCGCAACGGCAGCAGCACCGAGGAGGTCACGCGCGCGCTCAGCGGCGGATCGCTCGGTGGCCTGCTCGATTTCCGCCGCGAGGTGCTGGATCCGGCCCGCAACGAAGTCGGACGGATCGCGGTCGTGCTCACCTCGTCGCTCAACGCGCAACATGCCAAGGGCATCGACTTCCTCGGCGCGCAGGGCGGCGATGTCCTCGCGGTCGGATCGCCCCAGGCGGTGGTCCCGACGGACAACAGCGCCACGATCACCGCGTCGGCGACGCTCGGCGATGCCACGGCGCTGACCGGCGCGGATTACGAATTCGAGTGGAGCGGCAGCGCATGGTCGCTGCGTCGCCTCGACAGCGGTGCGGTCGTGCCGTTCAGCGGCGCCGGCACGGCCGGGTCCCCCTTTGCTTTCGACGGAGTGTCCGTGGTGGTCGGTGGGGCCCCGGCGGTGGGCGACCGCGTGCTGCTGCGACCGACCCGTGACGCCGTCTCCCGGATGGCGGTCGAGATCACGGCGCCGGCGCGGATCGCCGCGGCGACGCCGGTGCGGGCGGCTGCGATCAGCGGGAACGTCGGCTCGGTCAGCATCGCCTCCCTCGAGGTGCTCGACGCTGCCGACCCCGCCTTGCGCGCCACGGTCTCCGTCACGTTCCCCACGGTCTCGACCGTGAGCATCGATGGCGGAGCGGCGCAGCCCTGGGTCGCAGGGCAAGCGATCGACCACAACGGCTGGCGGTTGCGGCTCACGGGTTCGCCTGCGGCCGGTGATACGTTCAGCGTCGTCGACAACGGTTCGGGACGCGGCGACAACCGCAACGCGATCTTGCTCTCGGATGTCCTCCGGACTCCCTTGCTCGAGTCGGGCACGGCCTCGCTGGCGGATGCCGCGACGCGCCTGATGAGCGGCGTCGGCGCCACCACGCAGCAGGCGCAGCGCAACGCCGAGGTGCAACGGATCTCGCATGAAGAGGCCGTCAAGCAGCGACAGGGCGTCTCCGGCGTGAACCTCGACGAAGAGGCGGCCAACCTGCTGCGCTACCAGCAGGCCTACCAGGCCTCGGCGCAGGTCATCCGCGCCGCGAACGAAGTCTTCAACATGCTCATCGACATTGCGCGTTGACGGGGTCCCCATGCGCATCTCCACCACAGGTTTCATGCAGGGACACATCGAGTCGCTCGCGCGGCTGCAGGCGGGCGTGCAACGCACGCAATCGCAGGTGGCGAGCGGTACCAAGCTCCTGAGCCCGGCGGACGACCCGGTCGCGGCGGCGCGGGTGCAGGAGCAGGAGCGTTGGGTGCTCGCTGCCGATCAGTACGAACGCAACGGCGAACTGCTGGGTTCCCGCCTCGGTCTGCAGGAGAGCGCGCTGGCCGATGTCGGCGACATCCTGATGCGGGTGCGGGAACTGGCCGTGCAGGGCGGCAACGGCGCCTTGGACCAGTCCGCCCGGCGCCTGATCGCCACCGAGGTGCGGACCAACCTCGACCAATTGATGCAGATCGGCAACCGGAAGGCGCCGTCCGGCGAGCACCTGTTCGCCGGGGCCAGCATCGGTTCCGCGCCCTTCGTCCGTCAGGGCGGGACCGTGCAGTATGCCGGTGACGAGCTGCAACGGTTCGTCGAGGTCGCGCCGGGACAACGGATCGCGGATTCCTTGCCGGGCTCCGAGGTCTTCTTCCGGATCCCCGCAGGCAACGGCACGTTCGCGCTGCGGGCCGATGCCGGCAACGCCGGCACCGCGGTGGTGGGTCAAAGCTCGGTGGCGGATCTGGCTGCCTGGGACGGTGAGCCGTACCGCATCCTCTTCATGGCCAACGGCGATTGGGAGGCCCGCGACGCCGCCGACGCGATGGTGGCCAGCGGTCCGTATGCGTCGGGTGATGCGATCGAGTTCAAGGGGATCCGCGTCACGGTGTCGGGCACCCCGGTGGCGGGCGACCAGATCCACGTCGACCCCTCGGGTACCGAAGATGTGTTCGCGACGCTCGAGCGTCTTGCGGCCGCGTTGGAGGCCCCGCTCGGCACGGGCGCCCAGCGTGCGGCCGCCACCAACGAGCTCAACGCCGTGCTCGGCCAGCTCGCGCAGGGGCAGGAGCAGTTGTCGGGCGCCCGCGCGGTCCTCGCGGCCCGCATGAACGCCGTCGACAGCGCGGCTGTCTCGCGTACCGCGCTGCGCGAGGACGTCGCCACGAGCCTCTCGCGGCTGCGCGACCTGGACTACGCGGAGGCGCTGACCCGCCTCAATTCGCAGCTCACCGGGTTGCAGGCGGCGCAGCAGTCGGTCGCGCGCCTCTCCCGCATGTCGCTGTTCGATTACCTATGAAGAGTTTCCGACCGCTTCCGTCCGAGGGCCCGGAGGCGGTGTTGTCACCGGATCGGCCTGTCCTGTTCATTCATCCATAACCCGAGAGGGGATTCGAAGTCATGTCTCAGATCATCAATACCAACGTCATGTCGCTCAACGCGCAGCGCAACCTCGCCACCTCGAGCGACGAGATGGCGACCTCGCTGCAGCGCCTGTCCTCCGGCATGCGTATCAACGGCGCCAAGGACGACGCGGCGGGCCTCGCGATCTCCCAGCGCTTCACGGCGCAGATCCGCGGCCTCTCGACCGCCATCCGCAACGCCGGCGACGCCGTGTCGCTCACGCAGACCGCGGAAGGCGCGCTCGGCTCGGTGACGTCGAACCTGCAGCGCATGCGCGAGCTCGCGGTGCAGGCTTCGAA
>Ga0209985_10001763_pt1 | contig 20564 bp, 17 predicted proteins | sample NOAtaG_FD_187305 | JGI IMG/M metagenome (GOLD analysis project Ga0209985, IMG submission 187305) | Freshwater lake microbial communities from Lake Erie, under a cyanobacterial bloom - NOAA_Erie_Diel6S_1000h metaG (SPAdes) (version 2) | ecosystem: Environmental > Aquatic > Freshwater > Lake ...
CATGTTCAACTGGCGCGTGATCGGTCCTGGCATCCGGCGGGAGCAGGATGGCGCGTCGGTGATGCTATACGAGCCCCTGCGCGCCGACAATTTCAGCGCCTTCTGGTTCGAGCCGGAATGGTGGGCAGCACGCGGGGCGATCCGCGGCGGCGCCCATGGCCGCGGCACCACGCTCTTCTTCGAGGATGGCGGGCGACACTATGCACTGCGTCATTACCGGCGCGGCGGCCTCATCGCCGCGCTGTCGGCAGACCGGTATCTGTACACGGGCGAACTGTCGACGCGGCCGTTCCGCGAGTTCCTGCTCACGGTCCATCTGCACGCCCTCGGCCTGCCGGTGCCGGCGCCGGTGGGCGCGCGCGTGGTGCGCCACGGTCGCTTCTATCGTGGCGACCTGGTCATGGAGCTGATCCCGCGGACGCGTACCTTCGCCGAGCGCCTGTCGCTCGGTACCCCGCCCGTGGCCGACTGGATCGCCGTCGGTCGGCTCGTCGCGCAGTTCCATAACAAGGGCGTGCATCACGCCGACCTCAACGCCCACAATATCCTCGTCGATGACGCGCAGCACTGGTGGCTCATCGATCTCGACCGCGGGGACCTGCGCGAGCCCGGGATGTGGTGCGATGCGAACCTGGTCCGCCTGCGCCGCTCCATCCTCAAGATCTGCGATCCGCTGCCCCCGGGGCGGTTCAACGAGACGCTGTGGACCGCCTTGCTCGCGGGCTACCGCGACGGCCGGTCGCGTGCCGGATGACGGCCTGACGCCGCCATGACCCGCCCATGATGCACCTCGTCTATCAGCTCGCCATCTACCTGCTCGCCCCGATCGCCTGCGCGATGCTGGTGTGGCGCGGCTTCAAGGACCGCAGTTACTGGCAGGGGTTCCCGGAGCGCTTCGGCTTCGGTCCGCGCACCGCGTCGCCCGCGATCTGGGTGCATGCGGTGTCGGTGGGAGAGGTGCAGGCGGCGGTCGCGCTGGTGCAGTCGCTGCGGCGGAGCCACCCCGACATCCCGCTGGTGCTCACCACGGTCACGCCCACCGGCAAGGCGCGCGCGTTGTTCGCGATGGGTGCGGGTGTCGACGTGCGCTATGTGCCCTATGACCTGCCGGGCAGCGTGCGGCGGTTCTTCGAACGCGTGCAGCCGCAGGTCGCCGTCATCCTCGAGACCGAGTTGTGGCCCAACCTCTACCGCGCCTGCGGCCGGCGCGCAGTGCCGCTGGTGCTGGCGAGCGCGCGCATCTCGCCGCGCTCGGTCGGCCGCTATCGTCTGCTCGCGAGCCTGTTCCGCGAGACGCTGTCGCACGGCATCGTCATCGCGGCGCAGAGCGAGGGCGACGCCGAGCGCTTCCGTGCGATCGGCGCCAACCCGGCCAAGACCCACGTCGTCGGCAACATCAAGTTCGACCTCGAACTGTCGCCGGACCTCCGCGAACGTGGTGCGGCCCTGCGGCGGACCCACGCGGCGACCGGCCGGTTCCTGTGGGTCGCCGGCAGCACCCACGAGGGCGAAGAAGAGGCGGCGGTCGATGCGCAACGGGCGCTGACGGCCGCAGGGGTGCCGAACCTGCTGGTGCTCGCGCCCCGGCATCCGCCGCGTTTCACCGCCGTGGCGTCGATGCTCGAGTCGCGCGGTATCCGTCATGCGCGGCGTTCGACGGGCGGGTCTGCCGATGCCGAGACCGGTGTGCTGTTGCTCGATTCGCTCGGCGAACTGATGGGCTGGTATGCGGCGGCGGACGTGGCCTTCGTCGGCGGCAGCCTGGTGCCGGTGGGCGGCCACAATCTGCTGGAGCCGGCGGCGCTCGCCGTGCCGGCGCTCACCGGTCCTCATGTCTTCAATGCCGAGGAGATCGCCCGCGCCTTGGTGGACGAAGGCGCGGTGGAGATGGTGCAGGACGCCGCCGGCTTGTCGGCGGCGCTGCTGCGATTGGCGCGCGACCCTGCGGAGCGCGTGAGGCGCGGTGCGCTCGGTCAGGCGCTGGTCGAGCGCAACCGCGGCACCTTGCAGCGCCTCGAGGCGCTGATCGCCCCGCTCATCGGACGGGCACGGACTCCGTCAGCCAGCCGTTGACCTCTTCGAGCGCTGCCCGGTCGAGGTTGCCCGAGGCGAGGCGCAGTTTCAGGACGTTGAGGATGTAGTCGTAGCGGCTGCGGGAATAGTTGGTCTGCGCCTGCACGAGGCTGCGACGCGCCTCGAGCACGTCGACGGCGGTGCGGGTGCCGACCTCGTAGCCGGCCTCGGTGGCCTTGAGCGCCGTCTGGCTCGACTCGAGCGCCTGGCGCAGCGCGGTGACCCGGGAGATCTCGCTCAGCACGCCGAGGTAGGCATCGCGCGACTGGCGCTCGGTCTGGCGCGAGACGCGCGCGAGCCGCTCGCGGGCGGCCTGCCACTGGTACTCGCTTTGGCGCACGCGCGACTGCGTGCCGCCGCCCGAGAAGATCGGCACGGACAACTGCAAAGAATAGCTGGTGTCGTCGGTGTCGTTGGTGCGGACGCCCTTGTTGCCGCTCGAGAAATCGATCGGGCTCGTCTGGTCGGAGTTGCTGCGGCTCGCCACGAGGTCGAGCTCGGGCAGGTGGCCGCCGAACGCCGCGCGCACGTTGTCGCGGGCGATGTCGGCCGCGAGCCGGCTCGAGACCAGCGACAGGTTCTGGTCCATCGCGCGGGCGACCCACTGCTCCTCGTCGGCGGGATCGGGGCTCTTGAGCGGCATGGCGTCGCCCGGCTTGGCGAGCACCTGGTACTTCTCGGCCGTGATCTCGCGCAGCAGCTCCTCGGTGCTCGCGAGCTGGCGCTTGGAGGCGATCACCGCGGCGGCGGCGCTGTCGCGCGCGGCCTTGGCCTCCTGCACGTCGGTGATGGCGATGAGCCCCACCTCGAAACGCTTCTCGGCCTGCTCGAGCTGGCGCGAGATCGCCTCGAGCGCGGAGTTCTGCGCCTCGACCTGGTCCTGGGCGGCGAGGACGTTGAAGTAGGCTTCGGAGACGCGCAGGACGAGGGATTGCTGCGCGACGGCGTAATCCGCCTCGGCCTGCGCGACCTGACGGTCGGCGCGCTTGAGCGCCATCCAGTCCGTCCAGGAGAACACGCTCTGGCGCAGGTCGAGGCTCCAGCGGTCGGTCTCCGGCTTGGAGTCGCTCGAGGAGATGAAATTGACGACGACGCGGTTGCCCGAGCCGGTCGGCTGCTCGATCTCCTGCGGGAACTGGCCCGTCGTGCTGGTGTCGGCCTTGCTGCGGCTCGCCGAGCCTGTCACCTGCGGCAACAAGGCGGCCAAGGCCTGCGGCTTGGACTCGCGCGCGGCGAGGCGCAGCGCGTCGGCTTCGCGGATCTGCGGGTCGTTGGCCAAGGCGCGTTCGTAGACGGCCTTGAGATCCTCCGCGTGGGCAGAGGAGAGGGTGATCAGCATGCCGAGCGACAGCACGAGCGCGCGCTTCATAGGACGGAAACCTCGACTGGTGTTATAGGCGAGTATAACAGTTGGCGGGCGGACGGGACAGCCCGGCGCCTAGTATGGACGCAAGCTGGGGTCGATTCGTTCCCCCCAAGCCAAGATCCCGCCGGTCAGGTTGCTGACTGACCGAAATCCGCGGCTGTCGAGATAACGGGCGACCTGCATGCTCCGGCCGCCGGAGCGGCAGATGACGATGGTCGTCGCCTCGGGGTCGAGCTCGCCGACGCGGGCCGTGATCTCGCCCATCGGGATGGGGCGGGCGAAGGGAAGGCTCGAGATCTCGAGTTCGTGGGGTTCGCGCACGTCGATCACGATCAAGGATTCGCCGGCCTGCAGCCGGGACTGCAGTTCTTCGGGGGTGAGGTCGTGGACCATGGCGGTCAGAACCTGAACGCCGTGGGCAGCGGGGCACCCACCAGCGGCTTGAGGGAGGTCTCGAAGAGCCCGCTCCAGCGCAGCGAGCCGTCGGCGGCGCGCTCGGCGAGGCTCGCCTCCATGTTCACGCCGGTGCCGAGGACCGCAAAGAGGCGGCCACCGGCGGCGAGGTGACGTTCGAATCGGGCGTCCGCGACGGGCAGGGAGCCCGTGAGCACGATGACCTCGAATGCGCCGTTGCCGAGCGCCTCCGGGGCATAGGCGTCGCGGTGTTCGACGACGGCGTTGCGCACCCCGGCCTCGGCCAGGTTCTTTGCGGCCTGCGCGGCGAGGTCCGCGCGGATCTCGAGGGACCGCACCGAGCAGCCGTGGGCGGCGAGGCAGGCGGTGAGGAAGCCCGAGCCGGTGCCGATCTCGAGCACGCGGTCGGTGGGCTTGGGCGCCACCGACTGCAGGATGCGTCCCGCGACCTTGGGCGCGAGCATGTGGTCGCCGCCGCCGAGCGGGATCTCGGTATCGGCGTAGGCGACGTCACGGAAGGCCTCGGGCACGAACGACTCGCGCGGGATGCGCCGGAACGTCTCGAGCACGGGCAGTGACAGCACATGCCAGGCGCGCAGTTGCTGATGGACCATCTGTTCGCGGGCGGTATCGGTCTGCATGGCGGAAGTCCTGTTCGAGGGCCGCGAAGTTAAAGCTTTTTGGCGTGACTGCCAAGCCGGGCACGGCCGCGATCCGCAGCCCGGCTTGGCTTCGTCCCGAAGGCCGGTCAAGGAGCCTTCTTGCCCGCGAAATCCCCCGCCTCGACGATGGTGATGTCCGACGGTTTGATCCAGCGCTTCACCGCGGCGTTCACGTCCGCGGTGGTCAACGCGGCGACCTTCGCCTCGAGCGCGGCATCCCAGGCCAGCGTGCGGTCGAGGAAGCGGTAGCTCTGCAGGCGGCCGACGAGCTCGCGGTCCTGCGAGCGGCTGACGCTGCGGCCCTGCAGCCAGCCGCTTTGGGCGTCCTTCAGTTCGGCGTCGGTGAACCCCTCGCCCAGCATCTTGGCGAGCTCCTCGCGGTAGGCCGCGATGAGGCGCGCCGAGTTCTGCGGGTTGTAGATCGCGAAGGTGCCGAAGGCGCCGTCCTTGTCGAGCGAGGAGGCCTGCAGGAGCGACGACACACCGTAGCTGATGCCTTCCTTCTGGCGGATGCGGGTGGCGAGCCGCGAGTTGAGGAAGCCGCCGCCCAGCATGTAGTTGGCGAGCGTGAGCGCCGCGAAATCCGGATCGTCGTCGCGCAGCGGCAGGCTGAGGCGCGCGAACATCACGGCGTTCGCCTTGTCGGGCGTCTCGATCTTGCGCTCGCTGCCCGGCACCTCGAAGGCCTTGCCCTCCGCGCGCGCGTACGGCACTTTTGCCGTCCAGCCCGCGAGCATCGCGCCGAGCGCGGCGCGGGTGGTGGCCTCGTCGAAGTCGCCCACCACCGCAGCGGTCGCGTTCGAGGCGCCGTAGAAGTCGGCATGGAAGCGCCGCAGGTCGGCGACCGACGTGCCGCGGATGGCGGCGGCCTCCTCCTCGAAGGTCCTCACGCGGCGGAAGTCGTCCGCCGGCCAGGGCGCGGTGAGACGGGAGCTCTCGCGCACCGCGATGGTCTGCGGTTCGCTGCGCTGCTGGTCGATCGCGGCCAGGGTCTCATCGCGCAGCTTGGTGAACTCCGCTTCCGGGAACACGGGGTTGCGCAGCAGGTCGGTGACGATGTCGAGGGTCGGCGCGAGGTTGTCGCGGGTCGACACCACGGTGACGTTCACCGTCTGGCCGCCGCCGCCGATGCTCACGGTCGACTTCAGCTTGTCGAGCTCGTCATTGACCTGTTGCAGCGTGCGGTTCGTGGTGCCGCGGCGCAGCATCGCGGCCGTGAGGTCGGCGACGGTCGGCTTGCCCGACAGCGCGTCCCGGTTGCCGATCCGCAGCACGATGTTCGCGGTGACGGCGCCGCCACGGGTGGACTTGGGGAGGAAGCTGTATTTCGCGCCGCCCGGCAGCGTCTCGTTGCGGGTGCGCGCGTCGATGTTCGCGGGTGAGGGATCGAAGGCCTCCGCCTGCTTCAGCGACTGCTTGCCGGTGTAGCCCGCGAGCACCGCAGCCGGCTCGGGGGCTTGCGGGATGGTGGCGCGGTCGGGGGCCGCGTCCGGCACGAACAGCCCGGTGGTGCGGTTGGCGGGCTTCAGGTAGGCCGCGGCGGCGCGGTTCACGTCGGCGGCCGTCACCTTCTCCATGTGGTCGCGGGACAGGAACCACAGGCGCCAGTCGCCCTTGGCGATGTACTCGGAGAGACCGAGGCCGACCCGGTCGCTGTTGTTGTAGGCCTGCTCGAAGAACTTCAGGAACTTGTTCTTGGCGCGCTGCACCTCCTCGTCGGTGACCGGCTGGCTCTTGAGGCCGTCGAGCACCGAGAGCATCGTGTCGGTCGCCGCGGCGACCGGCTTGTCCTTGAGCACTTCGGCGGCGAGGTACATGTAGCCGGGATCCTTGAGGCTGAAGGCGAAGCCGCCGACGCTGCTCGCCTTGCCGGACTCGACCAGCGCCTTGTAGAGACGGCCCGAGGGCTCGTTGGTGAGCACGTCGGCCAGCACCTGCACGGCCGCGAAGTCGGGGTGACCGCCCGGCGGGATGTGGTAGCCGGCGGCGGTGACCTGCACGTCGCCCACGCGGCGCAGCACCACGTGCCGCTCGCCGTCCTGCACCGGCTCGACGGTGTAGGTGGGCTGCAGGACGCGCTGCGGCCGCGGGATCGGGCCGAAGAATTCATTGACCCAGGCGAGCGTCTTGGCCTCGTCGATCTTGCCGGCCACGGTCAGCACCGCGTTGTCCGGCTGGTAGTACTTCTTGTAGAACGCGCGCAGGTTGGCGACCGGCACGCGCTCGATGTCTTCGCGCGAACCGATCGTCGACTTGCCGTAGTTGTGCCAGAGGTAGGCGGTCGACATGACGCGCTCGAGCAGCACGCCGGACGGGTCGTTCTCGCCCGACTCGAACTCGTTGCGCACCACCGAGAACTCGCTCTTGAGGTCCTCTTCCTTGATGAAGGAGTTGATCATGCGGTCGGATTCGAGGTCGAGCGCCCAACGCAGGTTGTCGTCGGTGGCGGCGAAGGTCTCGAAATAATTCGTGCGGTCGTACCAGGTCGTGCCGTTCGGCCGCGCGCCGCGGGCGGTCAGTTCCTGCGGGATGTTGGGGTGCCGCGGCGTGCCCTTGAACACCATGTGTTCGAGCAGGTGCGCCATGCCGCTCTCGCCGTAACCCTCGTGGCGCGAGCCGACGAGGTAGGTGATGTTCACGGTGATGGTGGGCTTGGAGGCGTCCGGGAACAGGAGTACCGTCAGGCCGTTGGCGAGGCGGTATTCGGTGATGCCCTCGACCGACGTGATCTTCTGCGGCGCCGGCAGTTTGACGGCGGCGGCAGGCTTCGTCGGCTTGTCGGCGGCCAATGCCGGCGCGGCGAGCGGTGCCGCGAGGGTCAGGAAAACGGCGGCGGTCAGACAAGCGGTCGGTGGGACGATATGGCGCACGACAAACACTCCGTCAGGATCGAGGATGCGATGACTCTATACGGGTTGCGCGGGCGTGCAAGGGCTTGCGCCGGGGTGGCTTTGGTGCTCGCCCTGATGGGTGCGCCGACAGTGGCGCAGGAGGGGTCGCCGCCTGCCGCTTCGCCTCCGGCGGTCGATCCCGCCCCCACGACTCCGCGCCTCGACCTGCGCCCGGGCGACCTGCGGCGCCATGTGCCGCGCGACGAGCTCAACGCCCGATGGACCGCGGAGCTCGACGAGGTGGTGATCCGCCCCCGGCGCCAGCCGCCCGACCTGCCGGAGCGGCGGGCCGTGCCGCAAGGGCTCGGCGGCCTCATCTGGGCGGCGACGCGGCCCACGCAGGCCTGGCGCCTGCTGGTGCCCGACCCCAACGCCTCCCCGGTGCCGCCGCGCAGCGCCGATGACCCGCGCGAGCCGCCCGGTGCCTACCGTTCGCGCATCGGCGAACCGGGCCGGATCTTCTGAGACAAAGAAAAAGGCCCCGTCTCCGGGGCCTTTTCCTTGGATGGCGCGGAAGCGCGTCCCGTCAGAGCAACGGCACGAGCAGCAGCGCGACGATGTTGATGATCTTGATGAGCGGGTTGATGGCCGGGCCCGCCGTGTCCTTGTACGGGTCGCCGACGGTGTCGCCGGTGACCGCGGCCTTGTGGGCCTCGGAGCCCTTGCCGCCGAAGTGGCCTTCCTCGATGTACTTCTTGGCGTTGTCCCAGGCGCCGCCGCCCGTGCACATCGAGATCGCGACGAAGAGGCCGGTCACGATGGTGCCGATCAGCAGGCCGCCGAGCGCCTTGATGCCTTCGCCCGGGCCCATCAGGGCGTTGATGCCGAACGCGACCACCACCGGCACGAGGATCGGCAGCAGCGAGGGCACGATCATCTCCTTGATGGCGGACTTCGTCAGCAGGTCGACCGCCTTGGAGTAGTCGGGCTTGCCCGAGCCGTCCATGATCCCCGGGATCTCGCGGAACTGGCGGCGCACCTCGGTGACCACCGAGCCGGCCGCGCGGCCCACGGCTTCCATCGCCATGGCGCCGAACAGGTAGGGCACGAGGCCGCCGATGAAGAGGCCGATGATCACCGCCGGGTCCGACAGCTCGAAGGAGACGAGCTTGCCCGCGTCCTCGAGCTTGTGGGTGTAGTCCGCGAACAGCACCAGCGCGGCGAGGCCCGCCGAGCCGATCGCGTAGCCCTTGGTGACGGCCTTGGTGGTGTTGCCCACGGCGTCGAGCGGATCGGTGATGTTGCGCACCTTCTTGTCGAGCCCCGACATCTCGGCGATGCCGCCGGCGTTGTCGGTGATCGGACCGTAGGCGTCGAGCGCGACGATCATGCCGGTGAGCGACAGCATCGAGGTCGCCGCGATGGCGATGCCGTAGAGGCCGCCCAGCGTGTAGGCGCCCCAGATGGCGGCGCACACCGCGAGCACCGGCAGCGCGGTCGACTTCATCGACACGCCGAGGCCGGCGATCATGTTGGTGGCGTGGCCGGTCTGCGAGGCCTCGGCCACCTTGCGCACCGGGCTGTACTCGGTCGCGGTGTAGTACTCGGTGATGATGATCATCGCCGCCGTCAGCGCGAGGCCGATCAGCGTGCAGCCGAACATCGCCGCGAAGTTGTCGGGCATGAGCGACTGGGTGATGAACCAGAAGGCCACCGCCGAGACCAGGCCCGAGACGATCACGCCCTTGTAGAGCGCGTTCATGATCTTGCCGCCGTCAGACACCCTCACGAAGAAGGTGCCGACGATGGAGGCGACGATGGACGCCGCGCCGAGCGCAAGCGGGTACATGACGGCCGCGCCGGCGCCGATCATCAGGCCGCCGAGGAGCATGGTCGCGACCAGCGTCACCGCGTAGGTCTCGAAGAGGTCGGCGGCCATGCCCGCGCAGTCGCCGACGTTGTCACCGACGTTGTCGGCGATCACGGCCGGGTTGCGCGGGTCGTCCTCTGGGATGCCCGCCTCGACCTTGCCGACGAGGTCGGCGCCGACATCGGCGCCCTTGGTGAAGATGCCGCCGCCCAAGCGCGCGAAGATCGAGATCAGCGAGCCGCCGAAGGCGAGGCCGACCAGCGAGCGCAGCGCGTGTTCGTCACCGACCACGCCGCGCATCGCGAGGTAGTAGCCCGCGACACCGAGCAGGCCGAGGCCGACCACCAGCATGCCGGTGATGGCGCCGCCCTTGAAGGCGACCTGCAGCGCGGCGTTGAGGCCGTGGTTGGCCGCCTCGGCGGTGCGCACGTTGGCGCGCACCGAGACGTTCATGCCGAGGAAGCCGGCGATGCCCGAGAGGATCGCGCCGACGGCGAAGCCGCCCGCGGTCGCCCAGTCGAGGGCGAGGCCGAGCAGGAGGCACAGCACCACGCCGACCACGGCGATGGTGGAGTACTGACGGTTGAGGTAGGCCTTGGCACCGGCCTGGATGGCACCGGCGATCTCCTGCATCCGGGCGTTGCCGGTGGGCAGGCGGTTGATGGCGGCGGCCGCGACGGCGCCGTAGACGATGGCGAGAACGCCGGCCGCGATGGCGACCCACAGCCAGAAATTGGCATCCATTATGAGAAACCCCCCTAGGAAAAAGGCGCCACAATATAACACAGCGCCCCGAGGGGGCGTTTTCGGTGGCCCCAATGCCCGCGGCCCCCGGCGCCGGGGGTCAGACCTTGAAGGGCGGCAGTTTCTTGCGGACCGTGGCGCCGCGCAGCTTCACGTAGACGGGCAGGCCGTCCTTGTAGGGCGGCGGGTCGCCGCCGCCGATCAGCGGCAGCAGGTAGCGTCGGCACTTCTCGGTGATGCCGAAGCCGTCGGGTGTGATGAAGTCGCGCGGCAGCTTGCGCTCGACGTTGGCCACCTTGGCGAGTTCGACGTGGCCGACGGCCCAGCGGTACGGGCGCGAAGACTTGCGCACCACGATCGGCATGACGGCGTTATGCCCCTTCACGGCGAGTTCGACCGCAGCCTTGCCCATCGCGTAGGCCTGGTCCACGTCGGTCTTGGAGGCGATGTGGCGCGCGGCGCGCTGGAGGTAGTCCGCGACGGCCCAGTGGTACTTGTAGCCGTGCGCCTCGCGCACCAGGTTCGCGACCATCGGGCCGACGCCGCCCAACTGCGTGTGGCCGAAAGCGTCCTTGGTGCCGGCATCGGCGAGGAAGCGGCCATCGGCGTAAGCCGTGCCTTCGGAGACCACGATCACGCAGTAGCCGACACGCTCGACGGTCTCCTTGACGCGCGCCAGGAACGCGGCCTGGTCGAAGGCGATCTCCGGGAACAGGATGATGTGCGGCGGCGCATCGCGCCCCTTGCCGGCGAGGCCGCCCGCGGCCGCGATCCAGCCCGCATGACGCCCCATCACCTCCATCACGAACACCTTGGTGGAGGTGCGGGCCATGGAGGCGACGTCGAGCGATGCCTCGAGCGTGGATACGGCGACGTACTTCGCCACCGACCCGAAGCCCGGGCAGCAGTCGGTGTAGGGCAGGTCGTTGTCGACGGTCTTCGGTACGCCGATGCAGGTGATGGGATAGCCGAGCGCGTCGCCCATCTGCGCGACCTTGTGGGCCGTGTCCATCGAGTCGTTGCCGCCGTTGTAGAAGAAATAGCCGATGTCGTGGGCCTTGAAGACCTCGATCAGCCGTTCGTATTCGGCGCGGTTCTTGTCGAGGCCCTTGAGCTTGAAGCGCGCCGAGCCGAAGGCGCCCGCCGGCGTGTGGCGCAGGCCGGCGATGGTGGCCTTGCTCTCCTTGGAGCAGTCGATGAGGTCTTCTTGCAGCGCGCCGACGATGCCGTGGCGGCCGGCGTAGACCTTGCCGATCTGGCGCGGGTACTTGGCGGCGGTCTCGATCACGCCCGCCGCCGAGGCGTTGATGACGGCGGTGACGCCGCCCGACTGGGCATAGAACGCGTTGCGGGGGGCGGGCGCGGCGGCGCGGGTGGCGCGGGTGGCGGGCCGGCGGACGGGCTTGCGTGCGGTCTTTTTCATGGGACGCGAGGATACCGCAGCATTTGACCTGCCGGGAACGGGCGGGTACCGTGCGCCCTCATACCGACGCACGGACGCTTGGAGTCCCCGTTCATGAGAATCGTATTCCTCGGCGCGCCCGGGTCCGGCAAGGGAACGCAGGCCCAGCGCCTCGTCGAGCGCCATGGCATCCCGCAGATCTCCACCGGCGACCTGCTGCGCGCCCATGTGCGCGAGGGCACCGAACTCGGCCGGCGGGCCAAGGCGGTGATGGACGCCGGCCAACTGGTCGACGATGCCACCATCCTCGGCATGGTGCGCGAGCGCCTCGCCGAACCGGACGCCCGCGGCGGCTTCATCCTCGATGGCTTCCCGCGCACCCTGCCGCAGGCCGACGGTCTCGAGCGGATGCTGGCAGGCATCGGGCAGCCCCTCGACTCGGTGGTCCTCTTCGACATCGACCCGGACCTGCTCGTGAAGCGCATCTCGGGCCGGCGCACCTGCCAGGACTGCGGGCGCGTGTTCAACGTGCACACCGCGCCGCCGCCGTCGCCGCCGCCCTGCGGCGGCCAGTGCGAGACGCCGCGGCTGATGCAGCGTCCCGACGACAAGGAAGAGACGGTGGCCAAGCGTATCGGCGTCTACGAAGAGCAGACGCGGCCGCTGGCCGATTTCTACGCCGCCAAGGGTCTGCTGCGCAGCATCGACGCGGATGCCGAGCTGCCGGTGGTGACCGCGCGCCTCGAAGCGGCGATCGCGCCGCGCTGAGACTCGCGCGCTGATCCTCGCACGTTGAGACCGGCGCGCCTCAGCCGACGGCGCGCAACCGTTCCGCCAAGACGCCGGCGCGCCAGCCACCGAGCGCCGTGGCCGGATCGCCGCCCCGGGCGATGTCCTCGAGCGTCCGCCGCGTCGCGAGCACCTCGTTCGCGACCCCGAGTTCCTGCGCGGTCGCCTGCGCGATCTCCGCAAGCCGCTTGGTGCGCGCCACGAGCGCCGGGTCCGGCCGTTCACGCCGCGGCAGCGGCGGTGCCGGATCGGGCACGCGGGCGGCCTCGATCAAGGCGAGCAGTTCGTCGCCAGAGTGCTTGACCACACCCTCCGGCATCCCCTCGAGCTGCGCCAGCGCATCGCGTCCCCGCGGCACGCGCAGCACGATCTCGCGCAGCACGGTGTCGTCGAGGATCCAGCCGCGCGGGCGGTTGCGCGCGACGGCACGCCGTTCGCGCCAGGCAGCGAGCGACTGCAGCAGCCGCAAGCGGCCCTCGTCCCAACCCTCGACGCCGCGGAAACGCAGCCAGGCCCGCTCGGCGTCGACCGCGAGCACGTCGAGCCGCTCGATCGCCGCGCTTTCCTCGGCGAGCCAGCCGAGCCGGCCGAGGCCCTCCAAAGATCCGAGCAGGGCCTCGCGCAGCGGCAACAGGTGACGGACGTCGTCGAGCGCGTACTCGATCTGCTCGGGGCTCAGCGGCCGGCGCGACCAATCGGTGCGGGTCTGGCCTTTCGGGACCTCGTGACCGAGCACGCGGCGCACCAGTTCGGCGTAGCCGACCTGCGCCGGATGGCCGCACAGCGCGGCGGCGACCTGCGTATCGAACAGCGGTGCGAGCGGTCCGATCATCGGCGCCAGCACCTCGAGGTCTTGACGGCCGGCGTGCAGGACCTTGAGCGGCCCCGCGGCGCCGAGCGCCGGGATGAGCGGGCCGATCTCCGGCAAGGCCAGCGGATCGACGCAGACCGGTCCCCGTCGCGTGGTGAGCTGCAACAGACACAGTTCCGCGCGGTAGGTGCGTTCGCGCATGAACTCGGTGTCGAGACCGATCGCGGCCTCGCCCTCGAGGTCGGCGAGCAGGTCCTGGAGCCCCGAGGCGGTGGTGACTATTTTTGCGTGCGACGACATGGCGGGACTATGCAAGAATTCCGTCCACTTGGGGTGACTGAATCCGGGGCGACCCGTCCTTGCCATGACCGCCACGTTGCGTCTCTTCATCGAACTGCTGCGCCGCAAGGCAGGCCCGTCCGACCTGCCGACATCGTCGCGCCTGCTGGTCCTGACCTTCGTCGGGCTCGTCGCGGTGCAAGGCGTGTTCGCCGGCGCCTTCGGCGAGGATCCGGCGGCCGTACTGCCGCGGGCGCTGGTCACGGGTCTGCTGTCGCTCGGCTGGCTGTTCCTGGTCCTGCAGATCCACCGTCGACCCGAGCGCTTCGTGCAGACGGCGACGGCGATGCTCGGGGTGATGCTGGTCGTCGCGCCGTTCACGTTGCCGCTGCTCTCGGCCGCGATGCCGATCATGGAGGCGGCAGCCTCGGGCAAGCCCGCCACCGAAGTGGGCGCCTTGCCGGTGGTCGCCATGCTCGCGGCGGTCGCTGCGGGCGTGTACTTGTGGGTGGTGCAGGGGCGCATCTTGGGTGATGCGATCGACCGCCCGCTCTTCCCCTGCCTCGTGCTGGTGCTGCTCGGGGAGCTGCTCGTGGTGATGGCCATGGGCGCGATCGGTCTCGGCGGTGCGGCGCCCGCTCCGAGCTGAGGCCGCGGCCGTGCACGTCCACATCCTCGGCATCTGCGGCACGTTCATGGGCGGCATCGCCGCCATCGCGCGCGCCGCAGGCCATCGTGTGACCGGTTCGGACCGCAACGTCTATCCGCCGATGAGCACGCAGCTCGAGGCGCTCGGCATCGAGGTCACGCAGGGTTTCGAGGCCGCGCAGCTCGACCCCGCGCCTGATGTGGTGGTGGTGGGCAACGTCATGACCCGCGGCCAGCCGGTCATCGAGGCGATGCTCGATCGCGGCCTGCCGTATGCGTCGGGCCCCGAGTGGCTGGCGCGCGAAGTCCTGCGCGAGCGCTGGGTGCTGGCGGTGGCGGGCACGCACGGCAAGACCACCACCAGCAGCATGCTCGCCTGGATCCTAGAATACGCCGGCCTCTCGCCCGGATTCCTGATCGGCGGCGTACCGCTCGATTTCGGCGTCAGCGCGCGGCTCGGCGAGGCGCCGTTCTTCGTGATCGAGGCCGACGAATACGACACGGCCTTCTTCGACAAGCGCGCCAAGTTCGTCCACTACCGGCCGCGCACCGCGATCCTCAACAACCTCGAGTACGACCACGCCGACATCTACCCGGACGTCGAGGCCATCGAGCGCCAGTTCCACCACTTGGTGCGCACCGTGCCGGCGTCGGGTCTCATCGTCCATCACGCGCGGGACGCGCACCTCGAGCGCGCGCTCGCCATGGGTTGCTGGAGTGCGCGCGAGGGGTTCGCGCGGGACGGGGGTTCGCCGTGGAGCGCCCGGCTCGCGGCCGACGGTCCGCAGGACGGCTCGCAGTTCGAGGTGCTCCACGCAGGCGCCTCCGCAGGGCAGGTGCGCTGGGGGCTCATCGGCGGCCACAACATCGACAACGCGCTCGCCGCCATCGCCGCCGCGCGCCACGCCGGCGTGCCGCCGGAGGTGGCCTGCGCCGCGCTCGGCGAGTTCCGCGGCATCAAGCGCCGCATGGAACTGCGGGGTGAGGTGGCTGGGGTGCGGGTCTATGACGATTTCGCGCATCACCCGACCGCGATCGCCACCACCGTCGAGGGCTTGCGGCGACGGATCGCCGATGCGGGCGCGACGGGCGGACGCATCGTGGCGGTGCTCGAGCCGCGCTCGAACACCATGCGGCTCGGCGTGCACCGCGACACCTTGGCGGCCTCGCTCCGCGGGGCCGATGAGGTCTGGTTGTTCGCGCCGCCCGACCTCGGTTGGGATGCGGCGCCCGTGATCGAGGCCTTGGGCGGGCGCGGCCGGTCGGCACGCGATGTCGAGGCGCTCGCGCACTCGCTTGCCGCCGGCGTACGCGCGGGCGACCATGTCCTCATCATGTCGAACGGCGGTTTCGGCGGTCTGCACGACAGGCTGCTGGGCGCGCTCCGCGCACGGGAGGCGGGCCATGGCGGTTGACGACGCGCGCATCGTGACGGTGGGCATGACCGGCGCCTCCGGCGCCCAATACGGGCTGCGGCTCGTGGAGTGCCTGCTGCAGGCGGACTGGCAGGTCTACCTCACCTTCACGCGCGCGGCGCAGATCGTCATCGGCTCCGAGACCGATTGCCGCCTGCCGGGGCGCCCCGCCGAACAGACCCGCCACCTGTCGGCGCTGTTCAAGGCGCGCGACGGTCAACTGCGGGTGTTCGGCGACGAGGAATGGACCTCGCCGCTCGCCAGCGGCTCGGGTGCGCCGCGACGCATGGTGGTCTGTCCCGCCAGCATGGCGACGCTGTCGGCGATCGCGACCGGGGCCAGCGAGAACCTGCTCGAGCGCGCGGCCGACGTCGTCATCAAGGAGCGCGGCGACCTCGTGATCGTGCCGCGCGAGACGCCGTTCTCGGCGATCCACCTCGAGAACATGCTCAAGCTCGCGCGGTTGGGCGTCAGCATCCTCCCCGCGAACCCCGGCTTCTACAACCAGCCGACGCAGGTCGCCGAGCTCGTCGATTTCATCGTCGCCCGCATCCTCGACCAGCTCGGCATCGGGCATGCGCTCGCCAAGCGCTGGGGACGCGAGGACTGAGCGCGGTGGCCGGCGTCGAGCTGCCGCTGTTCCCCCTCAACACCGTGCTGTTCCCGCAGGGGCCGCTGCCGCTGCGCATCTTCGAGCCGCGCTACGTCGACATGGTCAAGCGCTGCATGCGCGAGGGCAGCTGCTTCGGCGTGGTGCTGTTGCAGGGCGGTGGCGAGACGGGTCCCATCGACGGCATCGCCGAGATCGGCACCACGGCGCGCATCGTCGACTTCAACCTGCTCCCCGATGGCCTGCTCGGCCTCACCTGTCGTGGCGAGCGGCGTTTCCGCGTGTTGCGCTGTTGGCGGCAGGACGACGGATTGAACATGGGCGAGGTGGAATGGGTGGACGACCCGGCGGCAGCGCCCGTCGCCGTCCCGCCCGAACATCGGCACCTCGCCGACGTGCTGCGGCGCGTGCTGCCGGAGCTCGGCGAGGTCTACGCCGGCATCGAGCCGCGTTTCGACGATGCGGCATGGGTGGGCGCACGGCTCGTCGAGATCCTGCCCATCTCGCTCGCCGACAAGCAGGCCTGCCTCGTGATGGAGGACCCGATCGCGCGCCTGGCGGCGCTCTCGCCGCTCATCCGGCGACCGGAGGATCCGTCGGACGCGTGAGCCCGTCATCGACGCGGCCGATCCCGGCCGCCGTCCGTCGGCCGTAGAAGCGCACGATGATCACGCCGATCACCAGCGTCCAACCGAGCACCAGCCAACCGACCACGCCGTCGAAGCTCGACAGCAGGAAGCGCAGCGGGTTCGATTCGTCCGGCACGGAGGTCTCGCGCAGCACGCTGATCACCCACACCCAGCCGGCGTGCAGGCCGATGCAGCCGGCGATGTGACCGGTGCGTGCGCGCACCACGCCGAGCAGCACGCCGACCGCAGCGAGGGCGAGGAACGCATCGAGGATGCCGAGCGGGTCCGCGAACGCGGCCAGCGTACCGGCGATATGGCGTAGTCCGCTGTCCGGGCCGAGCTCTTCGACCGGGATGCGGAACCGCCCCACGAAATGCACCGCCGAGTAGAGCAGGGCGGTCAGCACGATGGCGATCCGATGGCCTGATTCGCGCGCGATCGCCGTGTGCATGGCGCCGCGCAGGAAGGTCTCCTCGATGAACGCGACGGCGAGACCCGTGGCGAGCCCGCCGGCGATCAGGCCCGCCCACAGCGCGGCATCGAGCGTGATGCCCGCGCGCAGTTCGCGCAGGTCGAGGCCCGTCATCACGAAGGCCACCGGCAGCATGGTGGCGACGCCGAGCGCGAGGCCGAGCGCCAGTTCGCGCAGGAACGCGGCCCGCGGCAAGCCGAAGCCGAGGCTCGTCCGGTCGGCGAGCGCGAGCCGCCGCGCCACCAGCACGATGCCGATGAGCAGCGACAACTGCCCGATGCGGTTGGCGAGCCGATGGAACTTCACGTCGAAGTGCGGCGACAGCCACTCGTAGGCCGGCCAGGCGAGCAGCGCCATCACCGCGAAGCCCGCGACGAAGAGGCCGATGAACCAGAGGAAGGCGCGCATGGTGGATACCGTCAGTCGGCCCAGAGCACTTGCGTGCGCAGGGCGCCGTCGGGCAGCAGTTCGAGGCGCCGACAGGCCGGGCCGCGGTCGTCGGCTTCGAAGCGCTCGACGCCGGGGCGGAACTGCAGGCATGTGGAGGGGGTGGTGAGCACGAGGATGTCGCCGAGTCGCTGTTCGTTCGCCTGATGCACGTGACCGGCGAGCAGGGCGCGCACCGACGGCTGCTCCGCCAAGGCCGTCCGCAGCGCGGCGCCGTTGCGCAGGCCCACGCTGTCGATGCCCGCACCGCCCACCGGGAGCGGTTGGTGATGCAAGACCACGAGGGCGTGCGGCGGGCTGCCGGGCGCCAGCGCGTCCTGCAGGCGCGAGAGCTCGGCGGGCGAGAGTGCGCCTGCCGCCTCGCCCGGGACGGTGCTGTCTAGCATCACCACGCGCCAGGCGCCGAAGTCGTGGTGGCCGAGGTGGCGGAACGGCGGGTCGGCGAGCGCCTCGCGCATCCGCGACGGGTCGTCGTGGTTGCCCGGGAGGCACAGCACGGGCTTGCCGAGCGCGCCGAGCTCGGCGCGCGCCCAGGCGTAGCCGTCGGGGTCGTCATGCACGACATCGCCGGTGAGCAACAGGGCGTCCGCCGCGGCGATCTCCGCCGCTGCGGCGCTCAATACGCGGCGCAGCGTGTCGAGCGTGCAGATCCCGCGCATCCGGCCATAGGGGTCGCCCACGAGATGCGTGTCGGTCAGCTGCAGGAGTCGGACGACGGTCATGGCGCCCATCCTAGCGCCATGGCCGTCGCCGGTCAGCCACTGCCGCTGCGCGGATCAGTAGCGGTAGGTGTCGGGCTTGTACGGGCCCTGCGGGGTCACGCCGATGTAGGTGGCCTGCTGGTCCGAAAGCTCGGTGAGCTGCGCGCCCAGCTTCTTGAGCTGCAGCCGCGCGACCTTCTCGTCGAGGTGCTTCGGCAGCACGTGCACGCCCACCGGGTACTTGTTGTGGTTCGACCAGAGCTCGATCTGCGCGATCGTCTGGTTGGCGAACGACGAGGACATGACGTAGCTCGGGTGGCCGGTGCCGCAACCGAGGTTCACGAGGCGTCCTTCCGCGAGCAGCGTGATCCGCTTGCCGTCCGGGAAGATGATGTGGTCGACCTGCGGCTTGATGTTCTCCCACGTGTACTGCTTGAGGGAGGCGCAATCGATCTCGTTGTCGAAGTGGCCGATGTTGCAGACGATGGCCTGGTCCTTCATCCGCTTCATGTGGTCGTGCGTGATGACGTGGAGGTTGCCGGTGGCGGTGACGAAGATGTCGGCCTTGTCGGCGGCGTACTCCATCGTGACCACGCGGTAGCCCTCCATCGCGGCCTGCAGCGCGCAGATCGGGTCGATCTCCGTGATCCACACCTGCGCCGACAGCGCGCGCAGCGCCTGCGCCGAGCCCTTGCCCACGTCGCCATAGCCGCAGACGACCGCGACCTTGCCGGCGATCATCACGTCGGTGGCGCGCTTCACGGCGTCGACCAGCGACTCACGGCAGCCGTAGAGGTTGTCGAACTTCGACTTGGTGACGGCGTCGTTGACGTTGATCGCGGGGAAGGCGAGGGCGCCGTCCTTGGCCATCTGGTAGAGGCGCTTGACGCCGGTGGTGGTCTCCTCGGTGACGCCGCGGACGTGCTTGATGCGGGTCGAGTACCACTTCGGATCGCGCTTGAGCGTCTCGCGGATCGACTCGAAGAGGAAGGTCTCTTCTTCGCTGCCCGGGTTGGTCAACAACGAGGGGTCGGTCTCGGCGCGGGTCCCGAGATGCAGCAGCAGCGTGGCGTCGCCGCCGTCGTCGAGGATCATGTTGGAGAAGCCGCCGTCCGGCCACTCGAAGATGCGGTGCGTATAGTCCCAGTATTCCTTGAGCGACTCGCCCTTGTAGGCGAACACCGGCGTGCCCTTGGCGGCGATCGCCGCCGCGGCGTGGTCCTGCGTCGAGAAGATGTTGCAGGAGGCCCAGCGGACCTGGGCGCCGAGCGCCTGCAGCGTCTCGATCAGCACGGCCGTCTGGATGGTCATGTGCAGCGACCCGGTGATGCGGGCGCCGCGCAGCGGCTGGGTGGGGGCGAACTCGTCACGGATCGCCATGAGGCCCGGCATCTCGGTCTCGGCGATGCGGATCTCCTTGCGGCCCCAGTCGGCAAGGGAGAGGTCGGCGACGTGGAAGTCGCGCGCGGCGGTGGTGGTCATGGTCGGCTCCGTTATCTTCGGAAGATGAACGGGCGCCGTTGTGCATCCTGCGGTGCCGCGAGCCTGGCATCCGGTCGATGCTGCAGCGCCCCTCGCGTCACGCGGCCCGGCCGCCCTCGCGGGCGACCGGACCTGTATCCGGTGCGGATTGTAGTCGAAAGCGGTGGTCGATGACGCCGGGGCCGCTCAGCGACGGCCCTTCACGCCGGCGTCGGCGGCGAGCGCCGCGGCCTTGTCGGTGCGCTCCCAGGTGAAATCCGGGTCCTTGCGGCCGAAGTGGCCGTAGGCCGCAGTCTTGCGGTAGATCGGACGCGCGAGGTCGAGCATCTCGCGCAGGCCGTAGGGCGTGAGGTCGAAATGCCGGCGGACGAGCGCCGTGAGCTTGTCGCGCGACAGCGTCCCGGTGCCGAAGGTCTCGACCATGATCGAGGTCGGCTCAGCGACGCCGATGGCGTAGGAGACCTGCACCTCGCAGCGCTCGGCGAGGCCCGCAGCGACGATGTTCTTGGCGACGTAGCGCGCGGCATAAGCGGCCGAGCGGTCGACCTTCGAGGGGTCCTTGCCCGAGAACGCGCCGCCACCGTGACGGGCGAAACCGCCGTAGGTGTCGACGATGATCTTGCGGCCGGTCAGGCCGCAGTCGCCCACCGGGCCGCCGATGACGAAGCGGCCGGTCGGGTTGATGTGGAACTTGGTGCCCTTGTGCAGCCACTTCTTCGGCAGCACGGGCAGCAGGATCTCCTCCATCACGGCCTCGCGCAGCGCCTTGGTGGAGATGTCGTCCGAGTGCTGGGTGGAGAGCACCACCGCATCGATGGCGACCGGCTGGTCGTTCTCGTAGCGCAGCGTGACCTGGCTCTTCGCGTCCGGGCGCAGCCAGGCGAGCTTGCCCGCCTTGCGCACCTTGGCCTGCCGCTCG